>JAABUJ010000656.1_pt1 | contig 63502 bp, 78 predicted proteins | sample 5559131 | NCBI WGS metagenome assembly JAABUJ01 (sample SAMN10711875, study PRJNA513366) | rock metagenome | isolation source: Antarctica rocks | place: Antarctica: Victoria Land, Mt New Zealand nord | collected 2016-01-07 | reverse complement strand
CACCCGGTTTCCCCCCCCCCCCCCCCCCCCCTCCCGCTACCCGATCCACGCCCACCACATGCATCCATGGCGTCGCCCGTCCATGGCGTCGCCCGTCCATGGCGTCGCCCAATGCTCCACCTCACGTTGCGTCGTCCATCACTTGTGGGTCGTCATGGCATCACTACGTGGCAGACATGTTTGGCGCCCGTGCGCGCAGGCTCGGTCGCGCGCCTGGCGAGCAGACCATCCAGCGGCCCGTCGGCCGCGGCCTCAGCCTCGTCCAGCGCCGCGGGGGCGGCCGGCACGCCGCCGGCCGCGCCCGGCGCGCCGCCGTCGCCGGCCGCCAGGCCCTTGCTGAGCGCGCGGATCTTGGCGCCGATCGCGGCCTGCTTGGGCACGGCGTCGAAGATGAGGTAGTGCGCGGCAGGCACGTGCGCAGGCGCGGCCGCGCGCCCCGCCTGATCAGGCGGCCGCGCGTCGGCGCCCGTGAACGGGTCTGCGCCGCCGCCTGTGACGCTGCCGGGCGCCTGCGGGGGCTGCGCGGGCCCGCCCGGCTGTGGCCCGCCCGGCACGTACGCGCCGACGCCTGCCCCGCACGAGCCCTGCTCAGGCAGGGCCGCCGCCGCGCATGGGCAGCCTTCGATATGCCCCTTTGCGTTGAAATGACCCTGCCAGTTATATGATTTGTGTGCGAATGCAGACCAGGAGAAGAGTTGCACTCGATTTCCTTGAGCAGTCAAGGTGGAGCTCGAGGGTTGCTCAACAAAAGTCAGGTGGCCCGTCCGATGCTCTGCTATCCAATCGCATTTTTGGCTTGGCCCTGCGCCGGAACACCTCAGCGTCAGAACAAGTTCCGGGATGCGCGCGCGCCAGTGAAGGGGTCCGCGCTGCCGCTCGTGCTCGCGCCCCAGCCGCCGCCGCCGGCCGGCGCGGCGCCGCCCGGCACATACGCGCCCGACGCGGTGAACGGGTCGAGGTTGGCGGGCGCGGGCGCGGCGGCGTCCTGCGTGTTGCGCAGGATGAAGTCCACGACCTGCTCGCGGTAGCTCAGCGGCAGCTCCTCCGCCAGCAGGAACCTGGCGCCCGGGGCCTGGGTTGGTATGTGGGTTGCAACATGTAATGCCCTACCCTAACCCTTTCCTGGCTCGGTGGTAGCTCAGCAACAGCGCCTCCGCCTGCAGGAGCCTGGCGCCCGGGACCTTGGTTGAGTGGGCCATATGACCTAGTAAGATCTTATTGCTCAATGGGTCTAGATGTCGGGCCGCAGATAGGGTTCAGGGTTTGGGCAGCACGAGCAGGCGCTGGCGCAGCGCGCCTGTCGGCGACCTCGTACGGGTTCTCGCCGCGGTTGCACGCCAGCTTCTTCAGCGGCGCGCCGTCGGCAAAGTCCACGTCGAACACAAAGTCCCACTGCTGGCCGCCGTGCCACCTGGCGCCGACGGCCACGTTGTCGCCGCCGCCGCCGCCGCCGCCGTTCTCGCCGGGCCCGCCCACCACGTCGCCCACCTGGCGCGACGCAGGAGAGGATCTGGGTGGGGCTAGATAGAAACACACCTCCAGTCTCAATGTGTTGGTCGTATCACCTGTCACTAGGTGACGATTAGCCATGCTGCTACATCCAAGCTACAAAAACAGGCCGCCCAGAACACTCCAGGATGGTCGCCGCAGGCACGGAGCGACGCGGCCAGCGCCTCGGCTGCACCTGCTGGGGCCACGGCCGCACTGGGGAGGAGTAGGCCGCGTGCGGGCATCATCTCTTCCTGCACGTGCTGGCGTCACTGCCCCTCCCCCGCCCCCTTGATGCGCGCCGCTGCGCGGGGCGCGCGGCTGCCTGCCACCGCTGTCTGCTCACGCACCGCTGCTGCCTCCCTGCGGCCCCGCTGGCACGCCTGTCCCCGGCAGCCGCGGGCGCGACCCAAGCTCGCCGCCCCCCGCCTTAACCTACTGTGAATTCTCACCCTAAACCCTGCGCGCACCTTCTCCCACTGCCCTCGGCCCGCGTCCCAGCTGTACGCGACCGCCGCGCCGCGCCCGCGCACGACCGCGATCTGCCCATCGCGCCGGCCGGGCTCCGCCAGCACGCCCGAATCCTCCAGCTTCAGGCCCGCCGGCAGCGCGCCGGCGGCCGCGCCGCCGTCCGCCGTGCCGGCGCCGGCGGCCGCCTTGCGCGCGTCCAGCCGCTGCGCGTACTCCTGCGCCGCGGGGCGGCGCCGGGGCTTGTCGGCGGGGCTGGCAAACACGCAAGGTCGCGCCGGGCAGGCCCAGAGCGCGCCGCATAGACTTCGGCATTGCACCCCCTGCTCGACGCAAAACAACCCTGCGGTCCAGGGACAGTGTGGCCAGCACGATAGGACGCATGACCAAGTGCCTTTGAGCATGAGGAGGTCGCACTGGACGCCCGCACAGCACTGCCCAGCGCTTGTGGCGCAGGGGCAAGCAGGGGCGGGCCTGCTGTGCGGCGGCCGGCGCCGCGCGCGCCGCGTCGGGCGTCCAGAGGCGCGCGGCGTAGTCGGCGCAGGCGCTGGCCAGGTCGCCCGCGGCCGTGAACGCGACGTCCCAGACGCACGCTGCGCGGCGCCGCCCACGGATCGCTCGCAGTGGCCAGGTTGGCCAGGGCTCCCCCCCATCAACATCACGCCCGCGCGCCCCGGCACTTGCAGCCGCTCGCCGCCGGCGCATGTCCCAGCGCTCTGCCCACACACCTTTACACTCCTATTCCACACTCCTGTCACTGGTGACAGGTGAGCTGCACTCTGGACCCCACTTTAAAAGCAGCGCTCATCGGCAGCCGGCCCCTCCGGCGTCCGGCGCCCCGCGCAAACGGGCGTGCACCGGGGTGCGCCAGCGTCTGCAGGCAGGCGCCGTCGGCGGCCCACAGCCGCACAGTGCAGTCCTCGCTGGCGGACGCGACCAGGCCGCCGGCGGCGGCCGCCGCGCGGTACACCAGCGCGGTGTGCCCGACCAGCTCGGCGAGCAGCGCGCCGCCGGCGTCCCACACGCGCAGCGTGTGGTCGTGCGACGCCGACACAAAGCCGATGCCGGGCAGCAGCGCGAGGCCCCTGCGCTCGGCGCAGCGCACTTCCAATCTCGCCGTCTCGTTGCACAGACAACATCCACACCAAATGGCCGGCGGCGCAGCACTGGCCTGTGAGCGCAGGAGTGCAGTCACCATCATGGAACAATCGCAAACACATTGTGGGGTTTGCACGCCATGGACCTCCTGCAGCGGGCGCAGGCTAGCGCGGGCTGCGCAGGCGGGCGCACACTACGGCGCAGGCCGACGCACCGCACGGTGTCGGTGTGGCCGGTGAGCGTGTGCACGCAGGCGCCGCCGCGCCACAGGCGCACAGTGGTGTCGTTGGAGCCGGTGAGCAGGTCGCCGCCCGGCAGCGCCAGCGCGCACTGCACCGCGCCGGCGTGGCCCTCCAGCACGTGCGCGCAGGCGCCGGCGCGCCACACGCGCGCCGTGCTGCGCGCGCGCGCGCGAGTGGGGGTCAGCTGGCGGGTCAGGGCGGCGCGCCACGCAGGTGCAGCGCCCCCGCAGGCGGCCGTCCCAGCGACGTGCGGGCCTGCGCCGCCGACGCCGCATGCGCGGAGTGCAATCTAGGCGGGCGCACTGGGCTTGCATGCCTGGTCTGTGAGGGCGCTGCGCAGAGCCGCCGTGCACAGAGGGCGATGCGTCTCCGACGGCTCTCCACACGATGATGCATGGGCCGAGCCACAGGCGTTGCGCACTGCAACCCTGTCGGAACGGCCTGCGGCGCTGAGGTGAGGGGGCGTGCCTGTCGAGCGACGTGGAGACAATATCACCGCCCTCAGTGATGGCCAGGTCCGTCACCTGCAGGCCGCGCCGCCGCGTCAGCCGGTCCCGCATGCGTCAGCCGGACCCGTGCGCAAGCCAGGCAGCTCCGGGCCCGACTGCGATGCGCCGCGGCCGGCGCGTCGCCGCGGCCGGAGCGCGCGCTGCGGCTGCCGCGGCCAGGCCCGGCGCGCGCAGCCCGGCCCAGCGCATGAGGCCGAACGTTGCGCGGGATGCTGGGACAGCTGTGTGCGTCGTGCAGCAGCACCCTCAGCGACCAGCCACATCAGACGCGCATGCAGGGGCAGCGCAGGCGCGTTGCTGCAGCCGCTGCGGAGGGGGCAGGCACGTCGACAGGGAGGCCCGCCAGGGCATGGGCACCGTAACCAGGCCCCGGGCGCGCCTGGTACTTGTGGCCCTCCAGCGCCTGGACGACTGCCGCAGTCTCCACGTCCCAGACCAGCACGCGCGCGTCCCGGGAGCCTGCCCCCGGCGTCCCAGCTTGACTAGGGACAGGGCTTCCCTCACCCTAGCATCAATAGGATTAGGGTGTCCCAGGAGCCTGCCCCCAGCGTCCCCAGCCTCCTCAGCCGCGGAGTGTTGCTGCGTGATCGCACGCGCTGCAACCCCGCCCGCTTGCTTAAAGCGCTGCCGGCCAGAGAGGCGCCTCCTGCTCAACAGCGGGAGAGCACTTGCCGAGCGAGCACGCCAGGACATACGCAGCTGGTGGCACACCGCAGTCCTGGGCGTTCCGCGAGCGCGCCCGCAGCTGAGTAGGCTATGCGCAGCAGCGTGCAGCTGGTGTTCAGGCACGGCTCCGGGCCTCCCGTGACACTGCACCAGGTATACCGTGCGGCCGCAGCGGCCGCACCAGTCACCAGAGCGCCCTTGGGCCACTGCGCGTGGGCGCCCGGCGGGATGTAGGCGACCGCCGTCACGTAGCTGGTGTGCCCGAGGAAGGTGGTGGCCACGCTCAGCCGCCCGTCCGCGCCCTCCGCCCACAGCTTGACCGAGCGGTCCCGCGACGCCGTGAACAGCCCGAGCTCGCACGCGCACAGCGCGCGCACCTGCGGCCAGCTCCCCGAGCGCTCAGTGCCCGCGAGCAGCGCAGGGCGTGAGCCAGGCAGGTGCTGCTCAGCCAGCGGTCTGCACAGCAAGCAGATCACCGCAGCGCAGTGATCTGTGGCTCTAGCTGCCTTGGATCAAGCAGTTGCAGATGCGACACGACAACAGGTGTGGAAGAGGGAACAGAGCGGTGGCCTGCAGTGGCAGCGCGCACATCCTCGTCATGGCCGTGCAGCTCGCTCCGCAGCTGGTACGGCTGGAAGGCCACCATCGGCTTGCCTGCCACAGGACTGCCTGTGTGCAGTTGCTGTTCGTAGTGTGGCCGAACTTTGCATCAGAGGTGTTTCCAGTCGAGTTCACAGTCAGATGCCCCGGTGGCCCACCCATCCCACGCGGCACTCGCCTCCGAGATGGCCTTGCCCATGACCAGGATCCCTGCTGTGTGTCCAGCCCGACCCACCTGTGACGATCGTGTGCAGTGCGTACAGACGGGCGTGGTGCAGCAGGGGCCAGGGCGCGCCAGGCACCCCACACCGGCAGGCGGGGCGCATGCGTGCGGCGATGCTGTAGCGCCAGATGGATGGGCTGGTCACCGTGCTGCAGCACGCGCAGAGCGCCGACAGCGGGCTGCGCACGCAGGCGGAGGCGCAGCTGCAGCAGTTTGCCGCGCAGAACTACGCCGGCTACCTGGTCGCGCTCGCCGGCGTGCTCGCCAGCGCGGCGCAGCAGCCTGAGACTCGGCAGCTCGCCGGCGTCGTGCTGAAGAACTCCGTGCAGAGCACCGCCGAGGCGAAGAACGTGCGCGCCGGGCCGGGGCCCCGCATTCTCAGGCGGCCGCGCTGATCGGCGCTGAATCAGCCGCCCGCCCGCGCAGGCCGAGCTTGCTGCGAAATGGCTGGCGCTGGACGAGGGCGCGAAGGCGCAGATCAGGCAGCTGCTCCTGGCCACGCTGCCCGCGGAGGTGGGCGTGCATTGCCTCTGCGCATGGCCGCGGCCTGCCCAGCTCTGCTGAGGCCGCAGCAGCGCCTCGATGCCTGTTGTTCCTGACTGGCGGAGCGTGCCCGGGGCCGGTGCAGGTCCAGGTTGCTCGGCACACAGCGGCTTTAGTGATAGCAAAGGTGGCAGCCATCGAGCTGCCCAACCAGCAGTGGACCGAGCTGGTGGCGACGCTGCTCGGCAACATGGGCCAGCAGCCGCCCAACAGCGGCCTGCGGCAGGCGACGCTGGAGGCGCTGGGCTACGTATGCGAGGAGATGGGCCGGATCGAGCAGGACGTGCTGGAGCAGGAGCAGATCAACAGCATCCTGACCGCCGTGGTCCAGGGCATGCGCAAGGACGAGCGCGACGCCGGCGTGCGGCTGGCCGCCACGGTCGCGCTGCTCAACGCGCTCGAGTTCGCGCAGACCAACTTTGACAACGCGGAGGAGCGCAACTACCTGATGCAGGTCATCTGCGAGGGCACGATGGCGCCGGACGCCAAAGTGCGCGAGACCAGCTTCGAGTGCCTGGTCAAGATCGCGGCCAACTACTACGAGAAGCTGCCGGCGTACATGCAAGACATCTTCACGCTCACGCACCGCGCCGCCAAGGAGGACGAGGAGGACGTGGGCAAGCAGGCCATTGAGTTCTGGTGCACCATCTGCGAGGAGGAGCTGGACCTGCAGGAGGCGCGCGCGCCCGCCCGCCCGCCCGCGCCGCCCCAGTGGATGGGGGCCGCGCCCCGGGCGCCTGCCGACGCCTGCCGCGGGCTCTGTGTTAGAAAGCGGAAGCGCCGCGGCGCCTGCCTCCGACCGCAGCCGGCTCTGTCGGAGCGCTGACGCTGCCCGCGAGGGACCGAAACTCGGTACACAGAGACTCGGCAGGCGCGCCACGAGCGCTGCAGCGAGCGCCATTCCTGGGTCCGGCGAGGGCGCGGGCGGCGCGGCGCGCGGGCGGAGGGGCGCGCGGCGTGGTGAGCGCGGGGCAGCGCGGCGCGCAGGAGAGCGAGGAGGGCGACTCGGCGGGCGCGGCGAGCCACCACTTCGTGAAGCAGGCGCTGCAGCCGCTGGTGGCCATGCTGCTGGAGCAGCTGGTGAAGCAGGAGGAGGGGCAGGTGCGCGGCGGGCGGGGTTTGGACGGGGTTTTGTAGGGCACCCTCAGAGCCCACAGCGGCGGGTCGCCGCCCTGCCGGATCGGCAGGCGCAGACGGAGGCTCGGGTGCGGCGTGGAGGGACACAGGAGGCGGTCTCAGCCTGCTCTCATGACCTGTACGCCGCGTGGGCTGCTGGGTGGTCTACGGCCTGCTTTGTTGACCTGTCTGCCGTGTGTGTGCGAGCATGCGCCGCTTGCAGACGGTCACTCGAGCTGCGAGGCCGCTCCAGGGTGTGCCGCAGGCCTCAGCTCAGCGCATGGGGGCTCTGGTGGTCGGCAGGCGCGGCCGCGGGCAGTCAGCGGGGACCGTGAGCAGACAGGCCCAACGCCATGAACATGCTGTGCCTCTCTGGACGCATGGCCGTCGCTTGCTTTGGGAGGCAGCTCTCAGCCGCCCTGAACGTGCAGGCGATGCATTTCGTGTGCGAGAGGAGCGCCGTGCGGGCGGCCCCTGTGCACTTCTAGCTGGTCAGGCGTGAAGGGGATGGTCATTCGCACATCGCAGGCCTGGGCGAATGTGAGCGACACCCGCGCCTGCATTCGGGAGGCGGCCGCGAGCGACTGGCCCACGGGTGGCCGGGCCGGCGCCGCCGGTCGCTGGGCTGAGGCGTTGCTGCGCGGCGCGCCGCGCGCGCAGGACCGCGACGACGGCGCGTGGAACCTGGCGATGGCGGGCGGCACCTGCCTCACGCTCGTGGCCAGCGTGGTGGGCCAGGACGTCATCGCGCTCGTCATGCCCTTCGTGCAGGCGCGCCGCGCGCGCTCCGCCGCCCGCCGCGCCCGGCGCTGCCGCCCTGGCCCGGCCCCGCGCCGTGGCTGGCGAGCGCAGGCGCTCTCTGCGCCAGTGCTGCCTGGCGAGCTGGGTGCGAGCCTGCCAGGTGAAAGCACTTTGGTTGGGGGGTCGCAGCGCTTCAGCAGCGGGTGGCAAGCTGGCGTAGGGGGTGCTGGCAAGCAGAGCGCGTTGCGGACAGCCGCACGCTGGTACACAGCGTCCTCTCCCGTTCCGTATGCGCGCGGCAGCGCGCTGGCAGCGCTCGGCCGCAGGCGGGCGGGCGGGCGGGCGGGCGGGCGGGCGGCGCCGCAGCGCGTGCGCCGCCTCACGCGCGCGCGCGCCACCGCAACAGGTGAACATCGGCAAGGCCGACGCGCCGGAGGACTGGCGGCTGCGCGAGGCGGCCACGTTCGCGTTCGGCTCCATCCTGGAGGGCCCGCCGCCGGACAAGCTGGCGGGCCTGGTCGCGATGGGCCTGCCATTCCTGCTCAACGCGCTCAAGGACCCGCACACCGCCGTGCGGCACACCACGGCGTGGACCATTGGTGCGGGCGCCGCATACCCTGAACCCTTGGACCCCTACCCCACCCCTGCCCCTCCTGCTCAACGCGCTCAAGCACCCGCACACCGCTGTGCGGCACACCACGGCGTGGACCATCGGTGCGAGCGCGGCGCGCCTGGAGCCCGTGGGACCTACCCTACCCCCGCCGCTGTGCAGTGTGTGCTCTGCCCCGCGCTGGCCTTCCCTCATGCGTGACGGCCCGGAGAGGTGTGCGTCTTGCTCAAGTTGGTGTGCATCCGTGCGCTGGCACCAGCCGCCGGCGTCACTGCATGTGGGGGTGTGCAGGTGGGATTTAGGGCTAGGGTCAGAGCCCAGGGCAAGCGTGCCTTGGGGGAGCGCAGGCCGCGGGCGGCCGCAGGCACAGAGGAGCTGGGCGTGCTCGAGCGCGCGGCTGGCGCGCCGCGCGCAGGGCGCATCTTCGAGTTCGTGCACGGGCCCGCGGTCGTGAACGCGCAGGCGCTGCCCGCGGTCGTGAGCGCGCTGCTGGCGGCCATCCGCGACGAGCCGCACATCGCGGAGAAGGCGCGCCCGAGCAGCGGGGGCCGCAGTGAGCCGTCGTCCCACGGGTCGAGCGGAGTATGTACACTGCATGCGCCCGATTTGCATGTCCCGATCTGCTTTGCAAGGCGGTATGACAGCCAATGGTACGGGTCAGCGCGACGGCCTGCTGCCCCGGCGAGCGTGCGCATGTGCTGGCGTGCCTGGCGGCAAATGACACCAGCATAAGGTGCAACACGCCGAGCGTCTCAAACCGTGACGCAGTCACCGCATGTTCACTTATGGAATGTTGTGCGGGGCGGGTCAGGTGTGCTTTGCGCTGTGCCAGCTGGCGGCGGGCTTCAAGGTCAACGCGCCGACCTCGCTGCTGTCGCCCTACTTCAAAGACATCGTGCAGGCGCTGCTGGAGACGGTGCGCCGCCCTCGCCCCGGCCCCGCTCCTGGACCTGCTGGGCTTGTCGCCCCTGCCAGCAGGAGTTATCCCCTCGTGTTCACTTTCACCATGGCGAAGCACAGCTCGCTGCGCCCACCTCCGTCACACCCGACCTTGGCTCAAGCAGCTTATGCAACTGTGTGCAGTGATGCGCAGCCATTGCCTGGCTCAAGTTGGCGCCCCCCGCGGACGGGCCGCAAGCTCGGCGGGGAGCAGCCGTGCTCCTGACGCCGCCCCTGGCTCCTGACGCCGCCCCTGGTTGCGCCTAGGCGTTGCAAGCGAGAGCGGGGCTGGCCGGGACGGGCCTGGAGGGCGGCCCGGCGGCTTGCAGGGCCCCGCCCGCTCACCTGACGGCCGGCGCGCGGCGCGCGCGCAGGCGGAGCGGCCGGTGGAGGGCCCGGAGGGCACGCGGCTGGCCTCGCAGGCGTTCGAGGCGATCAACGAGGCCGTGCGCAGCGCGGCCGGCGACACGCTGCCGCTCGTCGCGCAGCTCATCCCGCTGACGCTGCAAAAGCTCAACGGCACGCTGGCCATGGCGGCCGCCGCGCCGGACGCGCGCGAGCGGCAGAGCGAGATGCAGGCGCGCCGCCCCCGCCCCCGCCCCATGCAGTGTCCCGCTTGGAGCCCAGAGTTGTCAGTGCCGCCTGGCTGCGCGACGCTGCGCCTGCTGCGGCACTGGCAACCGCACGACGCCGGGACGCTGCTGACGCACCCCCGCGCGTGGCCTGGCGCGCGCAGGGCCTGCTGTGCGGCGTGCTGCAGGTCATCGTGCAGCGGCTGAGCGAGCAGGAGGCGTCCAAGGCGGGCGTGCTGCAGTTCGCGGACCCGGCGATGGAGGCGCTGCTGGGCGTGTTTGCCTGCCGCAGCGCGAGCGTGCACGAGGAGGCGCTGCTGGCGGCGGGCGCGCTCACGTACGCGTGCGGGCCGCAGTTCGTCAAGTACCTGGAGCGCTTCTTCCCGGTGCTCGAGATGGGGCTCGCCAACCACAAGGCGCGCCCCCCAACGCGCCGCGCCGGCCGCCGCGCGTGCACGGCATAGGGTTAGGTGCAGCATAGGGTCAGGTGGAGGGCCTGTCACGGTCGCCCAAGGCATGCAGCGTGTGCGTCCGGGCGACCACTGTGAGGCGGGGCGGCGCGCGGCCCGCGCCCGGGTAACGCACAGCCTGTTGGCGGCCCAGTCTGCCTAGCAGGCGGGGCAGGCGTGGCGAGCGGCGCGGCGCGGGCAAGGCCTGCAGGTGGAACGACGCATGCGCGCCCACGTGCCCGCCGCTTCCAGCTCGCCCCGGCCCTGGCTGGGCTCATTTCGTGGCTTGCGCACGTTGTGGACGGGCCCGGGCCACACTTCTGACCCTACCCCGCCGCCTGCGCGCCGCGCAGGAGTGGCAGGTGTGCCAGGTGTCGGTGGGCGTGCTGGGCGACGTGTGCCGCGCGGTCGAGGCGCGCATTGCGCCGCACTGCGACGCGATCATGCGCGTGCTGCTGACCAACCTGCAGTCCAACGACGTGCAGCGCAACATCAAGCCGCAGATCCTGTCCGCATTCGGCGACATCGCGATCGCCGTCGGCGACGCGTTCGAGGCCTACCTGCCGCACGTGCTGCAGATGCTGCAGAGCGCGCAGGCGCGGCCGGCGCCCCTGCCCGCACGCCGTGCTCAGCAGAGGAGCAGCCGCCCGCCAGGTCCCCGCTTCGCTGCTCTGGGCTGCCGCGCCGCACAGCATGGACAGCCTGCTCTGCTGCAGCATGCCGCTGTGCCCAGGACCCGCTCCTGTCCTGCCTGCGCAGCGCCTGCGCTGCAGAGCGTCTCGGAATGCGCAGGCGCGGGCGCCAGCCGGGCGCGGTGTCTGTGTGTGTGGAGGAGGCGGCCCACGGGCCTCATCAGGGATGCTGAGCCATGCACAGGCGCTACCCCATGTCACCCTGTCGGCGCCGCGGCAGCCTGTGTGCACAGGAGTCGTATGAGTACAGCTCGCTGCTGCGCTCTTTGGGGTCGAGTAGGGTTGCGGCGCCGCGCAGGCGCTGTCGGTGGCGCAGCAGCGGGCGGGCGACGAGGACTCGTACGTGTTCAGCTCGCTGCTGCCCTTCTTAGGGTGAACAAGGGTTTCCGGCCGCGCGCAGGCGCTGTCGGTGGCGCAGCAGCAGGCGGGCGACGAGGACTCGTACGAGTACAACTCGCTGCTGCGCCACGGCATCTTCGAGGCCTACTCCGGTATCCTCAACGGCATGTCCAAGCCAAAGAGCGCGCAGCACCTCACGCAGGTCGCGCCGGTGCGCGCCGGCGCCCCCTAATCTGCACACACGTCTGGCCTGGATGTGCCTGGCCTTGCAGTGCCATATCCTGCCCTGCATCCTGTAGCTGCCTTTCTCGAAAGGAAGAGCGCCACGCTTTACTAGGGCGGCGCTGTGATGTGCCTTGGGCTTGCACTCAGTGGCGCGTCATGCGGCTATGCATTCAAAGCAGCAAGGAAAGGGCCGCTACTGGGTCTCTCGGGTGCCGCGCAACGCATGGTTGAAAGACAGCGCTGCAGAGGGCCGCTGCTGCGGCGCGCTGACCCGTGCGCGCGCGCGGTTCAACATGGAGTATGAGGCATATGTTGTCAGCGACAAAGAGGACCAGGATGATGTGTTTTACGGTAGGGTAGGGTATGGCAGGGTGCTGACGCGCGCACGCGCGCAGTCCATCCTGGACTATGAGGCCTACGTCGCCGGCGACAAGGAGAACTAGGATGATGTGTTTTAGGGTAGGACAGGGTATGGCAGGGCGCTGACGCGCGCGCGCGCGCAGTCCATCCTGGAGTACGAGGAGTACGTCGCCGGCGACAAGGAGAACCAGGACGACACGGTCACGCGCGCGGCGATCGCGCTGCTGGGCGACCTGGCCGCCAACCTGCCCAGCACCGGCCCGCTCTTCCAGGGCAAGGCCTGGGTGCAGGAGCTGCTCGGCCAGGCGCGCCTGCCCAGGCCCCCCCGCGCAGGCCCTGAGCATGCCCTGTGGGCTGTAAGGAGGCGCGCCAAGGCTGCAGGCCTGGGCCGCAACCTGCATGGGCTGGGGCAGCGTCTCCGCACATCCCCGCGCAGCGCCGGGGACGAGCACACATGTCACGTCAACGTGCACCAAAGGTGCTCAGTATGCATGTGCGCTGTGAACGGCGGGCCGCACTGCAGAGGCTCCTTGCGCCGCAGAGTCTCCTGGGTCTCCTGCAAGCTGCTGCCCGGCTGCGCGCAAGCCCTGACGCTGAGCGTGCGTGCGCGCGCGGCGCAGGCGCGTGCGTCGGGCGACTCTGCGCTCATCGAGCAGGCCAGCTGGGCAACGAGCACCATCATGGCGCTGGGGCGGTGATGGGGCGGTTGCTCGCCTGGCTGCCGCTATGTTCGGAGCCCAGGAGCTGCGGCACGCCGCCTAGCTGTTTGTAGCAGACACGGTTGGGAGGGGGAGGGTTCTGGGGCGCTAGGTAGGCTGAGGGCGTGGTCGGGGGGGCGAGGGTGTCAGGTGGGCAAAGGTGCGGCTGTAGGAGCCGCAGCTGTTGGACCGTCCCTGTGGCGAGAGGGGTTGCTGGGCAGCAGAGCAGCCGCGCGCCTTACGCCCTGGGCGCAGGCTGGGGGTTATGGGCGGCGCTGCGTTCCTCCTGCGCGTGGGGCCTGCATGCATGCGGGCATGGGTGCTGCGCCGGGGCGCCCGAAGTAGCAGGGGCATGGCCTGTCCATCCGCGCAAACATCCGCACGCGCGGCGCGCTGGAACGGTTGCCCAAATGGTAGAGGAAATAGGACGCGCGCTCTGCGCGCAACGCGCACCAGCGGACTGCGCGCCGGCCGCTGTCGAGCGCCTGCGGTCGGCGGCGCGCCGCAGCGGGGGCCGGGCCCAGAGGCTCCGTGAGGCTGGGCGGGTCCGGCCAGGGGAGTTTTGAGGAGATGGTCGCCTGCGCCTGTTCACCGTGAGCAGGCACGCAGGCACGCAAAGCCTGCTCTGGCACTCCAGTGTATTCTGTGAAGCGTTGCAGGCGGGTGCGGCGCGGCGAGCGGGGCGCCGGCGCTGCCTGCGGGCGCCGGGCAGCCCCGTCCCGCTTGTCGGCCTCTGGTCACATGTGCTGCGTCTCGTGTTGGCCGGGCTCTGTCTGTCTTGTTTGAAAGCAGGCGCGTCCGACAGAGGGGATGCAAGGACCGGGGCGACGCCGTGCACGCATGCCGCCCATGGCGCGCATGCCCAGCTCTGCATGCAAGAGGGTGTAACACGGCAGAGTGCGGTGCGCATGTGCACCTGGTGCACCTGTGCACCCGTGTCTTGCAGCGCGGCTGCGATCTTGTGCCCACACGGGGGTCACGCCTGCTCCCTGCAGTACCAATGAGCGTACAGCTTGGACTCGGCTCCGGCTCGGTGGCGATGCCCGGTCACCCGATGCCAATGGCATGCTCCTGATACGGGCGCGCATTGGGGGGCAGCACGCTGGCAAAGCGCAGCAGCTCTTACAGCCTGTTATGCACGGGCCCCACGCCGCGCACCCCGTCCGCCTAGGCGCGCAGGGCCCGCGCATGCATCTGCAGGTGGTCTGCGACAAAAGTGCTGATGAAGGCGTACGAGTGGTCGTAGCCCTCCTGCGCGCGGGCCCGCCACGCTGTCAGCTCCGCGCGCCCACCGGTGCAGCAGCCCTCACACAAGCAGTGCGGCCGGGGCAGCCGAGAGCGCGCCGTGCTGCGACCCCCACGATGGCGCTCACAGCGGGTCGCGGCTCCTGCGTGCAGGGCAGGGCTGGCTGCAGCCCACGCGGGGCTGCCGCGCCTGCTTGCGCAGCTGCACCGCCAGCGCCTTGTTGCCGGCGGCCGCCTGCGCAAAGTCGTCCGGACGCAGCTGCTCCGCCAGGTAGGGGTCAGCGGTGCCGACGTCTATCAGCACATCCCGCTTCGGGCCGTCGTACGCGCCGGCCTGCCGCGCGGCGGCGCGCCTGTCTGCAGCAGCCAGGCCTCCACGGTGCTGGCCGTACCAGCAGGGCAGGGGGCAATCGCGCGGAGCCGGCACGGTCGGGAGGCGTCCTGGCGCACTGGTGCACCAGGTCTGCACGAAGCATGCGCAGGGCAGCCCCAGCTTTTGATCGGCCTCCTGCCCTGCCACAGCAGGACGGCCTTGCCGGGGACCCAACACAGCGTTCTGGGGGCGCGCGGGCCCCCCCCGGCCGCGCACCAGCTCGGTCGCGTCGTACTGCTTCCACGCGCCCCGGTCGTCGCCCAGGTAGCCGCCGAGCGCCTTGTGGCCCCAGGGCACCGCGGAGGGGTGCGCGATGGGCGAGAACGCGCTGATGGAGCGGTACGCGCCCGGGTTGCGCAGGCCCAGCACCAGCGCGCCGTGCCCGCCCATCGAGTGGCCCATGACCGCCGCCTGCGCCCGCGCCATGGGGTGTTATGAACCGCCGCGCCCAAGCCCTTCCTAATGATGCGTCCGGCAAGCTGTCGAGCATGTCTGCATACATGGGGGAGCACGCGTGCGACGGCAGACATGTGCACCAGACCAGCACACGCCAGGAGTCAGGCAGCTCCAGCTCTGCATGCAGGGCGATCCGCGGCACAGGCGCGCAAGGTGCCCGACGTCGGCCGTCCGCGGTCTGCTCTTGCAGCACGCAGCCGCCTGACCAGCTTCAAAGGCAGTGACCGGCGGCAAGGTCGCAGTGCGCCCATTTCTTGGCGGTAGCAGGCAACGCCCCACAGCGGGCAGCTCCTCTCTGGCTATGCCATCCTACAGCGGACAGCCCGAACATGGGCCTGCAGCGAGGATGTGCTGCGGCAGGCCGCGCGCCGCAGCGCGAAGCGCCCGCGTCCGGCGCCAGGGCTCTGGCCGCGGGGCTGCGCACCGTGCGCACGTCCAGCGACGGCAGGCCCTGCAGCGCGGCCGGCAGCTCTTCGGTGACGTAGGCGTACATGCGCCAGGCGCGCCAGCGCTCCTGCGTCGCGTTGAGATAGAAGCCGGCGCCGACGCCAAAGTCCCACGAGTCCGCCTCGCCCGGCACGTCGAGGCCACGCGGCGATGTGTCTGGGCAGACCAGCGCAATGCCCAGCTCGGCTGCCGTCCTCTGCGCGCGCGGCACCCCGCTTTGGCCTGGCGCTTGTATGACTAGACTAGCAGAAGCGGCCCAGACTGAGGGAGTGCGGGCAGGAGCAACCACAGCGGCCTGCTGGGCCTCCGAGTCAAGTGCCTGTGCTCTGAAACATGGGGCACGGTGCAGCACACCTGCGCCCCCGCCTTGTTGATGAAGTTCTCGTCATCGCAGGTGAGGCCGGCGAGGAAGTAGACCACCTGCACGACACAAACGACTTTCATGCAGGTTGGCCACAGTGCACGGAAGCGATCTCCATAATGATGGCCTTGAATCACACAAGCCTCAGCATTGGGGCCCGGGTGCCAGCGTGAGCCGCACCGGGACCTTGCCCTTCTCTGCCGCGGGTGGGAAGTACACCGTGACCTTGGTAGTGCACTGCAGCTCCTTGCTCTTCAGCTCATATCGCACGTTCTTGCCGCCAAAGCACTGCGACAAAACAAGATAGTTTTACCAAGTCACAGCACTCAGCGCCTAGACAGAGGGAACAAGAAAGCATAGTGCCGCAAGTCCCAAAAGGACACTTGCATTGCTTGAGAACGTTGCGGCACTGCACGTGTCACCGCGCCTTTGTGCTCTTGACCTCCTTGAGCGCCTCTGCGCCACCCATCGCGCGAGTGAGGAAGGACAGGCGCCTGCAGCTCTGTGCAGAAAGCAGCGAGGATTGACTGCGACTGACTGCTAGTGCGCAACTACGAAAGGCTACTCCAAGCACGCGAATTGCATCGCCAAGGCATCACATCCCCCGCTCATCTCGGTACCCTGGCACAGGCCCTTGACACCCTGGAGACCGTTTGAACTTGCTTGAGCTGGTGGGTGGCATCCACCTCCTACGCTCATAGCTGCTGTGAGGGCCTGATCAGGTGGCCTAGCATAAACATGCCAGACTACGCATTGGATAAAGGTACGTTAGCAGGGATGTTTGATGCTGTGCGTAGCCTTTCTGCACCGCCAATCACGCTGACAAAGATGTGTGCGCAATTGCAGCGAAATTTATTGACTTCCTGAAAGAGTATACAGACCCAGACACCGGGGAGCTCAAGTACGTTGAGCAGCTGGTGCGCACCATCTGCCAGAGATGCCTGCACCAGCTCTCTAGTGTTTGTCGCGTGGCGCGTGCTTCACAACAGGACTGATGCTTGTGCCGCCTTTGGCAGCAAGGCATAGCCAACCGGGAGCGCAAGGTGTTGGAGGTGGAGATTGATGATGTGGAGGCGGTGCGGCCCCTGCTGCTGGGCGCTCACATCTGCAGGGCAGACAGCAAGGCCAGCAGCGGAAGACAGTACAGACCTGCATAGACTGTGATAGACACAAGATGCTGCCAACAGGGCGTGCCAGCGCTGCGACTGCCTTTGAGCTCCAGCCCAACAGCCTTCACGTTTCAGCGTCCCGCGGCGGGGCTGGTAGCGGCAAGGCATCAGCCTGACACGCGCAATATTACTGCGGGAGCAATGTGCCGGTGTTGGGCCCAGGCACGCGGCGCTGGCGAGGCCGCGGCACGCACGCACGCGGCTGACAGCGCAGCAGACCGCGTTGGGATGGCACTGGTCCCAGAGACACCAGCACCGTGCGTGGCACAGGCGCCTGAGGGCAGCTGCTCGCCTGGCGCGCGCAGTACCAGCACGACAGCGACGCGCTCGTGGAGGGCCTGGAGGGCAACACGCGGCGCTACGCCAGGCTGCTCGCGGACGCGGCGGACTCCGTGATGCCGGAGCCCACCGTGGAGCTCACGCAGCTGGACGTGCTAGACGTGCTGTACCAGGAGGCGCGCCCTCACTGCCTAAGCAGGCCCACCCGAAACAGCCCTGTAAGTCACGCACTGATGAGGGTGTGAGCGCCTGTCTGGCTCGACGCGCCCGCCAGGCTGCAGTGCCGCGCTTCATCAGCCTGCGAGTGCACGCGCTTGCGGGCAGGCTCGCGCACCGCGCCGCGCGCACGGGGCTGCGGGCACAGCCGCGGGTGCTCGAGGCTGTGCATGGGCAGCGCGCGCCGCTGGGCGGACTATGCGTGCAGGTCTGCCCAGCAGCTGAGCGAGCGGTGTGCGGCGCGCGGCGCAGAAGCAGCAGCGCCGACAGGACGCGCGGGCGGCCGGCACCCCGGTGCGCCCTGCTGCGCACGCGCCTTGCACGCCCGGCCGCCTGCAGCGGAGCTGATCTGAGAGGGGCTCTGAGGGAGCCCTGCATGCAAAGCACACTCCGCGCAAGCTGGCAAGAGGCAGCGGAGCTTGCCGAGAGCGGCGCGCGCCGCAGCGCCCGGCTCCGCCAGGTGCTCAGGCAAGCGCTAGGGTTTAAAATTGGGCTGGCGGCGCTCCAGCGCGCGCGGGGGCGCGGCAGGCGGCGGAGGACGACGCCAACCAGCTGCCCGCGGAGCTGATGCGGCGATACGAGGTCGTCGTGCGGCCGCGCGCCAAGCACCGCACGGTCAAGCTGCGCGAGGTCAGCGCCGCGCACATTGGCAAGCTCGTGCGCGTGCAGGCGCGCCCCGCCTCGCCGCCCCTGGCGCCCGCGGTGGCCGGCCTGCAGGCCTACATGTGGGCGCAGGGCCCGTGCCGCCAGCGCCGCGGCGGGCGCCCCGGGAGGCTGCGCGGGCGCGCAGCTCCTGCCGCCGGCGCTCGCCGTGGTCGGCTGCGCTCACAGCCGCGCGCGCGCGCGTGCAGGGCATCGTGACGCAGGTGACCGACGTGAAGCCGCTGCTGACGGTGGCGACCTACCTGGACGACGCGTCGGGCTACGAGGTCTACCAGGAGGTCACCGGCCGGCAGTTCCAGCCGCTGGAGGCCGCGCCGGCGCCGGTCGCGCGCGCGAGCGGCGGCGCGGCCAAGCTGCAGCTGCAGACGCGCGGCAGCAAGTTCGTGCGCTTCCAGGAGGCGAAGCTGCAGGAGCGCGCAATCGAGGCGCGCGCCCGCGCGCGCCGCCGCGGAGGCCCCCCTTGCGCTGTCCGGCATGCACACAGACACCGTGCTGCTGGGGTCCGGCGGGAGCGCATGCAGGCACGTGTGCTGCAAGCCCACTTTGATCAGCACTTACATGCGATTCCATGCTCCAGCGTGTACTAATATGCTCGCGTGTGACGCAAGACGGCGCAGCTGTCGTGCAGTGCGGGTGATGGCTGGGTGTCAGCCAGCGGGCGGGCCATGCGCATCATGTGCTCAAGACGGGGACGCAGAGCCCGCGCCACCCGGGTGCCGGCCTGCCGCGCCCAGCCGCGCGCGCGCGCGCGGGGCCGCAGGTGCCGCAGGGCGCGACGCCGCGGTCGCTGACCGTGCACCTGCGCGGCGAGCTCACGCGCGGCGCCAAGCCGGGCGACGCGGTCACCGTCAGCGGCGTCTTCCTGCCGGAGCCCTTCACAGGGTTCCGCGCCATGCGCGCCGGGCTGCTCACCAGCGTCTTCCTGCAGGCGCGCGCCCGGCGCCCGCCCGCTCCGGCGCGCGGCACGTGCGCGCGGCCGTGCTATGCGCGTGCCTGCGCTCAGGCCTTTCGCCAGCATTGCTGCTGCGGCCTCCACCAGAGTGCCCCCGGCTGCTCGCAAGTGAGGCGCAGTGGGGTGGAGCGAGCGCGCTCTGGCCCGAGGGAGCCGCGTGCCGCTGACCGGCGGCGTTGCTGCCGCAGGCCACCGTCGTGACGCAGGAGAAGCGGAGCTACGCGGCGGTCGCAAGCGCCGATGAGCTGCACGCGCAGATCGACGTGCGCCCGCCCCGCCATGCACAGCAGGGGCCGCTTGCAGCGCACCATCGCTGACCGATGCGACCAGACCGCAACGCCTGAGCCTACCGGGCGCAGCGGTGCATATGTGCACGCAGTGGCAGAGCTGCTATGTCTCGAGCCTGCCGGGGCCGGCAACCCGCCTGTGACCGCCTTCTGCTCTGGCTGCCGCGCTGATGTGCACCACCTGCAAAAATTTGGGTGATACGGGTCGGCAGCGGCCGTGAGGCAGCCCCTCGGCGCCCGCCGCGAGCGAGATGGCGCCCCCGCTCGCCTCGAGGCCCTCACCACTGATGCGGTTACCTCGGGCAGCCGCCGACCGCCCCGCGCGGCGGGCGCGCAGGCGGTGGTCGCCGGCGGCGACGTGTTCGAGCGCCTGGCGGGCAGCCTGGCGCCCGAGATCTTCGGCCACGAGGACGTGAAGAAGGCGCTGCTGCTGGCCATGGTCGGCGGCGTGTCGCGCACGCTGCCCGACGGCATGCGCATCCGCGGCGACATCCACCTCTGCCTCATGGGTGCGGCCGCCCCGCGTCTTGGCGCGCGCGCGAGGCTGTGCGTGCGGAAGCGGCGGCTCTTCTCACTGCTCCTCCTGCCGATCACACTCCGCCGACTCACAGAACCTCAAAGAACCAGGGCCTTGCGCTGGCTGGCACGTCACGGCGTCTCGGCGCGAGCCAGCGTCACCACAGCGCCCGCCGTCGCCTGCCGGCTGGATGCCTCGCTTGTCGCAGGCGGCAGGCTGCTCCTGAGGGGGCGGCGCACGCCGCGGCGCGCAGGCGACCCGGGCGTGGCCAAGAGCCAGCTGATCAAGCACATCGCGCACATCTCGCCGCGCGCGGTGTACACGACCGGCAAGGGCTCGTCCGGCGTGGGGCTCACGGCCGCCGTGCAGCGCGACCCCATCACCGGCGAGATGGTGCCGCCCCGAGCCCCGGGCCCCAGCTCGATCTCTCGCTGCTGCTGGGGGCAGTGCACACGGAATAAAGGACTGGAAAGTGTAGAGAGGGTGATGGCGCTGAGGCTGTTGACATGGAGGCGCTGTGTGCTGGTGCACGCAAGCCGGGTTTCGGCGCTCGGCAATGCCCGCGAGCATGCGCCTGCGCCGCCGCAGCCCCTGCAGCTCTGCAGCGCATGCCGAGCTGGGTGTGGCAGCGAGCGCGCTGCCCTGTGGTGATGCACTGGCGAGATGCTGCCGCGCATGCAGCCCACAGTCTGTAACTGCGCGCCGCGCGGCTCGGGCCGCAGGCGCTGGAGGGGGCGCGCGGGCGCCGGCGCTCGCACGGGGCCGTGATGCAGCACTCGGGGCGTGCTGGAGGGGTTTAGGATAGGGTTAACAGCAGTTGCACGGGGCCGTGACGCAGCACTCGGGGCGCGCAGGTGCTGGAGGGCGGCGCGCTGGTGCTGGCGGACAAGGGCATCTGCTGCATCGACGAGTTCGACAAGATGGACGAGGGCGACCGCACGGCCATCCACGAGGCGTGCGCCGCCGCCCCGCACCCCCTCTCATGGACCAGCGCTCTCTGCTCCCGCATGCCTTCATTTCCGAGAGCAACACGCGGCCCTCTCGCCCGAACCCTTTCCTCTGTGAGGCGCACCTCGCGCGGGCCGCCAGCATGCTTAACGTGAGGGCACAGGCGCGGTCCCCAAGCAAACCAGGCTGACACCTGGGGCCGCGCGGCGCAGGAGCAGCAGACCGTAAGTCTGTCACCGCGCAGCGCAGGTTGTGGAGCAGCAGACCCTAAACCCTGGCGCCGCGCGGCGCAGGTGATGGAGCAGCAGACTGTGAGCATCGCCAAGGCGGGCATCACGACGACGCTCAACACGCGCACCACGCTGCTGGCGGCGGCCAACCCGGCGTGGGGCCGCTACGACGTGCGCCGCTCGCCGGCCGAGAACATCGCGCTGCCGGCCGCGCTGCTGTCGCGCTTCGACCTCATGTGGCTCATCCTGGACAAGGCCGACGCGGAGCAGGTGCGGCGCAGCGCGCGCGCGCGCCGCCTAGCGAGCGGGGGCTCTGACGGGGGAAAGTCGGCGCTTGCATGTCGGGCAGGGCTGCTTCACCGGTGGATCTGGTGGGAGAAAGCCGGCGGTTGTGGCAGGGCTGCTTCACCGGTGGACTGATGGGGGAAAGCCGGCGGATATGGCAGGGCTGCTTCCAGCAGGGCTGCTTCAGCGGGTATACACTGCGGCGCAAGCACGGCGCGCCGCTGGTGCCCGCATACATGTCCGCTGGCGCCTGCGAGCCGGTCCTCGTCAGCATGCCGCACCGCCAGCCGGCTCGCTGACCTGGGTTCCAGGCCCTTAGCGGCCGCAGGACTGGCGACAGGGACTGGTGCATGGGGCTGAGGGGCACAAGGCGGGCGGGCGCAGGCCAGACACAGCGGGCTGCACGGCCGGCCCAATGCAGCCAGGCACCATGCCATCAAGCTTGCATGTCCCAGCAACGCAGGGGCTTGCGAAAAGCCGAGCGTTGAGCGCATGCGCCGCGCGCAGGACCGGCGGCTGTCGGCGCACGTGATGGCGGTGCACCGCGACGGCGTGGCGCCGCTCCAGGAGGGCGGCCCCGAGCCGCTGGGCGCGGACGTGCTGCGCGCGTACATCGCGCGCGCCAAGCAGCACGACCCCTACTTCCCGGAGGAGCTCACGGGCGCGCGGCCCGCCCCAGGGTGGCCGTCCAGCGGCCCGAGCCTGCGCTGCGAGCGTGGACGCTCGTCATGCCGCAGGGCTGTTGCATGTCCCTGGCTGGCATGCATAACTGCCTTGGATGCAGGCTGCCTTGGATGCGTTCGGTTGCGAGCAGGCGCTCTTGCGCCTGCTGGCGCCGGCTTGCAGCGGTTTGGCATGGCGGGTGGTGCCCGCAGTCAGCTCTACTGTGCGCCTGCTGGTGGTCCAGCCGAATGAGCAAGCGCATTTACTGCCGTGCGCCAGCACGGGCAGACAGCCGGGCGCTCCCGGGGGCGCGCAGAGTACGTGGCGGCGGTGTACGCGGAGATGCGCGCGGACGAGGCCGCGGCGCAGATGCCGCACAGCTACACCACCGCGCGCACGCTGCTGTCCATCCTGCGCCTGAGCCAGGCGCTCGCGCGGCTGCGCTTTGCGGCCAGCGTCGCACAGGCGCGCTTTAGCCTTCGTCCTGGTTTGCGAAGTGATCGCCCTGTCATGCCTGCGCCTGGGCCATGCGCACGCGGCTGCGCTTTGCGGCCAGCGCTGCGCAGGCACAAATCCCATTAAAACCTGTGCTTGTGCTGGCCTGCTGCAAACACCCCTCCCGACGCTGAGGTGGGTATTGTGCCTGTACGGCTACTTGGTGGATCGCTGGCACGTGAGAGCCATGCATGGCCATGCGCACTGGCCTCCACCGCCGCATGATGACAAAGGCGTGTGTCGGCGACGTGGACATGCGTCGGCGCGTCGCGACCGCGCGGCGCCGCGGCTGGCGCCCTGGCTCGTCGGCCAGCGCGTTTGAACCCGTCACGACCCTACCCTAACCCTATCCGACGGCCGCGCGCGCGCCGCGCGCAGCCGGACGTGGACGAGGCGCTGCGGCTGATGCGCATGAGCAAGGTGTCGCTGTTCGATGATGATGCGCGCGGCCCCGGCGAGGACCCCGTGTCGGCGGTGTACGCGCGCCTGCGCGACGACGCGCAGCGCACGCGCCGCAGCACCTACACGTGGGCCGACCTGCTCGCGCTGCTGGGGCCGTCATTCGCGGTGCGGCGCGGCCGCTCCGACCAGCGGCCGGCCCCTCTCGCCACCAGCGCTGCCGGTGGCGCACCCAGCCGCCGATCTGCCCGCAGGAGCTGGTGATGATTAAGATTGGGGAGCGCATGCCCTGCCTGCCAGAGCTTGAGGCTACAAAAGGGCATAGCCTGCCGGCCCCCATCGTTCCCCGGCGGCCAAAGAGGTGGCCGCCGGGATTTCGCGGGGCCCAGAGCAGCGCGGCGCGCTGGCTGCGAGCGAGCAAAGCTGTCGCCGCGCCCGCGGCCGCACGCGCACGCACCTTGCGCCCGCACATGCCCCGAAGGGTGTCCGTTCTAGGGTTCGATTTAACAATAAAGAGGCTTCTATTTTCTACATGCCCACCACCCCCCTGGCACAGCGCGGCCGCTGTGGTGCACGCGCCCCTGCACGTCCGGCCGCCGGGTCAGCCCATAGAGTGCACCGCAGCCAGGCGCCACCTACGGTCGCGCACCCGTCGCAGAGCGCGCGCGCCGTGGCAGCGGCGCCGCTCGCCACTGGTAGCGCCGCGCTGCGCGCGCTGACGCGGGTGCTCAACTAGTTTCGCACGCTGACGTGGGCGCTCGGCCGGGCGCGCAGCCAGAGCAGATCCGCGCGGCGGTGGAGGAGTACGCCGGCTACAACGTGTTCAGCGTGGAGTACCCGCGCGTGGAGGAGCCCACCGTCATCATCGCGCCGGACGACATGGCGTGAGGCGGCGCGCGCGGCGCGAACGCCGCGATGGGGCCTGCTCCTGGCCGTTGTGGGGAGGGCGGGAGAGAGGCGCCAGCCAGAGGGACTGCTGCAAGCTGCGGGCCACAGTGTGTTCGGCATGGGGCTTCCGCGCGCCGAGGAGCCCCCTGTGATCATTGCGCTGGGGGCCTTGGGCGGCGGCGCGCGCGGCGTGAAGACCGCGGCAGGGAAATATGGCGCCTGTGTACCGAGTGCCCTGGTCCCGTCAAGCGGCGCGCTCGCGCCGCTGCCTTCTCCTGGCCTGGCCATGGAGAGGAGGGCAGGAGAGGCGCATCGGGCGGGAGGCCTGCGGCAAGCTGTCGGAGGCGACCGTGGCTGCTGCTGTTGGGGTGGGCATGGTAGCTGCAAGCGTGTTTGGAGGCTGGCGGCCTCCTGAGCGAAGCCCGTTTACTGAGGCGGGGTGTGGCGGGGCGCTGTGCTGAACCATAAATTGTTCAGCCTTGTTTTAAGCCTGAAGCGCTTGGCCGCACCTGCGCACATCCAAAGCCTGGTGCAGGCTTGCAACACATCTTGCGCGCCCGTCCACATTGCACGCTCAGGCAATGCATGCCCTTGACCGTCAGGGCCTGACGATGACTTGCCCTTGACGATGATGCCTCCTTGTGCATTGCCTAATAGCAACACAAGCATAAAAGCGTCAAGCCGCGCACGACAACGCAACTATCACATCACTGCCACCAGTACTGCCGCCACGCCCGAACGCAGAGCACGTCAGCTTCAGCCTGGCTGGTCTCACTTCCCAACACCCTGGGAAAAAACACGCCCCAGGTTGCACAGCGCCGCGGTCGCCCGCTCGCGCGTCGCTGCCGAGCTGGCGCGCGCGAGCACGCCTGGCAGGGCTGCAACCCCCCCGCATGCCCTGACCGCCTCACGGCCCTGCCCTCTCGCTGGTCAAGCTCACGAGCGCGTTAGCCGCCCGCTCATGCATAACAGCAGAGCCGCCATGCGCCAGCAGCCTGACCAGCGCCGCGACGCCGCCGCACTCCCTCACGCTGTCCCTGTTCCGCGCGTTGTTAACGCACAGATTGCACAGCGCCCCGGCAGCGTTCTCCTGCACAACCGCAGAGCCGGCGGGCGCCAGGAGCCTCACGAGCGCCGCGACGCCCCCGCACTCCCTCATGCTGTCCTCGATCCGGGTGTTTCTAGCGCACAAGTTTCCCAGCGCGGTTGCAGCCACCTTCTGCACGCAAGCGGAGCCGCCAGGCGCCAGGAGCCCTACCAGCGCCGCAACGCCCCCGCACTCCCACACGCTGGTCTGGTTCTGAGTGTTCCCGCTGCACACGTTGCTCAGCGCCTTTGCAGCCTGCTCATGCAGGGCAGCAGAGGCGCCAGGCGCCAGCAGCGCGACCAGCGCCGCGACGCCCCCGCACTCCCTCACGCTGTCTCTGTTCCGGGCGTTCCCGCTGCACAGGTTCGCCAGGGCCAGCGCGGCCCGCGCACGTGCAGCAGGCGCCATGCCAGGCGCCAGCAGCCCCACCAGCGCCGCGACGCCGCCGCACACGCGCACGCTGTCCTGGTTCTGAACGTTTGAATGGCACATGTTTCCCAGCGCGAGGGCAGCCCGTTTCCGCACGCCAGCGGAGCAGCCAGGCGCCAGCAGCGCAACCAGCGCCGCAACGCCGCCGCACTCCCGCACGCTGTCCTGATTCCGGGTGCTCTTACGGCACAGGCCTGTCAGCGCCGCAGCAGCCCGCTCCTGCACGGCAGGCGAGCCGCCGGGCGCCAGCAGCCCGGCCAGCGCCGCGATGCCCCCGCACTCCCTCACGCACTCCCCGTTCTGGGCTCCCCGTTCGTCGTCATTGCACAGGTTTGCCAGCGTCCCAGCCGCCTGCTGTTGCACGGCGGCAGGGCCGCCTGGCGCAAGCAGCCGGACCAGCGCCGCGACGCCCCCGCACTCCCGCACACTGTCCTGGTTGTCGCTGTTCTCAACGCACAGGTATGCCAGCGCCACGGCAGCCGCTATGCGCACAGCGGCCGAGCCACCGGGCGCCAGCAGCCCGACCAGCGCGGCGACGCCCCCGCACTCCCTGACGCCATCCTGGTTCTGTCTGTTGTCTGTGCACAGGGTCGACAGCGCTGCAGCGGCCCGCTCCTGCACGGCGCCAGAGCGGCCGGGCGCCAGCAGCTGCACCAGCGCCGCGACGCCCCCGCAGCCTCTCACATACTCCCTGTACTGGCTCTTGTCATGGCACAGGCGCTCCAGCGCAAGCGCAGCCTCCGCTTGCTCGGCGGCAGAGCCGCCGGGCGCCAGGCGCCTGACCAGTGCGGCGACGCGCGCGCGTGCACTGCCTTTCGCCATCGTGCGTGCGCCCCTGCACCTGCCGCGCACAGGGCGCGCGCCGTTCAGGCTGTCTGGCGCGCTCAGCGCATGTGCGCACCGTTGGACACGGGCATGGTTGTGTGCGAGCGGACAGCCTGTGGCAAGCAGCGCGGAAAGTTGTGGCACATGCAGTGGCCATGGTGGCCATTGCATGGTGGTTTTCCACCAGCGGACTGGAATGCAGCCGGCAGCCGCCTTGCATGCAGTCAGGTCTTCTGCCCGCAGTGGCATGCAGCATATGTACTGATATTCACCCAGGCGGTCGCATGCTGAAATGAGGAACATCATCAATGAGACAGGCTGCATTCCTCTGCGTGCAGGAGGGCGCAGGGGAAGACACGAACACGCAGCCTCCGCCAACAAGGCACCGATTACGCCATCCCAAGTCAAGAAATACGACGCCCAGCTGCAGCCTGCGCTGCAGACTCCGTGCGTGCGGCCCGCACCCGGCTTGGCGCGGCCGCGCGCACGGGCGGGCTTGGCCACTCTGCGGTTGGCACTTGGCCGGCCCGCTCCTGCGCGCCCCGCGCGCGCGTGCGCGTGTGATCGCGCTGCACGCGCAGACTGCTGCAGCGCCTTGAATGCCACTGTGGCAGCACGCAGCGCGCAGCATACCATGACAGAACAGGCTCAGGGGCTGCGGGTGTGCGGACGGTGCTGGGCAGACCCGCCTCGGAGTTGGTGACGACTCAGCGCGCCAACGTTTGAGAGCCGCGCGCGGCTTGCCTCGCTTAACGTCAAGAAGACGCACCACTCCAGGGCTTTGGTGAGGCACGATGTTCGTGCGGTCGGTCTGGTAAGAAAGGCGGCAGCTTTTGGACAGGCGCATTCCCTAGACCTATCCCGGCCCTTTCTCGGGGAAACGCCTGCGCTTGCCCAACACAGTGCTTTCCACACACGGGCGTGCGCTGTGAGTCCGCAGCCGGCCTTGTCAGACACTGTGTTGGCCCAAAGCTGGTTTGGGCCATCACAGTGTCTGACGCGGCTGGCGCATGCTTTCTCAGCACACACAGCCTGTTCCTGTCGGTCCCTGGCCTATCCTGCTGAGCGTGAAGGCCAAGTGCGGAAGCGCCGTGCGCCAGCACGGTGCCAGAGAGTTTGTAGACGCAGCAAAGCCCCGCCTGCCTTGCCGCGGGAGCCCGCACGCGCAACCTTCGAGGCACATCAACCAGCAGGTCGTGCGCCTATTACGACAGGCGGCACTGTGTGCCCAGCACCTTTTACTCAACAACCTCGACTATTGCGTCGCAGTTTAAGTGCCGGGACCTGGCAGCCCTTCAAGCAGCGCTGTCACAGCGCTCCTCCCTGTCAGGCTGGCCTGCTGTGCCTTCGCAGGACTACCATAGTTTCTAGAAGGGGGCGAGGACTGCTGCAAGACTTGATGCACTTGGCAAACGCTTCTGGCCGTTTGTCAACAGTGCCCGACTGGATCAGCTGCCCAAAAACTCCAGTCTGGTGGTCAGCTGCTGTTAAAGTACTGCCGGTCTTGGGTGCCCGTTCGCCAAAGCTAGCGTCGAGAGTGCTGCGCTCTGGCAAGCAACAGGCCCATGTCTCCGGACGACCTGGCGTGAGGCGGCGCGCGCGGCGCGAACGCCGCGATGGGGCCTGCTCCTGGCCGTTGTGGGGAGGGCGGGAGAGAGGCGCCAGCCAGAGGGACTGCTGCAAGCTGCGGGCCACAGTGTGTTCGGCCTGGGGCTGCCGCGCGCCGAGGAGCCCCCTGTGATCACTGCGCCGGGGGACTTGGGCAGCGGCGCGCGCGGTGTGAAGGCCGCGGCAGGGGAATGCGGCGCCTGTGTGCTGACTGCCCCAGTCCCGCCAAGCCGGCCGCTCGTGCCGCTGCCTTCTCCTGGCCGTGGAGGGGAGGGCGGGAGAGGGCGTCAGCCAGAACGCCTGCGGCAAGCTGCCGGAGGCCACCGTGGCTGCTGCTCTTTGGAGTGGGCATGGTAGCTGCAAGCGTGTTTGGAGGCTGGCGGCCTCCTGAGCGAGCCCCGTTTACTGAGGCAGGGTGTGCCGGGGCGCTGTGCTGAACCATAAATTGTTCAGCCTGGTTTCAACCCTGAAGCCACTGGCAGTACTTGCGCATATCCAGCGCCTGGTGCAGGCTTGCAACGCAACTTGCGCGCCCGTCCACATCGCACGCTCAAATTATGCATGCCCCTGACCGTCTGGACCTGACAATCTGCCTCTGACGATGACCCCTTCTGCATTGCCTGAAAGCCACACAGGCATCAAGCGTCAGGCCGCGCACGACGACACCTACCGTCACATGACTGCCACCAGCACCGCCGCCGCGCCACGACCGCAGCGTGCGTCTGCTTCAGCCTGGCTGGCATGAGCTGCCGAGAACCTGCTAAAGACGCCCCAGGTCGCGCAGCGCCGCGGCCGCCCGCTCGAGCGCCGCTGCCGAGCTGGCGCGCGCGAGCACGCCTTCCACCAGGGCTGCAACCCCCCCGCATGCCCTGACCGCCTCACAGTCCCGCGCACTCTCGCTGGTCAAGCTCACGAGCGCGCCAGCCGCCCGGTCATGGGTGGCAGCAGACCCGCCGGGCGCCAGCAGCCCGGCCAGCGCCGCGACGCCCCCGCACTCCCTCACGCTGGCCCTGTTCCGCGCGTTGTCACGGCACAAATTGCACAGCGCCCCAGCGGCAGTCTCCTGCACAGCCGCACAGCCGCCAGGCGCCAGGAGCCCAACGAGCGCCGCGACGCCCCCGCACTCCCTCACGCTGTCCTCGATCCGGGTGTTTCTGGCGCACAGGTTTCCCAGCGCGGTTGCAGCCTTGCCCTGCACGCCAGCGGAGCGGCCAGGCGCCAGGAGCCCCACCAGCGCTGCGACGCCCCCGCACTCCCACACGCTATTCTGGTTCTGAGTGTTTCCAATGCACAAGAAGTTTGCCATTGCCTTGGCACCCTGCTCATGCATGGCAGCAGAGGCGCCAGGCGCCAGCAGCGCGACCAGCGCCGCGACGCCCCCGCACGCCCGCACACTGTCCTGGCATCGGGCGTTCCCGGTGCACAGGTTCGCCAGGGCCAACGCGGCCCGCCCACGCAGAGCAGGCGCCATGCTGGGCGCCAGTAGCCCCACCAGCGCCGCGACGCCGCCGCACACCCACACACTGTCCTGGTTTTTTTTGTTTGCATGGCACAGGTGTCCCAGCGCGAGTGCAGCCCGCTTCTGCACGCCAGCGGAGCAGCCAGGCGCCAGCAGCGCAACCAGCGCCGCAGCGGCGCCGCACTCCCGCACGCTGTCCTGATTCCGAGTGCTTCTACGGCACAGGCCTGTCATTGCCGCAGCAGCCCGCTCCTGCACAGCGGGCGAGTGGCCGGGCGCCAGCAGCCCGGCCAGCGCCGTGATGCCCCCGCACTCCCTCACCAAGTCCCTGATCTGGGCGTCGTCATTGCACAGGTTTGCCAGCGTCCCAGCCGCCTCCTGCTGCACAGCGGCAGGGCCGCTTGGCGCAAGCAGCCCGACCAGCGCTGCCACGCCCCCGCACACCCGCACGCTGTCCTGGCTGTCGCTGTTCTCAACGCACAGGTATGCCAGCGCCCCGGCAGCCGCTGGGCGCACAGCGGCCGAGCCGCCGGGCGCCAGCAGCCCGACCAGCGCCGTGACGCCCCCGCACTCCCGCACGCTGTCCTGGTTCTGTCTGTTGTCAATGCACAGGTTGCACAGCGCTGCAGCGGCTTGCGTCTGCACGCCTGCGGCGCCGCCAGGCGCCAGCAGCCGCACCAGCGCCGCGATGCCCCCGCAGCCTCTTACATACTCCCTGTACTGGCTCTTGTCATAGCACAGGCGCTCCAGCGCAAGCGCAGCCTCTGCTTGCTCAGCGGCAGTGCCGCCGGGCGCCAGGCGCTTCACCAGCGTGGCGACGCGCGCACGCGCACTGCCTTTCGCCATTGTGGACGCGCCCCTGCACCTGCCGCGCACAGTACACGCGCCGCTCAGGCTGTCTGGCGCGCTCAGCGTGTGTGCGTACCGTGGGTCACGGCCATGGCTGTGTGCGAGCGGACAGCCTGTGGCACGCAGCGCGGAAAGGTGTGGCGGCCACAGGCACTCTGGCTGGCATGCAGCGGCCACCACTGGACTGGTGCGCGGCAGGCAGCTGCTGGCCTTGCATGCAGTCAGGCCTTCTGCCCGCAGTGGCATGCAGCATATGTACTGATGGTCACCCAGGCGACCACATGCTGAAATGGGGACCTCATCAATCAGACAGGCTGCATTCCTCTGCGCGCAGGAGGGTGCGGGGGAAGACACGAATATGCAGCCTCCGCCAACAAGGCACCGCTTACACCATCCCAAGTCAAGGAATACGACGCCCAGCTGCAGCCTGCGCTGCAGACTCCGTGCGTGCGGCCCGCACCCGGCTTGGCGCGGCCGCGCGCACGGGCGGGCTTGGCCACTCTGCGGTTGGCACTTGGCCGGCCCGCTCCTGCGCGCCCCGCGCGCGCGTGCGCGTGTGATCGCGCTGCACGCGCAGACTGCTGCAGCGCCTTGACTGCCACTGTGGCAGCACGCAGCACGCGGCATACCATGACAGAACAGGCTCAGGGGCTCCGGGCGTGCGGACAGTGCTGGGCGGACCGCCTCGGAGTTGATTATGACTCAGCGCGCCAACGTTTGAGAGCCACAGGCGGGCTTGCCTCGCTTAAAGTTAAGGAGACGCACCACTCCAGGGCTGTGGTAAGGCACGATGTGCGTGCGGTCGGTCTGGTAAGAAAGGCGGCAGCTTTCTGGACAGGCGCATTCCCTAGACCTCTCCCGGCCCATACTCAAACGCCTGCGACCTGCTCGCCCATACAGTGCATATCCAGCACTGCTTTCCACAAGCAGACAGAGGCGTGCGCTGTGACTCCGCTGCCGTTGTCAGAGACTGTGAGGGGCCAAAGCCGGCGCATGCCTTCGCAGCACACAGACCCTGTTCCTGTCAGTCCCTGGCCTATCCTGCTGAGCGCGAGGGCCAAGTCCAGAAGCGCTGTGGGCCAGCACGGTGCCAGAGGGTTTGTAGACGCAGCAACAGCCCTGCCTGCCTTGCTGCAGGAGCGCGCACGCTCAACCTTCGAGGCGCGTCAACCAGCAGGTCGTGCACACGTTGTGACAGGCTGCACTTGGAAAAAAGGGGGCGAGACTGCTGCAAGACTTGGTCCAACTGGCAAACGGTTCTGGTCACTTGTCAACAGTGCCTCCCTGGTCAGCGGCCCAGAACTTACACATGCAGTACGTCGTTAAGCTGGTCTCAAAGTGCGGCCTCTGGCGAGCAACAGGCCACTGTTCCCTCGTTGCTGCAGCGACTGCACCTTGCGCGCTCTCCGATGCCAGCAGCAGCGCGCTTATTTGCGAGGCGTGCAGTCGCTGAGGTCAGGCAGAGGCTGCGCTGCGGGGCGTGGGGTGCCGGCTGCGGCGCTGCAGCTCGGCAGAGGTCCTGTCTTTCAGACGGCTGACTGCGAGTCAGCCTGCGCAGGTGTGCCGGCAGTCACTCTGCTGCCTGAAGGAAGTGCCTGCAGCCGGGCAGTGCCGCGCAGGACAACAAGCTTGGCTCGCCGTGCGGGGCTGTCTGATACGCGTGCATGACCTTGCCTGCAAAGTGCCCTGTAATTTGAGTAGCTTGGATGTCACGACCTGCCTGCAGAGGGTCGCACGGGTGGGAGGAGCAGCAGGTGCGGCAGGTGTTGCCGACATCACCGGTGCGTGCCGTGGGGTGCGGGGGCTTGAGCAGGACGGCGCGCCCCCACAGGTGCGCTTAATTCTGCGCACCAAGGGGGGCGTGCGGCCCTGTTTGGCGAGGAGGCCCAGTCGTACTTGGGCAGCCTGTGATTTTGCAGCGTCCGCCCTATAGCCTCGTTAACGGCTCCAGGCGGTGCCCGTGCTGCAAGAGGTGTGCAGCGCAGAACTGCATATAACAAGATGCTGTGTAAGCAGCCATGATATTGCGATCAACGATTACCTGGGCCCATGGAGTGCACGCGTGCCGCACAGCATACGCGTGCACAGCGCTTGCAGAACGTGACCCCGGTTGCCGTGTAGCTGCCAGACGCATGCCCCCATGCGCTTGATACAAGCACTTGAAACAGGGCAGACAGTTCTGGCACGGTGTGCCACCCTTAAGCGCCCTAGAGTAGGCGCGTGTCAAGCAAAAGAGCCTGTGGCCTGCGCTGCTGCACTCGCCGCCCAGAAATGTCGTCAACGCGCGCCTTGAGTGTGCATGGCCCAGACAACAGGTGCCCTGTCTTTTGCCAGGAGACCGAGCCTTCAGCTGTCGGATTTGCGCGCCAACAGCCCACCCTGAGGCCAAGCCGCGGCCAGCGCCCGTGGGGGGCCAACTTCCCTGGCCAGGGTTCCCCCCAAAACGGGCGATGGCCATGAGCTTCCTCCGAAGTGCACATCGCCATTGCGATGGCTGGAACGCGGGCCCAGACGCGGGCGCGCCTGGCTGCAGCCATGGATGCCTTCCCCGAGGACCTGTGGGTGCTGGTGCTGTCGCACCTGCAGGGCCGGGAGCTGGGGGTGGCGCTGTGCGCGACGCGCCAATTCACGGCAATTGGCCCGCACGCCTGGCGCGCCGCCTGCCAGCGCCGCTGGCCAGCCTGGGCCTGCATCGCAGACTGCAAGGAGGCCGCCTGGCGGCGCCAGTACGAGCTGTTTGAGCTTCGCGAGCGCGAACTGCTAGCAGTGCCGGCGGTCGCCGCGCTGCGGCGCGTCCAGACGGTCGTGAACGAGCGGCATCGCGCCGTGCTGACAGAGTGGCTGGCAGAGGTGCGGCCCACGGACGGCCTGGGTTTGGGCATGCCGGGCCGGGAGGCGATGCAGCAGCTGATGGGTTTCGTGCCGCAGGTGAGCTGGGACTGGAACCTGGACAGCACGATCGTCTTCAAGGCCGTCAACTACCTGGACCACCACCTGACGACCAAGCCCGTGGAGGTGCTGGCCAGGTGAGCATGATCCAGGCTTTGCCGCCCAAACAACCCTCGGTCAGTTACGACGGGCGTGCCGGCGCCTGCCTGCCGACCCCAAGCGCCTTGATGTGCCGATGTTGCCGGCATATACCTGCTGAGCGGCGCGGATGCGGCGCAGGTTCCAGCTGGTGGGCATTGCATGCCTGCGCGCGGCAATGGCGGACACCCGCGCCAAGGAGTCCCAGGCTAGGGAGGAGGCCGACAAGGACCTGGACCCGGCGCGCTTCGCTTACATCTCAGACCGCACATACAGCGCGGCCGAGGTGGAGGAGGTCACCGCGGTCGTGCAGGCGGGCACGCCGGCGTGCATGCGCTCCGCGCCCAACGCCAAGATGTTCCTGCGCTCCTTCTGGTACCGCTCCGTGGTGGCCGGGCTGCTGACGCCCGAGGAGATGCACATCTACACCGTGGCCAGGCGCGCTCCTGGCTGCATCTGCCCGCCTCCTTTGCGTTGCCCTGCGTGTGCGGGCTCGGCTAGCGCAGCACCGCTTGCGTGGGAGCGTGTGGCTGCGCACGCAAGTGTGTCAAAGGGGCCTGCCAGGCCTCAGTACCGGCGGTCAGTCACTGGCCCTGTTAATTAAGCGGCGCCTGCGTGCACACAGCAGGGCGTTCCTGCCCTCCTGCACACAGGCTGAATTGTATGGCATGCGTTGCGTGGTGCAAGCCGCTGCCCCTAGCAGGCTTTCTGTTTTCCCCCGCTCGTTTGCTCAGGTTTCAAGCAGCCTTGTGCTGCCACGTCGCAGAGCAATGTATTGCAGCGGCAGCATGTGCCTTTTTATGGATGGTTTCCAAGGGGTGAGGGGTTAGCACGCCACACTCGAAGTCACGCGCTGCTCTGTTGCCCAGTTTGCTTTGCACCCATCATCACAGGAGTGGCTGCACGGATGCATGAAGCAGCTTTGCTTCAAGGAGATGCATTTGATGTTGGTGCACTTGCACCCGCATGCAGCCGTGCTGCTGCTACGGCTATCGCGCCAGCTGCGCTTGATTCCAGCGCAGCCTCTGTCGCCTGTCGGTGACACGGCGCGCGCGCTGCACCCGCAGCGCCGCACGCAATGGCCGGCCGCTGACGCGGTTCTGCATGCGCGCGCGCAGCTTCCTGCTGCAGCTGTCGCTGCTGGACCTGGAGTGCTCGGCGCTGCCGGCGAGCCTGACGGCGGCCGCCGCGCTCGCCAACGCGCTGGAGCTGTTCGGCAAGGACGCCTGGCCGGCCGCGCTGCGGCACTATGCCGCGTACACGCGCGCGCAGCTCGCGCCCGCGCGCGCGCGCCTGGCCACCGTGCAGGAGTGCGTCGGCGCGGACCACCTGCGCCAGATCTGGCGCACGCACCACGAGGGCCACGGCTACGAGGAGTTCCGCGACGAGTGGGCGCGCGCGCTGCTGCTCGTCGCCTGCCCCTGCGCCTGCTCGTGATGTGCGCCGCGTCGCGTGGCGTGCCGAGTCTGCGGGGGGTGCGAGGGGAGGGCGGGAGGGGCTGCTGCTTATGTTACCACGCTCGAGCTGGTATATCGCCTGCCCCCGACTCGCCGCGGCGCCCATTGCGCCAGCCCCGCTGCGCCCTCGCCAGGGTTGTGGAAGATGAAATAACACGTGGAAGAGTGCCTCATTCAGGCGGCGCGGGCCCCGCGCGCCCCTGTGGCCGCAGCGAGAGCCCGAGTAGTATGGTCCGTCCCGGTGCTCTGAGGGTCGAGGCTAGCGCTAGGTGCATGTGGGAGGGTTGGGCGCCCGCAAGGGGCCGCCCGGGTAGTGTGGCCGTCGCCGGCGAGCGCTCGCTAGGCGGGCCTGTGCGCTGGGGCGGCAGGTCGGTAGCTCGCGTCTGGTTTTGGCGGGTGCATTTTGGGGCGTGGCCCGCAACGCGCTGGACCCAAGGAGTGCGCGCGTGCGCGGTTGTGGGCGCCCCTCTGCTGTGGGAGTACGCCCTGCCCCGCTGCTGGGGCCGCGTCTTCTTGTTTTGCAGACGGGCCTACCCGGCGGTAGCATTTGGTGGGCGCGAGTCTATTCAACCAGATGTGCTGGCGGCATGCCGGGCACATGGGTTCCAGGCGTCTGGCGCGCAGGAGACCGGGGGTCGGGAGGGGAGTGGGTGCGGGCAGGCCCCTCCCGCCGGGTCTCCTGCGGGGCAGACGCCCAGCTGTCCAGCGCGCTGCTGCGGCGCCAGGACTGTTCCCCGCCTGGTTTCAGAAGCCCAGGATTTTGACTGACAGCGCGCCCGGCGGCGGCCGAACAAACGATCGCGGGGCCCTCAAGAGAAGTGATGCAGACCATTTAATTTCCCGTGCTGTACCTTTACCCCGTGTGCTTTCAGCGTGCACCCGTGCGTGCCCCTGTGCGTCGCGCCGTGCGCAGCCAGCTCTGGGAGTGTGTGGAGCTGTGTCCCAGTGAGGAGAGCGTAGGATCCCTGAGTGTAAGGATGACATGTAGAGGTGCCCGCCGTCCAAACCATTCTCCTCTTCAATGCTGCATCCAGTGCCATGCCATGAGCCTGCAACGTGCATAATTCCACTTGTGTCCTCCCCACTGCCTCAGGCTGCGCATGCCAGCATAGGGCACTGTACAAGCAACGAGCTCTGGAAGCACTGCGCATGGCAGGGACGCACAGCAGAGGCAGCTGGCACATGCGGTACTGCAGCGGCACACAAGCGTGGCTACAGCCTCGCTATCAGCACAGCCCCGGCGTCGCCGTGTGCGCGCGGTACGCCGCCGCGTCCAACGCGCGCGCGTCCACTGCAGACAAAGGCGAATCAAGTACCAGCCGGCGCGCCCAGCCTCACACCACACGCAACACTCTGGCACCCCTCGCCGTCCCGCGGCCCCCGACGGCCGGGTCAAGAGACTACGGCGGGCGCAGCGCCAGCGGCGGCAGCGCGGCGCTACCGCGCGTCGCCGGCGGCGCGCGCCGCGTCGCCAGCCGCGTCCTCGCGCGGCTGGAAGCCGTCGCCCATGGCGGCGCGCTTGGGGTTTTGGAGGAACTGGTTCTCCGCGTCCTCGCTGTGGTACACGCACGACACCTCCGGCGAGCGCTCCAGGTCGCCCACGAATGCAAACGTGTTCATGTTGCGCGTGCACGCGCCGACCTGCGCGCGGCGCCGCGCGCGCCGCTCGCCCGACAGGGTCTGCGCGGGCCGCGGCTCTGGCGCGCCCGTGCGATGCGCGCCGCCCGGCGCGCGCAGCAGTACAAGCTGCACTGCATGTGACCTACACATTCGCCAGCTCCTGGGAGCGCTGCGCTTGGGTCCGCGCATGGGTTACCCGGCGAGCGTGCCAGGTCGACCAAACCAAAGCAAGGACTTGTGTTTGCCGCTCACGTGCGCGCGCGGCGGAACCAGCAAAACAGACAAGCTGCACGCACGCACGCCCTGAGGCCCGGCCGCGGCGCCCGCGGCGCGGCAGGGTGCGTTGCGGCGCCGCGAGCGCGCCGGCGCCGCGGGGCGCGCCCTCCGCCGCCGCCGGCGCGCTCGGCGGGCGCCCTGCACGCCAAACCACCGGAAACCCAGCACGGCCGGCAGCCCCTCCAACCGCAGCCGGCAGCGACCGCCCAGCGCGCGGGGCGGCGGGCGCGCGCCTCCTTGTCGGTAACCAGCCGCTTCTTCTCCAGCAGGCTGATGTTGGAGCGCCGGAACACGCACCCGGGCTTCACCTCCGGCTGCGCCACGTACACGTTGAACCTGCGCGCGCCAGGAGGCGTCCGGGTCAGCGCCAAGGCGCGCCTGCGCTGGGCGCCGCGGCCGCAGCGCGCGCAGCCGCAGCATGCGCAAAGCGCTCGGCCTGAACGAGGCGCGGCTCCCAGCAGGCGCACACCGCGCAGGCCCCCGGCTTGCACTGCTCGCGGCGCGGGGCGTGCTGCACCTCACTGGGCCGACAGCGGGCGCGGCGCCGGGGCGGCGTGGGCGCGAGGAGGCAAGCGCAGGGAGGCCAGGGCGCGCACGGGTTGAATGAGACGAAGATGCGCTGGTCAAACACCATGGAGCTGTAGCCGTTGGCCATGCAGACCTCCGAGTTGGGCGTCTGGCGGTCGATGATCTCCGTGCTCGCCACGTTGCTCGGGTGGAAGCTGGCCTCCGAGGTGAACCACACGCCCGTGCCCATGCCCATGATGAACGCGCCAGCGATGACCGCCTTGGTGAAGTTGCTCATGCCGCCGCCACTGCCGCCGCCGTCGCCGCCGCCCGGCGGCGGGCCGCGCGGCGGCGCGTCCCGGAAACCGTCGCCGGCCCCGCGCTGCCCGCCCGGCGGCGGCGCGTAGTCGTACTGGCCGCGCCGCCGGTGCACGCCGTCTGCATAGTCTGTGCCGGGGCCGCCGCGGCCGCTGGGCGACGCGCCCGGCTGGCGCCGAAACTCGGCGCAGATGGCCGGGCAGCGCTCGCGCGGCTGCGCGGCGCCGCGGCGGCGCAGCAGGCACGCCTGCGCTGGCAGCGGGGCCCAGGCGGGCGCGCGGCAGAGCCGCACGCCGGGAAGAGTGCCTGCTGCGCGCGGGCGCTCGGCGCAGGCTGCCGCGCAGCACGCGCGTGGCGCGCGCGTCGGCGCGCGCGGAGCGCTTGCTGGGCAAGGCGACGTCGGCAGCGCCCAGGCAGGCGCGCCGCGGGGCCTCATGGCTCCCGCGGCAGGCGCGGATGGGGCTTGGCCACTGCCTGGCACCTAGACTGCACGTGCTTTCTCTGGAGCAGCTTCAAGACTTCTGGTCGCCAGCAAGCAGACTGAGGTTGACTGGCTTGTGTATGGCGTCCTGTCGACCTTTCTCTTCAATGCAGTTAGCTCTATCGATGGGTTCTTGTGTTCCTTTACTCAACGTAAATGCCCATCGCCTGCACTCGGCTCTATTGATGGGTTCTTATGTTGGGCGTAAATGGGCAAGCTTTGCAAGACTATTCTGCTGCTCATCTCAATGCTCAATGCTGCGCAAGACCGATTACCTGCAGTTTTCCAGCTGTACAGAGCGCCGGGCAGCTGACATGGGCCATGCCATGGCTTGCCACGCACTCAGGCATGGGCATGGCCGCCGCTAGCTATCACCCGTAAGCTCCTCCCCGGGACCAAAGCAGCAACTTAATGCGAGCAGGCTGCCTGGCCCCTGAGGCGCAGCGTGCTGACTTCAGGACGGCGGCAGCCAGCGATGCCGCACGCGCCAGTGTGTGCTGCACCTAGGGACAACGTGCTTGGGCAGCACACGCCCGCACGGCAGCCCCTCAGCGCTCAGGGCCACCAGCCGCCCCCTGCACCAATCCCTGCCCCTCTGCCACCAGCCAGGGCTGGCCAGCAACATAGCCAAAGCCCTGCTGCAACCCCATGCGCCGCCAGCCGCCGCCAGGCGCCCCGCCGTGCCGCAGGTGCGCCGCCGTGCGCGTCCCACCGCCACGGGCGCCCGCAGGCGGGCCCTCCAGAGCGCCGGCGGCCTCAACCGGCAGCATGCGCGCCGCAGCGAGCCGCTCTTGAGCTCAGGCGCCCGGGCCAGAGCCCGGTGCCCCTCACGCGCCGTCGGCCGCCGCCAGCGCGTCCAGCTTGGCCGCGAGCGCATCGGTGCGCTCGTCCACCACGGTCAGCGCCTGCAGCTGGTTGTTCAGGATGCGCGTCGCCTTGGCGAGCGGCGTGGCGGCGCCGGCGGCGCCGGCGCCGGCGCCGGGCGCGCCGGCGGCAGCCGCGTTGACGTCGGCGACCGCGGCGCGCAGGTCGTCGCCGAGCGCGGACAGCGCGGCCGCGAGCGCGTCGGCGCGCTCATACAGGCGGTCGCGCTCGCGCGCCTCCTCGTCCGCCAGCCCGCGCTCCTCCTGCCGCGCGCGCGCTCCCGCGTGCATATTATATATACTACAAGAAATCCAGCAGCAGAACGGTGAGCAAGACAGGCCGGGTGGGCTCGTGCAGGCCGCCGCGCGCGCGGGCCTTGTGGGAGGCACCGACCTTGCCATTTGTCACCATCCGGGCATACGAGCCGAGCGCTGCCCAAGCATGAGCGCCAGTGAGGCGACGCTGACACCGGCACTGGTGTGAGTCCTTAGCACACCCGAAACCTCAAGGCTGCGCAGCGTGCGCAGCAACGACGGGGTCAAGGTTAGGTTTAGGGCCTACGCAGGCGCGCACCTGGTAGAGCCGCGCGGCCTCGCCCTCCATGGACGCCAGCGATGCATGGATCTCCGCCTGGTGCGCCTCCAGCATGCGCACCTTTGTCTCCAGCGCGTCCTGGCCCGCGGCCGCCTGCGCGCGCGGCCGCGGCATCGGAACCCTAACCCTTATCCAATCGCAAAGGCCACCGGGGCACCATAATGCAGCCCGGCGCGCCCGCCACAGGGGCGCCTGTCCGCGCACACCCGATGAGGCAAGGCCGGACAGGGCGGGACGAGGCGGCGACGCGGCGCTGTGCGCCTGGCCATGGTTTAGCGCATGCGACCAGGAGACCTGTGTACTTCCCCCGCGCCGGCGAGGGTGCTGCAGCCGCCGGCGTCTGCGGGGGGAGCCGCGCCCCCCGTCGGCATCCCCGCCCCAACAGGCCGCTCCCCGGGCGCGCACAGCCTGCAGCTGCCCCTCCCAGCATGCGCTCCCGCCGGCCGGAGCGCCTGACCAGCGCCTAGTCCGGCATGTAATGAAGTGTCATGTGCACGACCTTACCCTAACATGTACGACCTGACCCTAATGGGGACGCCGCGCCGCGCCGCGCCTTGGCCAGCTGCTCCTCCAGCGCGAGCAGGCTGTGGCGGTTGGTGAGGATGCGGCGGTCCCAGTCGGCCAGCGCCTGCGCGTGCCGCACGAACGCCTGCGCACGCAGGTCCAACTCGCGGTCCCACTCGTTGACGATGTCCTCCACCGACTTGCCGCGGATCTCGGACGGCGGCGCGGGCGCGGCCGGCGCGGGCGCGGGCGGCGCCGGCGAGCTGGCCGCCGCGGCCGCCGTCGCGACCGTCAGCGCCAGGCCGGGCGCGCCGGGCGCCGGCGGCGCGCCGAAGCCGAACGCGGGCGCCGGCGCGGACGCTGCGGGCGGAGCGGCGGAGCCAAACGCTGGCGCGGTGGCGCCGGCGGCGGCCGGCCCGGTTGCTGATGCGGGCGCGGACGTGGCGGCCGGAGCCGCGCCAAAGCCGAAGAGGGGCGCGGCTGCCGGGGCGGAGGCGGCGGGCGCGCCCGCGGCCCCATCGCCCGAGGTCTGCGCCACCGCGGCCGACGCGGCGGGCGCCGCGCTCGCGGCGGGCGCCGGGGCGAAGTTGAACGCCGGCGCGGAGGCCGGGGCGGCCGCCGCGCCGGCGGCGGGCGCGCTGGCGAAGCTGAAGCTCGCCGGCAGCGACGTCGCCGGGCCGCTGGCTGCCGGCGCCGCGGCGCCGAAGCCGGGCGCCGGCGCGCCGAACGCCGGCGCGCTGCTTGCGGCCAGGCCTGTGCGGGTGACACGCGGGCTCAGTGGCTGCACGCGAACTCGTGTGCATCATGCCCGTGGCTGACCCCTGCGTCGCGTGCTGAGACACGAGTCGCTAGACCTTCCGGCGGGGGCACCTTCGGCGCGAGCACCCAACGCAAAGCAAACCCGCCCCGGCCCTGCACGTATGGCCATCTGGGGACGTGCACTCCCCCAGCAAGACAGGCTGCTTCAAGGCAGTCTGCAATAATCCAACACCACAGGCGGCCTCCGCAACAGCTCCCTCTGTGATTGGCGGCGCCGGTCAGCGGCCGCCGCTCGCACGCCGCGGCGCGCACCAAAGCCAGGCGCGGACGCAGCCGCGGGCGCGGACGCAGCGGCGGCGCCGGCCGCGCCAAAGCCGAACGCGGGCGCCGCTGGCGCGGCGCCCGCCGGCGCTGCGGCCGGCGCCGACGCGGCCGGGAAGCCGAAGCCGCCGGTGCCGCTGGCGGCGGGCGCGGACGGCGCGGCCGACAGGCCAAATGCGGGGGCGCCTGCGCTCGAGACGCATGCTGCGGCTCAGGCGCTCGCCTCGGCGCAACCGGGCGTCACCGCAGCAGCAAAGAAGCAGCGGGCGCCTCTGCCCGCCAGTGCAACGCAGGCGCCCCACAGCGCCGGGGGTACTGCTCTCAACATCACTATTCTCTCAGAAATATCGCGGCACTGCCAGGTTGGACCAAATGCCGGGCCACATGCGCGGTCAGGCTGGCAGCAGGGCGGGCGGTCGGGCGCGCGGGCGCACTCGAGGCGGTGGGCGCCGCGGCGGACGCAAACCCGAAGGCCGGCGCGGCGGCGGGCGCGGGCGCGCCGAACGCGCCGCTCGCCGCCGGCGACGCGGCGCCAAACGCTGGCGCGGGCGTCGATGCGCCTGCGAGCGGTCCGATCCGGCTTGTGTACATCGTGGGCTCGCCATGGCTATCATGTGCACGACCGGCAAGCACGCTGTCAGTGAAAAGGTTGCCGCCTGCACAAGTTGGAGCTGTCTGCCCAAGCTTCTTCAAGCCGGCACATGGGTGTGTCAGAACAGCACGCTGCACCGCAGCGTGGGTCCGCGGCGCAACGTGCCGGCCCAAGCGCCCCAGGCAATGCGCAAAGTAATGACGTGGCGACAGGTGCGGAGGAATGTAGGCGTTGATGACAGGCTGCAGTCAATCGTCTGGGCTATGCAAGCGTGGGCATGCGCACCCGACGCCGACGCGCCAAACAGCGAAGGCGTGGACGCGCCAAACAGGCTGCCGGACGAGGACGCGGCCTGTTGCGGCGCGCCAAACGCGGGCGCGGCTGACGCAGCTGGCGCGGCGGCGCCGAATGCGGGCGCGGCCGACGCGCCGAATGCCGGCGCCGAGCCAGCGCCAAAGCCGCCGACGGCGCCAAATGCGGGCGCGGACGCCGCGGGCGCGCCAAAGGCGGGTGCGGACGCCGCGCCAAAGGCCGGGGTGGACGCCGCGCCAAAGGCGGGCGAGCTCGCTGCGCCGAAGGCGGGCGTGGCCGCCGCGCCAAATGCAGGACTGGGTGCAGCTCCGAATGCCGGCGCGGGCGTGGCGCCAAAGGCAGGCGCGGCGCCAAAGGCGGGCGCGGCGCCAAAGGCTGGCGCCGATGCGGCGCCGAACGCGGGCGCTGATGCAGCGCCAAAGGCTGGCGCAGACGCGGCGCCGAACGCGGGCGCTGATGCAGCGCCAAACGCGGGCGCGGAGGCGGTGCCGAACGCGGGCGCTGACGCGGCGCCGAACGCGGGCGCGGACGCGGCGCCGAACGCGGGCGCGGATGCAGCGCCAAACGCGGGCGTGGACGTGACGCCAAAGCCTGTGGTGGGCGCGGCGCCGAAGGCTGGCGCGGAAGGCGCGCCAAAGGCGGCGCTGGTGGCCACGCCGAGGGCGGGCGTGCTCGCAGGCGCGCCGAACGCGGGCGCGCCGCTGCCAAAGCCGCCAAAGCCGCCCGGGGCGGCCGCCGGCTGGCCAAGCGCCGGTGTGGATGCCGCCGCAAAGGGCGCAGAGGCCTGCATTGCAAGGCTGCAGTGAGCCGTGGGTGACAGTGCCCGGTCATGGTCACGCCTCCAGGCCCGTGAGCACCTGACTAGCAAGCACGCACTGCACAGCACGAGCCTCAACACAACCGCCAGCCAGCTGCAGGGCGACGCCAGGGATGCAGCGTGCAGAGCAGGCAGCTTGGAGCGGCTCGGGCACCTGCACCTGGCCGAACGCGGGCGTGCTCCCAAAGCTGAATGCGCCTGACGCCGCCGGCTGACTCTGGCCAAACGCCAGCGCAGAGGCCCCGCCGCCGAATGCGCCTGCGGCGCAGAAGCTGCCGCTCACGCAGCGCTTGTCCAAGGGCGCTGTAAAACGCTTCAATTACAAGGAAGGGCAGCCGTGACAGCCAAACGGGCGCAATCAGGTAAGCCATGGCATGGGGGATCAACTCACCAAAGCCGCCGCCGCCGCCAAAGGCAGGGGTGCTGGCTGCGCCAAACGCGGGTGCTGAGGCTGCTGCCCCAAAGGCAGGTGTTGTTGCTGCACCGAAGGCAGCCGCGGATGACGCCGCTGTGCGAACAGCATGCGTCAGCCTCCTCTTCGGACTGTTTCATACCTCGTCACACACTACGCTTGCATCAATGCTATCACAACCAATACATGCAACGGACATCAGCTTCTTTGATTTGAGAACAAAAGCCGCGCACCGCCGCCAAAGCTAAAGCCAGTACCAAAGCCCGCCATCCGTGGCAGCCTTTGCACAAGCACGCCACCTACTCTCCCCCCACCTCTGTTGGAACATCAGCTCCTGCTGAAGGGTAGGCCTAGGGTGGGATGGTCCCGATGAGCTAGCTAGCTCATCGGGACTACCTATAGGAAAGCCAGTACGTACTGCCTGCTGGGCAATAAAGCCGACACCACTCCCTGCCTGCCCTGCCAGAATGGCGGCGTGTTTTGCCCAAGTAGCATGCAGCGAGCCAGTTGCGGGCAGGCACTGCTCAGCGCCGCATAACAGGCGGTCTGGGCGACGGGCCGGCGGCAGTGCACTAAGGAGGAGTGCTCGGGCATGCGCGCAGGGCACGCTCCTGCCTGCCAGACCTAGCACACCTTGTTCGCGCTGTTGGCGTGCTTGCAGCAGACGCAGGATGTTTGTGTAGCGTAGCTGTTGCAACAGCTACGCTACAGGGCGCAGTGGTGCCACTGCTGCGTCCTGCCGTAGGTAGGCTCGTGCGTGTGCGTGCTTTACTGGGCAACTGAGGCGCGTTGTGTTCTGTCAGGCGCGCACCAGGCACCCGTGGTGAAGTCGCTGCGCCCGCCGCGGCCGGCAGCCCCACCGCCCGAGCCTGTGCCTGTCCAGCACTCGCCGACATACGTCATGCGGCACCGGGAGCTGCTGGCGTGCCCCACACCATGTGTACTGATCCTTTTCTTTCCTGTATGTAGTCTCGTTGTTGCTTGCTTGTCCAAGTTGCCTCGAGGCGCCATTTGCCTGTCAATGGTTTGTCCTCCGCTTTGAATCTTCCGCTCTGGAAAAGCGCACTGCTGCCTACCATATATCTTTCTTGCTCACATGGGCTGGTTGGGTGCAGTTGGCATAAGTGTGCAAACAAGACTGTCAACTTCGCAGCCGCGCCGTCGGGGCTGGTACTTACTGTAGTGCTCCCAGACCTGAAGCGCAAAGGTTGACAGCATTGAGGCAGCCGGCCTGGCCATACAGGCATGGGGGCTGTGTTTGAGGAGCGAGGTCGCGTGGGCGGCGCGCCGCGTGTGGGCGAGCCTGGGCGAGGCAGAGAACACCTGTCCGTATGTTGCACTTGGCCGCAAGTCGCGGTCAAGCATGCGCGCGGTCTGTTGCAAGCGCTTGCTGTCCTGGGCCGCGTAGGTCGATAGCACTGAGCCTGCCGCCGGCGGCGTCACGCGCGATGCGGAGCCGTTTGCCGGCGGCGCAGTGGAGTGGGCGGTGCGGCGGGTGGATGCGAGCCTGGACGAGGCAGAGGACGCGCCGCCGGCGGCTGCGCGCGCGCTGTGGGCCGTCGCGCGCGGGCCGGTCGGCGCCGCAACTGCGCGCGGCGTCACGGCCGCCGCGGCAGTCACCGTGCGCGCCGGCGGCACTGCGCTGAAGGCGCGCCGCTGTGCTGAGCTCCGACCTCTGACAGGTTGCAAGCAGCTTATGGGTGCAAACCGCGCTCGTGGTGCCAGCGCCAGCGGCGGTGACCCTGGCGCATGACATGTTATCTTGTGCTATCATGATTTTTTTTTACTCTGACTTGCTCAGGGCGTCTGAAAGTAAATTTGCATGGCAGAGCGTGGAACGTACATGCTTGCGTCAGTGTCCCACTTTTGCAGACGTTTGCGAATATGGGATGCAATTTGGGCATGATGCAGGGTGGGAGCCACATAAGCAACGCTCGTATATCCTATTCTCGACGCCCTCTCTGGTGCGCGAGCGCAGGCTGCTGCGCCGGTGGGCGCATGGGCGCTGAAGCAGGGCGTGAGGGCGGCGATCGGCCTTGTGTCCGGCGCGGCGAGCGGCGCAGGACGGAGGCGTGACGATCGGCGGGACGCCGATGCAGAGTAACTGTGTGCGGTAGGTCAGGAGTCGCCGCTTCATTTGTTTTGTCGTGGCTGTTGGCTATGTGGTCACTGGCTCATGATGTATTTCTAGTAGGGCTTACACGCTCACTGGCATGGGCGTGTTGCGCGTTGCCAACGCCCACGTCCGCCCTGGTATGACACGCTCTGTAGATGTAGACACTTATTACTTATGTCTTGGCCGAGGTGGTCCCGCTGGTGCCTGGCTGGCTGTCGCAAACCATACTGGGCAAGTTGAACCGCATATGCGCACTGTAGCGGACTTGTAAGGTGCATTCTTTCGGGGGCATGCATCGCTCTAGTCCCCAGACGGGGTATGCGCACCACACTGTAGGTGCGCATACAGTGCTCAAGAAACAGTGGCGGGCTTCAGGACTGCACCACTATGTTACAGACAGCAAACCACTGCCGCACACGGCATCCCCCTAGGGCTGCGACGGGTGACTGGCAACACGCCAGCACCCCTACTCCTCCTCCTCACTCCGCAGCTTCGCTGCGCCGTTGAGGACGTTGATGTGGAGCTGCGCCAGCCCAGCACATCCCATCAGCCATATGTAATGGAAGAGCATCAGCAAGGGCACACAACAAGCAGTGGGTACATATGTTGGAAATGCTACTCACTTTGAAGGTCACTGTTTCTGCCACGCACGCAACAGGGAAGGGACAGTGGGGCAGCAACATGGCATGATCCAATACGGCGAAGTGATCATTTACTTTGCATAGCTATTCAGCAAATACAGCAATGGCTGCCAGCCTGCCACCCCTTGCGGACCACTACCACGGTCTCCACATGTCGAACTGAGTGTCCACGGACACGCTCACAGTGGGCGCAAAACCCAGGGCCGCAAGCCCAGGACGCGCGCTGCGCGGAGCGCGGCCGCACGCACCTCCGCGGCGCGCTGCACAATCTCCTTGCGCTTCAGCGCGGACACGTTGTGCGCGATCTCGGCCGCGAAGCGGCGGTTGTGCATCATCAGCACCTCCAGCTCCTTCAGGTTGTGCACCACAAACTTGTAGAAGCCTGCGCGCGGAGCAGGCGCGCGACCTCCGCTCTGTCCTGTATGCGGCTCAATGGACGTCTCCGGCGCCGCACGCCGGGTGGACAGAAGGACGTCTATGGCAGCATCGGTCTAACACGCACAGTGGCTGGTGAGCAGGTCACCAGCTTTGCCTGCCCGCACTCTTGGGCTGCCTGCCGGCAGAAGTGCCATAGCAGCGCAGTGCTGGCCGCTTGGGCTGTCCAGCGCCTTCCTGTCACCAGGAGCAGCCTGGGCGCGTGCCGCTCAGAAAGTAGGGGACAGCAAGGGCGCACCGCTGGGCAGCAGGTGCCGCGTCTTCTTGTTCGACCCGTAGCCGATGTTGGGCATGATCACGCCGCAGCCCTTGAACTTACGCCGCACGCGCGAGTCGATACCCCTCTGGCGCCGCCAGGACTCCTGTGGCCAGCACACCGCCGGTTTGACCCCGCGCTGTGTCTCGCAGCACCGTCCACCACCGCTGCCCGTCCGGCGGCCTCGCCTCCTCACGCGCCACCGCTGCGAGTTTGCACCTTTGCCCGCACAGTTGCCAGCACCGTTGCCAGCACCTTCCAGTGCTGCACCGCCCTAGGTGCAGTGGACACTCTCGCGCGCCCTCTCGCAGGCTGCAGAAGATTCCCTGAAAGAAGGCAGACAAGCGTCCTCGCTTACCGCAGACACTTGCGCTCATAACCAACTAGCTGCCTGACAAGCAACAAGCTCGCAAAACTGTTGCGGCCTCCCCGCGCCGGTGCGCGTGCGCGCGCACCTTGACGGCAATCTTCCTGTCATGCTGGTGGCGCTTGAACTTCTTGTGCCCAAACTTCTTGATGATCTTCGGCTTGCTCAGCGGCTGCACCATCCTGGCCCCAGCCGCTCTGCGACACAGCCCAACGTTAAGTGCTGTTGCTAGCCTTTGTGCAACCAGACAAGGTACTGAAAGAAGCTGCGAGGCTCGCACCTGTGCCCTCCCAGTCGCCTCCTTTGCGCAAGCCGCCGCAGAAAGGAAGGCAGCCCCTGTCAGGGCTGGTCAAGCCCTGGACCGCCGTTGCCGCAGCTGATGAGAGAAATTGGCTTCACAAACAATATGCAGGGGCTATTACAGCGGGTCGTGAGCGTCAGGCCGCTCCCTGTGCTAGTTACTGTGCAGCCGTTTGTGGCTGGTCTCCACGGACGCATCCCGCCCCGGCCACGTCGCCAGATGTCTGTGTCTGCGCAAGGTGAGTGTGGGAGCAATGAACATGGTTTGAATGCTGTGCATCATGTGAGTCATGCCATTGACCCCAATTCTGCCCTCGCAATGCTGCCCTCGCTTGAGCACCGTGGCTGAGGGCGCATCATTTGTGTTGCGTAGGGAGGCAGGTGGTGAGCACAGACAAGGCGCCAGGCGCCGTGGGGCCCTACTCGCAGGCCATCAAGGTCGGCGGTCTGGTCTTTGTGTCAGGCCAGCTCGGCTTCGTACCTGGGGTGCGGAAAGCCTTTGCTTCTCTATACCTGTGCAGCACGCTCTGAAAGCCGGCCCGCAAGATTGGGGCCTTACAAACTGCCCCCTTCAGCCACCAGCCCACTGCTGTGCACCTCCTTGCGCTGCGGGCTAGTCGCCCACAGCACTGCCCCCCTTGGAGCTGTCTCTCCAGTAAACACAGTTGGCAGGCGCAACAACTTGGAGCCGGTGTGTGCGCAGACAAAGGACTTTGCGGCGGAGGACGTGGAGGGCCAGGCGGAGCAGGTTATGCTCAACCTGGGCGCAGTTCTGGAGGCCGCGGGCTCCTCCTTGAGCAAGGCGCGTGCACGCGCGCAGCCCCGCTCGCTGTCCGAACGCGATCTCGGCCAGAGCCGCGTCGCCGAAGGCGGGCGTTCACGCAGGTCGCCAAGACGACCGTGCTCCTGGCGAGCATGGACGACTTCGCCAAGGTCAACGCTGTATATAGTGCGCTGCGCTGTCTTCCAGTTGTGCTTGCGAGGATACATCCTACAACTCTGTTGCATTTGCACCATTTTCTTGCGCAAGTTTCTATCCTCATGTGCATATAACAGGTTCCGTGGGGATGAGGTCAGTCTGCTGTAGCAAAACGCCTTCAGGCAGCAGCGGCGGTTGCCCCTGCTGTGAGTCCACTGCGAGAAATCAGTATCCGTTGACGTGATGAATGTGCTGTACCCTGCGCAGGCCGCTACTTTCCAGAGGCCCCGCCGGCGCGCGCGTGCTACGCAGTGAAGACGCTGCCAGCCAATGCTTTGGTAGAGATAGAGGCGATTGCTGAAGCTGCATGAGCACGCCATGTATATGAACATCTGCAGTCCATGAAGCGGTGGCGGTTCCTTACTTCACAATGTCACACCTAGCAATCCGGGGTTCAAGCGAGTTTGACCATTCCTGAAAAACATGCGTTGCAACCTGCACAGCTCGAGATGAGTACCACAGACGCTAAGGCTCGCTCACGCAGTTACTCTCAGTTGCTCACGCCGCACACATGTGCAAATGCTCTGTACAAAGTACTTGGCCGTGAATGGCAAAGCCACTCCTAAGGGCAACCAGCTAGGACAGTCCGCAGTCCGCACTCCACATACGCTTCCAGGTCGAGACAGCTCATGCCCACAGGCGAGCGGGCGGTGACAGTCGGCGACAAACCGGTCCCGCCGGAATCGGCGAGCTCATGGGCTCGAGCCCACGGCCCCTGTTCCCTCTGGCACGGGCAGCCTGGTGGCAGCCTGGCGCCGGGCGCCCCCCCGCTCACAGGCAGGCGGAGCAGAGCCACTCGGTGGCGGCCGCGAGGTCGTCGCCGGTCTCCGCGAGCGCCTCGCGCGCTTTGGACGCGGGGAAGCCCATGGCCTGCATGCCGTGCCGCTCTGTTTTACATCGTGTCGTACTCACACCTGGGCTTAAGCGCGAGCGAACATGCGTCAAAGCACCCTCCAGCTGTTGCCAGGCGCCTGGCGCCCCATGTAAGCTTTCGCTGAGGCGCTTGACGTGAGGACAACCCGATGTGAATACAACCTCCCAGCTCGCATACCAACGGCTCGCATACAACGCTTCAAAGTCTGTGATTTGCTTATCGCCAAGTCACAACGGGTGCCGTCTCACCTCCAGCTGTGCTATGTCCGCCGCCCGAGCCGCCGCCTCTGCCGCGCAAGCAACAGGAGCCCGAGGGCTCGCAGCCGGTGCCGCGGCCGCAGGCGCCGCGCCGGGAGGCGCCGCGGCGGCGCGCTTGCTGCGGCTGCGCTTCGGCGGCGCCCTGGACAGCCCCGCGCATAGATGTGGGCCCCTGACCATGTCTTTGGCGGCATCCGCCTCTTCCACATGCTCCGTGTTCGCAGCCGCCCAGGCCTATGTGGGCCTTGGCAAGCTGTATTGTGCGCACTCACACGCATCAGCAGGGCTGCAGCAAGGGGCGCGCACTCATCGTCGGACGGGCTGCTGTTCTGCTTTGCCGCCGCCCTGGCCTTGGCAGCCGCCCTGGGCGGGCCGGGCTTGGCCTTGGGCGCGGCGCGCGCCCTCTTCGCCGCCCTGTCCGGCTCCTGGACGGCGTCCCACAGCTTGGCCGAATGTGACGCGCCCCCCTCTCACAAGTCTGTCACGGACTGGACCGATGTAGCCACGGGGCGGACAGGCTGGGTGCGACATGCTAGCAGCTCTTGACATCTGTGAGCAGGACAGCAGCACAGAAGGCTCCGGGGTGGCGTGCGGGGTGGCCACACCGATCCCCGCTCTGCAGCGCCGTTGGCTGCACCCCGATCCCCGTCAGGTGCGGCTGCCTGCCGCACCGACAGCACACGTAAGCGCGGACTCTCTGTGCCGCAGGCGTCTGCCTAGCATGCGTGCTCTCCGCAACACCGCGGTGAGCGCACCTTAAAGGGAGCTAATGCAAGAAATGCAACACTCGGGTGGCTGCACAACATAGTGTGGAGGACCTACTCAGGTTATTGCATGCTTTACGAGTGGGCGATGTGGAGCTATGGGTTTTGCAACGCAGGCCGGACCGCAGACGCGCATACATCAGGGCCATGCCGACGGCAGCGGTGTGGAGGACCTACTCAGGTTGTTGCATGCTTTACGAGTGGGCGATGTGGAGCTATGGGTTTTGCAACGCAGGCCGGACCGCAGACGCGCATATCAGGGCCATGCCGACGGCAGCGGTGCACGGGCAGGCGAGCGGCAGACACGAGCGGCGGGGCGCACGCACCGCACGCCCGCGCACGCCCTGCTCGGCGGCCAGCGCGGCCGCCAGCGCGCGCAGCTTGGCGCGCAGGCGCCGCAGCAGCGCAAGCTTGGCCTCGCGCGGCAGCTCGTCCAGCGCCGCCTCTGCGCAGCGGGCGCGCGCAGGGCGATGAGGCTTGGACGCAAGGTTGAGCAGATCATGGGGGGTTTTCTCGTACTGTGCTGCTCACAGGGCATGGTATAAGTATGTCAGCACATCTAGCAAACGGCCCTTGCAGGCGGGCTGCGTCAGCGCACCGCCGCTGCTTAGGTGCATTGGCCAGCGCGGTCCTGATCCAGACAGACTCTGCCGATATGCGCCATGCCAGCAGTACGGAGCACGCGCTCATGCGGCAGCGCGCAATGTGCGCCGCCATGCTGCCGCTAGCTGGGCGTGCGGCGCACGCGCGCTCAAACTGTTCCTTTGCCGCGGCCCTCCGCAGGCCGGGCGCTCACCGAGCAGGTCGGCGAGCGGCGGGCGCGCGGCCTCGCCGGCGCCGCCTCGCTCGGGCGGCGCGGCGGCCGCGGCGGCCGCCGCGGCCTCCTTCAGCCGCGCCAGGGCAGCATCCACCTCCGCCAACGCCTTGGCGTCCAGCCCGTACGCCGCGCGCGCCTCGCGCCGCTCCTCCTCCCGCTTACCCTTGTCCTGGTTTGCTGCGAGTCCAAAAATAAAGTTATCATATCAGACCGCATGCCCAAAGAATGGGGTTTCGTGAACCCGTGCACATGACTGAGACCTGCCACAGGAGACACTCAGGAGCTAGCAGGCTCCGCCGTCATAACCACCCCGGACGGGGATCAGCGGGGGTGTGGGGGGGGGCCGCGCACAGCCTGTCCGGATGATGAGGCCCGACTTGCGCTGCACGTCCACCTTCCGCAGGTTGTCGGCGCGGATGCGGTCAATGTCGACCTTCAGGCCGGTGACCGCTGAGCGCGACACATAATCACTTCACATCCAGCCCGAGCGCCAAGTGCCGGACAGGCGAGTTACGTCCTTCGACAGCATCCTGCCCAGCCGAGCATACTCCATTGCTGCAACCACCGGCTCTGACTTTTTTTGACTAATATGGGTAATACGTGAAGCGTATTCATTCACTCAGTGGTGCTAATGCATGTATACTGGGTCTCAGCGTATGCACCCGACCATGCGCATCTGCTTGCCCACAGCAGGCAGGGCGGTCAAGTTGAGCATAGCCGGCAGATAATCAAGGGATCAAGAGCCAGCGCAAACTTCCGGCCAGGGCCAAGCGGAGTGCGGCTGGGGACGCGCACCTGCAAGCGAGCGGCACAGCTATAGCACACAGCGGGGCCGGGGCTGGGCGCAGCCAGGCACGCACCCGCAAGCGACTGCTGCCCCAGCAGGCGCTGCGTCTGGCCGCTGAGCTGCTGGTCGTTCTTGCCCGGCAGGAGGCGCGTCTCCTCGATCAGGCGGTACTTCCCCACGCCGAACTTCATAAGCAGCAGCTTCAGGATGTTGGCCTCCTCCTTGGTCCAGCCCGGCGACGGCGTATAGTTCCACCTGCACCAAACGACACGTCAGGCTGCAGGCCATGGTTTGGTGGCTGCGAGGGCGTGCTGCGCAAGTAGGAACACGCACAGCGAGGCGGCGTCGCCCAGCCTAGGACCCCGCTTGTCCTCCGCGTTGGCAGCCATTGCCGCTGCGCCGCAGAGTGCAGCAGAGGCGCCAGCCAGCCACACAGAGAGCGCGCGGCTGACGAGCGTGCTCGCGCAATTTGCCAGGTGCGCTTGAATCCGAGGCTAGATAGAGCTCAAGATCGTGCTGTGGCTGCGCTGATTGTGCTCCGGGTGCTCTTACTTGTGGACACCAGCATCATCTGCTGTTTTAAAGCTGGGGGGGTTTTGGCAGGTTATAGCCTGGCGGCGGATAACTGTTATCCGGCAACTGGTCGCCGGCGGCCAGTGGGCTACTGATCTGAGGCTACCTGCTCCAGAGTGGGCAGAGTGAGGAGCGTATGCTGCGTTAGGACAGCGGCAGAGACGATGCAATACCATGGATCACATGAATGTTCATGACCGCCTCGCATCCCCGCCTGGTAGATTCCAGGCGCGCCTCCCAAGCAGCAAATTCGTTGGTGCTATAGCAAATGCAGCAGGTGCGCCAGGGTGGTGTACGCTTGCGCAGGCTGTGGCTGACTTTGTGCGAGCCAACAGAAACTGCCTGGCCGGTGCCTGGCCGCAGCTGCAGGTGTTGCTGACAGCGTTCTATCTTGGCACCGCAAGCACAGCTACATACAGCCCCGGAGAGCACCAGGACATCGGGTGCCTGGTGGAGCTGGTTGAGGCGCTGCCTTACACGCCGCATGCTGCGCTCCTCGTGCTCCAGGTGGCTACTGATGCACGGCATGTTAATTCTCACAGCAAGCTGCTGTCTAAGCCGAAGCTCCAGACAAGGTCCAGACAGAAGCTGCAGAGTGTGCAACTTTTGAGACTGCGCTGTTACGTATATTGCACCCGATTGGTAAACTCTGACAACGCAGCTAGTTGCTCACGAAACTGATTTCACATTGTGTGCAAACGGTGTAACAGCGCTCGTACATGCAGTTCCAGCAGCAATTCCGCAGGTTGCAGGCACTGCGCAAGACGGGCAAGCCGCGCGCGTGCCCTCCAGCGTGTGGCTCTCGTGCACACTTGGGCTCGACCGCCGGCCAGCCCAGTTGTGCTGCTCGCGGCTGCATTCTATGATCACTGCACCTGCACCTCTCCTCTGCAGGCGCTCAAGGTGCTGGCGCGCGAGCCCGCCGCGCGCCAGGCGTTCAGCGAGCGGGGCGTGCGCGCGCTCGTCCTGCTGCTGGCGGCCGGGCCGGAGGCGCCCGCGGCTGCCGAGGCCGCCAATGCGCTGCTCAACCTGTGCTACGAGCGGCAGCATGTCAACGCGGTCAGTGTTACCTTGCATGCTTTCTGACGTCGCTTGCTGCAGGGTCTGTGGCTGCTTACACCCCTCTCTCCAAACACTGCTCATCGCGTCGCATGCAAGGGCTGCCTCACATACAAGGTAGTGGACGATAACAATTGCTCACTTGCTAACGTCTGCCAGGTCCTGCAAAGCGGCGGCCTGCGCCCGCTGGTGGAGCTGCTTGGCGCGGCGGACCAGGACGTGCAGGCAAACGCCGCAGGGGCCATACAGAGCGTCTGCTTCCAGGTGGGCGGCCTAGCATGGCCCACAGAGTCTGGGGGCAACACTGCACTGGACCGACGTGGGCATCTGCGAGCCAATAGGGCCAGCTGCCCCTGCGGGCGTATTCTCGACCCGGGCCTGGCATGTTTTGGCGGGAGCAATTATGGCATCTCTGACGGCAGGAATGCAATTTTTGACGGCAGTGGACCGTCAGGCGGAGGGCCGCGCATGCGCCTGCGGTGTGGGAGCGGTGCCCGCGCTGGTGGCCCTGCTGGGCAGCCCTCACCTGAGCGTGCAGGCGCGCCGTCACTCCGACTGACACCACCGCCAAGAGCAGCGTGACCCAAGGCTGACATCGTGCCTGCTGCGGGCTGCCATGCGTATCTTCCATCCCGGAAACTTGCACGCGCAGGGCATGTGCACAGTGTTGCATTGCCAAGCAGGTACGAAAAGGAAACAGCCGCGGCCACATCATCTGCATGCGCAGCGCATACGCGCCATTGCCAGAGCAACCAGCAGACAGCGTACAGCGCTCCAGGTCAGCACGCCCGCAGGCAGGCGCGAGCGGCGGGGGCGCTGCACAACCTGTCCGCGGACGCGGCCGCCATCGCGCTCATCCGCAGCGCTGGCGGCGTTGCGCCGCTGGTCGCGCTGCTCAGGCGCGCGGCCTGCCCCGGACGGGACGCCGACCAATGCATGCGTGCTGTGTAACACAGTGTTTTCGAGCTGACCGGTGTGTTGACCATGTTTACTGGCAAGTAGGTCATCATGTCACAATTGCGTTCCTGGACTTCACAAGCAAGACCGCTGCGCCTGACCAGACCGGACAGGACTGACGACAAGTATGATGTCTGGTGGCCGAAGTGCGCCTGCGGCTGCAGCGCGCGCAGCTGGTCCGTGTGCGGGTCGGCGGCAGGCGCACTGCAGAACCTGTCGCGCGAGATCGCCAGCCGGCAGGCCATCCAGGGCCTGGACGCCGTGCCCGTCCTCGCGCGCCTGCTGTCCTGCCCAGAAGCGCAGGTCTGCCGCCCAGCGGCCCGGACGCCACGCCCGGCAGCTCATGTCCATGCTTGGAGCCCGTCGAGTCGCCGCGCGCATGGGCGCAGGCCCAAGCGTGCGCCGCGGGCGCGCTGCTGAACGTCCTGGGGCCGCTGCTGGAGGCGGCGCCGGGCGGGGCCGCGCCGCTGCGCGCGCTGGGGCGCGTCATGACGGCGGTGCTCGCGCTGGCCAGCGTGCAGACGTGCCTGAGCGGCCCGGCGGCCTGCCCGGCATGAGCCCACGCTGGCGCTGCAACGACACGAGGTCTCTCTGTCTGCCTGGTTTTGCTGCTTGACGTACATACCTGGTGGCCATGCATGGGTGTGCCTGACGGCCCAGAACATCGCCCTTGTGTGAAGTTGAGCCCTCGGTTGAGAAAAGCGGTTGCGGTCCCGTATGCTGGGCGCTGGGTGGCGGCTGTGTGAAGCGGGGCGGCGGCACCCTGCACGCTCGCCCGCCTTGCCGCAACGTATGGTGCTCGCGCTGGCCAGTGACCTCCCGTGAAATTCGGCGCCTTGATTGATGCATGAGGGGCTGGTGTTGTGTAGGGTGGATTTGGTTCATGTGCCTGTGTGCACCTGATCTGACCTGAGCCCTGTGCAAGAGGCCGTGCCGAGCGGGGCAGAGTGCTGCTGCCTTGGGTGTCTCGCGGCCACAGTGAGTAGCGGGTGTCTCGCGGCCATAGTGAGTAGCCCACAGTGAGGTGCCTACCTTGAGATGTGCGCTCAAGGAGTGCCTCAGCGCCCCATGCTAGATCATGAGCACATGTGGTAGATTGTGAGGTCTACACCAGTGGGTTGTGACTCCTGGGAGGATGTTGATGTTTCAGCCTCCTGCCCAGCATGTCATCATCTCACCATCAGAGCAAATTTCTTACCGCACTGACCTGACGACCTCTGCAAGGGTAAGTGTGTTACGTTGCACATGCTCTTCCCGAAGAGCGTCGGTGGCAGGCCCTGCAGAGGAGAGGCTCCTGTGGAGCTGCAGCGCGCTTGCCAAGAGCGCTTGCAGCCTGGGCGGCGCAGCCGCCAGGGGGCCGATGGGGCTGGCGTTGGGCCAGGCCAAGTTAGGCGGGGAGTCGCTCTGCGGGTGTGGCGCTCAGGCACACCGGAAAGCGCAGCCGCCGCGCAGGCCGCGCGCCCGGCTGCACCAGGCACGTTCTCCTAGACCTGCTGGAGTTTGCAACCACAGGCAAGGCCGGCTATGCAGCCTGGCGGCGTTGACCCCTCAGGCCGGGGCGTGCAGCGGAGAGCGCTGTCGCGCAGAGCGGCGCAAGGCTGCCGGGCTGGTCTGACAGGTTCGGCCTTTGTTTCATTACGCTTTTGTAGCGAGAGTGTTTGCACGCGCGCAATCGCTGCTGTTGCATGCCGTCCGAGGTTGCGGCGTCGTCTTGGTCTCAGCACGAGGTTACAACAGGGCGCGTGGGTGTGCACAGAGGAAGACTTGGTCCACCTTGCGTCGGCCGCCGAGCTTGCTGACCAGTCCGCGGGTGCGCTGCGAGGTTTGGTGCAAGCAGCGCCCGTGTCGCTTCTGTCAGAGCCCTTTAGTCCGTATTTGTTGCTGGACATGATGCTATAACGCTTACCAATGACCACGCGCGCGGTCAACAGGCCTTACGGCCCCGCACCCCAACGCCGGGTGCGTGCTCGTCGCGCCGGACGGGCGCGTGCTTGCGCAGGCTTTCCAGCGCGCTCAGGTGGGGCCCGCGCCCACCCGCCACTGTTTGAGGGGGTGCCTGACACATACCGTGTGTTGCGCCCAAAACAGGGCGCGCTGAGCCTGACTGTAATCGCCCCATTGCTAGTCCCAGCTGCTCGCCTGTGCAGGGGAGCGAGCCGGCGGAGAGGGCGGCGGTGGCGGCGGCGGGCGCGGCGGCGCGCGGGGCGACCGCCTACCTGAACCTGGAGTCGGGCGACTGCCATGGCGACCTGGATGCCAGCGCGGGCGCGCTCGTCGCCGCGGGTGAGCGCACACCCGTGCGCAGGCGAAGCAGCGCGCGCGCGCACGTGCCAGGGGTGCAGCCTTGCGCTTTGCGCGCGCAACGCGGTGCACTCTGTGGCTCCGCTCTCGGCCGCCCCGCCATGCCTGCTCGTGCTTTGCCTCTCAAAACCACTGCTTGTGGGCAGATGTGTGTCCTGTCGGGCTGTGAAGACCTCCCTGTGAAGCCGTCCTGTCCGTTGAAAAGGTATGCGGAGGCGCTTTTGGCGGTTCAGTCCTCTGGCCCCTACAACTGCTGGAAGGCTCATGTGTTGTATATGGGCCAACAATGGGTGCGTGAGTGCCCTTCACATGACAGGCGTGGGGCGCGCGGTGGTGGGCCTGCGCCACCCGCTGGCGCACCTGCGGGGGGCGGGCGCGGCCGCGCTGCGGGGCGCGGGCGTCGCGGTGGACGTGCTGGGCGAGGCGCCTGTTCTGGCGCCGCCCGAGCGCGGCGCCGACGCGCTGGACGCCTGCCTGCGCGTGAACGAGGTGCCCAGCAGGCCCTGTCCCGTTGCAGCCCATCAAGCGGGCTAATAGGGGATACCAAGCTCGTCACACTTGCCCCTGCATGACATGCGTCTCGCGTATCATGTTTGTGGAGTCTGTAGAGCGGAGCAGACGCTGATAATCATCCACAGAGCGTCTGGGTCATTCCAGTGGAGGCGGGTGCTGCACATTGCTAGAAGCCAGCCTCGCGTGCCCTGCGTTCAGCTGGCGGCCCGTGCTCCGCCGGCCTCCTCTGGCATGGCTGCTTTGGTGGCAGTCGCAAGCGCTGGCCGCTGCAGCAGCCAACTTGTGCGCGCGTGCGACGAAGCCCCGCGTGCCGATTGGGCTGCGGCCGCTGCGCCAGGCGCTGCTGCACCGCGCGGCCACGGGGCGCCCGTTCTCGGTGCTGAAGTACGCGATGACGGCGGACGGCAAGATCGCGACCGCAGCCGGCCACTCCGCCTGGGTCTCCTCGCCGGCCTCGCGGCAGCTCGTGTTTGAGACGCGCGCGCGCTCCGACGCGGTCGTCGTCGGCGGCAACACGGCGCGCCTGGTCGTCGACATTGCAGTCATCTTGCCTGTTAAAACACCGTGGTTTATGCTGTCTGTGTGTGCAACATGCATGCTCCCATGCATGGAGGCTGATGACATGGAAGTGGCGCCACACGGCTCGCACGGCTTGGCAGGGAAGCCGTAGGTAGGGGCGCTGCAGGGCTGGTCTTTGCTGCTGCAGCGCAAAGCTTGCGCCATAGGTGTGAGCTGCCCTTGCTTGCCGCGTCACCTGAGGGTGGGCCCGCCATGTCATAGGTGCGGAGGGACAACCCCCGGCTGACGACGCGGCGGGAGGGCGGCCACGCGCCCGCGCGCATCGTCATGTCCCGCACGCTGGACCTGCCCCAGGCGCGATCAATAGGCAACCAGCGCTGTTCTTTTTTCCGCTTCCCTTTCGTTCTGCCTGCTGGGCGGTCTGTGCATTGCGTCACCCATACCAGACGGGTCCAGTGGGAAATGAGAATGTGGTTTAGATTAAGACGCAACTTAGCGGGTGTCAGTCAGCAGCAGTTGTAAGCACCTGGTCAATGCCAGCGCCTGCACGCGCGACACAGCGGCGCCAAGGCGGCAGGACATAAAAGTGAGAGATCTTGGTTTTTTCTGATTTGTTTTCCAAGGTAGAGAAGTCTTGCGTGCGCCGCGCAGAACGCTAACCTGTGGGACGTGACGAGCGCGCCGACGATTGTGATGACGCAGCGCGGCGCGCGGCGCGCGTTCCAGGACACGCTGGCCGCGGCCGGCGTGGAGGTGGTGCAGTTCGACTTCCTGACGCCCGAGGCGGTGGCCGCCTACTGCCACGAGCGCGGCTTCCTGCAGGCGCGGGCCCCCGTGCGCCGCGCACATCAACGACGACTGCATTCAGTGGCACATGCGCATACGTTATCAGCCAGGCTCCACGAGCATGCCTGCGCTATGCTGTTGCGCCTGTGCTGGCATGCCATGCCCTGGCCTTTGCATGGACTTGCATTGGTGATGATGCGCTTGGGCTTGAGGCGCAGGGCAGGCAGGGCGTGCTGGCATTGAGACAGGAACGGATGCACAGGTGCTGTGGGAGTGCGGGGGGATGCTGGCCGCGCCCGCCATCGCCTCGGGCGTCATCCACAAGGCGCTGGCCTTCATCGCCCCAAAGCTGGTACGCGCCTCTTGAGTCTGATTAGGATGGCCTGTCCGCTGTTTGGTATCTGCATTACCTGAATGTGGCGTTAGCCATGGACTGCTGTGCCAGATGACCTGGTATGCTGAAGCAGATCAGAGGCCTGACTGGAAAGAACAGAGCAGCGCGCGCAACGGGTGTGTGGTGCGACTGCAGATTGGCGGCGTGCGCGCGCCGTCGCCGGTTGGCGAGCTCGGAAACGTAGAGATGACGCAGGCGCTGCCCCTGGCCGACGCCGCATGGCGGCCCGTCGGCCCCGACATGCTGCTGTCTGGTGCGCGCCAGTCTATGCATCGCCTTCCTGCTCAGAAACCCGTCTGCACCCCTGCAACCTGTCTCAGCTCCAGGTCAGCGCGCTACTAGCCGCATTAAGCCTGCGCCTTCGCAATCCATTTTACAAGCAGTGCTAAACTGACATAGTGTAGGAATCATACCATGGCGTGCCTGAGATGCTCAAGAAAGAAGCGCAGAGGCTACACGTAGCCGCATCAGTCGACACAAAAGGCCGTGCGCGTGTCCGGGGCCCTGCGCGGCGCGCCACCCAAGCAGATTACCCAGGCAAGGTCCTGACATTGGCGCACAGCCAATGAGCTGCCCGAGAGGGGCATGACGAGGTCGACGCATTGCGCGCAGGCTACACGCCGGCCTCGGGCGGCCTGGCCGCGGTCGAGGCTGCGCTCGCGGCGGGCGGCGCCGCGCGCGGCACCCTGGACACCGTGCACGCCTGCTCCTCCGGCGCGCGCGCGCGCGCGCCCGACGCCGGCCATGGCCCGCCGCACGCGGGCGCGCATGCAGGGCCTGCGGCGGAGAGCAGCCACGAGGCCGCGCGCCCCGCCGGCGCGCGCGCCGAGCCTGGCGCCTCCAATGCCGCACATGCGGCGCCATCGCCGCGGCGCGTGAACGGCGCGGCCGCGCCGGGCGGCGGGGGGCCGGCGGTGCGGGGGGAGGCTGTCGACGGCGAGCGCGACAGCTTGGCGCGGCGGCCATGGCGGAGGCGTGGGCAGGAGGTGAGGGCTCGTGCATTATCTGATGCTTGGGCGCATGGGTCTACTGTAAGACAGCCAGTGGTGGCTGCGACTGTTACGATTGCTGTGCATGGCTGGCGCGCCGTGCTGGTGAGCTTTGTGGAGAGAGGCATGCAGAGCAGGTCTGCATTGTATCTGCCTGGTTCGGGTGTCGCACACCGGCCCCAGCATAGCAAGTGCGGATAGCTCTGCGCCGCTGCACCGCGCTCTTGCCCAGCACGCAGGCTGCTGCACAGCGCTAGGTTGAACAGGTTATGGTCGCACCGCTCGCAGGCGGTGGAGTTCTACAAGGCGTGGGACCGCCATGGCGCGCTCAGTAACTTCTCGCCGCACGCGGTGCACTTGCCGGGGGGCGCCGTCGGCGCGCGCGGCGCGCCGGCTGCCGCGGCTGCGCGCGCGTGGCCCAGCGTGGAGCATTTCTACCAGGCGCAGAAGTTTGCTGGTGCGCGGCGCCGCCCCTCTCTAGGGTTCTGCTGGTAGACTGCCTAGGTTGTTGCTGGGCATAGTTGTGACATTTTAGGTCCAAATGCCTCTCTGTGCAGCCCATATCCACATGTTGATGAAAGGGGTACCGGCAAATTCAGCAGTAACCAAGCGTTGCGTGCACTCCCCGCACGGCACACAAGCAGCAGCAGGCCCTGACACAGTGCCAGCTCCAGCACAATCGTATGCCAGCACGCTATCTGTGCCGACGTGTTTCCATTGTGCGGGGCGTGAGAGGCACGCTGTAGGCTTTGCTTGCGCAGGCGCGGTGGGTGTGATGGCCGCCGCGAGTGCAGAATCTGCGCGGACGCATGCTTTGGGTTGCCTTTTGGAGCAGCCTGGTGGGGCTAGTCAGGACCCGGCGTCAGGACCCAGCGTCAGTACGCGTGACGTGCGGTGGCTGCGCCCCGCGCAGGCGTAGCTGATGCAGAGGCCGCGGCGGCCGTGGAGGCCATTGCGGCGGCCGGCAGCCCGGAGGAGGCCGCGCGCATCGGGCGGCTGTTTGAGCGCGCGCGCCCGGACCTGCTGCGCCCCGACTGGGCCGCCGCGAAGCTGCCCGTCATGGCGGCCGCGCTGCGCGCCAAGGCGCGCCCGCAGCGCCCTGGCTCTCTATTGACTCCTGCAATGCCACAAACACACAATGATCATTGGCGCGCAGCTGCATGCCTACTGCTGCTGGCGAAGTGCGTGCTTTATTTTCGGAGGGGCATGCACAGCTGATGGGAGCCTTGTGCACTCCTGCCCTGTGCGTAATCATGCTGCATGTAAGTTCTCTGCTTTGCGAAGGCTTCGGTGGTGGTGTTGAAAACCTGTTACTAGTCATCAGTGACAACCATGGCTGACAAACGGTGGCAGCGCTGTGCAGTTTGCGGCGCACGCCGGCCCGCGCCGCATGCTGCTGGCCACTGCGGCCGCCGCACTGGTAGAGGCCTCGCCGCACGACTACTTCTGGGGGCGCGGCGTGGATGGCAGCGGCGCCAACCACCTGGGCCTCCTGCTCATGCAATTGCGCGAGGAGCTGTCTGCCGCGGGTCCTAGCGGCCGCCCCAGCCCTGCAGAGAGCCTCGAGCCTGGGGCGCCTGGCGGTAGGGTCAGCTCCGCATGGGCTGGCGCTGGCCTCGCGACCACGCGCTGTGCGGGGTGAAGGCTGGATGGTGGCCATACTGGGGTCGTGGTTGCAGGCATGCACATGAAGGGCAGTGCAGCATATGAGAGTATGAATGGGCTCAACTAGCTTCTGTGTTCAGGCACAGGCACATTCAGTTTGCAGTGAATAAGAATGTCAAACATCTTTGAAAGCCTGCCCGGTCCTTGGCCTTGGAAACCCCTCTGCCCAATCAGCAGTGCTGCGCATGCAGGCTACTGCCGCACTCCGACACGCATGCGCACGGACAGGAACATCCTGACTGAGGACCATGCACTGTATGCATACGCTGTAAGACGTGCATCCAGACATGTAGTAAGGTCAGCAGCTCCCAGTTCAGCTTCCAACACCAGCCCATGCTGCTGCTGCTTCATGCAGCCTGCAGGCAGCGTGGTGCTCCCGCGTGCCCGGCGCCGGCCAGCGCCGCCAGGCTGCCCGTTTTTGCAGCCCGTCATCTATCTCAAACGCAAAGCGCTGCCCGTATCCACTAATCATCTTTTGCATCATGAGGCGCCATGCATTCGGGATTGCATGCAGTCCTGGATACTGCCCAATGGTGGGGTAGTTGGTGCCTGAATATATTTCCATGCTGTCCAGGCATGGCGGACACAGCAGGTCAACGAGCGCCTCGAAGCCTGGCTCTTCCCTGGCGCGAGAGTAATGGCACATGGTGACATTGCGCGCGTTTATGCGCACATCCTTCATCCCTGTGAACATCCTGCTTGGCAAAACTGAGAATAATTCAGCACTCAATACACTCATCACCACAATGCCTCCCTCTATCTTAGCATGCCAGCCGTCCAGGGCCTGTAAGCGTATGAGATCCACTGCCGGGCTGCCACCACACACATGTATATCAGCACGGTTGGGGAGCTGCACAAGTGCCGGTGCGGCAGCAAATGGTGACGAGAACCTCACACTGGCTTGTCCGTATGCTGGCGTGTACTGCAGACTGACCATCGTTTGCGGCAGCATGTCAAGCTTTAGTGTATCATTGAAGCCGCCCGAAACACCCAGGTGTGTGAGGTGGAATGTGCTGAGGTCCACATGCGGCGTGCGCAGCAGGGATTCTATGTATTGGTCTCTGTTCTCGAGGACGTCAGGCGGGGGCTCTGCGACGCCACCCAGGCGCAGCGGCATACCCAGCAGCTGCCGCAGGCTGCCACGCTGGTTTGCATGGAGGACCGTCAGCAGCGGGGGTATCATATCATCCTCTGCGCACAGGCTCGGGTCCAAGAAGTTCCTGCTGCGCCCCTCGCACGCGGGGGCCAGCCAGTTGTACAGGGTCAGCGAAGTCAGCGGTCCTTCCAGGCCGGCAGTGCCAGCCACGCCAGGTGCCTCTGGGCAAGCTGCGTGTTTGAGAAGTCCAGGCGCAGCTGCAGCGGGTGCGCTGCAACACCTGCTGGAAGCGGCGGCTCACGCACTGCAGTGACAGCGCAAGCTGGACCTCGGAGCTGGCCTCTAGGGCTGAACGCGCGTCCCAGACGATGCACATGATTCTGTGAAGGAGGCGTCGGGAAGTCCTTCCAAGCTCGGCTGCTGCAGCAGCTGTGCCTGCAGGGCGCACACGCTTGCTTGCAAGAGGTTGGAGTGTAGGCTTATGCGAGTTGTCAAGAAGACCGGACTTCAGCTTGCAAGGCAGCCAGTGCATCAGTCCAGCTTGCAACCAGCCGTGGCACCCACCGCAGCTGCGCGCTCTTGCGAAGGCATACAGTGCACTTGCCTCCCTTGTGTGCACACAGAGGCTGGCCACGACCGCGGAGAGGCTATTGCGCCAGTCGCCTGTGCCTGTAGTGGCACGTCAGCAAGCGGGCGAGCAGGCACGCCCCATGTCAGACACGCGGACGCAGGCAACCAGGGATCCTAGGTACGGGAAGCTTTCTCACAGTCCTCAGATTGAAGCTGTTTCATGAGCAGACCATGAATGAATGCATGACATGTACCAGGTAGACTGCCAAATGTAATACAGATCTAAGCAGGATCTAATAGAATGCCCAATCAGGCCTGGCACATGCAGTCTTCTGGCTATCAGTCTGCACTTCTATCAGCATCCAGGTGCACGTGCAGCCGTGCAATGCTGGTCCTTCCTATGTAAGTGGTTCGGGTATGTAGGAGCGCCCGTTCACCCTTGCCAGGTTAAACAGCTGGAACATGCATCCAGCTGCATCCTCTGCACTTATGTTGCTGACACAAAGAGCGTGGGAACGAACTGACTTGCTGCAAGGACCTGCAGAGGTTTTTGCATCGGTAGCATGCTTCATGCAAATGCGCATTAAAGCTGCCCTGGCGAGCTGCTCAAGAGCTAGCATCACCATGCAAAGACATGCTATGGCTGCGCGCCGCGCAGGCGTTGCTGACGCGCAGGCCGCGGCGACCGTGGAGGCCATCCCTGCAGGCGGCCCGCCCAGCGGCCGCCGCTGCGCCTGCGCCCGCCGCGCCAGACGCGCCCCTGCGCGGAGCACAGCCCCTGGCGTCAGCTAACACATGGCGCGCCTGAAAACAGTGCATGCGCGACAGCGGCACGCTCAGGGAAGCCGATGCCGAGCCCGCACGCCTAGGAGAACAGCAGGACTGACCGTCGGTGACGCTGTCAGAACATTTGAGGTG
>JAABUJ010000655.1_pt1 | contig 63677 bp, 53 predicted proteins | sample 5559131 | NCBI WGS metagenome assembly JAABUJ01 (sample SAMN10711875, study PRJNA513366) | rock metagenome | isolation source: Antarctica rocks | place: Antarctica: Victoria Land, Mt New Zealand nord | collected 2016-01-07 | reverse complement strand
GGTCTATAATACCAAACGGTTGCATTCCAGCTTGGGGTATGTACCACCTGTTGAGTTTGAGACCGCCTATGTGCGAGGAATGAGATGTTGACTTTGACAGTGGAGTCGTCTCACGGGTTCAGTCCACCTGCAACTCGGCGTCAAGTGGAAAGGTATGTAGAGTCATGTTGTTATTCCTTTTCTTAATTTCTGAGGAAGAAGTAATTTGAATTATAGACATGTGTTATAAACGAACGCAAGAGATTGTGCTACTCGCCGTAAGTATTTCTTATGGTTCGGTCCTCCTGTGTTACACTTATCACAAATAGCATTGTGACGGCAGGGAGATTTCTCGAAATCCCTGCCAGCTGATGAGGGGGCTAATACATGTCTAAGCAAGCAGAACTCGCGCTTTTCGTGCCTGACCTGGCAGAAGCCGTCGAATTTTACGTCGGGATGCTGGGCTTTACTTTGAGCGAACGGTACTCTTCTGCCGACGTAGTGCAGATTACTGGTACAGATGATGTACCATTCCTGCTCGCAGGACCAGATGCAGGCGATGTAACACCTTATCTTACAGAGCCTCACTTCGATGTCAAGCCTGATGATGTACTTATCTTCCCTATTGCTGATCTTGACGCTCTGCATACGAAAATTCGTGAAAAATATGAAAACGTGGAGCTTGTCGAGAAGCGTTGGGGAGACCGCTCTTTTGATATTTATGATCCTGGTGGCTACCATCTTCGTTTTTATACTGAGACACAGCGTTCGGAGCAGGAGAGTCTAACATTATATATAGCTGGTGTAGATGAGTTAGAGGCTGCAATCGCCAATCTCTCTGAGTCAGACCTTGAACTTTCTCTGCAGGCTGATTCGTGGACAATTCGGCACATTGGGCATCATCTTGCTGATACTGAAACTCTTTTTGTTTGGTGGCTAAAATCAGCACTTGTTGAGTCTGGACGCACGTATACACAAAACTGGCCGACAAGCAATGATGATGTTGCAGCGTCGTTACAGCATGAAAAGCGAGCAACTACACCATCAGTTGCATTGATACGAGCAACACGAACGCACATAGCACAACTCATTTCGTATATACCTGATGCATGGGAGCATTATACGCAAGACGAACATGGAGAAAAGATGACAGTTCGTACACTAATAAATTTACTTGCCACACATTCGCTAGAGCATATCGACGAAATTGTTGCGATACGTCAGAAGTATAAGTTATGAGCGATGTTACAGCGTATGCTCTCGAATATTGGGGATATTCCTCTTACACAGATACGTGTAGATATGCCTGTGACCGTCATCTTCGGTGCTGTTACTGATGCTATCAGCTTGCTGCGTTTCAAACCTGTGTAAGCAAAAATACTACTTCCCAGAAATGTGAAGTAGTTCACTGTTTTTTTGCGCTGTTCCCTTCATACTTATTGAGGGAACATTTCTTTGTCTATGCATTACTTCACTTTTACCTGCCTATATCGAGACAAAACAAAATCTTTTAGCATTGATACTACTATAGGTTCTCTGTTCAGCCTTGATGCTGAATAACGATGGGATCACATGAACGCAGTGGAAGACGACTCTCAGTTGACTCTTGAAGCCTCGCAAGGTTCGATGGAGGCATTTGAGAAATTGGTAACGCAGTATGAGCCACGTGTTAGACGCATGATCTATGGATTAACTCAAGATGTGCAACTTACGCAAGACCTCTGCCAGGAGACATTTCTCGCGGCATATAAGGCGTTGCCTCGCATGAATGGTAGAGAATTGCGTTTCGCGCCCTGGCTCTATCGCATCGCGCTCAATCAGGTTCGTAGTGAATGGCGCCGCCACAAACACGTCACCATTATCCCCTTTTCGGCACCGCCAGGGGGTGAAGATGAAGGCTTTGACGAGGCCAATCAGGACTTTATGGTGAGCAACGTGAAGTTCGAGGAAGGCGTTGTAGAACGTGACCTCGTAAAGCGTGTCCTTGATCAACTACCGCCTGCGTCGTCTATGTGCCTCATGTTAGATGCTGAAGGATTTTCTTATAATGAGATCGCGGAGACGATGAACGATACACTCTCCGCAGTTCGGAGCAGACTTGCGCGCGCACGTCAGTCATTCCAACGTATTTATGCAGGTCTCGATCAGGAAGGAAAAAGATGAAGGACGATGCCCAGGATTCGCACACGCCCACTGATCTTCCTCGATGTCCCAGAAGTAGCCAGTGTCTCCACTTTATAGATGAGCTGGGGAGGCACACGTCTTCGCATGATTCAACACAGGAAGATGCACAAGATGAGCAGATTTTGGCGGAATTACGCGTACATGTCCCAACCTGTCCAACCTGCACCGCAACTCTTGCTAGTATGAATAAAGCGATTGCAGAGCAACGTCGCGCCATTCGCGCCATTCTCGATGAGGGTGAGCAGAGAGTTCCTTCGACAATGGCCCAGATCATGACTGCTATCCGACAAGAGCAACGAACCGCAGAAAAAACACTCATTGACGCAAGTAACCATGTTCAATCGGTGATACCAGCTACTGCACCATTTCCGCAGATACGTAACGTCGAAACACCGCTTCCCATAGCACCGAGGCGTCGCTTTCGCAGTGGACTGGCACTTGCTGCTGTTGCCGCCATTCTTATTATCTCTTTCGGTTTGCTTAGCTATATGCTGCCTCGCCCATCTACAACTACTACTAGCACTAGTAAGGTAACGAGTACTGCGTCTGTCCCAACTTCTACCGCAACAAAGTTAGCTCCGGTTGCGCCTGCTATCACTTCTGAATGGTCAGCAGTGATCATGACCTATCAGATCAATGGTACAACGGTTATCGCCAATTATGATCCTGTGAACAACAAGTCAGTGATACTGACAACCTCGCCATATGCGGTAACTTCTGTTGCGGGTGTCTCACATCATGGAGACAAGGTGCTGTACTCTACCTATGATGGCTTCAAAACGTCCTATTATCTCTATCCGCAATCAACAACGAATGCTTTCTACACGACACCCGATAAAAATAGCTCTGCCGTGTGGAGTACCGATGATCGCTTCATCTTCATCAACACAAGCAAAGGCGTCGCGCAAATAGATGTAGAAACGCACAATGTAACTCCTATTTTGCCCTCAATTGCATCGGCAACATTGAACAACTATCGCGATGGCTATCTGTACTACGTGAAGGGCTATCAGGGCCAGGCGTACTCATCTGAAGGTGTGCTGAACCGCGTGAACGTTACAAATGGAGTTACGCAGCAAATCACCCCTTCTTGCCAACATGGAGCCAACTTCTGGCTCAGTCCCGGTGGAATAAACGTGTATTATACCTGCCTCGATCAACAAAATATTGCGCTCTACACGGTTAAGAGTGATGGCACCAAGGCCAGCGTATTGCGTTATAGAGCTGATAACGTGATAGGATATGAGGGAAATGACGGCGTACCACTTACTTTGATGAATAGCGATGGCAAATATCAGGTTGTGCAACTAGATTTAAATTCTCCACAAAAGGATAGCATTCTTTTGGAGGATGTGGCACCAGGAGCGTCAACGGTTGTAGCGAACGATATTGCCGTTGCACCTTATGGACATGCGCTTATCGCCAGGGGAACCTATAGCACTGGAAATACAACGACAACAGAGCAACTATGGTATCGCGATCTACTCACTGGCAAAAAGCAGCAGTTGATTCTGCCACAAGATGCGCGTTCACCTTATGCGATAGGGTGGGACAAACTTCATGTTCCAGGAGATACATCTGTTCCAATGGTGTAACCAAGCAACACACCTACATAACAACTTTTGCTGAAAGCATTTTATCATCGAGCGTTTTCCTCGTATATCTATATCATAACGATAAAATAGTGGACAACGAAGAAAAGGCGTACATGATGAACTCACTACGTATGTTTATCGGTCAGGAGATGTACTGGGAAAATACAGCTATTTTCAGTAGCAAGTATCAGCTTGTTGCAGGTAACGAACTACTCGCGACGCTCGATGTCGATAGCTGGGGCAAAGACGCTACCGCAGAAGTGGCGGAAGGCGTAACCACCATTCAAGGGGAAGGCTTTTTTAGTACCACCTATCACATTTATCAGAGTGATACAGCAGAATTGGCCGTATTCACGCCCGATTGGGGAAGTTCTGGTACATTGCAATTCGCTGATGGGCGCACCTTCACATGGGACCATACTGGTTTCTTGAGTGGTATTTACGTGTGGAAAGATGGTCCCGATAATGAGCTTATGAGTTTTCAATCATCTTTCGGGGGTGGCAAGCTCTATGTGATGATTGCACCTATGGCGGCAAATATACCAGAACTATCTTTACTGGCAATTCTAGGGCGGTATCTTGAGAATATACAGCAGCGCAGGAACGCCGCCACAATCGCAGCAATGCCAAAGTAGCAACCAATAGAATTTAATGTAGGGGTCTAATTCATTACACCCTGGAACGGCTTGTGAAACGGCTTCAGGGTGTAATGAATTAGACCCCTACAGCAGACGTGTGGTTTCCAATAATCGCCCTGAACGAAAACGCTCAAGCGCGAATGGTTCAATTGGGTATGTGGTGCTTGTGTCATCGACAATAAGTTCCGTCATCAGTTTTGCCGCCATTGGTGCATGCATAAAACCGTGACCGGAGAAGCCCGACGCGCACAGAAATCCCTCGACCTCTGTTTTACCCAGTATTGGATGCTCGTCAGGTGTCATCTCATAGAGTCCCGACCACACTTGAGCAATAGGTACATGCGCCAGTGCTGGACAGCGTTTTTGTATCTGTGGTAGTAATGTACTCTGCCAAAAATTCTTATCAATCGAGAGTTGGAAAGCATCATCCGTCAAAGGAAGCTGGCTATTGCGTAGCTTCGCTTCATCAAAGGGAAGTGGTGCAGTTAAGAGTATGCGGTCTTCACGACGACGGAAGTGAAAACCTGTGCTGAGATCGACCATCATGGGTACATCATCGGACAATGCGGTGCATGGTTCTGTGAGATAGAGTTGGCGGCGCACGGGATAGACCGGGAGATCGTCGATACCGACTAGACGAGCAAGCAAGGACGAATAGGCTCCTGTTGCGTTGATGACGATGTTGGTATGAATTGTTTCTTGTGGCGTTTGCACGAATTGTACTTTGCCATGCGTGACTGTGATGCCAACAACGGGGCTATGTTCACAAACACGAACCCCTCGTTTTCGAGCCTCAACAATTAACGCGCGTGTCATGGCTCCTGGATCGCTATAGCCATCGGTTGGGCAAAATGTAGCACCGATGATATCATCTACACACAATTGGGGAATGCGTTGCGTCACCTCAGAGCGGCTCAATAGCTGAGTCGGTACGCCTAATACTTGTTGTTGTGTGACACAATGTTGCATTGTCTGCCAACTCGCTTTATTCGTAACAAGGAAGAGATAGCCATGCTGATAGAAGCGAGGACGAGGATTGTCACTGTTCACTGTGCGTGTGAACTGCTCGTAGAAGCGCACCCCTTCGATAGAGAAACGGATGTCGCGTTCATCGGCAAATTGCTGGCGAATACCACCCGTTGCACGGCCACTGGACCCCGAAGCAATGGTATCGCGCTCAAGCAACACAATCTTGTTGGCTACGCCGCGTTGTGCTAGCTGATAGGCGATACTTGCCCCTACGATGCCACCACCGATGATAACGATATCTGCCGTTGCCATCGTATTACATTCTTTCTTCTGGACGAACAACTGCGATAGTGAAGCCATCAGTAAAATCGTCGTCCATTGCCAGGGCTAACGACTCAAGACGTGGATTTTGTGCGACACGTTGATTATATTCTGCGACCGCTTTTTCTGTTTCGTCTGTACCCTGTGCCGGATCAAGTAGCCTGTTACCACGAATACAATTATCGGCGACAATAACACTGCCCGGCCTTGTCAGCCGCAAAGCCCACTCAAGATACTGTGGATAGGGGAGTTTATCCGCGTCGATAAAAACGAGGTCAAAGGGAGCCTCGCTTTCCAGCGTTGGGAGAATATCGAGTGCTTTGCCGACTCGTACTTCGGTACGGTCCGCAACGCCTGCATTAGCGAACGAATTGCGTACAACTTCGGCATGTTTTGCGTCTATCTCTAATGTCAGGAGACGCCCATCAGCAGGAAGTGCGCGTGCCAACCAGATACCGCTATAACCGGCAAGCGACCCAATTTCCAGTATTTTCCTTGCATTACACAGTGTTGCAAGTAATTGTAGTAACTTTCCTTGTATTGGAGATATCTGAATGGCAGGCAGACCAGCTGCCTTTGCTGCTTCAAGAGCATGGCGCAATCCCTCGTCCTCGGCGGCGAAAAGCTGTGTGATACGTTGCTCTGTCGTATGTTGTGTCGCGATCTGCTGTTGTAATGCTTCAAATGTATCATCAGTCATGTATTAAGACACTCCTTCTTTGATTGCAGGGGGAACATAGCGCGACAGCACCAGGTCTACCCACGAAAAGTCAATCGTGGCGTGTACGGTATTAAAATAAGCACGTGCCTCGCGTAAATACTCTAGCCCGCGTAGATATTCAAAATGTTGCTGTGCAACCTCTGATTGTGCTGTACGCTGCACAAGTGTCACTCCATAGCTGTGCAATGTTCTTGCGTAGTCCAGGTGCAACTCTTGCTCACGGAATATTTGCAATGCTTGCTCGAAGTATACGTCTGCCTCGTCATAGATGCTCTGTCCAGCAAGAATGCGTCCGAGCAGACGTTGAGCGCGTCCAATGACACGAATCGTCTCTTTTTGTTGTGCATCTTGCAGCGTCTGTAGCGCAATCTGCTCGGCAGTTATGAGATCATCGCGCAAAAAGTAGACCGTTGCCAGCAGAAGTTTACAATCTATGATCGTCTCCATCTCCACACCTTCTTGCGAGATCGCACGTTGTAGCGTAGATTTTGCACGAAGCAGAAGACGTTGACAGGTTTTCGAGGACTCCCTGCACTTCTCCATTTCCAGTGGTTGAAGTTTGCACGCGATAATGGCTTCCACGATACGAAGATCACCCAAACTTACCAGTGCAAAACGAATGCACCGCGAATTTTTGATGGCACGACCAACCTTGATAGCCCGCTGGAGATTCATAGCCGACTCGCGTAAATAGCCCAGGTCTCGCTGTACATCTGCTAGCACAACACAACCCCAACTGATATGCTCGCGATCATTTATGCGCTCTGCCAGAGCAATGCTACGTTTGAACCATGCCTCAGCACCCAACAAATCACCAAAACGATAGGCCACGTCGCCCAGATTGCCTGTAATAAAGGCGATATTTGGCAGATTACCTGCGCGTTCTGCGAGATTGAGAGCGCGTTGGAGTATAGTTCGTGCCTCGTTGTGTTCACCTTTGATAATATAAACAGCACCAAGATTACCACTCACGCGAATAACTTCTGAGATGCGTTCTTGCTGTTCATATTCTCTTAGTGCGATACGCATATAACGTTGTGCCTCTTTTGCATGGCCTACACTCGCCTCGACTACACCAAGTTGTTCATATGCATACGCAAGGTCTGCAGGGTCCCCCGGCAATGCTCGCTCTGTTCGTGTCTGTAGAACACTGCCCTTTATTATCTGCGCTTCTACGTTTTTTCGAGCTATAGAAGATGAGGGATACATTTGTGTTGGGAGCTGAACAAGTTGCTCAAGCATCGCTATCGCCTCTTGTAAGTATTGCCGTGCCTCTTGATAACTACCTTCGTAGCGTAGAATATCGCCTGTCAATAAATGAAGACACGCCCACGCTGCACCTGTCGTTATATTGGCCTGACGCAACACTTCTTTCCCATTCCTGCAACTCTCATGGGCTTTATCATATGCTCCGGTTGCCTTCCAGGTGAACACGATTTCACGCCAGAGCAGAGCCTGCATCTGCGACTCTTGCTGGTATACGTTCTCTTTGTTGTCCTGTGCAGCGTATATATGGTGCTCAAATAATGGACTGGTCCGTACTGAGAGGATACATTCGTACAGTGTTCGCGCCTCTTCAAATCTTCCCAATATCACATTGCAGGACGCTGTAAGTTCCAGCAGGCGACAGAGACGCAACAGATGTTGTATTGTTGTCTGGAGTTGTGCAGAAAGATGGGAGGCAATAGAACGAGTAATATCCTGCTCGGTTACTGCACTCATAACAGGCATCTGTACAAGCGCAAGTATTGCCTGCAAATAGTAGTAGTGAGCTTCAAAATATGCCGTGAGCAAATATGCTTGATTGCCTGCAAGTTCCGCGTAATAGGCAATGCCCTGCGTATCGCCGCCACCTTTTTTGAGATGATTAAAGATAGCCGCCGCCACCTTCTCTTGTGTGGATGCCGCTTGCGTAGCTTTAATGGCCTCAGCGGCTCGTCTATGAAGTTGCGCCTTGCGTGCCGCTGAAAGTCGCTCATACAGGTGACTTACAATCAAAGGGTGCCAGAAATGATAGATGATATGAGCACCTGCGCCCTCTTCTGCTAGCAAGCCCTCTTGTAATACTTCGTCCAATAAATCTAACACGGTATCTTCTGTATGCTCATGAGCCATTGGCAGGAGTTGCTGTAACTCGAAAGAGCCACCAAGAACAGCCGCTTTTCCCAGCAACGTTTGACATTCACTACTCAGCCGATGCAATCGTCGCTCTAAAAGAGCCGCCACTGCATCAGGTAACGAAGAGTGACGACGTGCAAGCGTATGGCTTGTTTTGTTGTGACCTGTAAAGAGAGAGCCGTGCGAAAAATCATCTCTTCCACTCTGGCTTGTTGTCGCTTCGACATACCTCGCCAGTTCTTCCGCGAAGAAAGGATTGCCCGCTGCCTGTGTCTGAATGCTTTCTATCATAGCTTGTGGGAGGTAGGAGACAAGTGTACCAATCTGCGACTGTGACAGAGGTTCTATCGCAAGAGTCACGATTGCCTGTTCGCGTCGTAGATCGCCGATGAGCGTGCGGAGTTTGTGTGTCGGTGCCAGTTCGCTATCACGACAGGTGCCAACAAGTAAGATACGCTGATTATGCAGATGATGTGTCAGATATGTTAGGAGTTCTATGCTACTCTCATCTGTCCAGTGTAGATCGTCTAAAACCAGTAGCAGTGGATGCATCTCGCTCAATGTACTCAATATCCCTAATACTGCTTCCCAGAGGTAGAGCCTTTCTTGTTCATAAGAGAGGACCAATCGTGTAGAGGATGACGACGTATAGAGCGAGAACTCTGGTAGCAACATGCTCAAACGCTCAAGTTGAATGTGTAATGGTAACTGTGAGGGAGGAGTTGTTTGCGTAATAGGTATGTCTAGAACTTCTGAATCCCCTTTTGTCTTATTGGTGGGCATACCTTGTAAAAGTGTTCGCAATAGCTCTATCCATGAACGGTACGCATTATTGCCTTCTTGCTCATAGGCTCTACTCCATGCTACAGCCCAGCCCCGCGCGTTTGCCTCACTACTCAATTCCTCTGCAAGGCGTGTTTTTCCGATGCCAGAATCACCTGTGAGTAACAAGAAGTGTGGCTGTTTAGCTCCTACAGGAAAGGTGGGTGACAAAATTTGCGTAGCCGTGCTGATGTCATCTATGGATATATCAGCCGCTACGGATTGTGGAGAAGACGCTTCTAACGAGAGCAAAAGTTGGTACATCGCCTGCTGCTCTTGACTACGCCCGACCAGAGGACTTTGCTTCTGACGACCTAACTGAAAGGTTGGACGTGTAAAGGTGCTATTCTGCTGTGCAGTAGATATTTGAGGTTCAACAACTGCTGGTGATGTAGAAATGGCTTCTTTGGGAGGTTGTAATAGTCTTTTTGCTACGCCGCTTTGCGTTGGCGGAAGGTTCCCTTTGCGGAGCGACTCGTACAATGCTCGCGTCTCTGGGAGTGGTTCGCTTTCATATTCACGGCGCATCATGTCTTTATGCTGTAGGTACACTTGTAGTGCCTCACCACGTCGATCTAGCTCTGTAAGGAGGCGCATCAAGCCTTGTAACGCGGTTTCATTGGTTGGGTCGGCGACGCGGAGACGGTCCAGCGTTTCAATTGCGCTTACAAACGCGCCACGTTTCGCACGAAGGTTGGCAAGTTGGAGTAAGAGACCAACCCAACGACGTTGCAGGGCATCTCGTCGATGAGAAGCCCACTCTGAGTAGAGTTCTTCGAGTAGATAACCACCGCTATAGATCGTATCGGCCTTTTCGAGTAGCTGCTCTGCGCGATCCGAATTTGTGCTGGTATCAGTCACATCAACCTCTTTGAGGATATTTTCAAACTCCTCTACATCGACCCAGATTGTGGCACTGTCTGCCAGTTCGAGAATATCGCGTTCGAGGCGTAGCATACGCGAGTTCGCAGGTCGTGCAAGCTCTGGCTCTAAAATCTGGCGTAGTTCGTGAACCGCACCATTGAGGCGGTTGGAGGCAACATCGATATCGAGATCGGGCCATAACTGTTCCATGACCTGTTCCCGACCAAGACGACGACTGGGCGAACTCAACAGGCAACCAAGCAGGGCACGGGCGCGACGACGTTGCCATGTGCGGCCATCGACTGGCTTCCATTCTTGCTTGACCTTGCGCTCGACACGGAACTGACCGAGGAGATAGACGCGTAAAACAGAACTCGCACCAGGTGCAGCAGAGGCTTCGTCTGCTCTTGTGATGCTCTCAATCGTTTCGCCAGTTGCTTCGCGTGCCAAGATGACCTCTGGAGGAAGGTGTACGCCAATATACTTACTGACGGTCCGTCCTTTTTCGCTCCAATAGGCATACCAGTACGGTCCATGACCCTCGCTATCCCTACATCGACGGCACCGTTGCTTGCCACAACGTGTAAACTGTTGGCGGTAGGTGATTTTGCTGTGCATTTTTTGTTATCTGTCTGCTTATCTGCACTTAAAGAAACACTGAGAAAGATAGAAAAATAGCGTGTTTCAAATATAGGGTGGACAAAATCTTACATAAGATATTGTAACCTATAATAGGCAGTTTCACAATATTATAGCCAGATTTGCTTGCTTTTTGCGTCCCTTGAGCAGTACATAATCATTGCTAATACTCTCAAGGTGCCCATCAACCCGTTGCGTAACGTCAAAGTATGTGCGCGTATGTTCATCTTGACCTAGAATAAATTTCTCCAATGCGGCTTTTTCGTTGGTGGGAAGTTGGGAACGCTTGGTCCAATCATCGTATTGCAATGGTCTGCGAAATAACTCTTCGTACTCGACCTGTAACCCTGCCTCCATGAAGAAACGGTGCCATATCTTCGAGCGTACACGAACGGCAATGTGAGCCATCTCGTCGCTTCTCGATGGTGTTCAAAAAGGTATCAAGTGCTGGTTCGCTGGGAGCTATGCTATCAATCAGCAGGAATATACCCCCTGGTTTGAGTACCCGTGTGATCTCTCGTACCGCCTGTGCAATGTTGGGGAAGTGATGTGGTGCGATACGACAGGTCACACGATCAAAGCTGTTATCGGCGAAGGGCAACTGTTCCGCATCTGCCTCTTGAAATTGTGCGTTCGTGGCACCTTGTGACGCGAGATACGCTTGCGCCTGTTCGAGCATACGCGGTGTCAGGTCTGTCACCGTAATTCGCCCAACGTGTGGCGCGACTGCTAAAGCGGTATGCCCTCCACCTGTTGCCACGTCGAGAGCATGTTGATCGGGTGCCCATTCACCAATTTCTATCAAATGCAACAAGTCAGCACCACTACGATGCGAAAAACTTGCGACATAGCCCTCTGCTGTACGACTGAAATAGTCCTGAACCTGCGCCTTTTTGTCCTGATTGCTCTGTGTCATTCTGTTGTGCCTTCTACGTTGTATCAGAAATACTTATGAGGTGGATTGAATTGACATCCGCCCCCTGCGTAGAACGCAGGGGATTCCCTCTCATCGCTAAGAGGGGCTTCCTGCTTCAACGGAGCCAGCATGCCGAGACTTTCGCCTCTCACGTCTTACAGCTCCTCCACAGGCAATCTGGGTGTGTCCCACCCTTCTGATGTTACACGCCGCATTATAGTCTCGGTCTGTGACATTGCCACAATCGTCACAGACAAACATGCGGTCCTCTAAGGTCAAATCCTCTTTGACCCACCCACAACAATGACATGTCTTGCTACTAGGGTACCATCGGTCTATCTTCACGATGGTACGCCCATACCATGCCGCTTTGTATTCGAGTTGTCGGATGAACTCACTCCATCCAACATCACTCACGGCTTTGGCAAGACAGTGATTTTTCAGCATATTTTTCACGGCTAAGGTCTCAAGACAGATCGTTTGGTTCTCACGAATGAGTCTTGTCGATACCTGGTGCTGAAAATCACGGCGTGTATCGGCTATCCTGGCATGCAAGCGTGCCACTTGCTTGCGTGCCTTCTCTCTATTTTTCGAGCCTTTCTTTTTCTTGGCATGGGCACGTTGCAGTTTGGCTAACTTCTTCTCGTTGCGTGCGTAGTATTTCGGGTTGTCTACCACCTCTCCATCACTGGTGACAAGAAAGGATTTGAGTCCTACGTCTATCCCAACGCTCTTGTCAATCATGGGAAGGGTCTGTATATCCTCTTCCACTAAGAGGCTGACAAAGTAGCGTCCTGCTTTGTCCTTGCTTATCGTGACGCTACGAGGTTTCGCGTCTTCGGGTAACAGTCTTGACCACACAATATCCAACGGTTCTTTCTGTTTGGCAAGTGTGAGCGTTGACCCATTCCACACGAACGCAGTTGCGGCATACGTGGCACTCTGGCGTCTGTGCTTTTTGTGGTAGGTGGGATATTCTGCCCGATGCTCAAAGAAGTTGGTAAAGCCCTTATCTAAAGTGGCGTAACGATTGCTGCAAGGGAACACTTGACACTTCTTGTAACCACGCCGTTCCCTCTTCACGTTTAAGGGCGGTGAGTGCGGCTGAGAGGTCATGATGATACAAACGTTGTCCATGCTCAAAGTAGGCCGTCGTTCGCAACTTCAACGCCCAGTTGTACACGAACCGACAACACCCAAACGTACACGCAAGATTGTGCGCTTGTTCCGGCGTTGGCATGAAGCGATACTGGTACGCTCGTTGCGACATACGAACTACTTCCCTTCTTGCGTTTCCAGGTACTTCTCAATGGCTACCAAGAGTTCGCTATTCCAGGAACGCCGCTTCTATCCCCATCGCTCGAAGCAAGGGGTTTTACGCGGCCCTCGGATAATTATAACATGTATATACTTTCTAGGAGATTGTGATGGTCTTGGCCAATATCGTCCAAATAAAAATTTCTGCGAAAAATGAGGACGGGCGACTACAAGGGATAGCCCATTGGTTTTTCTTATGTGAACGTTCACATAACTTTTAAATCACCTGTTTCAAATATTAGAGACTCGACGCCTCACAGCAGTTGTGCTACTATAAAGTCATGACACGTTCCACATACTTTCCACAGAATTAGGGTTCTATGCCGAAACTTGAAGGCTCTGTAGAAAATATCGTTTTTCGCAACGAGGATAATCAATACACCGTTGCACGTTTCCGCTTGACTGATGCAGGCCGCCTCTTTCGCGACGATTTGCTGACGGTTGTGGGCATCCTGCCAGGAATTCACGTTGGCGAACTACTCTCCGTCGAGGGCGAATGGGAGAACGATCCCAAGTACGGACGGCAACTCCATGTGTCTAGTTACGTACAACGTCTCCCAGCCTCGCTCGAAGGCATGACGCGTTACCTTAGCTCTGGTCTAATTAAAGGCATTGGCCCCAAGAAGGCAAAGCTGATTGTGGACCATTTCGGCGAACAAACTCTTGCAATTATCGAGCAGCAACCGGAACGCTTGAGCGAGGTTAAGGGTATTGGCGCGAAAGACCGTGACGAGATTATCAAGGCATGGTCGGAGCAGAGCGAAATTAAAGAGTTGCATCTTTTCTTACAGACTCATGAAGTGTCGATCAATGTGGCGACGCGCGTGTATAAGCAATATGGCAAAGAGTCGATCAAGGTTATTCGCGAGAATCCCTATCAGCTAGAAAAAGATGTGCAGGGAATCGGCTTTCGCACCGCAGACGAGATCGCGGTAAAGCTTGGCTTACCGTTCGATAGTGTGCCACGCCTCGCGACCGGACTCAAATATATCCTCTCACAAGCCGCCAATGAAGACGGCCATTGTTTCTTGTTCGAGAACGATTTGCTGCACCGTGCCTCCGACATTTTGAAAGTTTCACAGGAGGCATTACCCCCTGCCATCGCACAACTTCAGTCGGAGGGCGAAGTGTTTATCGAGGAGCCTACAATTCCTCTTCTGCCCACAAATACATCGCAAGCCTCGTCACAAACCGCACATGATGATATCCCTGACTACATACCAAACGAGGAACAGGAACCACAGAAGCACATTTATTTTGGTCCCTTCTGGCATGCTGAAAAAGGTGCCGTTCGCATCATAAAACAGTTGCTGCGTGAAGCCAGTACTCTACCTATAACAACGCAACAGCAATGGGACTCCGTGTTTTCGCTGCTCAAGCAGAAGCGTAACATGCATCTAACCGAACTGCAACGTGAAGCTGTGCAAATGTCCTATAATCAAAAAGTGAGCATTTTGACTGGTGGACCCGGCACAGGCAAATCGACCTCTATTCGCGCATTGCTGATGCTGCTACGACAACGTAAAGTGTCCGTTGCGATGGCGGCTCCCACCGGCAGAGCGGCGAAGCGACTGGCCGAGGCGACTGGCTCTGAGGCGAAGACGCTGCACCGTCTGCTCGAATACGCGCCACACGACAACACCTATCAACGCAACGAGGTGAACCCTCTGCCCTATCAATTCGTGATTGTTGACGAGTTCTCGATGGTCGATATCCTGCTCTTTTACAATCTCTTGAAAGCTCTGCCTAAAGATGCTCACCTGCTTCTCGTAGGTGACGCGGATCAATTGCCCTCCGTTGGTCCTGGCAACGTGCTACGTGATCTTTTACGTAGTGAGGCTATGCCAACGGTACGTCTGACTGAGCTATTTCGTCAGGCGCAACAGAGCAAGATTATCGTTAATGCACATCGTATCAACGCCGGAGAGATGCCAGATACAAGAATAGAAGCGAGCAGTGATTTTTTCTTTATGGCCGAAGAGGACCCTCTACGTGTGCAAAAGCTCATTCTTGATCTTGTCCAACGGCGCCTCCCTGCCCGTTATTCCTTTCATCCTACATCGGATATTCAGGTGCTGGCCCCGATGTATAAAGGACCTGTGGGTGTACACAACCTGAATGAAGAGTTACAGGCACGTCTTAATCCTAATGCTATTGCACAGGTCGAGTGGGGAGGTAATGCATTCCGCGTTGGCGATAAGGTAATGCAGATACGCAATAATTATGATAAGGGCGTGTTCAATGGTGACGTGGGTTGGATACGCGCCATCAATCGAGAGAATGCCACCGTCAAAGTCGAATTTGTGGAAGAGGCTGGACCGCTCTACGTCAGTTATGAGTTCCACGAACTAGACGAACTAACGCTTGCCTATGCCGTAACCATTCATAAAAGCCAGGGCAGTGAGTATCCAGCGGTCATTATTCCACTGGTAATGCAGCATCGTATGTTATTACAGCGCAACTTGTTATACACCGCTATCACACGCGCCAAACGCTTCTGTGTCCTTGTGGGTCAACCCTATGCTCTGGAAATGGCGGTTAGGAATGATCGCGTGGCACTTCGCAACACAGGTTTAGCCGAACGCTTACTGACGCTCAGCAAAAATAAGTACAAAACCCTCGTTTGATAACACTCAGCTATAGATATGCTTGCCTCGCCATTTTCCTACTTGCCCAATTCCGACCTACGGGGTAGAATATAAACTGTAGGGAATTTGTTGTATCTAATAGAGATGTAGTAGTTAGGTACGACACAGCAACCTTAATCTTGACCTTATTTGTCATCGTGACTTGTTTTCTACAGGGTGCGATGGTGATTAACAATATCTATTAAGAGAGGAATGTAGCAATGTCTGGAACAGAAACAGTAACATCTGGTATGAGTTCAGCAGCAGGGTACGCACATCCAGAGGTGTTGGTAGACACCGCATGGGTGGCAGAACACCTCAATGATCCCAAAGTGCGCTTGATTGAAGCCGATGAGGACGTACTCCTTTACGAGGTAGGCCACATCCCCGGAGCGGTCAAGCTCGACTGGCATGTAGACGTACAGGATAAAGTGACGCGCGACTTCATCAACCAGCAAGGCTTCGAGCAACTTATGAGCCGCTATGGTGTTGCGAATGACACGACGGTTGTGCTTTTCGGCGACAAAAACAACTGGTACGCGTGTTATGCTTTCTGGCTGTTCAGTATGTACGGTCAGAAAAACATGAAGATTATGAACGGTGGTCGTGCCAAATGGGAAGCTGAGAGACGTGAATACACTAAAGATGTTCCTCACTTCGAGCAGACCGACTATCATGCACAACCTGTTGATGAGTCTAACCGCGCATTTCGCGACGAAGTTGCGAGCGGTCTAAAAAATCCCGAACGTCGCTTGATAGATGTGCGTTCGCCACAAGAGTACAGTGGTGAACTGCTACACATGGTCAACTATCCACAGGAGGGTGCTCAGCGTGGTGGTCACATCCCCGGCGCGAAGAGTATTCCGTGGGCAATGGCTGCCAACGCTGATGGCACATTCAAATCCGCCGAAGAGTTACGCCAGATTTATGGTGGCAAAGATATCACTCCTGATAAAGAAGTCATCTCCTATTGTCGTATTGGTGAGCGTTCTGCCCACACATGGTTTGTGCTGACCGAACTGCTCGGCTTCCCACGTGTACGCAACTACGATGGCTCCTGGACAGAGTGGGGCAACATCGTTCGCGCTCCTATCGAAAAATAACGGTTATATGTAATCGTGCCCAATTTAGAAGAGGGTGCAAGGCGTTTTCCAAATAGAGAACGTCTTGCACCTTTTCCACAACCCCTTGTAGAGGGAGGATTAGAAGTATGAATCGCCAGGAAGCTATTGATTTTTTGATGGATCACTACGAGAATCCACGCAATAACGGACCATTGGAACATTCTGATGTGAGCCTGAGTGGTGGTAATCCCGGCTGTGCCGATGTTATCACTATGCACGTGCGCTTTGGCAAAGATGGCAAGGCCGAAGCCGTCAATTGGGAGGGTGAAGGCTGCACGATCAGCCGCGCTGCCGCATCCTACGTCACCGAGATGGTTGAGGGCATGACGGCGGAAGAGATCGAAAACACCAGTTTTGAAGACCTCGTTGAGCAACTAGGCCGCGAACTCGTTATGACTCGCCCAACCTGTGCCACGCTTGCACTCGGCACGCTGAAAAAAGGCGTCCACGAATACGATATGCGTAAGCAAGCCAACGATGCGAATTATTCTACGAAATCTGATAAATAAACAAAATAGGTTGAATGTTCTGTAGGGCGATAATTATGCTCTTTAAAAAATTACACCTGGGAACGGGCGACCACAAGGGTCGCACCCTACTATACGCGTGTATAGTAGGGTGCGACCCTTGTGGTCGCCCGTTAGTTTTTTTCGATTCCCTCATTATTTGCTTCAAGAGCATCATTACGCTCTGTCCTACACACGCCCTTTAAGAGGACGCATACACACTGTTCAATCCCTGTCTGTATAGGTGTTGTCAAACAGGGCGTAATGAATTATTGCCCCTACAATTCGTATAACACCCTCCACTCCGTTAATAACGCCAACGCTTTTACGTGCAATTGTTGATGTGCAGGGTCATTCAACCAGCGGCTCACGCCCGATGGATGCGGCAAGGGTAAAAGTAGCATCCCGTCGCGTTCACGATATGTGCCAATTACATCTTCCAGGCGTACCTTGCCAAAGAATGTCTCGATTGCCATTGTTCCTACGAGCAGCACAACCTTGGGATTTACCAGTCTGAACTCGGTCTCAAGATAGGGCCGACAAAGAGCGATTTCCTGTGGTGACGGACGACGGTCGCCATCGCCACGCGGATTTTTACCAGGATCACAGCGCGTCAACGAACTTAGGTATATGTGTTCATGAAGATAGCCAGGAGGAAAACCTGCCAGTTCAAGCCATTTTTGAAGTACACGTCCACCCGGACCACTGAACGGTTTGTCTTTTGCTACAGAGCGATGCCCCGGTGCTTGCCCAATAACCAGTATCCGGTCACTTGCCTGTCCACTTACTATAGGGTGGGCGATGGGGATATAGCCGTGCTGCTGGCAGAGACGGCAGGAAAGAATACGTTGTTGCAGAGCGAGAACTGCTTGTTCTCTGTCTTCTGCTGTATCAGTTGCTTGTATGTTAGTCGGGAACTTTCTCATATTGGCGCGTAGAATCTTCCAGGCTGTCCTCTTTATACGTAGACGCGATGTGGCGATATTGACCACGATAATAGCCGAGCGGCAACACTTCGTCACCATGCTCCTCGCGCATTACAATTGTGCTGTGTGCGGGTGCAACGCTTTGTGCGAACTCAATGGTGCCGGGAGTTCCGATAGCCTCGACCTGACCCAGGAAGATAACATGATCGCCACCTGGGTATTCCGCTACAACGCGAGCATCGACAAAGGCAAGTACACCATCGAGGATAGGGGCACCGGTTGCAGCGGTTGCGTACTCGGCATGACAGAAATTCTCATAACGTTCGATAGAAGGTGTCGCGAAACAGCGTGAGAGATATTCTTGATCCTTCGTTAATATATTGACGGCAAAATTCCCACCCTCCCGAATGATTGGCAATGTGTTACTATTTAAATCGACGCAAACGAGAACTAATGGTGGATCGAGTGAGACAGAACAGAATGCATTGACCGTTAAACCGCTTATTATACCTTTATTATTGGTGGTGACAACTGTAACTCCTGTCGCGAATTGTCCCATAACCTGTCGAAAGAAATCTTTTTCAATAGCCATTGCGAGTATCCTTTATAAGAAACATGTCTTGCTATGTAGTATCATCCTCCTATGCGTCTTGTCAACTGTTCATAAGGACAGTTAAGCGATACAAGATTTTTGAAAGTGTGAGGACAAGGGCACCCGCAAGGGGATGCCCTGGGAATTGCTGAAATGGTTTGACACCATCGCACACGACACCTATACTACAGGATACGTTCCTTCCTTTACGTTAAAGACAGAGAGACAGATGCAAACAAAAAAACGACGTTTCTTTTCAGCACAACTCATGCTGCTTATTTTGAGTATTACGCTTATCGTTGTGATGCTCGTCGCGGTCAGCTTCGGTTCGACTGCAATTCCTCTCAGCGTCATTGTGCAGGTTGTATTGAATGGAACGCAACTCTTTCACTTTACACGTTCATGGGACCTCTCGATAGAACTCATCATCTGGCAATTGCGTCTACCTAATGTCGTAGCCGCCGCCCTGGTTGGTGCAGCACTAGCTGTCGCAGGCACTCTCTTTCAAGGTATGTTACGTAACCCATTAGCCGATCCTTTTCTTATAGGCACTTCATCAGGTGCGGCTCTGGGGGCATCCATTGCGTTTGTTCTACCGTTTGACACACTCTATGGCGCGTTCTTTCCGCTGACTTCTATTCTAGCGTTTTTGGGAGCAATTATCACTGTGTTGTTCGTGTACGCGATTGCTCGCACAGATGAGCGAACTCCTGTCGTGACGTTGTTGCTGGCAGGAGTTGTGGTTAATGCTGTACTAGTTGCCTTTCAAACCCTGCTATTGATGCTTGTTCCACGCGCGCAATTTGCTGTGCAGGCTCTGTTCTACTGGCTTTCAGGTGGAGTTGCAGTAACAGGGTGGTCGCCAGTGCTAATTGTTGGCGTTATTACCTTGATTGGTATTATGCTCTCGCTAAGTTTTTCACGTACTCTCGATGTTTTTGCGCTGGGGGAAGAAAGCGCATCACACCTTGGTCTACAAGTCGAATGGTACAAATTTATGATTGTCATTGTCGCTTCATTGCTCACTGCCGCAGCCGTCTCCATTAGCGGCTTGATTGGCTTTGTCGGACTGGTGACACCACACGTTATGCGCCTTCTGCTTGGCCCAAAGCATCGCGCCCTGTTGCCAACAACAGCACTTGGCGGTGCTATTTTTCTTGTAGTAGCAGACCTGCTCGCACGTACCTTGATTCCTACGACTATTTTGCCAGTGGGTATCTTTACCGCGCTTATCGGTGCCCCCTTCTTTTTGTTTTTGCTACGCAAGAGTAAGCGAGATTATACATGGTAAAGCAACACAAGTCGTCAGCAGGCGATCAACGAGAAAGCCATAATCTTTTAGAAGTACAAAATATCACATTTGGCTATGCTGATAAACCCTTGCTGTACGATGTATCGCTTCGTGTGCAGAAAGGCGAAATGATTGGCCTGCTTGGTCCCAATGGTTTCGGTAAGACAACGCTCTTACGTTTGATAAGTGGCTTGCTCTCTCCACAACACGGAACAGTGTTACTTGAGAGTCGCACATTACGACAATGGGGACGACGGAGCGTAGCACAACGGATCGCAGTAGTGCCACAAGAACTGCACATCCCTTTTGCCTTTACCGTCGAACATATGGTGAGTCTTGGCCGCACGCCATTTGTGAAACCCTTTCTCGGTTCACGCACACAACATGATCAGACCATCGTTCAAGACGCTCTTAACGCCGCTGGTATCGCTGCACTTGCTGAGCGTATCTTCAATGAACTAAGCGGTGGTGAGCGTCAACGTGTGCTGATTGCGATGGCATTAGCCCAGGAGCCAGCACTCTTGCTGCTCGACGAACCAACTTCCCACCTCGATATCAAATATCAAATCGAGACGTTGGAACTTGTGCAGCATCTTAATAGAGAACGTGGTGTAACGATTATTGCTGCGATGCACGATCTTAACCTGGCGTCACGTTATTTTAATCGTCTACTCCTTTTTCAACGTGGCATCGTTGCCGACGCGGGACCCGCCGAGGTATTGGAGCCAACGTTGCTCAGTCGAGTATATGATGTCGATGTACGTGTGGGTATTCTGCGTGGTGCGAAGTATTTGAGTGTCTTACCTCCTGATATTGAAGGTGACAATGAAGACATTCACAAGATTCAGCAACAGGCACATATACATCTTATAGCAGGTGGTGGCTCAGGCGAAGTGATGATGCGGGCGTTAGCCGACGAACATATACCATTTAGTATTGGCGCACTCAATATTGGTGATAGTGACTATACACTTGCACTTCGCCTTGCTGAGCATGTGATTGTCGAACAACCCTATGCGCCCATCTCGCAAGCATCGCTGGAACAGGTTCGTGCGAGTCTTGCACAGGTTTCTTTGCTGATTATCTGCCCGACGCCCATCGGTTTTGGCAATATAGCACTACTACGTGAGGCTGTTGTCGTCGCTCAACGAGGTTTACCCGTTGTTCTGCTAGCCACCAATAACACAACAGAGGCCATAGCCTACGGCGTAAGAGAAGTCGATGCTGCATTGATGTCGCGTACAGGAATAGTGGCGCGCGATTACACAGGCGGCGATGGTGTGAAGTTAGCGAAAGAACTTCTACAACATGGTGCTATAGTTGTAAATTCGGTAAAAGAGGCTACAGAGTACATAAAACAATCTAGTTTGTAACGAAAAGAAAGTCTTTCATGAGTGATGTAAAGATGATATAATCTGAAAAATCTGTGCCAAATAATGAGAAATATACGTATCGAGGACGAATATTAACTATGCAAAGCGATGAAAAAGCATCTGTTACCCTGCGCTTACCTTCCACCTTGAGTCCCTATAGTGGCGGAAAAAGCCAGGTTGCAATTAGTGCCAATACGGTTGCGGAACTGCTTGCAGTCTTGAAAGAGCAGCAACCATTAGTATGGGAGCGTTTGTGCAACGAGCAGGGATATTTACGTGAGCATGTCAAAATGTTCGTAAGTAACGAGGTCATAAGCGGAACCAATGGCTTAAATACACCCTTGATATCTGGACAAGAAGTGATCGTGTTGCCGGCTATCTCCCACTCCTAATGTAGGTGCAGAACTAGAGGCTTGCATTTCTACTCCCATTGATGCATAATGCGCGTGAACTGAACTATTGATGAGGAGGTTTACGATCTATGCTGGCAATGGTACGAAGTTGCGCGATTATTGGTCTCGATGGTGCATTAGTCGAAGTCGAGGTAGACATAACCAATGGTTTAGCCGCCTTTATCATCGTTGGTCTACCTGATGCTGCTGTCAATGAGGCGAAGGAACGTGTGAGATCCGCCGTAAAAAATAGTGGTTGTCTTTTCCCTTTCAAACATATCACCGTCAATCTTGCCCCCGCTGACCTACGTAAAGAAGGTCCAGCGTATGACCTTCCTATAGCGGTAGGAATATTATTTGCATCGGGTCAAATCAATCCTAACAAAGAACTAGAAAATGCTCTTTTTTTGGGGGAACTTTCGCTCGATGGCACCGTGCGCCACACAAACGGTATCCTACCAATGGTGGCTTTAGCACGCGAGAAGCACGTTAAAGCTGTTTTCGTACCTGCGGTCGATGCCGTAGAGGCAACGCTCATAGAGGGCGTTACGGTCTATCCTGTTGAGACGTTGGGACAACTTATTGCCCATTTGAATGGGATCAAGCAGCTTGAACCGTACACCCGTGACCCACATATTTTAGACAATGTAAAAGAGGCACTCTATTTACAAAACATGTCGTCAGTACGTGGGCAGGAGCATGTCAAACGAGCATTAGAGGTTGCTGCAAGTGGAGGACACAACATCTTAATGAGTGGCCCCCCGGGATCAGGAAAAACGTTACTTGCACGCACCACCCCATCCATTCTGCCGCGTATGCTCATCGAAGAGGCGTTGGATGTCACCAAGATTTATAGCGTCAGCGGTATGTTGCCCACTGATGTACCGTTGATTCTACAACGTCCGTTTCGTTCGCCACACCACACGACCAGCCATGCAGGATTAGTTGGTGGTGGCCGCATTCCGCGCCCTGGTGAGATAAGCTTAGCGCATCGTGGCGTGCTGTTCCTCGATGAGCTACCAGAGTTTGGGCAAAATGTGTTAGAGGTGCTACGTCAACCGCTCGAAGACAAGGTGGTTACTATTTCACGCGCTCAAGGAACAATTACCTATCCCGCGAACTTTATGCTTGTAGGATCAATGAATCCATGTCCTTGTGGCTACTACGGCGACCCTGTGCGCGAATGTACCTGCTCTGCTACTGCCATTTCTCGCTACCAAAAACGCATCAGTGGCCCCTTGCTTGACCGTATCGACATTCACGTCGAAGTGCCGCGCGTTGATTACGAGAAGCTTGCCGACAAACGCAAAGTGGAAGACTCTGCTACGATTCGTCAACGCGTGCAAGCTGCACGCGAACGTCAGTTACAACGCTTCACGGGGACCAAATTGACCTGCAACGCCGAGATGGGACCCGCCGAGGTGCGTGACTTCTGTCAAGTTGATCCTTCAGCCGAAAAGCTGCTCAAGGCTGCAATGCAACAATTGCATCTGTCGGCACGAGCCTTTCATCGGGTGCTAAAGCTCGCCCGTACCATTGCTGACCTTGCTGAGAGCGAGACGATAGCCGCGAATCACGTTGCCGAAGCGATACAGTACAGACCGAGAATGGGGACGTAGTACACCAGATTGGGTGCATTAAGATGATGCGAAGTCAGCCGCTCTGTATGTGCAAGAAAAAATTATTCATGATCCTTACAGAACAGAGCGGTTAATCGTCTGGGAAAACGTACTCACAACGTGATAAAGGAAAGTCACCAGCCGATGCTAATAGTCAAGCTACTTGGTGGATTAGCGTTCGGCAGGATTTTGACCGCACTCTGGTCGTTCACATCGTCATAGGCGAAGCCATAAGCTCTATGGTCGATGCCAATCTTGTGCCAGAACCCTGCATAATCGTTTTGCGTGGAATTGGTATAGTACGTAGCCGGGTTATACCAGTTCGCGGTGTTCAGCGCAACACCTCGATTAAAGGCTGCACAAAACTCTGCACCAAGTTCCAATGCTTGGGAAGTCATACCGCCGGATGCTAAGGCACCAGAGCATGCCAGAACATCGCTTGAGGTAGGTTTGTTCAGAAAGAATGGACCAGCACCATTGCGTGTAAATTGCAACTGACCATTTACCACGCCGCCAGTGAAGGTTACACCTTGACGCGTTAACGTAAACTGGTTGGTTGTATAGTAGTTCCATGTCTGATCAATATACGACTGCATATAGTCCGCCTGGCTACCGCCGGGGGCGAAAACAGCGGACGAATGCGGAGCCAGAATCCGGTACTGAGTGGCGAGTGGTTGGAATGTTGGACCGACAGCAGTAGCGTACTGCGAGTACACTTGATCCCTGCTGAGGGTAATACCGACCGTCTGATCATATCCGATAGCTGTCTGCTGCAATCGTGCGGTCATTGGAAACCCGAACATATCGACCTGAGTGGTATTGCCCCCAAATGGAGTCACACCGTACTGATAGGCAAATTCATACCAGTCGAAGTAAACATCCGTATTCGGGTCGCTGGGGCTACTGAGATTCGGGCCACCCCAACCACTATCATCGGGCGCAATCGGAATATACATGGGCGATCCAAGCGAGATATACATTCTTGCCCCATCGAGATGAGTTGGCATGGTAACTGTACTAGCTTGATCCAATGTAAAGGACATATTCGCATAGTTCACGCCGTTTTTGGTCAAATGATTGGAGGCATTGGCATCCAGATGATTGATGTGAACGAGGCTACCATCCGACTTCAAATACGACCATTGGCCCGGAGTGGCCTGACCCAGAATCAAGATATAGACCTGATTGTTCGCCCAAACCCCATGAGTATTGTTCTGTAGAATGAAGGGAAATGATCCGTTTGTGCTGCCCCCAATAGTGGGCGTCGGCGTTATACCACTCGCGGCAGTTGGAGTCGGTGTTATACCACCACCACCATCTGAACCGAACGTCCATGTATAGGTGCTGGTGTCGTACTGTGTACCAGCCTCTTGATAGGTAAAGAAGTAGGTAATTCCCTGTCCCGAACTCATTCCGTGTGCGGTGTACTCCCAACGAGCCGTTCCATTGTTGTAGGTCATGTTGACGTTTTGCTGTGGGACATTAGGCTGGTTATAGTGCAAGATCACATAGCCCGCCGTCCAACTCGAAGGCTGGAACCAGAAGAGGGCTTGGCTAGAACTGATGCTACTTGCTCCCTGGCTGAAGTTACTACCCGCATCTGCATGAGCCTTGTGGATTCCTGCTACTGATACATACGTCAAGGTGATGCATAAGATGAGTAAACACGAACAGGCGATAAGTAAGGTTCCTTTGCGAAAGGGATGCTTAAAGTGGTGAATGATAGAAGTTCTCTCTTTATTGTCCATAAAGATAGGATACTCCTTTCCTTTATTGAAAATATTACAGTCTCTGTAACTTGCGTGTTTGCAACGCTTATTAACAGGAAGTGAATGTAGTCTGGGAAGTCTAGCATCTGAAGAGAGGCATCATCGAAAGATTGTTCCTCTTTTCAAATGCTAGGCTTCTCACACTAAATGAAAGTTGGGACTTGCTTTATGGATGTGTCCAGGAGTACCACTGCGTATCGTACTGAAGTCCACTTTTCTGATAAGTGAACGAGTAGTTGATGACATTGCCTGGACTCAAGCCTCCTATCCTATACTCCCAGCGCGAGGTATTACTGTTATAGGTCATGTTGACGTTTTGCTATCTATCGTGACGAGAGGGAAACCTTGCTGGAAGCGACGAGTGCCTCGCTAAAGAAACTGTAGCCCAGAAACCGGTTTCTGTCAAGGGTACTATATAAAATCCCACCAAATTTCCTACAAGTACGAATAAGAAGCTTACCGACAAACGCAAAGTGGAAGGCTCCACCATCGTTTTCTCGATCTCTCGTTTGCCTACAGGAGGACATGAATGATGATACAATGCTCTTAAAACTATAGCAAATAGTGGAGCTAGTAAGGGAAAAGTATGATAGAGACATCAATTCCTCAAGGACTCGAACGCCGTACAGAAGACTTTGGACTGATTACAGGTCGTTCTCACTACGTTGATGACATGCGTCCAGCAGAAGGACGCCCCGCGACATTGCATATGGTCGTAGTTCGTAGTCCTTACGCTCATGCGAAGGTTCTCAATATGCAACTAGACGCTGCGCGAGCCGTCCCTGGCGTTGTCGCTGTCTTCACAGGTGCGGAACTGGTGCAAGGAATGCGGACGCTCGATACCATGCCAGTAGCGGATTTGAAGAAACCAGAGCGACGCCCGATGGCGGTAGACTATGTGCGCTATGTCGGCGATCCGGTCGCAGTAGTGTTGGCCGAGAGTATGTACGCCGCTACCGATGCGCGTGATATGGTTGATATCGATTACGAACCACTTCCTTCTGTCACCGACCCGGAGGGCGCACTTGCTCCCAACGCTCCACTTCTGTACAACGAATTTGGCTCGAATGTTGCTTTCCGCCACCAAGTGAGCGGCGGAGATATCCAGAAAGCGTTTGAGCGGGCAGAGCGGACTACTCGACTTCGTATCGTCAATCAGCGCGTTGCTCCTAGCTCGCTAGAGCCACGTGCCTGTATGTTCGATTACGATGCTGAAAGCGAACAGTTTTCAGCATGGGCATCATCGCAGGCTATCTACATGCTACGCAACCTTCTTGCCTCGTTCTTGAATTTGAAACATGAGCAGATTCGGGTACGTAATGCGCAGGTCGGTGGTGGTTTTGGTGCCAAGACAACGCCTCTAGGCGAGGAGATTATCGCCGCAGCCCTCGCGCTTAGATTTGCGCGTCCCGTGAAATGGATAGAGGATCGTAGCGAGAATCTGATTGCTCATACACATGGGCGTGGGCAAATCAACTATATTGAGGCTGCATTTCAAAACGATGGACGACTCCTGGGCCTCAAAGTCCACACGATAGCTGACCTGGGCGCGTTCCTTGCGAGTACGACGTCGATGGTTCCGACGGGAACGCCGCATATGCTCAATGGTCCTTATCGCATCGAAGCTGTAGAGAGTCAGGTCGTTGGCGCGTTTACCAATAAAGTTCCAACCGCTGCATATCGTGGTGCGGGGCGACCAGAGGCGACTTACATTCTTGAACGCACGATGAACCGTATTGCCGATGAACTTGGCCTGGACCCGGCTGAAGTGCGTCGTCGCAACGTCATCGCGCCCGACGCCTTCCCGTATCATGCGGTGACAGGGATGCAGTACGATAGCGGCAACTACGAGGCCGCACTGGACAAAGCTCTTGCGCTGATTGACTACATAGGATGGCGTGCGAAACAGCGCGAACAACGCAAAAAAAGTGGATTACGGCTTTTAGGCATCGGTCTCGCCACCTTTATCGAGATTACGGGTGGTGGTGGTCCCGCGCGTCCAGGAGTACCACAGGAGGCCGCGACGGTACGCATTCGTCATGATGGGACTATTCTCGTGCAGAGCGGTGTTGCTCACAACGGTCAGGGACACTTCACCGCATTCGCACAGATTGCCGCAAATGTCTTTCACCTACCCGGAACGAAGATCGAAGTGCAGATGAACGATACGGCACTTCCGAGCTTTGGTATCGGAACATTTGGGAGTCGCACAACGGCGGCGGCTGGCTCAACCGTCTTGCTGGCAGCTGAAGCCGTGCGTGAGAAGGCATTGCGCCTTGCTGCTCAACAGCTAGAAGCCGCACCTGATGACCTTGTGCTAGAGGATGGCAAGTTTACGGTACGCGGCGTGCCAAATCGCTCGATTGATTTAGGAACGTTGGCCCAGAGGGTCGAGGAACAACCCGACCTGATTCCGCATGAGGCACCCAATCCAGCCAACGGTGTTCCAATCGAAGGACTCGCGGCATGGCATGACTTTTCGCCGTCTGGTCCTGGCTTCTCGTCTGGAACGCACATCGCAGTGGTCGAGATAGATACGGACACAGGTGAGACAGACGTTCTCAAGTATGTCGCCGTAGACGACGGTGGCCGTATTCTCAACTCCTACTTAGCCGAGGCACAGATACACGGTGCAATCGCGCAAGGTATTGGACAGGCCCTCTATGAAGAGGTGGCTTATGACGAGAACGGCCAGCCGCTCACCAGTACGCTCCAGGACTACACTCTGCCGAATGCCGAGCAGGTTCCCGAATTGACCACAGGGAATGTCGAGTCGCCCTCGCCAACAAACCCACTTGGTGCGAAGGGCGTGGGAGAAGCCGGCTGTATCGCCGCTCCACCTGCCATCGTGAATGCGGTGCTGGATGCGCTCTTACCTCTTGGCATTACGTCGATTGATATGCCGCTCAAACCTGAGAAGGTGTGGGCATTGCTGCAAGCGGCTTCATCGGGAACTCTGAAGCAGGACGGGCCGACGCCTCCATCTGTGTTTGTGAACGCGAATAAGGTGCAAGAGACGGGTGGAGAGGAGACGCCGACGTTTGCATAAGTTATGATGTACTAGATGATTTTGTCTCCTTTTCCCTGCTAAATGCCGCATCGAAGGCGACCGTCGATGGCGTGAAATCGCTGCGCTGTACAAAGGCAATGGCGTTCTTGGCACCCCATTCGCGATCCATGCCCGAATCCTCCCATTCAATTGAGAGTGGCCCGGCATATCCAATGCGATTGAGCGCACGAATGATTGACTCGAAATCAACGTCACCATGTCCCGGTGAAACGAAATCCCACCCGCGCCGATCCTCGCCAAAGTTGAGATGAGAACCTAGTATGCTCTCGCGACCAGCCAGGTGCCTCTTCGCATCTTTGATATGGACGTGGTAAATACGGTCGGCAAACTCCTTGACAAAGGCGGCAGGGTCGAGAAATTGAGGGATAAAGTGGCTTGGGTCAAAATTGATGCCAAAGCCAGGTCGATTGCCGATGGCATCGAGAGCTTTGTGCGTCGTTACAAAATCGTAGGCAATTTCGGTGGGATGTACCTCCAGGCCAAACCTCACACCTTCCTGGTCAAATACATCTATAATCGGATTCCAGAGCTGAGCGAAATCCTCGTATCCTTTCTCGATTTCTGTAAAGTCGTTCGGGGGGAAGGAGTAAAGCAGATGCCAGATACCCGATCCAGTAAATCCTGTCACCTGAGTAACGCCGAATCTCGCAGCGGCACGAGCCGTATCCATCATTTCTTTCGCAGCACGTTGATGCACGCCCTCTGGCTCACCATTCCCCCATACATAGTCAGGGAGAATCCTCTTGTGGCGCGAGTCAATCGGATCGCAGACGGCTTGACCGACGAGATGGTTGCTGATAGCGAAGCACTTGAGGTTGTATTTATTGAGAACATCCCAACGGGATTGAACATAGTCTGGCTCTGTGAGAGCACGGCGCACATCAAAATGGTCGCCTGAACAAGCCAATTCGAGGCCATCAAAGCCCCACTGACTCGCTTTTTGAGCAAGTGTTTCCAGTGGCAAATCAGCCCATTGGCCGGTAAAAAGGGTGATTGGTCGTTTCATTACCTCTTCCTTCTATAAAGGTCGTCAAGTCGGCATAGAGCGATTACTGATGCACAATAGTTATATACCATAGCGAGTAGGTGTTTGTACAGGGGCTTACATCGTTAATGATGAATAGTATGTCAAATGGCTCAATTTCGTCGTAGTCGTTGCCGTATACCTAAAAGGATAGGTGGATTGTCAGAGTGTCAGAGTTACACCTCTTGACGCTGGGCATCTAATTGTAGGATAATTTCTGTGGCACAAGAGGAAAACTCCCTAAGCATGATGAACATGCATACGTAACCTATAAGACCCTCTTCTGAGGTGAAAGGAGCGCGACATGGCCGAGAGTGTCTACAAAGTAATTGAGTTGATCGGTACCAGCACTGAGTCGTGGGAAAAGGCGGCGACCAATGCTGTCGAGCGGGCTGGACAGAGTTTGCGTGAACTGCGTATTGCCGAGGTTTCGGAGTTGGACATGCAGCTTGAGAATGGGAAGGTGCTTACCTACCGTGCCAAGGTGAAAATCTCCTTCAAGTATGAAGGGGGTAGCTAAATATCTTTTCTCTTTTGCCTAACATGTTTGCATTTTAGAATGGGATGCTTACAGCAGCAATAACTAGTGACATTTAGGGACAAATATCTGTATTTGTCCCTATTCTTTCCCTCTTGGCATACCCTCTTGTGTCAATGTGCTGGCATCTCAAGATATGCCTACAACCTATGGATTAGCTCGGAAGCAAGAGGCGTACAAGAACGGGGAGAAAACGCCGTATGCTATCCAACTGCAAAAGGAGTTGACCACTCGCAAACATGACGATCTCGACTGGCTCAATAGCGTCAGTAAGTGGATTGTCCAAAATAGCTTGCTCTAGTGCCGCTGTTTGTGTTGCCCCGATAAGACCGTGTTTGGCTGCGACGTAGGCTCCGCTAAAAACTTTTTCACCCTTTGGATCGGAATCGAGCTTGTCGTGGAGTTGGTATACGTCCTGGCGGCTGACTTGGTCTCGGCCCCACTTTCACGGGGGCAATGGGTCTGGTAATTGCTTCATGCATGGACAGAGTAATCTCGTCTCCATGATGCCACGTCTTCAATGGCTCTCCATCAAGTAGACGATATGTTGCTTCCGCCGCTGTCACATCCACGCGCAAATGGCGACCACGAAACATGATATGAAAGGCAAGTCGCTCGATGCCGTCTGGAAGTTGTGGTCCGAAGGAGATTAAACCATTGCTCCAGCGCGTGCCTCCAAATCCGGCGACCAACCCCGTCCATGCTCCGGCGAGAGATGCTATATGGAGTCCGTCCCGCACATTATGCTCCAGGTCGTCTAGGTCCATCAGTGCCGCTTCGCCAAGATAGTCGTAGGCGAGATCAAGCTGACCTACCTCGGCGGCAAGGACGGCCTGTGTATTTGCTGAAAGTGAGGAATCGCGCACAGTCAAAGGCTCGTAGTACGCGAAGTTACGCGCCTTCTGCTCGGCGGTGAAAGCGTCACTACGCATCTGCATAGCCAGAACGAGGTCTGCCTGCTTGATAACCTGTTTGCGGTAAAGGTCGAAGTACGGAAAGTGCAAGAGCAAGGGATACTGGTCCGCTTTGGTGTCAGCGAAGTTCCATATCTCGTGTTCGATAAAGGATTCGTCTTGCGGCGTTACTCCGAGTTGCTCATCATAGGGAATAAACATCTTCTCAGCCGCTTCGCGCCAACTCGTTGCCTCGTTGGTGTCTACACCCAAAGTGCGTGCCTTCTCTGGATGACGCTTCACCGCTTCTGCTGCCGTTCGCAGATTATATTGCGCCATCAAGTTCGTGTAGACGTTGTTCTCGGCTATAGCACTATACTCGTCTGGTCCAGTCACACCATCAATGCGGAAGCGATCAGCCGAGTCGAGGTAGCCGAGGGCCTTCCAGAGTCTGGCGGTCTCAACAAGCAGTTCGAGACCAACCTCCTCCTCGAATGCAGTGTCGTCAGTTGCGCCTACATAATGGACAACCGCATAGGCAATATCCGCGTTGATGTGGAATGCTGCTGTGCCTGCGGGCCAATATGCCGAGCACTCTTCTCCATTGATGGTACGCCAGGGAAAAGCCGCGCCACGTAGCCCAAGCTGACGCGCCCGCTCCTTTGCCTTATCGAGAATTGAGTGACGCCAACGGAGTGCATCAGCAACTGCATTAGGCATCGTCAGCGTGAGTACTGGTAGGACAAATGCCTCAGTATCCCAGAAAACGTGACCGTCGTAGCCAGGACCGGTCAACCCTTTCGCGGGAATTGGGCGATTTTCTCCACGTGCCCCTGCCTGTAAAATATGGAAGAGAGAAAAGCGCACTGCCTGTTGAATCTCCGGGTCGCCCTCCAGCTCGACATCTGCACGCTCCCAGAAATGGTCCAGGTAAGAGCGTTGCTCGGCGAGTAGCCCCTCCCAACCGCTCAACCGAGCAGCGGACAGGGCGGCGATGACCTGATCGTGCATCGCTGATCGGGAACGCACACTTGACCAACCATACGCGATGAGTTTGACGATTCGCAAACGCTCACCTGGCTTCAGCGTCGTCGTGACAGATACTCGAACAACGTCATCAAAGCTTTCGGACTCGACAACTGTCTCAGATGGCCCATCGATGAAGTGCTCCATCGCGGCTCCGATGCGTAAGCCGCTGACCCGTGTGTGATGGACCACAAATCCTCTGGTTCCCCGAGCCTGATGCTCCTCACTTACCAGTGGGTCTGCAACAACGGCGGCTGCGCGTGGGTCTGCGCTGCTAGTCGGGAGAGATTCGTTGGCAACCAGTTCTGATTGCACAGCGACACGCACCTGGTCATCAAGCGGCTCGACCTCATAACAGATCGCCGCGATAGCCCTTTGTGTGAACGAGACCATTCTCACGGATGAGACCTTGACCGTGCGTCCAGTAGGTGATGTCCAGCGAACGTTACGGCGTAGCACGCCATCGCGGAAATCAAGCTCTCGCTCGTGGCTCTCAACCTTGCCGTAGCGAATGTCAAAAGGTTCGTCATCGACGAAAAGACGAATAAGTTTCCCGTTGGTGACATCAATGACTGTTTGCCCGGATTCGGGGTAGCCGTATCCCCCTTCGGCGTAGGGCAGAGGACGCTTCTCGTAGACCGAGTTCAGGTAGGTACCGGGAAGTCCATGCGGCTCTCCCTCATCGAGGTTGCCCCGCAGTCCAATATGTCCATTAGAGAGGGTAAAAATGGATTCTGTTTGTGCCAACACATCAAGGGAAAAGCTCTTCTCACGTATGCTCCACGCATTGACATCAAAGGATGGATGCTCAATCATAGTCGGCCTGCCAGTCCAGCCATAGCTGAGACGAGGGTGCCAGCAGTATGATACTGCTGTGGCACAGCTTGACCAGGATAATCGCTGCCAATGTAGAAACGTATCGTGCTATTTGGTCTATGATAGGAACATGGTTCCGGCATGAGTTTCTCCTCGATGAGCATACAAGACGAACAGTCAATGATCGGACTATATCATATCCCGCTTATCGTCTCCAGTTTCGATACCCATCTCTCCTAGTAATTGTTTTTTATGAGGTTGGCTAGCGGTCTTCTCAGGCTTTCTCTTCGTTGTTGTCGGAGAACACCTGTCGTAGTAGTGCGCGGACCCTCATGTCTTCAATCTCCTTCTCTTTGCTCTGCTTAAAGGTAAAGGGTGTGAATGTCTCTAGCTCTGAACCTGGGCGCGATGGCGTTTTTAGCTTGGGGATGCTACGTGTCATCAATGCAACTGTACTGTTCATATTAGTGTCTGGAATATTGTTAAAGGAAAACCAGATGCGTTGATAATATGAAAGAAAACAACATAGAGCGAAAAATGTGCCACCAATAATAAATGCAAGTGCTGTTGCCCAACCCCAAATAAAACCGATGAGAAGAGTTACAAGTAGTAAGCATGGAGTTACTAGCATTATTGTGCGAAAACTTTGAGCATATCGTTGTTTCATCGGCCATTATACCTTCTTGTCGTTACCTTCGCGTCTCATGTAAAACAAAAGAGCATTCCCCTCTATATTTTAACATGCTAAGTTGATCTGAAAAAAGGGTTAAATAATACCGTTTCTGTATAAAAAGAGAAGCGTTTCCATGTTCTTGTACGTGGTAGTATGTAGTGGCCCTTCCCACAAATGTAATAAAGAAAACTAGGAAGACAACTCCTTACTCATCTTGCCAATGCAATCCTTATACATTCTGCCAACGAACTGCGTTCTAGCTTTCGCTCAGGCAGAATGCAAGGAAGACTTCGTTCTCATCTTAGTCATTCTGTAACGCCGCTTCGCTGCTAGCCTTCGGCTCAACAGAATGAGAGGAGTGCGCTTCGCTCGGGCAAGATGTAAGGAATATCAGCGTCTCCCTGCCGAACTTGCAGTTTTGTAACCCTACGTTTTACAATGGTAGAGGACTTGAGGAAAACACAGTAAGAGCTTCAGATAGGAGTGCATTAAAATGACAACAGCACAAACAGAGACACAGGTACAGAAATGGACAAATCTTGCCCAGCAGTTGCGCGTAGATAGCATTCGTTCTACAACGGCGGCTGGCTCAGGCCACCCGACATCATCTATGTCGGCGGCAGACTTGATGGCTGTGCTTATGAATAGTTACCTGCATTATGACTTTGCAGATGCTAAAAATCCGAATAACGATCACCTTATCTTCTCTAAAGGGCACGCAGCACCCCTGCTCTACTCTATGTACAAGGCAGCAGGCGCAATTGAAGACGAAGAACTCTTAACCCTGCGTAAATTTGGAAGCCGACTTGAAGGTCATCCTACTCCTGTCCTTCCCTGGGTAGATGTTGCCACTGGCTCACTTGGACAGGGCTTACCTATTGGCGTAGGCATTGCATTAGCAGGCAAATATCTCGACAAATTGCCTTACCACATCTGGGTGTTGTGTGGTGATAGTGAGATGGCGGAAGGTTCCATCTGGGAGGGCTTCGACAAAGCCTCACACTACAAACTCGATAATATGACCGCGATCATTGATGTTAATCGCCTGGGACAGCGTGGCGAGACCGACCTTGGCTGGAATACAGAAGCTTATGCTGCACGCGCTCGTGCTTTCGGCTGGAACGCCATTGTCATTGATGGTCACAACTATGACGAAATCAACGATGCCTATGCACAGGCAACGCAGGCAAAGGGTACTCCTACCTGTATCGTTGCAAAGACGATTAAAGGTAAAGGCGTTTCATTCCTCGCAAACAAAGATGGCTGGCATGGCAAGCCTGTACCAAAGGATATGGAAGAGAAGGCATTGCAGGAACTGAATGCTCCTCGTAGCACGATTTTTCCTGTGCAAAAGCCTGCATCCGCACAACCCGCACCAGAAGCAGCGAAGAAAGCCATCGAGTTACCTAAGTATGGTGCTGAAAATGGAGTTGCAACACGTAAAGCCTATGGTGATGCACTCAAAGCACTTGGTGATGCAAATCCTGATGTGGTTGGACTTGACGGTGAAGTGAGCAACTCGACCTACGCTGACGAGTTTGCGAAAGCATACCCGGAGCGTTTCTTTGAACAGTACATTTCAGAACAGCAGTTGGTCGCTTCGGCTGTTGGTATGAGTGTGCGTCACAAAATTCCGTTCGCATCGACCTTTGCGGCGTTCTTCTCACGCGCCTATGACTTCATTCGTATGGCCGCGATCTCCCGTGCAAATATCCGCCTTGTTGGTTCACATGCGGGTGTGTCAATCGGTGAAGACGGCCCTTCACAGATGGCACTGGAAGACCTGTCAATGATGCAATCGGTCTTTGGTAGTACAGTCCTCTATCCAAGTGACCCTAACCAGACAGCGCAACTTGTCGCTGAGATGGCAGAGCATGATGGTATCGTGTACATGCGTACAACGCGCGAAAAGCTGCCAACACTCTATAGTGCCGATGAGAAGTTTTCTATTGGTGGCAGTAGAGTGGTCAAGCGGTCCGATCACGACCAACTGACAGTTGTCGGTGCTGGTATCACCCTACATGAGGCCCTCAAAGCATACGACCAGTTGCAGCAACAGGACAATATTACTATTCGTGTTATCGACGCCTACTCGGTGAAGCCAATAGATGAAGAGACCCTGTTTGCAGCGGCAGAAGAAGCTGGTAACAAGTTCATCACGGTTGAAGACCACTGGCCTGAAGGTGGTATCGGTGCTGCTGTGCTATCAGCATTCTCACAGCGCGATGGTCAGCTTCCTGAGATCGTCAAACTTGCAGTGCAGTCAATGCCCGGCTCCGGCACCCCTGCTCAGTTAATTGAAGAGGCTGGTATCAGTGCTCATCACATTGTCGAGGCAACTAAGGCAATCCTGCAAGGGAAAGTAGACGACGCACTCTCGGCAAAGTAGTGTGGGTCTCCATCCTTGAGAGTGAGAGAGGGCAGGGAGACCGCAAGGGTCTCCCCTACATGTAGGGAATATAAAATGTAGGGGAGACCCTTGCGGTCTCCCTGCTCGATTGTTGTAGGGACCAGATTTATCGCGTCCGAGGCGCAATTGGAGCATTATCTTATGAAAGATACCATCGACTCAGTAAATTCTAAGACCAATGAGATAGCAGCAGATACGCAACCAGGGCCACAAGGGGTTGGCATGGCGGTCGCATTTGACTGGGGACTTGCTACACAAATCTTGATAGCACCAGTAGTATCGTATTTTCTTGGGCTACCAGGCATGTTCAAACAGTTTGGTCCAGTGCCAGGAACACTCCTTTCAACTCTAGTAACGCTGCCATTTGCGGCACTACTCGCTGTTTTCGGTGAGGGCATACGGCGTGGCTGGCGTTGGACTCGATTTATTCAACTCGGCTTCAATGCCCTCGCTTTTCTAGGTGGCCTTGCACTCATCCCTGGTGTGTGGAATGGAGCAAAGCATGGTAACTACTGGCCTGTTGTCACCGAGGTCATTCTGCTTATTTTCTCGCCGCTTATCGCGTGGCGCATGGCAGGCAAACGCTCTACGCGCTGGTTCGATACCGTAAGTAGTGCTGTTGCACGGAAGCGTCACGGCGGCTCGTGGCCTTTCCTTATTGGTATCTGGGCTGCTGTTGGTGGCATCTTACAGTCTATTGCCGCTCTCAAGCGTTGAGTCCTGTTTTGAAACTCAACGCCATACTCTTCCGTACCTAGAGTAACAAATGTGTCACCTATCCCAACACGAAGGAGTATTTTTTATGTGTGCAAAGAGTGCAGCAGTCGTCATCAATCCCAGGACGGGACAGAATGTGGCGAAGATAACAGATGTGCTAGCGGTGCTATCGGCAGCAGGGTGGAAGACAAAAATTGCCTTGAAAGAGTATGGCGGCCATTCAATGGAGCTTGCAAACAAGGCCACTGAAGCTGGACAAAACCTTGTGATTGCCTATGGTGGAGATGGCACATTGAACCAGGTTATCAACGGCGTACTCACGAGTAAGGAACCACATAGCATTGTTGGTGTGATTCCAGGAGGCACAGCGAATGTGTGGGCTGGCGAGGTTGGCATTCCTATTGATCCAGTGAAAGCAGCACTCTCGCTTGTAAATAGTGAAGCGCGAAAAGTCGATGTTGGACGTGTTTCGATAGATCGTATCTCGTTTTCCAACAGCAATGAACAGGCGAATTCAGACGAACAGAAGAAGGTGAAAAAGAAAGCTAAATTTGTTCAAGGTAGCAGCAAAGCCAAGCATCATTTTCTTCTCATGGCCGGCTTAGGCATAGATGCCGCGATCATGGGCAACGTCTCTAAACCGCTTAAATATCGTATTGGGCCACTCGCTGTCGGTCTTTCTGCCGCTAAAGAATTCCCGACCCATCGTTCGTTTCCCATTGAAATACGCACGGACAGCGAAAATGATGCAGCCGAACCACTTTGGAAAGGTGAAGCATCACAGATTGTCATTGGTAATACGCGCCGCTATGGTGACATCGCGGAGATGACACCAAATGCATACATTGATGATGGTATATTGGATGTCTGTGTTATTACCGCTGGCGACCCAATTTCAACAATGCAACAAATTTCATCACTACTACTACGACGTAAACCTGATAACCTGAGTGCCGAATACTTTCACGGAGCGCACCTTTCTATTACCGTGCCATCTTCTGTACCAATGCAACTCGATGGAAGCGCGGTGAAACTCAAGGACTATCTTGAAAAGGCCGACTATGAGGCATTGCAGCAAACACCATCGTCTGAACAGGTGATGATTACCTATCGCTTCGATGCCTTGCCTCACGCCCTCGATATCGCTATTCCCAATGCCTATAATGACGATTTATTTGAGGAGTCGAACAGCCGCGAGACGTTGCACCAGCATTCCTCTACTCATGATGAAGGCCATCAGAAGTCACATCATCACAGGAAGGATGAAAACCCACAAACGGAGTCGCAGCGACGAACGGAGGCCGAAGAGTCGCGTGCCGCCGAGCAACTGGATCAGCAGCAAGAAGAAGATAAGAAGCACGCTGAGGATCTTCGTAAGGAACTGCCAGGGTTGGTGAGGTCGCTCTTAACGAATGGGCGAAAAGTAACTGTTGTCGGCAAGGCACCGAATCCAGAGAAAAAAGATACCTATATCATTGCGGGCGGTTCGGTTAAGCAGGCCACTGGTGAGACAAAGCCTGTCGCGGTTGTCGTGAATGCCGATACCATCATTCTCAATCGAGATGGAGAGCGTATACCGTCTGCTAGAGTGCGTAATGTGCAAGAGGGTATGGTGCTTGTGGTTGAGGGTGATAAGAGTAAACGTGGTGTGATCGAAGCGACACGCATGGTGATGTAACGATCTACCTAAACGCTCATGACTATGATAAACTGTACGACAGAAACCTATTCTGACCTACGCGCTATGCATTGAAAGGGCTGTAAGTGGTGAGCGAAATACAAGAATCCTTAGAATGGCGTTCAGTTTTGAACGCCGTTCTTGATGTCGATATCCGTGCAACATTGACAATGTTAGACCAGAAGGGCGTCATGGCCTATACCGATGGTGCCTGCCTCAAAAATCCTGGTGGACCTGCTGGATGGAGTGCCCTTCTCTGGGCGGCAAGCGATAACGCCGATGGTATGGTGCGTCCAGGCGCCTCCTGCCTCGAACGCTATGGACATATCCCCAAGGCTCCTACGACAACCAATAATAGAGCAGAGATCGCCGCCGTTCTCGCTGTGCTAAGTCTCGCACCTCCGACATTGCCGCTACTCATTTATAGCGATAGCGAATATACCATCAAGGTCGCGCAGGGGACGTACCAGATGAAAGCCAACCCCGACATGTGGGAAATATACCGCAAATTGTTAAGCTATCGCAAACAGCCGCCCAAATTCGAGTGGGTACGTGGTCACGCAGGCCATGAGCATAACGAACGTGCCGATGAACTTGCTGGACTTGGAGCCTGGAACGATGACCGTGTAGCCTATGCTCGCTGGCAAGCATCGCAAGCACCAGAAGCGCGAAACGTACCCGCCTCTGCCGAAATGACTGCTCTACGCAACAAGGTACAAAAGCTTCAAACGATATTTGCAAGCATCGCCTCGGATAGCACGCGCGTCAATGCACAGGAGCGTTCATTTATCAACGATATGGCGAAACGCCTGCAAAAGAACAATTTCTCACCCAGTGAAAAGCAGCGTAACTGGGTCAATGTGCTGGTAAAGAAGCACCACGTCGAGTAACAGGAAACGTGTACAGATATTTTATGTGGTAAAATCACAGCAATCAGGTGTTTTTCCCTGAATATAGAAATGTAGGAAGACCAATAGAAAGAAGTGCCACGTTGTATCCAGAACTAGCTACCCGTTTCAAAGACCTGTTACAGTTAGAGCATGTCCCCGTAGGTATGGCCTTTGTGCAAGAGGTACCAACCTCTATCGAGCATAAGACAAAGCACGTCCCTTCAGCTTGCACATTCTGGCGTCTCGCAGAGCAAGATGTCTTTTATGCCACAGGCGAAGATCACAAAGAATGCCCCATTGGTATGATGACAATGGGTTTTACGATGCCAGAGTCCGATCAGCAGCGAGCGCAAGCACTGGTTGGCACAATGGCAAGCGTGCAATATTTTTCTCCTGCCGAAGTTGCTGCACTACCAACCGTTCAGAAACAACATGAGAACATCGTCTATGGACGACTCGATCAGTTGCCTGTCGCAGCGGATGTTGTGCTGTGCAGACTCAACGCGCAACAGGCCATGCTTGTCGCAGAAGCTCTCGGTAAGGCAGACTGGTTACAGGGTGGACAGACCGCGTTTGGCCGTCCAACCTGCGGTGTTATTCCACGCACACTGCAAAAGAACGAAACCTCGATGAGCTTTGGTTGTGTTGGCGCACGCACTTATGTCGAGATGACGCCCAACGAAATGATTTTGACCATTCCAGAGGGAGAATTCTCTAATTTAGTGGAGAAGCTTTATGCCATTGTGAACGCAAATAACGCTCTTGCACCATTCCATGCACAGCAAAAAGCAACTTATGTTGCCTAGCTTCTCGTAGGAGGTTTCTTGGATACCGCGCAGACAACACGTCTCTGTACGCTTTTTATGCTTGGAGAGCCGTTACACGGACCTCAAGCTATACAAGGTGGCTTGCTGCATCGTCTATGGCGCCTTCAAACCTCTCATGGCATTTTTGCTGTGAAGCAGCTTAATCCTGCGATCATGCGAAAGCCAGATATACGAGATGACTACCGACTCACCGAGCGTATCGCTGCGGCTATGGCTGTTCAAGGCGTACCCGCCGCCGTCGCTCTCAAAGGCGAGGGCGACGGTGAAACCGTGCAAGAAATTGGCGGCGCAACGTTTATGGTCTATCACTGGATAGACGGTGAGACACTTCCAATTAAAGCTGTGGCACCAGAGCGTACTCGCCTCATCGGTACTATAATGGCACGTATGCATAGCTTGCCACAACAGTTCCCAGAACTCACACCCCATAGTTGGGAGCAGTTTTCCGAGGACGAGTGGGACATGCTCACCTTTCAGGCGTCCGATAGAGACATCCCCTGGACACAACAGGTCCGTAACGCACTCCCTCTGTTGAATGAATGGAGTCGGCTAGATGCAGAGGCGAACACGATTCTGCGCCGTACCTCTGTTATGAGTCATCGTGACCTCGACCAAAAAAACGTGCTGTGGCGTGACATATCGTCGCCAGTAGTGATAGATTGGGAGGCCGCTGGCCTGACAAACCCCACGATGGATGTTGTAGGTGTCGCGCTCTCATGGAGCGGCCAGAATGTGCAACCGCCGCAGGAAGATAGCTTCAATGCATTGTTAGAAGGCTACGTCTCGGCTGGCGGCATCATACATGACTCCGGCATCGTCGCGATGTACGGAGTTATTGGCAACTGGCTCGGCTGGCTACTCTTCAATATGCATCGTTCACTGGGTGAGTCGGTCAACTCCGAAGAGGAACGCTTGCTTGGCATACGTGAAACCAGCAGTACACTCTCTACTTTGCGTGCGTTAGCTGCCAACGCTGAGAAATGGGCACGTTGGGTAGATCAATGGGGAACCAGGGCACCCTTGCTAACCCTGAACCCCCCACGACGCTTTCCTGAACAAAAACGCAGTGATAGGCAAGATGACAATGAGTAGCCCGATTAAACCAACACTAAGTATCTGCGTAATGTTGTCTTGGAGCCTCTCTGACTCGCGCAGTGAGCGGCCTGCAAGCACAAAACCGGAGTTCTGCCCTTTGAACTGTGTCACCACAACCGCGCTACGAACGCCCGTTTGTGGTTGCCATGTCACTCGATCTTCACCGCTTTGCCGTACTGAGTCGAAAACTCCTGACGGGATTGTTGGCATTTGACCATTGAGTTGCCCTGATGCGGCAATCGGTTTGCCATTCGCGTCAAAGACGACGACATAGGACGCAAGGCTATTGGCAATATCAACCTTGTTCGCAGGTATAACACTCTGAACGCTTTGTCCTGCCGCAAGACTTGTTGCTGTATCCTCGGCTATCTGGACTTGTGGATTGTCGGTGCTTTGTCTGATAACCTGCTGCATTGTCGCCGCCATCAAAAACCACAGCCCGATGATAACGATGCCGACCAGTAGCCAATATTTTGCCGTTGTTCTCACGACACGTAAAATTGTTCTCAACATGTAGAAACATCCTTTATACTGTTATTGTTATTCGTTAGCATACCTGATACCTCATCTTTATACGATGTTCTGCGTACATTTAGTAACGTCCCTGTGTGCTTCTATATAATCATAGTTTATTGGACCACGTTGTTGTGAGTAATCTAGTAATCTTTCTAGCTGAGTCGGCTTGTGGAGTCAAATCAGCTAGAGAGAAAAGTTCGTTGGTGGAGGCAAAGGTGCAATAATGGAGATGAAATATATATGTGGATACGCTGTAGGGGTCTAATTCATTACACCCTTTTGAGCGATGGATCATGTGGAGAGGTTTGGAGAACGTGTCTAATTGTCGTGGGCGGTGGTCGATGGGGACGAGGGTGTAATGAATTAGACCCCTACAATTCGTTCAACGTAGAAAAATGTGGCAGAACAAAGTGTTTGCTTTTGTTGGTAGTTGACAATTCTTCTCGGAAAGATGAAGATAACTAGAGAATAGTCAAACACGAACACATCCAACGATATTGTAAGGAAACAACATATGACCACCACTGAAAAACAAGTCGTAGAGGAGCAATTGACAGCACCCGAACTGGTACGTAACCCAGGTATGCCGCTCGATATGGATTGGGTACGCGCCGTACAGATCAATCGTAGCGCGGTTGAGCGACGTGCGGCGACGCTCCCGACACGGCGTACCGTCAAAAAAGAGTGGCAGGCAGCATGGCTCCTCCGTGCGATTACCTGCATCGACCTGACAACTCTTGCAGGCGATGATACGCCAGGGAATGTACTACGCTTGTGTGCGAAGGCCCGTCAACCTGTACGTCATGAACTGTTGGATGCAATGGGCATGGGCGAGTATCCGCTCAACGTGGGTGCGGTCTGCGTCTATCACAATCTTGTTCCTGTCGCGGTAGATGCACTGCGCGGCTCGGATATTCCTGTAGCAGCCGTCTCGACAGGCTTTCCAGCAGGGCAAAATCCAATAGAGCAGAAGTTGGGTGAGATCGAAGCATCAGTCAAGGCAGGCGCCGCCGAAATTGATATCGTCATCTCACGCGCCCACGCCCTGACTGGTAACTGGCAGGCTCTGTATGACGAGGTGAAAGCGTTTCGTGCAGCGTGTGGTGAGGCGCATATGAAAACAATTCTTGCCACGCACGAGCTAGCAACATTGAATAATGTGGGCAGAGCTAGCCTTGTATGTATGATGGCCGGTGCCGACTTTATCAAAACATCGACTGGCAAAGAACCTGTCAACGCCACACTTCCCGTTGGGCTGGTCATGGTACGCGCTATTCGTGATTACTACGAGCAAACAGGCTACAAAGTCGGCTTCAAGCCCGCAGGCGGTATCCGTAGCGCAAAGGCTTCGCTCGATTGGCTTGCGCTCATGAAGGAAGAACTGGGCAACGAGTGGTTGAGCAACACCCTGTTTCGCATTGGCGCAAGCGGCCTACTCTCCGATATCGAGCGTCAACTATCGTACTATGTGACGGGCCATTATGCGTCGGCCAATCACAATCCAATGGTGTAGGAAGGAAATGAGTATGAGTGTTATGGATATCTTTGAAACTATGGCATACGGTCCTGCACCGGAATCGACCTCAACAGCATTAGCATGGATTGAAGAGCGACAACCGTTTGGCCTCTTCATCAATAATCAGTGGGTTAAACCTGTGAGCGGCCAGTATCTCGAAAGCATCAACCCTGCAACTGGTAAAGCACTAGCTCAGGTTGCCTCTGCCAATAGCACTGATGTTGATATAGCAGTTGCGGCGGCTCGTAAAGCTTTTGGGTCGTGGAGCAAGCTACCGGGCCATGCACGCGCACGCTACCTTTATGCCATCGCACGCCAAGTTCAGAAACATGCGCGTCTGCTAGCTGTACTAGAGTCGTTGGATAACGGCAAGCCTATTCGCGAGACCCGTGACCTGGATATTCCGCTTGTCGCTCGCCACTTTTACTATCACGCAGGTTGGGCGCAATTGATGGCCTCCGAACTTCCTGGCTACGAACCCGTCGGCGTTGTGGGACAAATCATCCCGTGGAACTTTCCTCTGCTCATGCTCGCCTGGAAAATTGCTCCAGCTCTGGCAATGGGCAATACTGTTGTGCTGAAACCTGCACGCTATACGTCGCTGACCGCTCTGAAATTTGCTGAGATTATGCAGGAAATCGGCTTACCTCCTGGGGTTGTGAACATTGTCACTGGTGAGGCTCCGCAGGTTGGTGAGGCACTGGTACGCCATCCTGATGTCAATAAAATTGCCTTTACAGGCTCGACGGACGTTGGATGCAGCATTCGACGCGCCACCGCTGGCTCAGGTAAAAAGCTCTCACTTGAACTCGGTGGCAAATCACCATTTGTTGTCTTTGATGATGCCGACCTGGATAGCGTTGTCGAGGGCGTTGTCGATGCCATCTGGTTCAATCAGGGACAGGTGTGTTGCGCTGGCTCACGTCTGCTGGTGCAGGAGACCATTGAGCAACCTTTGATTCGCAAATTGCGAGCGCGCATGGAGAAGCTGCGCCTCGGCGACCCGTTGGACAAGGCGGTAGACATGGGAGCAATTGTCTCCCCAACACAACTACAGGAGATTCAACGGCTCGTAGCACAGGGCGTCGCTGAGGGTGCCGAGATGTGGCAACCATCGTGGGCTTGTCCCACAGAAGGTTCTTTCTATCCACCAACATTGTTCACGAATGTCTCGCCTGCGACCTCAATCGCACAGGTCGAAATCTTCGGCCCTGTCCTTGTGACAATGACCTTCCGCACACCGGAAGAGGCCGTACTACTAGCAAACAACACACGTTATGGCCTTGCCGCGAGCGTGTGGAGCGACAATATCAATCTCGCCCTCGATGTCGCGCCCAAAATTCAAGCGGGTTCTGTCTGGATTAACTGCACCAACATGTTCGATGCCTCAAGCGGCTTCGGCGGCTATCGTGAAAGTGGTTTTGGCCGCGAAGGTGGCAAAGAAGGCTTATATGAATATATCCGTCCCGCGTGGGAGACTGCATCATATGAATTACTTCTTATAGCCGAGAGATACAAGGACGAAGTGGAGAAGGTAGAAGATGATGAAACCATTTCGCATGATGGCACTGTAGGAAGCTTGCCCTCCATTGATCGCACGCCTAAGCTGTTTATCGGTGGCAAGCAGGTACGTCCCGATTCTGGCTATAGTAGGGATATATTCAACGCGAAAGGGCAGATTGTCGGGCAGGTGGGTGAGGGCAATCGCAAAGATATTCGTAACGCGGTTGAGGCTGCCCATAGCGCGAAGGGATGGTCGGCAGGCACAACGCATAATCGGGCGCAAATTCTGTACTACATAGCTGAAAATTTGGCGAGCCGTGAGGATGAATTTGCACGCAGAATTGTACAGCAAACTGGCCGTACCTATAGCGATGCTTTTGAAGAGGTACAGGCTACGCTCTCACGCCTGTTTAGCTATGCAGCGTGGGCGGATAAATTTGAGGGTGTTGTGCATCGCCCTCCACTACGTGGCGTCGTGCTTGCGATGCATGAGCCAATGGGGGTGATTGGTATTGCATGCCTTGATGCCTACCCATTGCTAGGTCTAGTTTCACTTGTTGCGCCTGCAATTGCAATGGGTAATACGGTTGTTGTCGTCCCTTCGCAACAGTCACCGCTCAGTGCAATTGATTGTTACCAGGTGTTCGAGACCTCAGATGTACCGGCAGGAGTCGTCAATATTGTCACAGGAGAGCGCGCTACATTGAGCCTTGTGCTGGCAGAACATGACGACGTTGATGCTATATGGTATTTCGGCTCTGCCGAAGGCTCAAAGCGTGTGGAGTTTGCTTCAGCCGGAAACATGAAACGCACCTGGGTCAGCAATGGACATGACCGCGACTGGCTGAACGTGCCACAAGGTGAAGGGCAAGAATTTTTGCGCGAGGCAACACAGGTAAAAAATATCTGGGTTCCCTACGGCGAATAACGAGAAAATGTGACACCGCCTCCTGGCAAATGCCAGGAGGCGGTGTCACATTTTCTCTTAATCTTGTGCATCTTTCCATTGTGGACCTGACGGCGGTGATGGACGTAGCCCTAGTACATTGTTATTATGTGGCCTTACCCCTAAACGACCCGTTCCAGATTGCTGATGTTGCGGTTCCGTTGTGCGAACGCGTGGTGGTGAAAGTGGCTGCGTGACAGGTTGTTGACGTACAGGTGTCGTCATGGCTTGCGTAACAGGCTGTGCTGCTGGCGGAACATCTGGTAGTGGCGTCAACTGTTGATTCGCTGCAGGTGGAGATTGTAAACGCCTTATACGCAATGCAACGAGTAGACGATTTACCTCAGTGAGTTCGTTGCAAGATTCCGGTATGGCTAGGGGCACGCCCAATGCAGTACGTTCAAACGCCATACTGAGATCACCAAGTGATTTCACGAGACGCTGAGCGTACAAGTTTCCTTGCCCCAGACGCGTTAACCGTTCTGCCATCAAATTCAGGCTTCCAGCTAGTGGTAGTAACGCGCCTTGAGTCAGATGGGCACGCGCACGCAGATTACCGTTGGCAAGGCTTGCTTGAACCGTCTTCAGATGCTCGATACCCTCCTCTAACTCGATATTGTGAGCCGCGATCTGCCGTGATTGCTCCTCTACTCGTGTATTCGCCCTCTCTAGCTCATCGAGTGCCTCCGCTTGACGTTGGGCAAGGCGCATATTATCCCAAAGCGTGAAAATCTGACGTGTCACAAGCAGGGCAACAACAGCGAGTGTAGAGAACAAGAGTACAGGGCGTATAGCACGCTGTCCCGTATCCGGTGCTAATACGTCGAGTGTTAAAGCAACAAAGAGCAATCCTAGCAGCGCATATGGCATGAGTTGCTGTGGATTAAAAATCATGCTTTCTGCAGTCTGCTCTAGTCGTTGCTGAAAAACTTCCTCTGAGGTTGCAGGAAAGAAGCGGCGGATGTACGCGGCTGCTCCTATCGTCATCATGCCAAGCGGCCAGCCCATATCTACCCAGGTTGCTTCAACGTAGGTGCCAGCATTGTTTTGAATGTTAAAGAAGAAATCAGATGCGACAAAGAAACAAAAACCTAGACCGATGACAAGTAAACTGATGCGCCGCGCATTTGCCTGATAGATACGCCCCTGTCCGCGTAAGAGCAGAAACACAACGCAACTGAGTAATGCCATATCAGCCGTAGGATAGTAAATACCCAGGAACTTGGCGAGGTTCGCCTCGCCAGGAGCCTGGGCCAACGAACCAAGTAAGAGATACCATGCTATTGCGAAAATGGACCCCATAGAGATGAAACTATCCATAATCAGCACAACACGCCTACTGCGATTCGCGGGTGCAGGTTGTAAGAGCAGACCAGTAAAGGCAAGCAGCGGGAAGAGGCTATAGCCTACATCCGCCAGCGATGGAAACGGTGTTTGACCAATTGAGATAGAGTAGCGCCAAAAACTCTCACCCAGCCCCCATACGAGAACTCCAACGCCAATTAAGAGCCATGAAAGCTGCTCTAATCCCGTCCAACGCTCGGTATTTTCGCCACGTCTCATAGAAATACTTGCACAGAAAAGCGTTATACCACCACCAATGAACGCTCCAATCAACGGAGAGAATTGCCCCACAAGGTGAGCGAACGAACCACCAAGATGAAAGACCACCACCACCACCATGCCTGCACCAATCCATGCGAGCGTTTTCAGCAATCCAGTAGAGAATGAGTGCATAGTACAACCTCTCAAAATAATTTCTTTACTTCTACAAGTACACACTACATACATTGTTTGAAAGAAGTATAGTATGATAAACTTTGAGGATTCTCCGTGAAGTCTTGTAGGGGCCTTTATTCATAACGCTCTGATCCCAATGGGTCACCGCATTGGGCGTTATGAATAAAGGCCCCTACAAGGCTGTACCTACGTCTCTTCAAGCGAAAAAAGATTAGTATAATACACGTCTTTGTCTTATACCTGTCTTCTGTATGACTTGTACAGGACATTGTTATACAAAAAAAATTACACATCTGTTAGACTGGACAACACAAAAGAAATATGTTATGCTCTCTAAGGCACTAAACAATGGAGAGCAATTAGTATAACTACGTTGAATATATGTACATTATCATGTCTTAAATAGCACAAGCACTCTATGCTATGCTCTACAAAAGCCTAGTCTTGTCGCATACAACAGACAGTTATCTCGAATGTACTCACAAAAGCGTTAGTACATTGAGTCAACTTGAGGTGCATCATAGCACAAAGCTATAACGTCACTCTGTTCGCTATGGAATGTACCCTTAGTGTAGAGCAACCTACATGTAGGGGTGTCATTATGAACAACCCTCAAGTTCCACACAACACGTACATGGAGTATAAGTTATGTACGTCCTCTCTGCTCTTTAGAAAAGCCGCGTGTGTGCCTCTCCTTTGTAATCCGCCGTCTCGGTTACATGTTGATACTCGCCTGTCTCCTCTGTGCTACGTACATGAGGATATAGCCTGTTTCCAGAATGGATGAAATTTCTATTCCGAAGGCACGCGTTTTGAGTCGTGTGCGTGAAAGCACGTTGCGAACGGGTCGCATCTCCTGGTCCCACACTCCTGCCTCTTGTGCCTCTTGCAGACGTTCTCGGCAACGGGCAACGGCACTTTCCGTTACTCGTCCATTATTGAAGCTCGCCAGAAGCACTTCATAGGGACAGTAGTAGGGATGGGCCTCTAACAATGGCATGAGGACACAGATTTCGCTGGTGGTGAATTGTTGTTCCATAAGCATTCGTGGGTAGTCCTGGATGTAGGCGAGGTGCGAGAGGGTACCAAGTGTCGTGTTTAACGAAAGTATATGTCCTGCGGGAAGTAAGCCCTGTAAAGAAAAGTGTAAGATTTCCTCGTCGCTATCATGAGTATAACCGACAGGTGTCTTCACTTTACGAAGGGATACCTTTTGCATAGCGGTGCTCCTTGTCTGGGTGGTCTTGCGTCTAATCACTGGAAGATCTTCGGGCAAAGGATCATCTTCTGTTGTATGTGTTGTGCGGCTGCTTTTGCTACTTATCCTCCTTTCGCTATGGTGCATATCCAAAATTTGGACGGCCTACTTATGCAGCTTTTGGTAGAAGACACGTTTATTTTGGATACAGGACACCTGTTTGTGTCTCTGTACACACGATGTATGAAAGTGTGTACATAATGAATAGTACCCGATATAGCGGCAAAAATCAATAGGTTAGAAGACAAACTCACTCGTTATCCAAAAAAGGCAAAAAATAGCTATCTAACGCAGAACAGGTGTTTTGTGCTAGATAGCTATTATAATTTTGCGGGCCTAGCTTTTGGTGCGATGAACAAGAACGGTCAGCACACACATGAACGTAAAAAGTGCCGCCAAAATGCCATAGGCTATTCTTGCCGACGACGATTTCGCGGGTGAAGTCGTGCTTTCTGGCTCAGGTCCCATATTTTGTATCGGGTCTTTCATAAGCAGATAAATGAGTGGGATGAGTAGCACAAAGAATACGACCACAAGGGCATAAACGAATAGTACCTCCATGATAACTGTCCTCCTAAATGAAAAGTAAGAAGGAAAAATGTACAAAGTCCTCTTCATTGTAAGACACGAACTACATACATGGAAAGACACAGTATTGCCAGCCTGACATTGCTAATTGTCGAGATAGGGAATACATGATACAATCTTATACAACAAAGCTCTCACAGCGAAGGGGTAAAATTATGGAGACATCGGTGTCTGTCAGCAATCCCATCGTCATTTTCAATCCTACCGCCAATCGGGGCAACATGCACATGCATCGTACCCTCATTCGTAACCACCTCAATGGCGAGCAAGGTACCCAACAAACAGAGTACGTCGAGACGACACGTGCTGGTGAGGCACAGGAGCGAGCAATGCATGCCGCGCAAGAAGGTCGTCCAGTCATTATCGTTGGCGGTGATGGTTCGCTACATGAAGCTGTCAACGGTATTCTCTCTTCTGGTTGCCGTGTTCCACTTGGTATTATCCCCGCTGGTTCAGGAAACGATTATGCCTGGAACACACTCAAACTTCCGCACGATCCCAGAGAAGCAATTGAGCGGGCCTTTCATGGATGTGTCATGAATTCGGATGCAGGTATCGTGAACGGAAAATACTTCGCTAATTCGTTTAGTGTTGGTTTAGATGCCGACATCGCGAAAACCGCGAGCTGGCTCAAAAAATATCCTCTTATGAGCGGTGAACGGCTTTATTATACCTCAACAGTACGGCAACTGCTGTTTGGCTATCATAAATGCCCCTGGCTGACCTTTGACCTTGATGCCAAGACTCCACAAGCACAGACAAATAGTATTCAGAAACGGTATGTGTTGATGGCGGTAACGAATGGTCCAACCTATGGTGCTGGCTTTCGTATTAACCCGACTGCTGATCACACCGATGGCTTGCTCGATGTCTGCACCATTGACTACACTCCACTCTTGCGAGCCCTGCGATTACTGCCCGTCGTACAAAAAGGAGAACACGCTGACTTGCCCGAGGTGACCTTTTATCGCGCAAAAACGGTGCGTATCGTAAGCCGCTTTCCCGTGAATATTCAGATGGATGGCGAGACCACAAGCGCAACAAGTTTCGATGCCGAGATTCTCCCTGGCGCACTATCGGTACGTGTGTAAGTAAATTCATATACTATCTCAGGGTGACGAAAAAGTGACGAGAAAGTGGCGAAAAAGTCCCTACTAATCTTATTGCCTTTCCTGCTTCATTTGATTAAACTAATAGAACAGAGTTGTTAGTATCTCTTTTCTTGGAGAAAGGATGGCAGGTAACATGGCAAATGCGCCAAATCAACTGTTGAGTGCAGGTAAGGGCAAGCTCATCTTCTTTCTTTCCATTGTGAGCGTCGTTGTAGCGTTATTCGCTTCATCGTTCGGGATTCCCAAAGCTCATGCAGCAAGTTATTGTACAGTGACGTATACCATTCAGAATCAGTGGTCTGGCGGATTCACGGGCAGTGTCAATATTACGAATGCTAGCTCAAGTGCCTGGACAAGCTGGTCGCTGGCATTCACTTTCCCTGATGCAGGTCAGAAGGAGACGCAAGGGTGGAATGCCAACTGGTCACAGGCTACCCAGAATGTAACTGCTACCAACATGAGCTATAACGGCACTATCGCACCAAACGCTACCACGAATATCGGTTTCAATGGTGCCTGGAACACGAGCAATCCGGTGCCGAGCAGTTTTGCTGTGAATGGGAATACTTGTAATGATGTGGGAACGACACCAACACCAGGGACGACGCCAACAGTAGGCACCACACCACCGCCACCTGGAACGACGCCAACACCCCTCACCACACCACCTCCTGGTTCTCACGTCTCCAACCCATATGTTGGCGCAGTTGGTTACATCAATCCCGACTGGTCCTCGGAGGTCACCTCGGCCGCAACTGCAAAGGGCGGTACGCTCGGAACGCAAATGGCCTTAGTTGCCCACAACTCGACGGCTGTCTGGATGGACCGCATTGCAGCAATCACTGCTGGTCGTGGTCTGGCGGGTCAATTGGACGCAGCCCTCGCACAGCAGCAGAGCAGTGGTAAGCAGATTGTGATGGAAGTCGTCATCTACGACCTGCCCAACCGTGATTGTGCTGCAATCGCGTCCAACGGTGAATTACTGATCTCCAAAGGTGGTTTGGCTACTTATGAGGCGCAATTCATTGACCCTATTGCTAGCATCATGAGTAACCCGAAATACAGCAGTTTGCGAATCGCCGCCATCATCGAACCTGACTCGCTGCCTAACCTTGTGACTAACACTTCCGTTCCAGCGTGTGCTGAGGCGCAGTCGAGCGGCGCATACGTGCAGGGTGTCCAGTATGCCCTCAACAAGCTGCACGCAATCCCGAATGTCTACAACTACATCGATATTGCCCATTCAGGCTGGCTCGGTTGGACCAGCAACCAGCAACCTGCAATTAACCTGATCACTAGTGTAGTTAAGGGGACGACCGCTGGTTTGGCAAGTATTGATGGCTTCATCAGCGATACAGCGAACTACACGCCCGTTACCGAGCCGTTCATGCCAAACACAACCTTGCAGGTTGGTGGACAGCCGCTCGACTCGGCCACCTTTTACCAGTACAACCCGTACTTCTCCGAGGCTCCCTATGACGTAGCCATGCATAATGGATTTGTGGCAGCAGGTTTCCCAGGCACCATCGGGATGCTGATCGACACGTCGCGTGACGGGTGGGGTGGTGCGAACCGACCAACAGCCGTAAGTACCTCTACCGACGTTAATACCTACGTCAACCAGTCGCGTATTGACCGTCGCTATCATCGCGGTAACTGGTGTAATCAGGATGGTGCTGGCATCGGTGCCCGCCCACAGGCGAACCCAATGCCTGGTATTGCCGCGTTCGTATGGATCAAGCCTCCCGGTGAATCGGATGGGACAATCAATCCGAACCTGACAACCCATATCGACTCGATGTGTGACCCGAACTACACTGGTAAATATGGTGTCCCAACTGGTGCGCTACCAAACTCACCACTCCCAGGCCAGTGGTTCGAGGCGCAATTCGAGCAACTCGTCCAGAACGCCTATCCTTCAATCTCGTAAGCAGGATTTTACTCATACGAGTAGCTAAATGAGCGATGAAACACCGAGGTCTGCGTTGTAACCAGAAATGATCACAACGTAGAACTCGGTGTTTCATGATCTTATTTACATTGTCAATCTCGATTTGATAATGTTGCGTAGGGACCAGATTTATCGCGTCCGCAGGCGTGATTTATCACACGAAATCCCTTTATGCCTTACCCTTCGCTATCTTAGCGATAAATGCTGATGGGCAGAGACGCACAAGTGTACATTGTTCACAGAGCGGCTTACGTGCATCACAGATGGTGCGTCCATGAAAGATGAGCAGGTGTGAAATGTCGAGCCAGTCCTGCTCTGGTATGATACGCATGAGGTCCTGTTCGACCTTTACCGCATCGTCATTTTTTGTCCAACCGAGGCGTCGTGAAAGGCGACCGACATGTGTGTCAACTACAATACCAACCTTGATGCCGAAGGCATAACCAAGTACCACGTTCGCCGTCTTACGTGCCACACCTGCGAGGCTCAAAAGTTCTGGCATGGTACGCGGAACTTCGCCACCAAACTCTGTGATAATACGTTGCGCGGTAGCACGAATGTTCTTTGCCTTGTTGTGATAGAAGCCCGTTGAGCGAATATCCTGCTCTAACTCTTCCTGGCCCGCAGTGGCGAAATCCTCGACACTTCTGTACTTCTGAAAGAGCTTTTCGGTTACGATGTTTACACGCACATCCGTACACTGCGCCGAAAGTTGCGTTGCTATCAGCAGTTCAAGCGGATTCGAGAAGTTCAGGGAGCAGGTCGCCGCTGGATACATCTGTCGCAATTCCGCGATAATTTCCTGTACTTGCTCTTTTGACCCCGGCTCCGGTCCGGCGTAGATGACTGTTTTTTGCTCCATGTGTTGTCCCTTTTTCTCTCTTGCTGGCTAAACGTTATCATGCTCTACGCTTCTCTGTCAACCGTAGCAACCATTGCTATTCGTATAGCCATTGTTTTATCTGCCATTGCTTGTTGCCTTTGAGAACAATAGCAGCCTTATACATCGTGTCTGGAACTGCTAGATCATGTAAGAACCATGCAGCAGCTTTAGATACATCGCCTTCGATTGCCAGGATGTGTGCTGCTTCCTCTGGTGCCAGTGATACCTCGAATTGCGAAAGGGGAACCATTAGCCCGTCGCCACATGCTTTCAAGTACGCCTCTTTTCGTGTCCAGCCAGCAAAAAAAGCTACTAGTTGTTGCTCTGCTGGAAGAGCATGAAATACTCTTTGCTCTTGCACTGAAAAGAAGCGATCCACGATTGCGTCGGCATCTGGAAACGCATGCATATATTCAATATCAACGCCAACCGCATGATGCTGGACAAAGGCATAGAGTATCAGAGTATGTGAGTGGGATACATTAAACTGAATATCCTGTGTATGTTGCTGAGATGCTAAAAATGGTTTTCCGTTTGTTGTATAAGCAAACTGTATACATTCTGGTGCGCCATGTAAATAGCGGCCCAAAAGTACACGGAGCAGCCCACGACCAGCAATGAAATGTCGTCGGCCATCCTCAAAGCGAAACCGCCTTGCTCTGTTTCTTTCGTCGCTTGAAAGTAGCTTCTCAAGCTGTGCTTGTATCGTTGGAGGTTGAGTGAGTGTGGCACACCACACATGTACCTCGTCACTTGCCAACGAGATCTCTTGTGGGGGCGCGTTCCATTGATTATTCAAAGATATCACTACTTTACAGCAAATTATAATAAAATGATATGTACATAAATACGAGCCATTCCGAATGCTACAGAACTAGAGAAGCTTTTTCAAGCACGCTCTAAACATTCGAGGATGGCTCCTGTTAATTTTATTAAGTTTGGTTAGGAATTGTCTCTAATTTAGAGGCTCTTCCCAAAGCGTTCCTTTTGGGCGCGAAGAATGGCACGTAACGCATCGGCCTGACCATGATTCCATGATGCTGAGCGTACCTCTGACCCTACAACGGGGAGGGAACTTTGTTCGCGTATTTGAGCAGCACGTTCGCGTTGCAGTATCTCATGCACCAGTTGACGGTCGCTGAGCCGCCACCCACGCAGTTTCGCTTGTTCTGCAAAGCGCATTACACGTGCGAAGCCTGCACGGTAATCTCGCTCCTCGGTCTCGTTTCGCATTGGCGTATCTTGCATCGCAAAGCCTCGTTATCATAATATATGTCAGTAAAAAAAATTTGCGTATTTCCTGCATACATTATGCCAAAAATGCGGCGATGCGTCAAGCGAAAGCAGAGATTGAACAACGCGCAAACTACTCCTTATTGCGACGCAAAGCCTCGTGAATTGCGGCTGTGCCAAAATCCAGTGCTGCTACCGGAATACGTTCATCGGCAGTATGGATGGCTGATAAGAAATCGAACCCTGCATAGAGGTCCATTGGCAAGAAGCCGTAGGTCTGGATGCCTAGCTGCGAAAAAAAGCGTCCATCCGTTACCGCAGGCATCAATATCGGCACCGTGATACCATTCGGGTCTGCTTCGTGGAGAATGTCAGCTAACGTACCGTAAAACCCCATATTTGGTTCAGTACGACCTTCTCCGTAACGGACGAGTTCAAACTGCACATCGTTACCGAGCAGCCCGTGTAATTCACGGAACATATCGTCGGGAGTATACCCAGGCAAAAGACGACCATCCATCTCAATAACGATTTCACTGGGTATGACGTTAATCTTATGTCCACCTTGCAGTATAGTAACGTTGACGGTATTATGCAAAATGGGGTCGAAAAAATGTGTGTGTGTGCCAAGTCGATCTAACACTTCGTTCGCATGTGTTGGATTCAAAAGTTGATGCAGGAGAGGACCAGTGGGTGAGGATGCGAGCGTATGCGCCATCGTCTCAAGCATCGTTTGAACAGTAGGAGTAATATGCACAGGTAAGCGGTGTTGATCGAGTAGTTGTAGTATACGACCAACTTTTGCGACTGCACCACCATGCATTGGAATTGAGCCATGCCCACCCGGACCTTGCAACGTCGCTTTGAGCCAGCATACCTGCTTTTCGAGAACCTGAATATAGTAAAACTTTTTCCCGTCAATGTAGGATGTGAAACCACCAACCTCGCCCAGCGCATAATGTACATCCTTGAAAAGGTTTGCGTGCTGCTCCACAAGGTATTTCGCACCATAACCACCACCCGATTCCTCATCGCTCAGTGCCGCGAAGATTATATCACCGGGCAGCAACTCCCCTTCCGCTTTTGCTCGTATGAGTGCCGCGAGCATCATTGCAACTCCACCTTTCATATCGAGCGTTCCGCGCCCCCAGATGTAGTCATCAATGTGTTGACCTTCAAATGGCGGATGTTGCCATTGCTGATTCGCTGTTGTGACGACATCGACGTGTCCCTGTAAAAGTAGTGGCGGAGCCTCACCTCGCCCCTTCAAACGGGTAATTACATTCGAGCGTTTCTCATCACTACTCAACACCTGTGTCTCAAAGCCTGCCTCTTGTAAAAGCGTGTTGATATAGTCAATACATTGCCCCTCATTGCCAGGAGGATTAGTCGTATCGTAACGAATAAGGTGTTGTAATAATGCTGCCGGATGCTGATAGAGAGGCCCATCCTCCTGGATAGATGACATCGCTTACTTCCTTCTTTAAGACTGACTACACACATTATTTTTTGTAGTATACAACAGGAGGGTCTGTGAAAATGTGCTTTTTTGTCTTTTCTTCCCCGATTTGGCACCTTAATCATAGGTAGAAACGTATATATAATAAGGACTTTATTGTTCTAGAGCCTATAGGAGAAAGTGGCTTCTCAGGTGTTGTTTGCGCTTGTAGCGCAAGAATGCATATAATTCAAGAGATAAAAATAGTATGCTTTTCTATCCTAACTCTGTGTCTCATATCATAAAAATCTGTGGAGGAAATAGAGCGTGGCAACAAAAAAACAAGGCAAGCTCACAGAAGAGCAAAAAAAGCTGAGAAATGAAATGCTAAAGAGTGCTATTCGTGGCAGTAATCGACCTCGCACAATGCGCGATCTTGGCATCAGCACTCTGAAAAATTTACCTGCGAATATCGGCATGGTGCAAGGCTTCATGAAGGCGGCCAATTGGAAACAGGCACAGGACGAAGTCCTACAAGGTCTTAACAATACCGTTGTGATTGTTGGTCAACCGAATACGGGCAAAAGTACGCTGTTCAACAAGCTGAAAGGGCAGACACTCTCACCTGTGTCACCGCAAGAAGGCACAACACGCACACTTGTCCGTACCGACTTTGGCCCCTTTACACTGATCGACACACCCGGAATTGATGGCCCCGGCAAACTCTCCGATGTTGCCGTAACAGGGTTAGATCAGGCAAGTGTGATTGTGTTTCTGATTGATGGCTCAAAAGGTATTCAGGAGAAAGATAGGGAACTTTTTAATACTCTCGCAGCGCAGAAGAAGCCAACGATTGTCGCTGTGAACAAAGTGGATACGCTTAAAGGCGGCGAAGGCGCGGACCAGCTTGCAACCGAAATCGCCGTTGCACTCAATGCTGTCGGTGTCATTCCGATTTCAGCAACCAAAGGCACAAACATAGCCGAGGAACTCATTCCTGCGCTCATTGATGCTAGCCCGGAAGCTGCATTAGTCATTGGGCGTGAGTTACCTGCGTATCGGCGTGCTGCCGCTCAACGTATTATTCGTAATGCAACCTTACTCAGTCTTGCCGCAGGATTAGAGCCGATCCCCTTTATTGATATTCCTATCCTTCTCGGTACGCAAATACGCCTTGTACTTCGTCTCGCTGCATTATATGGAGAGCCAATGAACTCTGCTGAGACCACAAAACACGCACGCGAACTGCTTGTCACGATGGCGGGTGGCCTCGGTCTGCGTTTCCTTGCGGAGCAGGCAGCGAAAGTGGTGCCTTTTGGCGGCGATCTCGTTGCGGGTCTTATCGCAGGTGCCGCTACATGGTCTATTGGCGAGGTCGCATTAGAGTACTATGAAGATGGCAAAAAGCTCTCACCGAACGTCATACGCCAGCGTACCAATGAGTTGTATCACCGTTTTCGCCGAGAGAACACAGTCGAAGAGTTGCAGGCAGAAGCCGCCAACACTCCTCCTCCTGCTCTTCTGGATGAACCAAGAGAGACGATTATCAATAACTAAAAGAAAGGACGGTTACAAAGGCGCATGGTTTTTCCTTATGAGCAGTATGAGAAACTGACCGAGCCGCTTACCGTCTACTACCCAATGGGCGAAGAGGATCACGCCCGTTGGGTTCTTTCTGCAGTCGTACATGCCAGCACATCGCTTACAAAATTGCTGGCTCGACCGATGCCAGAAATCACTATCTTATTGATAAAAGATGCCGATTGGTCGCTTGCACCACATGACGAAGAGGAAGAGGTGGGATCGTCACAACCATACTTGACAGTAGCCGCGATTCCTCCAGTGCTTGTTGTACCTTCGACGCTGGATGCTATCTGGGGCGAACCGACACAGGAAAAACTTGCTTTTATGCTTTATCACGAAATTGTGCTCGCGTATCTTGAGGATGATCCCCGTCCGTGGCCTGAAGATTATCCCCTATGGGCTGATGAGTGGCAGCTTAAATTCGCCGCTCTCTGGCTATCACAACAACTTGATGGACAGCAAGGTGTTGTCAACAAAGACTTGCACGAGCCGTATGCAGAAATATTCGAGCCAGAACCTGACGGCAAAACACCCGTTACTGTGCGTGGCTTTGATTGGTACGAAGACACCTCAGTAGAAGACTATTTGGAATATGAACTGCTGTTAGAACAATTTGCCGCTGATCTACTCGCCAACTATCAACCGGAAATACTTCCGCGCTTTCTTGCTAGTTATCGTACAGAGCGCGAAAAATTGTTGAGCGATGATGTAACTATTCTACTCGCCTCGGTCCTCGGTCCCAATGGAACAGAATGGCTAGAAAATCTTGTCTATTTCTAGGTGTCTACAGCGTTTCGTCCAAAAGCAGCAAGAGCTTCGCAACTGCGAAGCTCTTGCTGCTTTTGGACGAAACCTCTCTACCCTTTGACAGCAGAGCCTAACGCGCCACCCATGAAGTAGCGTTGGAAAATGAAGAACAGAATTATGATAGGAATCAGGTTGAACATCGACCCCGCGAGCAGCAAATTGTACAACGTATAATTCGCGTTCTTAAAGAAAAAGAGGCCGAGCGGAAGCGTGTACTGATCCGATGTACCAAGTGCGACCAGAGGCCACTGGAAATCGTTCCATGCTCCCTGAAAGCTTACGATAGCGACAGCGGTCAGAGCAGGCTTCACCAGAGGAAGAATGATCGCATAAAACGTGCGCCAGCGTGTCGCTCCGTCGATCATCGCCGACTCTTCTAATTCCTTTGGCAAGCTCTTCATAAACTGAACCATGATAAAGACCGAGAGTGGCTGTGCCATCACTGGTAGAATCAGTGCCAGCGGCGTGTTCACAACGTGCAAAGCATTCACTACAAGAAACTTAGGAATAAGTGTCACCGCGAGTGGAATCATCATCACCGACAATGTAGTGACAAAGATGAGATTTTTGCCAGGAAAGTTCAAACGTGAAAGTGCGTACCCCGCCATTGCCGAAAAGAGGACGTTCAGAATCACGACTCCACCAGCATAAATGAATGTGTTGAGGACCCAGCGCAAAAAAGTGGGCTGACTAAAAAAGGTGCTATAGTTGCTCCACACAAACGGATTTGGAAAAAGCGTTGGTGGGAACGCCAATACATCTGCCTGAGTCTTGAACGATGAAATCAATGCAAAGAGCAATGGCCCTACCGATGTTATGGTAAAAAGAGCCAGGAAGAGGTAGAGAATGATATTCGACCAGTGAAAGTGTTTCTTTTCCGCTTGCGCTGTTCGTACCTGCTCTACAGATCGTGTACTTACTTGTGCCTGTGCTTGTGCCATGATATATGTTCCCCTTCCCTAGTTGTTTGCGCTTGGGTCGATTAGTCGGCGTTGAATCAGCGTTACGATGAAGATAATGATGAACAATATCACCGCCATCGCAGCCGCAAGACCGAAGTGACCATCTTGGAAGCCCGCATTATAAATTTCAAGCAAAGGCACGAGCGTCGCGTTCGCAGGCCCACCGTTTGTCATGAATTTTGCCTGGTCGAAGACCTGAAAAGCACCAATTGTGCCGAGAGCTACAACAAGGAAGATCGCTGGTCGTAGCATGGGAATCGTGACGTTTATAAACGCCTGGAATGAATTCGCCCCATCTACTTTAGCCGCCTCGATAATTTCCTGTGGCACATCTTGGAGTGCAGCCAGGAAGTAGATCATGAATGCTGCTCCTGTTGTCCAGATATTGAGCAGGATAATCGACGGTAGCGCGAACGTGGTGTTATTCAACCAGTCCTGCCCCTGAATATGCACCAGTGAGAGCAAGAAATTGATCAAACCGTCCGGGTTGTAGAGCCACAGAAAGATCAACGAGGTAGCAACCGAAGAAGTCAGTGCTGGAATGTAGAACATAGTGCGGAATGTTCCCTTGAAAGCAGGAGCATTATGTAAGACAACCGCTAGTACCAATGCCAGAATAGTCTGGCCTACAACCACACCGACAACATATTTAAAGACGTTGATCATTGAGGTCCAAAAATCACTGTTACCTACGTCGGTAAGTTGGCTGAAAAGCAACTGATAATAGTGAAGACCCACAAACTCTGCACTGCCAAAACCAACGTCTACTCTGAAAAGACTCAGCCCGACTCCATAGAGTGAGACGAAAAGTGTAAATACACACAAGACAACAAGATAAGGTGCCAAGAAGAGATACGCGGAAAGCGTCTCACCTTTGCGACCTTTAGGGGCACCTCTTGTACCACGTTGTAATCTGCGCCTTCCCTCTGCGGTAATTGGCGGAGCAGAGGAGACAGATTGTGATGCCGGTTGCATAGCCATAACATGTACTCCTTGATTTGCCTATTGCTCCTCATCTTCTTTACGGAGAAGATGAGGAGCAACACACTACTACAATTTCATGTTCTACACCGAGAAAAAGTTATACCTGCAATTGGCTATTCACCTTCTTCGCTGCATCATCCAATGCTGCTTGTGGTGTTTGCTTGTTGAGCATCACAGACTGTAGTGCTGTTGCAAGCGTGTTGTGAATCGATTGATCTTGCGAACCATAATAGTCTGCATAGCCATAAGTGGCGGCGTCGAACAATGTCTTGAAACCAGGATGGTTTGCAAAGTATGGTGCATTCGCAAGGCTCTTGAGCGTTGGTAGGGCAAAACCTGCGTTAAGCTGGCTCGTCTGTACGTCGGTCCCTGTCATGTACTTGATAAGCTCCCATGCTGCTTCGGGATGTTTCGTACCTGAATATGCCGCCCATGCATTCGTGTAGATCAGGTTTGCACGTTTACCATTTGGTGCCACGGGTAGCGGCGCAATATCATACTGAACGCTTGAATACTGCTGGGCTAGGTATGGAATGAGCCAACCACCCTCAATCGCCATTGCCACACGTTGCTTGCCAAATGCGTCACCGTTCCATGGCGCACCAACACCCGTTGGAAGTGTACCTGTATTGTTCTTCAAGAAGCTGTCGTAGTACTGAAGAGAGCTGACACCCTGCTGACTGTTAAACGTCGCCTGTGTACCATCTTTGTTCAATACCGAACCACCACTCGCGATGAGAAATGCTCCCCAGCGTGACAAATCCGGTGACATGCTGATACCATAGACGGAATTTGGTGAACCCGGATTCTTGGTCAGCTTTTGTGCGTCTGTCTGCATATCGCTCCACGTCCAGTTGCTGCTCGGTGCCGTTAAACCAGCCGTCTGGAACATTGTTTTGTTGTAGAAGACGCCAAGTGAATTCCAGTCCTTAGGAATACCATATATTTGTCCCTTCGTACATGCGAATGGACTTAACAATGAAGGATAGTAGTTGTTCGGCGAAACGTTATCGTGCGCCATGTAGGGTGAGAGGTTCTGGAGTTTTCCGTTACTAATGTATTCCGACGCCATGTTTGGTTGCAAATAGAATACATCCGGTACTGTGTTACTCGCGACGTTCGCACGCATTTTGGTGGGGTAGTCACCGTTTATAGGTGAGTAGTTGACCTTGATGTTGGGATGAGACTGCTGAAACTTGTCTAAATTCTGGCGTACCAGAGCGTCGTCAGCAGGAGATGCTGGAGCATAAGTAAATGACAGTGTAACAGTGCCACTTTCGGCTGAAGCGGCATTCGTGTTTGTGGTGCTTGGGCAGCTATTATAGCTTGTGCCACCAGCTAAACCTTGTGTCGAGACACCGCCATTACCACTGGACGTGTTGCTACTACCACCACCACCACCGCAAGCACTTAATGCAAGTACAAAAAGAATGAGTAAAGGGGCTATAAGCCGTCTCATAACGAACCTCCTGCTGTGCATTCATCGGTGAGTCACAGCAACGATTTGTGTTTAGGCGGAGAAACTAAAAAAGACACATTCTCCACACTAGATTAGTTAGTACGTAAAGACGTTTGTTGCCGCATAATGTTCGTCTCTTCCTTGAAAACTTCACATAAGGGCATAATAGGAAAAACACTAAACAACGCACTACAGTAATACACACTACGTACTTACAAACGTTCACAGTCACAGGGAAATGCACCCTTATGTGTTACACGTATCGAAGAGAGAAACCTTATACAAGAACTTTGTCTGGTTTTGAAAAGGTCTCCATCCTTGAAATGCGACTGCTACAGATTAGCACTCCGAGATGAATGATTGAACGAAGAGAGGATGGGGAGTATAATACCCCCATATTGTAAAAGATAGGAGAATGTAATGTCAAATGAAGTGAGCGAGCTAAGCGATAGCGATATCCAGAGCCGTTTGAAAACACTACCTACGTGGACAGTAAACGATGGAGAGTTACAGCGAACGTTTTCTTTGCCCACGTTTCCATCGGCCATTTTTTTTGTGAACGCTGTTGCACACTTGGCGGAACGTGCAGCGCATCATCCCGACATTTTTATTGCTCATGACAATGTGCGCCTGAGTTTTGTGACGCATTCTGCTGGTGGTATCACGGAGAATGATTTTGTGATGGCTCAGAAAGTCGATGAGCTATGGCGCACCTTCGACTGGAATATCGACGTTTAACGGAACGAAAGAGTACTGTGTATGTTTGAGCGGGTTGCTATTATTGGTTTAGGGCTTCTTGGTGGATCGATTGGCCTTGCTCTGCAGCAAGCAAAAGCGGCACGAGAAATTGTTGGTTATGACGTGGGAAAAGGTGTGGGTGCGCGTGCGCGTGTTATTGGTGCGATAGATCGATCTTGTGCCTCATTGACCGAAACAGTACAAGAAACCGAAATTGTTATACTTGCCACCCCTGTTGGTGCTATGTATCCACTGCTTAGAAATATTGGATCACTTGTTTCGCCTGGTACTATAGTTACCGATGTTGCGAGTACTAAAGCACAAGTCGTCGCATGGGCTGAAGAATTTTTGCCATCCACAGTCCCGTTTATCGGCGGTCATCCTATGACGGGTAAGGAGGTAAGTGGTGTTGAGGTAGCTGACGCGATGCTATTTCACAACTGTCTGTATTGTCTTACTCCAACCGCAAAGACGCAACCAGCCGCCCTAAACAAAATTGTAGCACTCGTAGAAGTATTGAACGCACGCGTATGGCACCTGGAGCCGGAGGAACATGACAAACAGGTTGCAAGTGTAAGTCATTTGCCATTCATCGCATCTACTGCTCTCATGCTCTCAGCCAGCGAAGGTACTACCTGGAGTGAAGCAGCGTTTCTTACCGCTGGTGGTTTCCGTGATATGACTCGGTTAGCGGGTGGCAATCCTGAAATGTATCGCGACATATGCTTGACGAACAAGGACGCTATTGGCTCCCTCCTTGATGAATATATACACAAGCTTGAACAGATGCGCGACGACCTAAACCATCAGGATAAGAAAAAGCTCCACGAAACATTTGAGCAAGCTCAAAAAGCGCGTCTTCAATGGCAATCTTTACGAGATTTTCCAGAACGGTCATAAAATCCTTGACAAATGCAGAACGTTATGGCATACTATGTGAGTCCCAGCAAGAACAATCACACTTCTATATGTTGTGTGCTCCTGTTTCTGAGATTATCGTATGCCACGTTAATGTGGCTCCTCAAAGAGACCTTTCTTCCGAGAGCAACTTCCCGCAGTGCGGTTCTCTATGGTCCTGTATACCGTAGAGCTTCGTACCTGTGTTTGTTGCATCCCGCGAAAAGCAAGAAGATGGGAACATTTGGAGAGCAAGCACTTTTCTGACGAAAAGGACTTGACAAACCACGAACGCTATGCGATACTACATCTACAGTCACGCAACGAGCATTTCGCACGTGATGACTGAAAACATCAGCACCTTGACAATTGAAGAGTGGAAAGCAGAACAGAACACACAGGTAAGTGAACAAGCAAGCCATCTTTTCACGCGCGAGCGTGGCGAGATGCACACGGTTCTGTCAAGCAACCTCACATCGGTCAACCCTGACCGCACGTGAGCACAATGAGTTTCCGCGAACAGCCAAATGCAACAGTAACAACGACAGCAGTTTGGCCTGGATCGCAACTCAGCATACATGCAGGTAGCGCATCCTCGGATGC
>JAABUJ010000654.1_pt1 | contig 63980 bp, 63 predicted proteins | sample 5559131 | NCBI WGS metagenome assembly JAABUJ01 (sample SAMN10711875, study PRJNA513366) | rock metagenome | isolation source: Antarctica rocks | place: Antarctica: Victoria Land, Mt New Zealand nord | collected 2016-01-07 | reverse complement strand
GGTTGACCGGATAGGTAGGTCTTGTCTTTGGTCGGAGGATGTCAAAGGAGGGACTTTGCCCGGGGAGGGGGTTGGGCTGCTTCCGGTGAGGAGGACGGGGTCCCGGGTTGTCGAAAGGGTAGATTGTTTGGAGCGAATAGGGGAGATTTGGGTCGGGGACTTGTGGTGGGTGAGAGCGGCACTATACCTTACATAGGTAGTGTAGGCCAGGCACGGAAGCTACCCTGGTACGTAGGTAAGAGAAGCTGGTCACAGACGCTATAGGTACTGTAGCCTTCTGCACCGGAAGGGCCATGGCTTGAGAGTGACACTTGGCGATCGATGAAGGAGCCAGGAGCCAGGAAAAGCGCTGGACCTAATTCGTAGTAACAAAGAGAATAGAAGGGAGCATTTCCCCCTTCCAGAATAATAATAAGGCTAGGTACACACTAGAAACAAAACGACGAGGCCGGGCACGAAAGACTTGAAGGTTGACTACCGACATCGGGGTCGCTGGGGTCGCTGGATTCACCTAAGGGGTGAGATTGCTCCTCCCATATCCTCACTGTTGCTGTCGCCGCCTGTTCATCATTTAGGAGCCATTCAGCTTCCCGATAATCATGTCTGTGTAGCTGGCTATGGATTTGTCCCAATAATACGAAGTAACGGAGGCAGCTTCTTCTTTCTCATAAGGTACTGTACCACCGCAACAATCGCTAGTCAGCACCGATCCGCGCTATCCGCCCCGACCCGAGCCGGGGGCTCGTGCGGGAGCTTATCTTGATCGGGGTTCCTATATTTAGATAGCATGGCATGGCATGCTTTTCACGAGTCGTTCATTCGCCGCGTGGGAATGGATGTCCAGAATCTCGAGATCAATACACGAGAGGAGGACGATGATATTCGGAGATCGAATAGCTGGGATCAAGGTTTTTAGATTATAGTCCGGGAGATGCGACAGAGGACAGAGTGCCGGGTTGATTCTTTCTATGTCATATAGTCCTATAAGTTGAGAATACTTGGGGAAAAGACAACATTCTGACCACTTTGTATTTCGATCCTGCCGTTATATCTGTGTATATATAACTAACCGAGGGAGCCATGCACCTCTAATAGATTTTGTGTGGATTTTTATTCCGCGTTGCCGAGTATCAAGTTAGTTGATCGAGATTGTTCTTCAGGCCTTGCAAATCAAGCTTCGCAGATTGGCGAGAGGTTTCGTTGCGGATTCTCCCTGGATACTTCCGATTGTGATCCAGGGGATGGTGAGGAGTTGATCACAGGTCGTGTGTCTTGGAATAGACGAGGACGTTTCCTTTCGCGGATAAGGGGTCTATGGTGGACTATTGTTGTAGAAGTAGACTTCTGTTGCTGGCGTCATTGTCCTCTAGTCAGGAGTTAGGCCGTGAAAGGAGGTGGTATGGGGGCCATGGTGCGTCAAAGTGAACCGGTCGTGGAGGAATGACATTATCCGATACGGTATCCTGTATCAACCCTTAGTGGTCACCGTTCCATGAGCGGACGGCCGAGAAGACGCCTGAAACGTAGATCGTCCGTGTCCGAACCAGGTAATCTGCGCGACGATATCCACCAAATAGGTTCACCACCAAACCTCCTACCATCCACAGCCCTCACCACTCCACCCTTGCCCCACGCGAGACCAGCTCTCACTTCGCCCCACTCAACTCCCCCGATAAGTCGTATAACTCCAAGGCCCCAACAGGATCGGCACATGATACCCCTCGCCGCTCCCCCTTCTGACAAAAAACCTGACCTCCACCTCCGGCCAAAACGTCCTCCCCTCCCCAAAATACGCGCCCGTGTCGAACCGCAAACTCCACACCATCTCCGCCTCGCCGCCCTCGTGCTCGGACAGATTCTCGAAGATCTCGTCCAGCGCCGGTCCAGCTTGCGAGCCCCAGGATGTGACGCGGCCGTCGGAGTCGGTGAGGGCGGTGAAGGGCGAGGAGGGCCCCAGGGGTTTGAGGAGGGTTAGGGAGACGGGGAGGTTTCGGGCGGGTTGGCCCGTGGATGTGTCGAGGACGTGGCAGGTTATGGGGTCGTTTCGGGGCGTGGTGGTTGCAGCGAGGATGGATTGCATCTTCCAATTTAATCTCGATGATGTCGAGGGTTAGAGAAGAGATAGTGTGAGGTTGCTCGCGCGGCTATCGCGATGGAGGATGGCGATGGGCTAGAACCGGTATGAGATAGAAGGTCGAGCGTAGCGGAGGTCAATTACTTCTAGAGGGCAAAGAACGTTGCAGGCTGCTTCAATATCGGTGATGATATCATATCAAAAGCTCGTATGGTCGCCGTTCTTGTAATGAACGATCATTAATAGCTTGAGGTTTCCAATCGGTGAACCCCTTATCAGCGGGACGGCGATTGCCGCCGGTCCGCGATCGACGTCACTAACGTGAAAGCCACGTTTTTACCGCCTCACAAACGAGTAAGTGTGGCTTCGTCATCCAAAACAAGCAATCCATGAAAAGAGCTTGAAAGTTGATATCTCAGAGCGAGTTAAGCGGCGGTATGTCACTTCTTTCGGAGTTCTTGCTGCGAACCTTTTAGGCCAATATGCTAACAATCGGATTGCAGCACGTCATCTTCCTGTCACTTACGAAGCTCAGAACTTGCGGCTCGACTCTTCCGACTTTACGGTTGGGAAATCTTATCCGCGTTATAGAATCGTGAATCTACGATACCCTTAGAAGATATCAAAGTCACCTGCTTTCAGAGTGACTCTCGACCATGTCCACAGCATTAGTCAACACAGACGAGGAGGAGCTCGAGCCCTCCCTGCAAAACATCCTTGACCAGAAGACTCTACGATGGATATTCGTCGGCGGCAAGGGCGGTGTTGGCAAGACAACCACTTCTTGCTCCCTGGCTATCCAGATGGCCAAGGTTCGGAGATCGGTCCTTCTCATTTCTACGGATCCGGCCCACAACCTGAGCGACGCCTTCAATCAGAAATTCGGCAAGGAGGCACGTCTTATCGAAGGATTTACTAATCTGAGCGCCATGGAGATCGACCCGAACGGGAGTATCCAAGAATTACTCAATGCGGGTGGTGATGGCGTTGACGAGGCTATGGCGGGCATGGGAGGAATGGGTAACATGATGCAGGATTTGGCGTTCAGCGTAGATTATGCCTTCTCCTTGCCCAGCTGGTTTCGATGCTGACGAGGGTCAAGATTCCCGGTGTGGACGAAGCAATGTCCTTTGCTGAAGTCCTGAAGCAAGTCAAATCACTTTCGTACGAGACCATCATCTTCGACACCGCACCCACAGGTCACACCCTCCGCTTTTTACAGTTCCCCACTGTACTCGAGAAAGCCCTTGCCAAGCTCTCCCAGCTGTCCAATCAGTTCGGTCCTATGCTCAACTCCGTCATCGGCGCCAGGGGAGGCCTTCCGCCAGGATACGGGAATCTAGACGAAGTCTTGCAGAAGATGGAATCCTTGCGTGAAACCATCGGCGAGGTGAACACGCAGTTCAAGAATGCGGATATGACGACGTTCGTATGCGTGTGTATCCCAGAGTTCTTGTCTCTCTACGAAACCGAGCGTATGATTCAGGAGCTTTCGTCGTATCAAATCGACACGCACTGCATTGTGGTGAACCAGCTCATCTTCCCAAAGAAGGACAATCCCTGCGAGCAGTGTAATGCTAGACGGATGATGCAGAAGAAGTATCTCGAGCAGATAGAGGAGCTGTATGACGAGTTCAATGTAGTGAAGATGCCGTTGTTGGTGGAAGAGGTCAGGGGAAAGGAGAGGTTGGAGAAGTAAGTTCGGCAACTTTCTGGAGCATGGTGTTGGAGGCTGACTGTTACACCGTGCATAGGTTCAGCGAGATGCTTGTGCATCCATATGAGCCACCGGCGTGAGCTGGGCTGTTGTGTAGGGGTCTGGCATGTCGTTTAGACAATTTTATGATAACGAATAGACTGTTTGCCTAATTCTGCTTGGAATTGGCCTGCTGACTCTCCCGGTCTGGAAAGTGCAGTCTGGATAGTGCAGCTGACCGGCCGGGATCAACATTGAGGCCTGAGTCTCAGTGCCTGGCTGTTCAACGAAGCCTTGCTTGATCACCCCTTCCAATCTCCGAGCCTCCCAGGCAGTATAGGAATCCAGAAGTCCGGCCCTCGCGCGTCAGCTGAGCCAGGCCAACCGATGTGGACCCGTCTTACTCGCTTTGAGGTTCGTGAGGCTTTCAAGCATGGAATCCTCATACAGTTGCCCTGAGAACTATCGGCAGGGCAACCCGATCACCATTATAGTGCTACTAAGATTGGGCTAGGGTGCAGCCGCTCAGTATTTGGCAGAGCTTCAGGTTAGCCCGAGGTGATTCATACGACATCCTGTGTATTGCAGCCCGAACCAGAAAAGGAACTGACTCGCAATCGCCCTCGACGGCTTAGTCACCAAGCGTTTGGTTACGCAGCGGCGAATCATGACCGCCGTACAACTGTAAACAGGAACGGATAAGTGCTGACTCCTTGTCCTAGGTCATGACGCGTTTGTATGGTCAGGAAAGTCGAGGCTTCACCGGCCCATTCCGTTCCTCCGTTCCTCTCTCCGGACTCCGAGTTGCGCTTACGCCCCAATATCTCTTGATTGATGATCTTATTCGAAATAGTAGCACTGATTGAAGGTCCTCCTAGAGACTGTTGTTTCAGGGTACACTTGGAGACTGAGTCAAAGATGTAAAGATCTGCACTGAACTTTGGTTTTGAAGATAGGTGTAACAATAGGAGGATTATCTGTGACGCAAGATGACGGTGGTGTACAGCTGAAATTGTTGCTCGGCGCACATGGCCTGTCCGAAACTGGTACAGAACGAAAAAGATCGCCGTCTGTGTAGCCAGTGTCCGCCTCATTTCCTGGTCTTCGGGTCAGCAGGGTCGATTGCCGAAGCTATCAGTAACCCCTTTTCGCCGATCTCGAACTGCACGATATGGCCTTATACATGATCGTGATAGTGTAACTGTTAGACGTCGTGGGCAAGCCGTGTGATGTCAGCACAAAGACCTGCAGAGACGGGAATGCTATAAGTTTGATATGGAGATGGATCGTTTTGTGAACAACTCGTAGCGGGATCACCTGTAGATCAGAGCATCAGGTGCTTGCAGTGGCGACGCAAGGACGAAGGGATCGTCAAGCATTATATGTTCTTACGGTCGTACCCACTACCCTAATGCATCGACTGCGGTTACAGCCCTATTTTGTAGGTACTGTATAGTATTTTGCTTGTATAGGACCGACTTTCAAGCTCGAAGATCTTAGCGTGTTGTTCACCTTTTCAATGTGCTTAAGATTTAGGGGCTGGATTATTCCAGGCAACCAGTCAAGGGCCGAAGGCAAGACTCTGATATTCCAGGTACAAGCAGCACTAGCTCCAGGGGATTTCTTAGTCACCTCTGACCGCTACCGTATTCTAACCCTCTGGAGCTCCAATGGCGTACCGTTCAAGGATACACGCATGTTCTGTGCAAATTGGTAAGGTACCTTAGCTGAGCAGTCCAGTGCTGCAAACGGTGGCCAGCGACCAGTGACCAGTGAGCGTTTCGGGCACCCATGTTCATCTGTACGGGGGCGGAGAGCGGCCGTGCAGGAAAGAAAGTGAGGCGAGAAACAAGGCGACCAGCCACTAGACGACACAAGGCACTCCCGCATCCTCCTGGACAAAGGACCTGGACAGTTCGCCAATGAGCAGGAGCAAACGCAGCTCATTGACCACGGAACATGAAAGTTAGTTATAAAGACGAGATGGAAATAACAACAGAGGAGAATCCCTCCCCTCGAACATGCGGCAGCAGCAGCAGCAGCACGCACTGGCATCATCGACACGTCCCATACATTTTCTCGCCCGCAGGCACGGTAGCAGAAACCCGCACCCACATCCCACTCATCTCACTCAGACTTACGACCTTCCCAAACCCTTTGAGTTGAGCTGCAGCTCGAGCTTTTCCCTCTAGCTTTCTCAGCGTTGTTCGCCATCCCACACCCATCTCCCGACTCAATCGAGACTCTTGCTTTTCTCCCATCACCAAAAAGCAAAGAAAAAATAAACCCCCAACGTTCTAAATTAGCATACGACGAGAAGGGTTCAGCATGTCGTCCCAGCAAGAGTACTTCGTCCCCGGCTTTGGCATCTCCCGGCAAGTCATGTTCAGCCACATCCAGTTCTACCTGGGCCCCTACGCTTCCGTCCGGCCGTACTCGTACCAGGTACGTACGACCGATCTGCTGTGCCTTCCACTCCAAACTCTCACCCTCACTACCTCCCCACGCTTTTTTCCTTGGACCAAGCGGCAGTTTGCTCACTGCCTCCAGGGCCGCGAAGGATACCTGGTCACGGCCCCGGGCCAGCCATTGACCAAGGTACGTTCCTCGTCCCTCCCCACGCAATACCAAGAATACTACTCGCTCTATCTACTCTTACGTCCCAGACCCTAGCATTCGCCAGACCAAACTAACAGAAACTCCCCACCCCACAGAACCAAATCGAAGACCTACAGAACCTCTCCCGCCAGTACGAGGAACAGGCCGCTCAACGAATGAGCATGAGCGCCAGCTACGGCAGCACGAGCAGCAGCAGCAACGACTCCGAGCAGTCATACATCAACCGGCCCGTGCCCGTTACTCAGAGAGAACGGAGACGCTGGTCGCCGTCCGAGGGGTCGAGGAGAAGTCGATGAAGTTGAGGGCAAAAGGCGTATGGCTCGGTCTCGTGGATCCTTGACGGAGGTCGAGAGAGGCGGAGAGGAATGGGATCAGGGAAGGGCGGTCGTGGTGCGGGGGCGGAGGCTGGAGTGTGGTTAATTGGGCGGCTCGGTGACATGTTCTCGGCCTTGGGGATCGAACTCTCTTGAGCGGCACTCTCAAGATCATTCGAACAGGACGGGGAACGGCAAGTTTAGGCCTCACCCCCGGAGGTGGACGGGTGGTGTACTTTCTTGGAATGGGGAGATGGGGACTACGTAGCTCATCCCTCGCCCCTCAATTAGACATCTATATAATAATCAAGCAGTCAACCGATGCCACTTATACGAAAATCGTATCCATTCCTCTTTATTCGGTAAAATACCGAGTCCAACTCTCTCCCCCAACGAACTCCAACCAACGACAGCCCTTAGACCATTCGATCCAGACACGTGACGCAATATTACGGATGTGTTAACCTCCGGAATTCCGAGCTTCGGTCGGTACGTACCTCTGATGCCCCAACCCGAAAGAAGACCTCTCACAACCCTTGAGCAAAAACAGCCCACAACAGCAAAAAGGAAACATACCGCAATCACGCCAAAGACCGTAACCCACCACAAGCCACCGAAGAATAATAATCTTCCTTCAACGCCGGATCTATTTTGTTTTTCTCGTTTTTCTCTCGCGCTCAGCAAACCACCTTTCTACCCGGTTCAGTCTCATCGGATATGTACGAGCCGGCACATCTCCGAGATCTTCCGGGCTTATTTCGACTTTGCGGTGTCCAATCGGCAGGAGCACTGGCCAGGTGTGCTGAGGTGAGCTGACGGATATGTTTGTTTCGTTGTATCGTTATGCTTTGTTCGGGGTTGTGGCTCGTGGGAGAGCGTTTGGCGTTGATTGTGGATCTTGTTTCCGTCGGTCACTGCGTTTCGGAGGTCTCCTGTGGCTTGCGGTCGAGTCGGGTCGAGGGACGTTCTGTTTCGGTGGTGTTAGCTGGGCGCTTCGGCGTCTGAATGTGTAGGTGTGCGTCGATCCCGGATTCAGGGCTACGTTGCCTGACTTATTGGGTTATGTCAGTGCTCCTTCCGCGTCTGTGTGTCCCCGTGTGAGGCTCTCGTGGCTCATTGGGTATTAGTGATTGGTTGTTTGCATTACGTTGATTGTGTGGCACGGTTGTTTGGGCGTGTGTTCGTACAAGTGTGGGCTCTAGTGGCGTACGTCTAGGTCATGAGGCATATGTTCGTGTATCATTCTGTCCGCGTCAAGTGGGGGTTTGGGCTTCTGCGTGTAGAGATGTGAGGCTATTGCGCCCTAATTCGACAAGAAGATGGTGCCTGTGTGTCGAGCCCGAGGCACGGGTTCGTGGCCTCGTGTGAAAAGTCGTTGGAGTGCGAGGTGCCGCTCGGATGGTGAGGCCGCCGTTCGTTCGCAGAAATGACCACGTTCCGGAAGACAGTATCACAGCCACAGATTGGAGATGGGGCCTGCTTCCCGGAGGCACGTTGGAACTGGGCGTCTTCTCAAAAGACTAGACCCGGGTGATGGCCAGAGCCTTGGCAGATGTGTAGAGGATGTAGACCGCCATGCAGACCTGGAGAGGTAGTCTTGCTGGGATCAAATTGCGTGGTTCTTCGCCGATATAGTAAAGGGAGTCGATGCCTTTACTCCATGCCAGCGGCCCAGAAACGGCTTCGTCACGAGCTCGTCCCTGAAACCTGCTTTTTGATGCTTTCTGGGTGTGGAGAACGGCGAAGGTAAGCCGGTAGTACCATGTAAGTAGATCTAAGACTGCTCGCCATCTGCGCCCTGCTAGTTTGAGCTAGTGCTGACGTGTGCTCCCTCCCTGTGGCCATGAAACATGTGCTCAGTGCCGCCCCATACTTCTCCGTTCCATTCCGTTCCGCTCTAGTTGGCCCGACATCATCTCATATCACAACGGTGAACTACCGGTGACGGATTTGAAGGGTATCTAGGCAAACGATCCGTACCTAGGTCTTTATTCGTCCTTGGTCGCGACCGAGAAGCTTCAGCATGAGGAAGAACCCCGACCCTGAAGTTCAGAAATCATTACACCATTGCAGACAAGACTTGCGGCTCTCAGAACAGTATGCTTATTCAAAGATCCGTAGACATACTAGCCACACTCACAATAAGGAAGGTTAATAGATGCGATCGAGGAGGACGACTGGGAATGTATCTGACAGCTTCTCTGGTCAGTGGAACACCCAATTGTGTTTTGAACCGTGACTTGTTCACATTACCTTATCTACCTTCAACAGTGTTGATATATGCATGCCCTATCCTCCAGCCGTTTCCGCATTCCCTTTTATGATGGCTACTGAGGACAAGGGTATACCGGAGTGACGAAAAGCGACTAGGATGGCATGATGAAGAGGTTGGAGTTTAGCCTATTTGTGACTATTGCCGTCGACGCAGGTCACAATGCTTGTGAGGAAATTATTCATCGAGAGGCAGCATATACCTACCTGTCACGTGTCAACGACAGCGACTATTAGCTACACCGCTGGGAACAACTTACATGGGATGTTTGGGTCAGTGCAGTTGACGTCGCCAGAGCTGTATACAGGTCTGCCAGCACTGTAGAGAGCTTTGAATACCTCAATGCGCAGCCCGAGGGAGATGGTACAATCACTAATCAGCGGAAAGGGCTGCGAATTCCATGATGTGCAGGGCTAGCATCAGGCATCCAATGCAAGTCGGCCCTCTGCGACGGGACAGGAAAGCAGCTTTGCGGATGACTTCTTGCCCGTGTTGAGCAACTGAGCAGTTGCACTATGCTTGATGTAGGGAGGTTCGAACTTGATCCAATCTTCATACCTATCAAGTTGGGCCAGTCAGGCGGAGAACAAGCGATAGCATTTATGGAAGCCCTAAAGTGCGACCAATCAGCGAGTTTTCCGAACTATCGTCGAACGTCGTCCGTGGCCAAGACCTTCACAAACAGGCCCGGGTTCCGAGCAGCCATAGATTACCCAGTTTATTGACAAAGAAAAGAACATCAACCGCCAGATTCCACTCCGTTGCTCTTCCAAAGGCAACGCTCGAGGAGGAGGTTGAGTGATGCTTTGTTCACCTGTTCAACGATTGGGTTCTCACTTATGTTCGGTGAACATCTTAGAGGCACTCCAAAGCTCCTCCTGTCGACTAGAAGGGGCTTGATGAAAGACTTGCTGGTCTGACCTAACCAATTAGAGGATACTCGTGAATATCGGTAATTACCTTACTGTTGAACATCTTTGTGGCTGCTCCAAATCTCCTCCAAATCATAGCCTCGAGATCCGCCCAATTGAAATTGACAAAGGACCATCCGTTCCGAACTGACCAATGTCCACTGTTATTGAATTAGCGGAGATTGTCGATCCCTACCTTACCGATGCAGCCAAGGAGTTCTCAGTTCCCTTTCAGTCATTCTCATCAGAGATCCTGTACTAACTGTGATCAACGACAGGCATCGGTAAAATTGAAGCCGGAGACGACTCTGGAATAGGCAAGCAGACAGATAGAGCGCCAGAGCTGAAGATGAGCAACCACATAACTATTTCAACCTTTGTGCAACAACGAGAAGACTTGTCCGAGATGAGCAGGCCAGAGAAGATTAGCCCTTATCGTTGGGCATCAACAGCTTCGACGTTCAATCCCCGCTATTGCTTCAACCTCAAGCGTAAGCCGAGCTTGTCTTGTGGGAGGAGCTATAGTGGGTCACTCTTCCCTGAAACAACTTTACGAGACCAACAACACAAAGTAGGGTCTCGAAATACCAAAGCACCAAACGTTCAGACTAAGAATAGATATCGGCGTATCAAGTCAAGCCTTGTCTGCTATCGGAACACACACAGAGCGCTGCCACGGTCGTCTCGATGAACCAGAATGGATAGGCTGGGCTGTCAGTATCCTCCAGATAGTGGATGCCTCGCGCATGGTCTCGAATTAGACAGGGCCATCACTTGCAGGCTATCGTGATGGCGGGTATGACTTGAACTTCAGACGGCGACAAAAATGAATGTCGATGACGAAAAAGGCCTTGGAAGTCTTCATGTCATGATTCACAAGTCCAACAGCTGACTTCTTGGAAATCACCTCCCGAGGCCAAACACAGGTCGACAGAACGGTTTTTGGCATCAGCAAAAGCCGAAGAATACCCAGAAGTGCTAGGTCTATTGATTCACCCTAGATAGTACAGAAAAAGCAAGAAGGAAATCTGTCGATATTGCATTGTCTCCGACGCAGTACTTTGAGGAAGAGAAGGAGGAAAGCTTGGCATACGCAGGCCTACAGTACCAATAATGCAACTTGGATGGAACATCTCCAGAGATGACGCAAAGAACAATACCCTTTGGCACAGGTGCGCCAATACTGCAGTATACCCAGACTGCGGGAGTCGACAGTACAGGTCGACTCAGCACAGGGCTTGAACTGCCAAAGCCCTTATCGATCGGTCTAATCGGCCCGAGTTGGTGCAGCATCTCCTCGTCGCATCGACAGCGCCATGCCATAAGGATGTCGTCCCTTGAACGAAGAAGATTAGATGTCTGCACTCAGCCTCGGGGATCGAGAAAGCGTTGAGCACTGAAGAGAAATCGAGGTACGGTATTGGTTATTATTGAGTATTGAGCGAGCAGATTTCCACTCACTGCTCTGCTCCTGCGTCCTTGGATTATCTCATGTCGGAGAAGGGGAACACCTCTGCCGCACAGTTGGATACCCTAGTTCCGCTTCGATAAAACGCCCGCAGGTTGTACGTTATGCACTACGAGTCCACGACTCCATCCATCATCTATGGACTCTTTTGCTCTATTGCTCTATTGCTCTTCTGCTATTCTGCTCCTTTGCTCCTTTGCGCAATACACATTGATTATCAAATAACGTTATACCTATGCAGTTGGCGCAAATATTGAAGCCTGATCGGTCATAACCTGATTGTTTTTGATTCGTCTCGGCTGCTGACACATCATTATTCAGTGTGGAAGCGACGGGAGTCTTTCGTGTCTTATCTTACGTAAGGCAAGGGAGGAAGGTACGAAGTACAAACTTCACCTCGCCTCGCCCTCGATCAGCAAAACTACATCATCGGTACGTAAGGCGTCCACACCACACAGTCGCACCTTTCCCCTTGACTTTTTGCGACCCTACCTTACCTCCATTATTACCTGACCTTACCTTACCTTACGCTCTGATTGATAGGATATAGAATACAAATCCAGTCTACTCTGCGTACTAAGGTAAGGAAGGATTTACTTTACCGTCACAAGGCAGGTCCCGTCAAGGGGTTTGTCCCTTCTTTTCTGTCGTCCGGGCGCTTCATTGTCATTGGGCAGATTACGACACGACCGCATCCCGCATCCCCCGGTTTTCTATTCTAAATCATCATCACATTTCGTCATCGAGGGAAATGTCCGCTGCAGTTGCCCAGAGATCCTCTCCACACATGCCACGCCCCGGCTCTAGGACCAGTTCGCCGATGGATGGTAAGAGAAATGTGGTGAAGACTGAAGGTTAGTCTGTTCGTCGCTTTACGATACCCTTACCGCCATCAATGCACAGACTTCGTCGTCTTCTCGTCGCGGCGCAAGCACGCTGGCTTGATGCTCCTACTGCGACCTCGGTATAGTCTCTCAAGGTCGTTGTCGCTGACTTTATGGATGACAAAGATACTTCGATCAAGGAATCGGCCCTCCATCCAAGCAGAGATGCCGTGAAGACACCACCACGATCAGGTACGTTAGCAGTCGATGCTCGCATCAGAACTACTGGTCAATCAGCTTGCCATGCTAACTTGATCTCGTTGTCCTCAGATCCTCCATCGAATGTAAAGCAACCGCCCGACCAGATCAATCGTAAAGACCCCAAATTCACATCCAATGCTGAAACCACCCTGCCTCTTGCTCCACCACCGCGACCCGCACCTGTTCATCAAAACACAGCAGATACTCCGGACTACTTCTCGTCACTCCACAGCAGCAGCCACTTCTCCCTCGAACCCAACCCTTTCGAACAATCCTTCGGCAATCCATCGTCTGAAACTCCCGGAAAGTCTCTATTACCATCGGTTGCGGCTCTGACCTCACCGGCGTCTCTCCTCCCTGGGGGTAACAGTTCGGCCAGTGGATATAACTGGTCCAACTCTTTAAGGTCAGGACCGTTGAGTCCTGCCATGCTGACTGGCCCCACGGGGTCAAGTGATTACTTTGACGGACATCTCCGTGGAGGGTTTCCAACACCGAACGAGTCATCATTGCGGACTGGTCTTACGCCTGGTGGTGGTGGGTCTATGTTCCCGGCGCCGAGTCCGAACTCTCAAGCCGTATTCCAGCAATTGGCCAGCGGCGGTGCCACACCCAACACGTTGGACTTTCATCGCACTGCACTTCAAGCCGCGGCGGCAAGGAAGTCAGAGCTCTACCGTCAGCTTCATCCTCCTGCGTCGCAAGAAGCCGAGCAAGTAGCCCAAACCGTAAACATGGAATCGAAACCGCAACAGCAACAAGCGCAACAGGACCCCTTTGGCCAACATGATGCCAATGATGCTGCTAACGGTCTTTTCCTCTTGGCTCAGTCTCGTGACGGGTCGCAATCGAACAACCAGTTTGCCATGCCCGCACAGCCCAATCCAGGTCATGGTATGCAGTCGAACGTATCGCATGAGACCTCGCCAAAGCTTGGAAAGCGAGCGGGTAGAAATACCAGTGGATCGTTAGGAGGCAGCATATCCGGCTCGGCGCGCGGAATCAGCGAGATGAGTGGTGACATGACCGATAGCGGTAACGAACAGGCAAAGCCCAACCCGAAAGGGAAAGGGAAGAAAGGTTCTTCAGGGAAGGGAGCACAAGCGGCCAATGGACGACGGAAGGCCGAAGATACACCCTCGAAAGCACCGGCAGCGAAGAAAGCCAAGGGCAACAACAGTAATATGCTAATAGACACGAGTATGGAAGGAATGGAATCCGATGAGGAAATGAACGTCAAAGAGGAGCAATACCACGAGAATGGAAAGAAAATGACCGACGAAGAAAAGAGGAAGAACTTCCTAGAACGAAATAGGTACCCTCAAACCCATTCGATACTGTTTGTCGCGGTTTACGAATGTACTGACACACCCTGAAGGGTCGCTGCATTGAAATGTCGACAAAGGAAGAAACAATGGCTCGCAAATCTTCAAGCCAAAGTTGAGATATTCAGCAGCGAAAATGATGCCCTGGCCGCACAAGTCACTCAGCTACGCGAAGAAATCGTCAACCTCAAGACCCTTCTTTTAGCGCACAAGGATTGCCCTGTGTCGCAGGCGCAAGGAATTAGTGGCTTGGCGATGAACAGCATCGCCGGCGATTTCAGTCATCATGCCAACCCTTACGGCATGGCGATGAAGAACAGCCAACAGGTGATGGCTGGCCAAGGGATGCAGAGAAGGTATTCATGAAGGTGATGGGTTTTGTTCTAACACACGGAGGCTAAGAAGGGACCATTCGTTGCAGGTGATCCAACCGAAGACTATGATGGTGACGACTCACGATTTTTGCTTTGGGTCGTCTCTACTAGACCGTCTGGTGGGCTTTGGCTATCCGAACAGGCTCGATCTAGGGGGGAGAACAATTGCTCCACGTCATACCCTAGAAGGCGCAAAGATGCACCAAAAGGCGTGTAAATAATGCACATAACGTTCTGGTGGCTTGAGCTGCAAACTTCCTTCTGCCCTTGTCCACTTTTGGCTTTAAACACTCGTCTCTTCTGTGTAGATATTTTGGGCATGTACAAGGATTGCATGGGAGCTGACGGGAGCGTTGAGCGGCGGTCTGTTGGTTCATGCACATCCCCGCAAAGCTAAAGCCATAGCGACCCAACTCATAACTTGTGAGGTATCAGAGTTGACCACATGCGTGATTGAGATTCGTGATCATTGGTTTTTGAATAAAGCGATCTTTACATGCTTTACATGCAAATACATCTGTTGTGACGCGAGTAGTGGATAACTGGAACAGATGCGAATCGCTTGAACCCTCGAGCTTTGGACAGTCTGGGAAGCGCTTGGAAAAAAACTACGCCAGAAGAGAACACCCGAAACAGGGCTAACACCCACGACACGACCCGACACGACACGACACCCCACTTCATAAACCACTTCCAGCGAAGCCCACGATGTCCCCACAAGCCATATCCACTCCCAAGCCTCTCAACTACACCGTGGATTATTCTTGTCGTGCACGTGATACTCACACGCCGAGGCCTTGGGAGCACGGCCTTTACCTTTGCCCTTGGCCGCATCCTCCAGCAGAAGAGCAGTCAACTCGACGTGAAACTCGGGCCCCATCCAGTCCGCCACGGCGCGCCGCAGATCCGCCGACGTAACGTTGTTCGCATACATGCGAACGAGCAGCCGGAGCAAGGCGGAGTCGGTGGTCGGGTTCGCCGACACGTGGAGGATCGCCCGCCTGAACCCCTCGGTGCTCGGCGAGATGTTATCAAGGGCGTCAGCGATCAGGTTTTGGAGGGTGGAGACGCGCAGGAAGTCGGCCAGGGTGTACAGCTCGACCAGCTCTTCCAGGCGCAGGCGGTCCCAGGTCCCGTTGTGAGGACGGTTTGGGGAGGTGAGTTGTTTTTGGTACAGCCAGTGCCGGAAGTTTTCAAAGGCTGTTTCTGAGGCGTGAGGGAGGCTGAGGCTGCTGTGCTCGGTGCTGGTGTTCTGGTCGGTGGGCTCTTTGGTTGTGGTCTCGCCTTTGAGACATCCTTTGTAAGTGGTCAAGAGGAGGTGCATCCTCTTCTTGATTTTCCACTGTTCGATGGCTGGGATGTCAGAGCTCATGAGTCCCTCTTTGAGGACTTTGTGTATGCGGGTGTCGCGGATGTTGCTGGCGTCCAGGTTGCCGAGGCCTTCGAGCTTTCTCAAGAGCACGTCGGCTGCCATCAACTCCTGGGGCGAATGTCAGCTTTTTAGGGCTCCTACAGAAGCCTTGAAGCCTTCTTCTTCTTGACGTACCTTGGCTCCTGCTTTATTCTTCTTGGGGAAGAGCATCTTTTGAAGTTTGTGTCTCACATAGTGGACACGCTTTCGTTGCTTCTCCTGAGCTCTTCCGGTCATCAGGTTCGCCACGTATGGTGATACACTACGAAGTAGCTCCGGGTGAACCAAGAACTGCTTCTTCGCTGGACCGACGAGGACAGGGATGAGGTTTGAGTAAAGGTTGCTGTTGATGGGTCAGCACGTGAAGGGATTCGTGCTTGGGGTCTTACCTCTTCGGACGAGATGGCGACGCGATCTCCGAGGACGCTGCCACTGCATCGTCTTCCATCACGTCTGAATCCTCACCACCTGCTGCTAGGTCCAGCAGGTAGTTGGCGAGGTGCTCACTGCCCTCGCCAGCCGCCAGGAGACTGATGTCTCTTGGCATGTTGTGCTTAATGTGACGGAAAGAAGTTGAAGTTTAGGAAGGGAAGAGAATGGTTGTATTTGGTGTTGCAGGAAGGAAGTTGAAGCTTAGGAAGGGAAGAGTATGGTTGTGCTTGATGTTGCAGAAAGGAAGTTGAAGTTTAAGAAGGGAAGAGTATGGTTGTGTTGATGTTGCAGAGAGGAAGTTGAAGTTTAAGAAAGGAAGAGAATGAGAGGTTGGCATACGCTTCAGTTACAGGTTACGCCGAGAGTTGAGTGTTACGTCCCATCAACGCAACATAACAACGCTACAGCCTAGGAACCAAGTGCGCTACGCTTCACTTTCCTAAGAGAAGCGCCAATTCTCACATTGCGGATTGTGTGGGTGTTAGGTCTAGAGCGGGACTGCTGTTACCATAGACCATTTCACTTTATTCGTTACGTATCAGTGTTGATGATGGGTTAGGGCATGGCATCTGGCGAGGCGAGCATACAATCTTGTCAGCCATTACTACCTACCTTTCGAATCTCGGAGAAGAAAACATTGTCGACCTAGACTTTGGTATGAACTACTAAGAGTTGAAGTGTTGATGTGTTGATGAAGGAGATCAAGTTCTAAAGTTCCACTGCAAGCTACAACTGTAAACACTTTCGGCAAGTTCCGAAGCCACAACACCGGCACGTCTCCCAAGAAATGAAACTTAAAAGCGCGTCGCAGCCTCTAACGTCATCTACGAACATCCACATAAACAATGCCGCCATGAGTGTCTCCCGGGCAGAGCGCATACACCAAGGGCTCATTAACCTCGTGGATAGGTTGATACCACCCGAGGAGGCCGACAACGAAGCTGAGGCGGATGAAATACACGATAATGCGCTGGACCTTGCACAACGTATTATCGAGAGGTGGACTATGCTGCACTGGCGCCTCTAGACTCGAGACTGACATTTCCTCTAGTAATACAGTCCCTCCTGTAGTTGCAGACATCAACCATGCGTCTGATCTAATCAAAAAGAGGTGTAAGTCTATCACTTGCAAAACCTTCGATAACTCGACATGGACTGCGGGGGGTTGACACTTGGCTTTCAGTACTGGTAGAGCACGCATCCCCCGATAAAGCCATCAGATATTCCAATCTCTATTCCCAATATATCAGTCAACCTGTGCTGTCTCAAAAATGGGCGATCCTCTACTTCCTCCACAAAATGTCCGACGCAGACTCGGACGAAGCGGAGCCATTAGATGGGACACTAGCACCACAACGTATCGACACACCAGGACATTCAAGAGCGGGTTCGGCACGGCCGATGAGTTCTCGGAAAGGGCAGAGTGAAGGGGGCGGCTCGTCATTGGACGATGCGTTTTCTACACCGGGGCTACCTAGGTTACCCACCTTTAGAGAAATTGGACTGAGTGAGCCACGAGGTATTCATAAAAAGGTCGGAGATCTCCAAGGAAGCGCCAAAGGACGTCAATTGAACGGCTTTGGAAGGACCGAGGATCCAAGAACCCCCACGAGGGAAAGTGGGCATCGAGGTAGTCAGACTACTGACATGCAGCTTGTAGAGGCCAACGGAGACAGCCCAGAACAGCGAGCGGAAAGTCCAGAAAAGGAGGAGGATCCCGCTAGAGAGGACTACCCTGCGAGACCGCCGGAGACTGCGCTTCTCCGAGACCTTCCTTTTACTCTCCAGGGCCTGTCCTCTACGAATCTTTCATTCAACTCCGCTTCCGTAATCACGCTTCCACCGACTCTACCGGTGCCTCTTATTTCTTTGCTCCACACATTGGCGGAGCCGTCACTGCTGTATCGGGGCCTCTCCGAGCATGTTCAGTCTTCAGAGGGCGGCCTGATTGCGCAGAGCCTCAAGGCTGCAATTGGCCAGGAACTACGGTCTTATCTTGGGCTCGTCGCTACACTTGAGGGCGAGATTAGACGGGCTCTTACGTCGCTGGGGAGCGGGGAGCCAAAGAATGGGATCGGGAAGGCTGGTGTCACGTTGAAGAGATGTGTTGTTTGGACGAGAGAAGCTACGATGGGATTACGGTTGATGAGTCTTATGGTGGAGGAATCTAAAAGTTTGTTCTCGTGGAGTACTTTCGGGTGGCAATATTTGCTGACAATCTGGTAGCAAGAAAAGGGGGCCAGCTGATATCAATGGTTCACGGGTTTTCAAGTTCACACGGCGACCCTTTCGTCGGTGCTTTTGCGGAACGCCTCCTGTCCTCTGTGACACGACCGTTTTATGACATGTTACGTCAGTGGATCTACGATGGAGAGCTGTCGGATCCCTACCAGGAGTTTTTCATTATTGAGCAAGATGCTCAAAGCACTGGCGAAGGCACAACAGACCCACGCAGGGTCGCGGCAATGAGCGTGTGGCAGGACAAATACAAACTCGACGACGACATGGTGCCGAGCATCATCACGCAAGATTTCGCGAACAAAGTATTCCTAATCGGTAAGAGTTTGAATTTCATACGCTACGGCTGTGGCGACTCGGCCTGGGTTAGGGCATACTCGAAGCAGGCGTCGAAAGAACTCCGCTACGGCGACACCGCCACCCTCGGGACTTCCATTGACGAAGCATACAAGACTACCATGGCCCGTCTCATCCATCTCATGGACCACAAGTTCAACCTCTTCGAACACCTCCGAGCCCTCAAGAAGTACATCCTCCTCGGGCAAGGTGATTTCATTGCTCTGTTGATGGAGTCGTTGGCATCGAATCTCGACGGACCGGCAAGCTCCCAGTACCGCCACAACCTGACGGCGCAGTTGGAGCACGCGGTCCGCGGTTCGAATGCGCAATATGAAAGTCCAGATACCCTTCGCCGTCTTGACGCTCGTTTGCTGGAGCTTAGCCACGGCGATATCGGCTGGGACCTGTTCACGCTCGAGTACAAGATCGATGCACCCGTGGACGTAGTCATAACGCCCTGGGCCACCACGCAATACCTGAAAGTATTCAATTTCCTCTGGCGAATAAAGCGCGTAGAGTTTGCATTAGGCAGTACCTGGCGACGGTGCATGACCGGCGCTCGAGGCGTCCTCGCCAGCGCCGACGACAAGCTGAGTCGCGACTGGAAGGTCGCGCGATGCTGCATGGCGGAAATGATCCATTTCGTCTGCCAGCTGCAATACTACATCCTGTTCGAAGTCATCGAGGCCAGTTGGGACCAGCTGCAGGTCGCCATCGGCAAACCCGACTGCACGCTCGACGGCCTGATCGAGGCCCACACCCAGTACCTGAACTCGATCACACACAAGGGTCTGCTCGGCTCCGCGAGGGCGAGCCTCACCGGCCACCGCGAGGACGACTTCATGCAGCAGCTCCACCGCATCCTCAAGCTCATGCTCGCCTACAAAGACGCCGTCGACGGTCTCTACTCCTTCTCCGTCGCGGAGTTTACGAAACGACAGGAGTTCAGCGCCAAGGTCGAGACGCGCACGGCGCAAGGGAAGTGGGGGATCACGGAGAAGGACGAGGACGAGTTCGGCTCGCCCAGTCCCGCCATGATGGCCGGCGCGCGTCGAGGCCGAGGCCGAGGCCGAGCCGTCGACGGTACGGACAGCCCCCTCCCGGTGAAGGTACTGGCGCTGCTGGGAGGCGATGGCCGCGAGGATCACGTCCTGCCGGCGCTGCGACAGCGGCTCCGGGAGCTCTCGACGGATTTCACGGCGAAGGTGGACGTCTTGCTGGGCGATCTGGCGTATCAGCCGGATGTCGATATGCGCTTCTTGGGTGTGGTGATGAATTTCAATGATGTCTATCATCCGGTCAAGAGGAAGAGGAAAGAGCATAGAGGCGAGCGGGAGAAGAAGACTCCGAAGCCGGGTGGTGGTGGTGGTGGTGGTGTTGGTGGCGGTGAGAGTGATGCCGGCACGACGGTCACGACGCAGAAGGGAGAACGGTAGAATTTTCTTAGTCATCTATTTGGTTCGTCGTGTCGTGCTGGAGTATGGTTAAGGTGTGGCAGAGGCTGTGATGACGCCTTAAATCACTTTGGACCTGCTTTACGGTAGGCCTGGCGCCGTGAGTGCGTCCCTTAAATCATAGTGTCGTCGTCTAGGAATGGATGACACATAGCATCAGAATGAAAGTGCAATCGTTAATGTGCAACCGGATTTTCAATCGCTATTACTGCTCCCTTCACTGTCACTACTCCCTTGATCCGAGCCACCCGAATTGGAAGAGTTGCCTGAGCTCGATGATGACGACGACGCCGCCGACGACGACGACGAAGAATCGGAGCTGTCCGTTCCCTCCTCGGACTCCGAGCTCGTCTCTGAATCGGAGCTGGAACTCTCCCCACTATCATCACTGCTGCTACTACTGCTACTGCTGCTACTGCCACTGCTGCTGCTGCTCTTCTCATCGGCCGACAATCCAGTCCTCCGTTTCCTCCTCCTCCGCGCCGTGCCGTCATTCGTCTTAAGTCTCTTCCCACTGCCGCCATCGGCCCCACCACGATCCACACCAGGCAGCGGTCCGCGTTGCTGCTCCGGCGCCGCGTGGTCCGTCACCCGCAAGGTATCCGACATGGACCAGAGGATCCGCTCGGCGCGCTTCCGCTTCAGGATCCTCAGCCGCCATTCCGAATCCAATTCCCTGGCGAGGTCGCCCTGCTCCTCGACCTGTCCCTTCAACTGCGCTTGATAGGCCTTCAGCGCGCCGTCGTAGTATTCCTGCCGCCGCACGGGGTCCTCCATGTTTTCTTCCTGCACCGCTTGCTTGGCCTTGGCGTCTTCGTCGCGGATCTGCTCGGCTGCTTGCTGGACTCGCGTGCGCGCGTCGGCGCCTTGGAGGCCTTCGATGTAGGCGGTCAGGGCTGGGTCGAGCGAGGGCGGGAGCGCGTCGATGTCGAAGAGGTTTTTGAGGATGTAGGTCTGCTTGGCCTTGTTGAATTTCCAGGTCGGTCGGGCGGCGTGGTATTGTTGCAGGTAGGTCACTGCGGGGTGAGTGGGTGGTTCGTGTTCGGTGGAGGAGGTTGATGGTACGGTCTGCGTGTCTGTGTTCTGCGTGAACTTTTCCTTCTTCTTTTTCGATTTGATTTTCGTGACTTTTTCTTCCGTACCTGGCTCGGGTATGCTCCGGGGTTCGAAGGTTTGGAAGGCCCTGCCCAACCACTGTGGGTTGAATGATGAGTCTTTGGCTATCTGTTCAGCTACCCATGCGCAGAAGAGCTGCTTGGTGCTGTCGCCGTCCTCGAGCTTGGTATCTGGAGTGAATGCGACTGATTTGCGCTTCCGCGGAGGTGTGGCTAATGGTATGGATGAAGGATCTGCTCCATTTGAATTACCATTCTTCACGCTGGTTTCAGGAGGCTCTTTCGCTGAAAGTGTAGGAGCTGGTGACGTCTGTATTATGGCGTGTTTCGGTCTGTGTTTCTTCACAGACTCCACCTCACTGACCGCCGTCTCATCATCCGCTACTTTCCTCTTCTTCGACTTCGCTTCGTTGTTGGAGCTGTCCTCCGAGTGGATAGCAAGTTCTTTCGCAGACTTGAGCTTCAGCCCTAATTTCTTCCAAGCTGGAATGTGCTGTGCTGTAGAACCGACGTTTCCTGTAATCGAGGGCATGATGTGACGTAAGACTACGAGTGGTGAAACCCCAATGGCTGTTAGACTCACAGCTGTCACGTCTCAAAATCCATAGACCCCTTCTTTGAAGCAAGGGCAGCATGGCGGGAGATTCCGTTCGGGAAATCGTCAAGCTTGGACCAGGCAGCTTCACCTCTAGCTTCGAACGCGTAAGGTAGTGCGAATGATCACTTACATATGTCAACCAAGAAGATAATCCAGAGATAGAAACCGATCTGCTATCACTCAAAACGATCTCTACTCGAGATAGTCGCTCCTAGAATATTATCAGACACGTTGCGGTCGGCTGCAACTCACTTGAATCATCATGTCAGGTCAGTCGTCCTTTGCCCAAGCTCTATCAGGAACTGGGAGCTGATTACACTCGTCGTTTTAGGTAGCGCGGGATATGATAGACACATCACTATCTTCTCTGATCAGGGAAGATTATACCAAGTCGGTGCGTACCCAGAGATACCGTCGTTCAAGTGCAGTGCCAGCCTTTCCTAGAGCTCCGTGACTGGAAAAAAACAGAGCTCCAGCGTTTGGTGGCTCAAGTCGTCCGACAATGACTTACCGTGTGGGGGGTAATAGAATATGCCTTTAAAGCTATCACGGCCGCCAACATCACGTCTGTCGGGGTAAGGGGCAAGAACTGCGCTGTGGTATTGTCGCAGAAGAAGGTCCCAGTAGGTTGGCTGTGGATGATGTTCGAGGGCCCCAAACTCGCCCTGACAGCAGAAAATAGGACAAGCTGATCGACCCATCATCCGTGTCACACATCTTCAGACTCTCGCCTTCCGTCGGCTGCGTGATGACCGGATCGATAGCTGACGCTCGTGCATCGGTCGATCGAGCAAGGGGAGAAGCTGCTGAATTCCGGTATAAATTTGGATACGAGATGCCATGCGACGTGCTGGCCAAGAGACTTGCCAACATCAACCAGGTGTATACGCAGAGGGTGAGCGGATGCTGGTTGGCAGGAGCACACTGAAGGGATGCTGACGGCATTAGGCGTACATGCGGCCGTTGGGAGTCGCAACCACGCTTATCTCGGTGGATTCTGAGTTCGGCCCTCAACTGTACAAATGTGATCCGGCAGGGTATTTCGTGGGTTACAAGGCAACTGCATCAGGCCCGAAACAACAAGAGGCGTTGAACCACTTGGAGAAGAAGCTGAAGAATAAGGAGCACGCCGAAGGGAGATGGGAAGACGTTGTGGAGCTGGGAATATCAACGTTAAGTACAGTGTTGAGCGTTGACTTCAAGAAAGGCGAATTGGAAGTCGGGATTGTTGGAGGGCCACGAGCGGGCGACAAGGGTGGAATAGATCCCGGATTCCGAGCTCTAACGGAGGACGAGATCGAGGAGAGGTTGCAGGCTATCAGCGAAAAAGATTGATGTCGTGCGACAACTCAGCACATGTCGAGCAGGCGGTTCCAGCGCTCCACGCTGTAGATGGTTCCGTTTGTTTTCGTCGACATTTACTGCTGTCAGCAACTGAATCCAAAGGAAGTCCTTACACCTTCTTACTGTCCTATTAATTGACCCTACAAGCGCATGCATCTCAGCAGTACCACTCTTTACACTGCCATCACAGCCGGTGATGAGTGGATTGGTGAATGATGCATCCGCTTCTGCAGTTACGCACCAGCCCTACAATGGCTTGCAGTCACCGACGAGCCTTCTAACGTGGAAATTGCAGCCGTACGCAGGTACGAACTGATGCAGCAGTCCAGACAAATAGCACCTACCTGTACCGTTCGTACAGTCAGTATGCGCGACCCGCGAACGACCTTCGGAACTAATTTTCAGATTCAGCCAATAGGTATCATATCATATGTACTAACTTACCTGGTAGTAATTGTTTCCATCCAATAATTGCACTTGCTTTGCTGCAGCTTTTGGTTTTGTTGGAATTCCAGCTTGACGGGCTGCAGTTTTACGCTTCGTCTAAGGGAGCTTTGGTTTGTTTTGGTTGCGCTTAGGGATTTGTGGCGTGCACCCAGCTGGCTGAATGGGCGGTACTTGTGCATCGGCTGACTCTGAGCCTCCTCAGGAACTCTCCCTACTTACCACACCAGTGTTTACAGTCCAGCTTGCTTCTCCAATTCTTTTGAGCTTTCTTCTCTCAATTCTTTCCGTTGCAATGATGTTGATGAATTGCTGTGACAGCGAAACTTTGCGATTGCTGAAAGTCCAGTTATCAGCCAGCCACGCTCGGTTAATAAACCCGGCGGTCATGTCCAGAGAAAGAGACTGCTCTTGGTCGAGCATTTGGTTAAAACCCCCAAGAAGGCGTCCGAAATCATCTGAGATCGGCAGCCCCGAATGCTTGATATCCTGTGTCTTATACTTTTTGCCGTCAATTCCGAGCAGGTCCAATGGCTGATGGTTGTGAGTGTCCCCCTCCCCTTTGCCAACAAGACCTCTCGGTCGGGCGCTGCTAATGATGTGTGCAGTGAACGAGGCACGGGCGATGAGGGTCGCTGAGATAATGAACGACTTCCGTAATCTTCAGCATTATATCGCTCAAATCAAGGCCAACCCTTCGCCGGAAGAGCACTATGAAGAGGGCTACGCCATCCTCCGTCAATGCGCGGCTGACGCTCAAGCCGTCCTCACGGCGCACTACGACAGTGGTCTTTTGCAAGTGCCAACGAACAATGGCGAGTGCGAGAGACTTCAACTGCAACGGTAGGCTGTTAACGTCTTACGGATGATGATTTGACTGATCGAATGTCTTTGTAGCATCGCGCTCGATGCCAGCGCTCGGCGCTTCCAGGCTCAGCGAATCCTCCTGCGAGCGACAGCAGCCATCCGATGGGTCAATTCCAGGAATGGAATTCTCCAGGGTCAGAAGCCGCATGCCGGTCATGCTCCAGCCCTGGAAGCGGCAAACAACAATCTCCGCGCAGTAAGTACCCCGCCTCAGAATGCGAGAGTCGAGGCTGACCCGAGGTTGAAGGAACTCAACACCATCACGGATGAAAGAGTGGTCAGTGATTTACGCACTGCAGACTACCAAGCCGGACACTGGTTGCAGGAAGACCCGCCGCTGCACACCGTGTTGAGTTGGATCCGCTCTGCTCAGTAGGGTGACAAGCACCAACACGCCTCGTCAAAACGATCGACTCGTTGCGGTGCACGAGTGCAATGATCAACCAACTCAAGATGTGGACTATATCGATGGCCACATCCGTTTCGCATCAGATTTCCTTAATCTTTTCTTTCCACCTATACCCAGTCCTGGAGACCTAGCACAACTTTCGTAACTATCGGCGTCGTTTTTATCCTTAGCTCTCCCACAGGCTGTTGTTGAGGCGGCATTGCTCGGCGCATCTGGTCATGATCGCATTAGCAACAGGGAAGCGTCCGGTTTCTGTTTTGGGCATCGAATTGTCTGCGCGGCAAAAATTTCCTTTTTCTCCATATCTTCTCACCGAGCATATATCTGAGTATTGGCGGGTCCATACCACAAATCCCACCATCTGATTGCCCTGCAGCCAGCATGTTTACTTTATTGAAAGGCAAACGCTTTCCAAACCATCAAGAACGGGCATATCTGGACACCTATATTCGTCCGAGTCCGTTATTGATGCCGTCCGTTCCGTCAATATCAATGTCGCACTACGTTCCTTCCACGCGAGCTCGCGCGTGCACAGACTGACCCGAATCCCACCAGAGTATGTACAGATGCAAATCCGATGTCGTCCCATCATCCACTTACCTGTTTCGTCGGGCCCATCTCGCGCAAAGCACTACGAACCCATTAGTCCCACATCGGCTCCACCCAGCGCCAACCTTCGATCCTGCTAGCTGCAAGCGGTACGATTGCGCACCATATCCTGGCCCACGCGAGCCTAGGTCATCCCGATCCGTCGTAACTGCCTATTTCGGACTGCAGGAGGTTCTCAGCTCTGTGTTCGCGTGAAGAGAATCTTTGTTCCGAGCGCCGGTGGTAGCGGGGCTGGGAGAGCTGAGGTACGTAAAGAGAGTTTGAGTTTGAGGCTATCGAGGGCTATTGTTCGGGCCAAAAGGATGATGGAATGGGGATGGATTCCTCACGAAGAACTTGTGACTACCTACTGTACCTAACAGATCAAGTCCGCGAGATATCCGCTTCGAGCGACGTAGAGAAGATGGATGCGGACAAGTCCGTACCGGGGCAATGAACTGTCGCTCTAGATTGAAGGTCCCTTCGCACGAGGTCCGAGATTGCACCGGTGGGGAGTGGAGGAGCCCTTTCCGTCCCTCTTAACCGAGTCCCCGCTCCGAAGGAGCTCATGCGCAGCATCATTCTCTACACAGCCTGGCATCGCCGCCGGTACAAACAGCCTCGTGTCAGAGCGCTTATCACTGCGTGTGAACCGTCCCTGGCCCATTCCGTCGCCGCAATCTCGCTTGACCGTTCCCTTACCTGCTCGTCTGGGCAGATGAGTTGAGACTCGGCCGGTTTCGAATTATTATATCTAGGGTCTCCCTCCGAGTTGTACCTGCCCTTGGGTTCCGGTCGTTGCAGCTAACATTGTAGGGTCCTCACCTCAAGTTTCTTACCACGTTCGTACAATGATCGCGACAGAGCTGCTGTATCAATGGAAGTCGGCTCGATACTATGCGGTCATGTTTTGCTTGCAAGGGACTGTGGCTTCCAGCAAGTAGTTCGCGGGGTTGGGGCTTCATGCATTCTATTGGTTGACGAGTAGTGTGGCCTGAATCGGTGACTGAAGAAGATGTCTGACTACCCTCCTTCGAGGATCTCTGTGACTTTTCCATATTCAGATTGAGGAATGTGCAATGTTTAAGTATACGTTTTTGTTAAGATAGGGCGAACGAAGACAGAAGAAATGCTAGGTAGGTACTCCTCTAATCCGGTCTCTATCGACCATAGTAACCAATAACTCTGCCTCATAACGATCGTCCGAGTCGAGAATGCTATCCTATGCATACAAGTATTCCCATTTTCAACCTCCGATACCCAATGCCGATACCAAACCATGTGTCCCCCTACCAAAGATAATAAAAAAGTCCACCCAACCCCCAATGCAGGCCTCAATCGCCGTCTCTTACCGTCCCTCCACACCCACTCTCATACACCCGCACTCATCCCCAACAACCCACTCACCCTCCCCCTAACCTCCCCCATCCCCAACCCCTTCCCCGCCGAAACCACCACCCCAACAACCTTCCCGCACCTCACGACCCTCACCCACTCCGGCGCCACCTCCCCCGCCAGCAGCACCACACACAACTCCGCCTCGGCCTTCGAGATCGGATTCCGGAGCGAGTTCTGGAGCGTCTGCACGAGCGCGGGAAGGGTGAAAGAGAGTTTCTTCCCTTCCGTCGCCGGGTTGGCCGAGGCGGAGAGTGAAGAAGATGAGGACGAGGTGGCCGACGTGCTCAGGATGTTCAGCACTGGTACCACTTCCTCGAGCCTCTGTAGCGCCGCCTTGCGATCGAGCGACTCCCGAGACGGCGGGGCGGGGAGCGTGGATTGGTGGAGTTCCTTGGCGCGGATGCGGTCTCGGAGGCTGCTTTTGCGGGTTTGGGTGCAGGGGGTTTTTGGGCGGTTGCTGGTAGTGGTGTCGGGCGTGGAGAGGTGAGGTCGGGATGGGCCCTGGAAGTTAACGATGTCTCTTTTTGTCAGGATGGCGCCTGCTTTAAGGTCCGTGAGGCGGCGCTGGCCTTTGGTGAGTGGGGAGAGGGAGTGAAGGGAGGGGCAGGTATGCAGGGGAGCGGGGGAGAGGGTGCCTATGAAGTCGGTGATGCTCGAAGTGCCAGGTGCGTCCTTGTTCGCCCATGATTTGTAGGATACCGTAAGGTTGCGGAGGAATATGGCGTTCAGGGCCTTTTCGTCCAGTGGGCGTGCCATGAAGCCGCGGTTGGCGGAGGCGCCGCTGATTTCGATGCATAATTTGCCGTGTCCGTAGTCGGAGAGCTTGAGTGTACTAGTCGGTTGGGGGTTCGAGCACTTGTGCCCTGAAGAAGTAGACGTATCGTCCATCAGCCCGAGTATACGTCTGACATCCTCCGTCGTAACTTTTCTCTTTCCCCATGACCGCTCGATGCTGGGCGTGAGAATTCGGAGATCCACAGGCGTCCAAGACCCATGGTGGGCGTAGTGTAACGAAAGTGCTGTGAGAAATGACGAAGTGAGGTCGACCAGATCCAGGAGCTCGTTGGGGAGATCGGTGGAAGCATGACCAATAGCATTGTTGCCGATAGTTGACGACTGTGATGATAGAGGGCTAATTGATGCGTGGGCGGATAAGACTGATTCTTGTGTAGACGGTGGTGAAGAAGCTAGGTTGAGTATTCCGAGACACCCTCGAGCCCCTTTGGTAGGTGTGTCCGTGGAAGGTAGACCCGGTAGATTTTGTAGGAGGGCCTTTGATGAAGGGCTTTCTCGATCAGACTGCAGCGACGACCGTAGGATCGGACTTGCACCTCTGCACGGCACAGAAATGGGCACATGAAGGCACGATCGTTCCTGCACTTCAATCTCGTGGACAGCGACCAGCTTCCTCTTCTTGCCGTTGCTACAGCCTGCGGACCGCTCCTCGGCGTAAGTTGCTGTTGCCACTTCATCCTCACTGTGCTCCTTCTTCACAGCATACTGTACGGATCTAGCTGCCTTAGTGACCTTCCCAAAGGCCTGGATGCTCTTCTGTTGTGCAGGAACGAAAGACGTGCGCTTGGTAGTTGTTGCTGTAATTTTGCACTTTTTGTTAGGAGGCATTACTGCCCTTTGGAGTATATTAGAGTAAGTTCAATACATGAGACCTGGTCGTCGGAAGGGTCAATGGTGTTGTGGAGGTAGTCGGGATTGTGAGGTGAAGACTCCAGAAGCAGGCGCGTCGAAGGAAGACGTGTCGCGCGTACACGAGCCGAGGCACTATCCCGATTTGGACACATTGATTGACGCTAAGTTACTGGGCCTCTCGTCGCCTCGTGATATCTTGGCAATGCTGAGGATACATGATAGCGTTACAGCTATGATACGTCTACCTTACTTACTTCGTGATGCCTAGAGGACCCTGTAATAATTCATAACAGTCTCCGCTCCAACTTGGGTCACCGTCACGAATCAACCACCTCGCCATGCAAATTTAATTCCCATAGCATAAACACATATTGCTCAAACTCTTTACAACTCGTTCAATTAGTTTTCTAGCGGAAGAACGAGCTGTTCTGTCCTTGCTGGAGAGTTGACAGAGGAGCATCAGTAGGAGGTGTTGAGAAGAGCTTCACTATGTACTATACATGGAGGACGCATATCTTTCCCACTTTCAGACCTGACAAGACAAGACAACCCAAGGAACAAGATCAACGCAGAGCCTGATGCAAACGACGACTGTGTGCCCATCACTTCCATCATGACCTATTTGCCGAATCCGAACCAGCTCGAGAGACCGTTCTTCGCCTCAACGGCCTTTCGCTCCACAGTCTTGTCGAAGTTTTCAACTGTCTCATGCAGCTCCTTGCCGGCCTCCTTTCGGGCCTGTTCCAGCTTCTTGCGCGCATCGCTCGCAAGCTTCTCGGCACTCTTTTCCGCCTCGGTGAACTTGTTGCGAGCGTAATCGACCTGTGCACGGCAAAATATCAGCTGGATATGCAATCATATCCACGATCTAAAACCGCACCTCTTGATCAATCGTAGCCCCAGCCTTCAATGCCAATTCCTCGCCTTTTCTTGTGGCTTCGTGTTCCCTGCCCGGCATCTCCCCCTTCATCTTTCTAACCAATTTATCGGCATCCTCTATCATAGGGATCAGTCTAACTCAGAATCAAACAGATGGGATCACATACTCTCCATTTGCTTCTCTGCGATCGACGGATTTCCACCAGCCGAATACAGGTAGTACCCAACCCCACCAGCGGCGGTAAGGCCGAGGTAGAGAGGAAGACGTGATCTTGTTTGAGCCATTGTGTACAGATTCACAGGGTAACGTAGGTGATATCAATAATAGCTGTGGCAGGGAGGTATATGGGATGACTGTGGTATGGTATGATAGGCGTGGTCAGAGTCTTCGCGTGCGGAGCGGAGGGATGGATCATGGAAGGCCGGCGCTAGCCACAAACTTGGCCCTCCAGCGTCTAAGTTGACGTCAGAGTTATGCGCTACCTCCCGCACATGCTTTCCCCTATATTATGAGCTCCGCCACAGACAAAGCCACACTCACTTGTTGTATATCATTGGGTTTACCTAACTTAGCCTTAAGTTAGTCCTTGCGGATTATGTAGTCCATTGTCTCGAATTGGATTGTGACCTTCAAAAAGAACTGACGATTCTGATCGTCATATTTCTAATGATAGGGTAGTGAGCACTGGCAGGTCTATGTCGGGCTGCTCACCCTAACCAACCTTGCCCGCATGTTGCAACGCTGGTTGGTAGAAACGTTTGAAAGATGACTGGGACGGTAGCCAAGCTAGGTGCACTCTGGTTTACAATAAACAAGCGCCATGTCCGCCAATAGTACCACTCAGGCGTCACGATCGCAAGCAACTCCTGCTGAGTACGACCATGAGATCTCTCTCATAGATTCAACCAAGAGTGCGGGAAAAGGGAGAGCTGAAGCATCTGACAATGCGTCAAACGTGTCTGGCTCCTCGTCCCGAAAGGCGAGCGGAGTGCCTCTAAGCAGGAGACGGACCAGGGTAACCTTGAGGGAGGAGCTCGCAAGACGGAAGTACTCGAAGTGGCAGGAGGTTAGAAATGACGACCATGAGGATACGGAAACGTCGAGTGACGAAAGTCCCAACGAGTCTGCAGGAGCGGAGGTCAAAGGCGCCGAAGCAAAATCCCGAGCTCCACCTACGGGCGAAGAGCAGCCGAATAGAGCCGTACAGGCACAAAGACCACACTCTCAAAAGAAAGCCACCAAGATAGAGAAGAACAGAGGCAAACACGAGAAAGGAGCGTACGTGATCGACATTCTCTACGAAAACCAACGCGGCTTGTTCTGGTTTGGCATACCATTGTACTCGCACAAGTCACTACTGAATTTCGACCCTTCAGCATGGCAGACTGCTGCGCTCAAAGACAGCCCAGTCAATATCACCAATGCCCAAGTGCCCGATCCGAGTTGGGAGTGGACCTGGAAGTCATGGTATGTTGACATGTCCCAGGACGTCGATGAAGAGGGGTGGCAGTATTCATTTGCTTTCACTGGAGGCTCTGCCTGGCATGGGACGCACCCTTGGTTTCATTCTTTCTGCAGGAGACGGCGATGGCTGCGGAAGAGGGAGAAGAAGCACCTGAGCCGCCGTCCTGGTGCACGGGATGGTGTGAGCAAAGCAGTTGGGCTGAACGCAGATTACTTCACCATACATTCTCCCACTAGAGACTCGAGCACCGAAAGGACAGGAAATGGACAATCGCTTCATTCCCGTGGACAAGGCGACGGAACGCAGGACGAGGAAGACCCAGACGACGTCAGTGACATCACTGCACTTATGAGAGCTTTGAAAAAGGCTCCGGTGGATCGAGCGAAGGTAGCCGTGGTCAAGCGGTTCCTAATACAGGGGGGAGAGGATGTGTTTTACCTTGCAGACCGAGTAAGATACCGATTAACTTTGTTGACTTGCTTCTCAGACTAAAGATGTACAGATGCCCGACATCATGACCTCATTCCTCTTTCAGAATTCGTGCCGACAACTCCTCGCTTACCTGATTCATGCCTGTGATGCGGCGTCGGAGCATCAAGGGAAGCATTTGGGGAAAGAGACACTTGATCACGAAGTGCAGGAACGTCGGGTTAGAAGTCTTTCGAACGCAGTACGTGCTGCAGAGGAACAAGTTAAGGGTCTTGAGTATTGGAGTGATGTCAAGAACGTGGTTGGGTTAGAAGAGGGAAATGATGCCGCAGATCATCAAGAGTGTAGTCCCATCGAAAATGAGGGACCGAATGGGAAAGATGCCACAAAGGCCTCCAGGCCCGAGTTAGGGGACGTAACGGACGAGGCAGACAGACAGCGTGTTGAAGAGGACTTCAGCGAAGAATCAAAGGATGGTGAAAGGCCCGGTAAACTTGATAAAGGAAAGGAAAGGCAATAATGGTGTCATGCTACACTGAGCATCATCTGGCGCGCATAGGACACTCGGCTGACTCACTATTCATCAAGCGCTATGTGGGGTTGAGCGGGCGTCTTCACCAGAGGTGATTTGTCACTTACCAGAGGTGATTTGTCACTTCGAACTGTGCGCTGCACCGATATTTATCGTTACCAAGGAGGAACACTGTACATAAATATTCTCGTCAGAGGAGTCTTACGGTTGGGACTTAGGGCGGTCGACTCCTTTGGGGGAGTACACAACTTAATATCCATGAGGGCTTCAATTGTTCCAGATTCTTAACACCGCCAATCTTATGGGGATGATAGGTGAAACAGCTGACGGTGCAATCCATCATGTAAGGTAGAATCTTAAATGAGATCAACACCATAGCAGTTTCTCATATATCCTCCAGAGCCTTGAATTTTTCCAGAGGGCTCATATAATTGACTTGGATAAAGAACGCTACTAGATACGGTTAGAGCCCTTCATCGGCAAACGCCGAAGCATGCACCACGTCCTTGGCTAACAGAATTTGTAGATTTCCAGTACTGCTGTCGTCGTTCATTATGCCCTGTTCATAGCATATGTCCCTGGGAAGCCACATAGTTACAAGGAGCTCACTATCACGGTCATTCCAAGGTGGTCTCCTTGCGGCTCCCAGGGACCCTCTTCTCTTCCTGTACCCTCGCTGGTTCTCATCGAGAAGCGGAATATTCGTCGCTGATGGAAAACGAGCTTTCAGACCATCTATACAACGCAAACCACCAAGCACAAGAGGAGACAATGCAGCATCCGACACCGAGACTGCTTCCTGTCGGCAAGAAAATCTGCCGATCACCATCAGGAAGAGCAAGCGACTGCGAAAGCTTCCGATAGCTCAATGGTGTTCAAGTTTGGCTACATCGGGGATCCCTATGCATGGCTCTTTTCTTGGACACTGGACCCATTGTCTATTTCACGGGTACTCAGCACATCTTCAAACACGTCATTACTCGCCTACAACGTCTGCGATGAACGATGCCGTTGCCCTGTCTCAAACCTTAGCTATATCTAATACCGTGAGTGTTGATCAGGAGGCAACAGCAATTGAGGGCTCTACCACATCTAAGGAGCAGGGAAGGCCTCTCGTGCGAGTCGTACGCGCCGCAAAACGTCGACAGAAGCACCTCGCCGATAAAGCGTCGGTCAACCTGCAGTTGAAGGAGAAGAGCATCTTGTCGTTTGATTGGCGGGTGCCACTGAAACTTCTGGAGCAACACACTCAGTCTCATCAAACCCACGATGATGAAGAAGGGGAACGCATTCTGGTCCACAGAGATGTTATATCCGTGTTCGGAGGGAATGTTAGGGAAACTCTCTGGGATTTGAAGGTTCGAAGCGGATGCGAGGTGTACGTACTTGGGAAAGAAGAGGCAATTGGGTCATACCGCCGTGTTCTGCTACGCGGGTCGCCGAGCTCCATCGAATTGGCCAAAGACGTAATATGCGAAATGTTCCGTCAGGTCTCAGTTCATGTGAGAGAACCCGATGGCAGTATGCTTTTGTGTGGCGATGCAGCCAAGGAATATCAGGAGAGCGAGCCTTTGCTGGTGCATAAAGCCTGGGCCAAGAAACCGAAACTTCGTCAAGTTCGAGTCGACGAAATCCCCCGTCCCGAAGTGTGGAGCACATTGAGCTTCGCAGATTATGTGGCAGATCTCACCCAGTCCACAGTTTCTCGCTCAATGCAGCGTCATCTGTACAAAACTGCGAAACCACATGTCGTGATGGTTTCCCAAGAGCTCGTGGAACTTTTCAAAAACCCTCGATACGACGATTTCATCTCAGTCCAAGCTTTCAATGATACCTTGATCTTCTTGTACAAGCACAGCTTGATATCCACTATGCGTACATTGTTCGTACGGATGGAATCATTACAACTTCGAATGTTGCCTGAGACGTTTAATATAATGCTGCGCAGTGCCGCAGTCCAGAAAGACCTCCATCATTACACCAGTCTCCTTAGGTCGATGATACAAAGAGGGTACAAACCTACCCCGGAGTCATGGGTAGCGCTGGTAATGGCAGTACCATCAAGAGCGGTACAATTGCGAATCGAATCTAGTATGCGGGAGAAGGGCCTACTTCGTTTCCCAACAGCTGTAAAAGGGATCACAATGCTCATGCTCCCTGGCGAATTGAATGGGCCTTTCAATAGCGGGCAAGACATGCCAAGCTTCATTGCCCGTATGGATGAGATATATGGTCCGTATTGGATGTCGCCGTCGTCGTTGAATCGGGTGTTAGATGTACTTGGTGAAAGAGGGTCGTTCTCACAGGCCTCGGACGCGATCAAGCTTTTCCTAGAGCGAAGCATTCGACCCAATACTGCTTCCTTGAATACTCTACTCAGTCATTGTCACCGTCAAGGTGACCTGAGCGAGGCGATTCGACTAATCCATTATAGTACCTTAGAACTCGGGGTCCTAGCCGACGACATCACTTATCACAACCTGTTCATGCTCGCGTGGAAGAGTCAGCAGTACAATGTCTGTCGCATCGTCTGGCGCCATGCTTGCATGGAGGCAGCCGTCAGCTATAGGATGCAAGAGCTAATGCTCCGAAGCCTCATGCGCAATACTCCCAGCCAGCTCAACACAATAGGTGAAATGTGGATTGTGAGTGCAGCAAAGGTCATAGCAGGAGTTGATGCCAATCCTGGGACAGTCGCCAAGTTGATTGGATGGTCGGAGACTGGCCAGCAGCGAGAGAGGCACTTGGCGCTCGCGAAGGAGGTGCTGGCTCAAGACCTTGCTACCGTGCTCAAACACCGCCCCGCTCATTCTCTAATACCACAACTCACAGAAGCTCTGACGCTGGACAGACATTGGACTTCCAAGCAATTATGGAAGGAGACCTCCACGACATGGAAGCTGGAGAATGCTATCAATGTTCCGCTTATACCCCGCTTGACATGTTAGGCTCAGGGACGTTTAGTTTCAACTTCCTCTGCACCGCCTCGAAGCTATGCTGTGCGAAGTTTCCATTGTTATATCTCCCCTTCGCAATTGGAGGCGCTTTGATGAACAGTCTGTCCCACCCGTGTTGGTCCTAAATATACACCAACCCCGGCGCGCACAGCCAAATCCGCCCGCGAAGGATGAGACACTGGGGAAACGGGACCATACAATTGATCTGCAGTGAGGAGGCGTAGCTAGGCAGAACAGCAAAACCAACAACACCTGTCGATATACGTACCTTTTCAATGTTTATAGGCTACAACCGTCGCTCTGATAGCAGTGGATATACGATTGCTGAAATCACACAGAGATAATGTTGAAGACATTGATGTTGTTGACGCTCTTGGCGCTCAGGCCACTCGTCTCGGCATTTGACCAGAAACACATCGAGCTGCTGACTAAGGCTGCCTCCTACACCTTCGATCAGATTTGCGAGTTACACAATCCTGACCCTTTCTTTGATGAGGAGGTGAGTTGATATTGCTTCAGTCGAGAATCCAGACATGGCTCCTGTTGCCCTTGTCGTATGGGCTTGAACATGTTGTCGCCGGTCTGCTAACTCCCAGTGGCTGTACAATAGAACCTCGCCGATCTCATTAACCCTTTCTCCAACGATTTATATTACTTCCTAACAACTCCCGACACATCGCAAGCTGCTCAGCACGGCGGAAGTAAACGTCATTCGGTAAGTTTGTCATACTCTTGCGAACTTCCGCCTACCCAGAATTTAGTATGGTATATCGATTCGCCCCGAGAAGGGCGATCGGCTGCTACCAACTATCACGAAATAGCCTCTTTGTGTTGACAGCTGACTGGAGTCGTGGTGCTGGTGCAGAAAGGTCAAAACTTCCTGACGCATAATGAGAGAGACGAAGAACCGGACTGTGTGGCCCTTCAAGTGGTCGAGTCACAGCTCAAAACGGTAAGGTCTATTGACAGGATAGTGTATGTACCGCGAGCTCATTCTCTTAACAGTTCTCCGAAGTGTTCCAAAACATGACCTATGCCATTGGCGAGATCTGTTACCGGCAGTGCGAATATTACGGAGCAGCCCGGGTCGCTGTCACCAAATTGCAGACAACGATGCAGCAGATGTACTTCGGTGTAGGTGGCCCTTGCATTCCTTCCCGTCGTCAGCATCGTCGTCAATATCATTACGATGCTGCACATCATTTCCATTATCTTGGAACATCACTCGTCCAACCTCTCCATCGTTCTGACTGCTGTCTGCTACAGAGTCTTGCGGGACAAGTCCGAAAGCTCGAAGCCAGGACAGGCTGTTTCTTCATCTCGGATCTGTTCCTAGTGGAGAACGAACGAGCCCTTGATTATACCTTGGTGTGGATCGAGACAATCCAGAAGATGAGAACCCCCTGTGCTGGGATGAAGGAAGCTCGCCATGCGCAGGGCAAGCCTCGCAAATCGCCGCTCGGCAAACTGTCGAGGTCGGTCTGATTTTGGACCCTCTGGACTCGAGGCTATCAGTCCGCACGGGTAGTATTCTGGGGTGCGATCGAGAAATCGAAGAAGCGTATGTTTTGGACTGAGCCATAATCTTCGTTCTCTACGTTGCGGCCTCGTACAGCAGCGTCAAATAATATAGTCACTAGTCAGAGCAAGTTTGCATGGTTACATCCTTGTTTGTCCGTGTTAGCGATCATCTCTTATTCACTATTATTGCTTGCTTTGACTTGATCTGTAAAACTACCTGCCGCATCTCACCTCACCTCAACACAACAACCTCCACTCTTTCATCCTAAAACATCCACTGCACCTCCCACCACACAAGCAAGCCCATCTAAATCTCGCGCTCAGGCTCACCTTGCAGCCTATCGACTCACCGGACACAAAAGTCACCACAACAACACAGCGCAACATAGCGCAACGCAGCGCAACCACACTGCTCCGCCCCTTGCACGATCCATCGACCAAACCACACCAAACCCACCAAACAGCCCACCTCAAAACCATGTCCTCCACCCAACCCCAGCTCCCCCCCTTCCTCACCCTCCCCGCCGAAATCCGGCTCAAGATCTACGCCCTCGTCCTCCCGCAATCCCTTCGCCTGCGCTTCAAACCGCACCGCCGCAACGGCAACCGGACGTGGCGCAAAAAGCAGAATCTCCACTCGCTCACGGCCAGCGGCCACAAGCGCATCTCGCTGCTCCTCACCTCGCGCCTCCTCCACCGCGAATCCGCACCGCTCTTCTACGCCGTCAACACCTTCGTGCTGGAAATTGATGGGTACAGCTTCACTGACACGTTGCGGACCCATGTGTTGGGCTACATGCGTGACGTGGAGATCGGGCCTTGGAATGTCGGGAGGTACAGTGTGTGGTACCGGAATCGCCTCGAGCGCGTCCTCGGCGGGGCGGGGAGGGTGTTTGTGGATTTGCGGCGGCTGACGGTGCGGGTTGAGGAGAAGAATTCTTTTGCGCATGGGCTCGTGCACGGGATGCTGGGTGGGTTGTTGAGGGAGGCGGGGCGAAGGCGGTTGGAGAGTGTGGTTTTGATGGGGAAGGAGGGGTTTGGCCGGAGGTGTGTGGCGGGGTTGGTGGGGACGACGTTGGGGGAGGGGTGGGTGAGAATCGGGAAGGTTTGTTGGGTGAGGGAAAAGGGTGGGAGGGGTGTGGATGGGGTGGAAGAGGGGTTGGAGGGGGGTTTGATGGATGTACAATTGTGAGGGGATGGGTGAGGGGAGGGTGAAGATGACGGATATGGTGATGGTCGATCGATCGTGTAAGGGTTTGAACGGGTGAGAGTCAGATGCAGTGGAGCTCAATTGTAGCAAAAGAGTGTGAGATTGGTACTTCTTGCGGAGGAGGAAAACAACCGCAGATACAAGAAAGTAATACTAGAAAATTGAGAAAACGTTGCAAGAGGTGCCTTAGGGACCTCTTTACTCAAATGAAACACGCACAATTTCACTCAAGGCCAGCGAAACGAAGTTCTGAATCAGAAGCAAAGACTCCAATCAACGAGCGTACCAAGGAAAAACTCCGCGAATCCGACTCCACGTCAGCGATGTGAGAACAGTATGAGAAGTGAAAATACCAGTCATGATATCGTAAGTAGGAAAGCAAAAGACCGCCTCACAATCGGCGCAAAAATGAAGCTATAAACCAAGAACGACAGAACGAGGAACAAGAAAGAGAACATCGACAGCCGAAGTAGCGATAACCAGCCAAAGGAGATACCTGCGAAGGCCCCAGAGTCTATCCTAGCTCCACTCAGATTCCCATTCTAACCACCCAGGTCTGACCCAACCATCTAGAGACCGACTCCAAATCGCCCATCCGTCCATGAACCACAATAAATCGCTTGTCCGTCTTGGAGTATATGCCATCTCCCCAATCCCAATGCATTGGCCTGTTTATCCGACATCCCAAATAACCCACAAGAAACCGCCTGCCCATCTTCGAAAAACACCGTCCTCCTAGATCCATGCATCGCCCTGTTGTCCGACATCCCAAATCGCAAGCTGTCGAATTGATCTGTATGTGTGTCTGTGTCTGTATCCGTGTCTATGTCGTCTTTAATACGATAGGCCGTTGCTGTTGCGTTGCCGCCCCGCGATGCCGCTATAACCCAATCCGAGACCGCCCAAGAACACCATTCGCCAAACGCCCATTCCATTCGCCATTCGCCAACGCCCCACCGCAGCCTCATCGCAACCCAACCCAACAACAACGCAAGAGCCCCAAAAACTCCTTCTCTTGAAAACAAACGACCCTCCCCTCTCAACCCACCCAAAAAAAAAACCGACCTTCAACAAACCCCTTCCCCTCCCCCCTCTTTCCCCCCCCCTCTCACTCAAGCCGCCGCCTCGCCTCTCCTCCTCCTCTCGCCGCCCGTGGGCACCTCGACATTATGCGTGTTGCGCAGGTGCTCATACAGGTGATCGCGACGTGAGAAGCCACGCTCGGCCTTGCGGTCGCAGCGCGGGCGCGGACAGTTCCACCGCTGCCTGACCTCGTGCACCGTGTTCATGTGGCGCAGCAGGTCGGCGCGCCGCTTGAAGCGGCCGTTGGTTTCGCAGCCCGGCACGAGACAGACGAGGCCTCTGTTGGGTGGGAGGGTGCGGTCAGTGAGGTGGGGAGGAAGAGGAGGAGGAGGGACAGGCAGGCCGGGGACGAGGGGTGGAGGAGGAAGAAGAGGAAGACGTACGCGGGTGCGGTCTCGGTGGTGCTACGTTGGCTTCGCGGAGGTTCTTGTGCCGGCTGCGATCGTTGCGCTGGTTGCTGGTATGGCGCTTGGGAGGGGTATGCTGGGTCCTCGGTGGGGGCGAAGTACGCTTGCGGTGTTGGCGACGTGGTATTATAGATGGGATACCAGTCCTGCTGCTGCTCCGTGCTCCACCCATAGGAAGGGGGCGACTCGGCGTAGGAGGACATGCTCTGGGATGAGTTCGTCGCGGCCATGGCGTGACCGCCGCCACCGAATGAGGAGGGTGAGGTCGTGTATCCGTATTCGTCCATTGCGTCGTAGGCATAATCCTCTGGTGTGTATTCGTACTGTACTTGGTATCAATATCGGTATCGACGTAAAGGGTGGTGGTTTACTAATGCAATAGGACTACTAACCCGGTAAGTGTACGATGACATGGTTGATCACGGCAGTGAGTGACGATAAATGTGACGGTGAGATTGGGTTCAGCAAGGGAAGGGGTATGAGGGAGCGGTAGATCCTTAGAATGGTCAGGATGATTGGATTGATTGTTATTGCATGAAAGTGGTTGAGTTCAATCTAAATATTCGAACGCGTGCATCTGTATATTGAAGGTTATATACAAGGACCAAAGCGTAGTAGTGCCGCCCGGAACGAGTTGCTTCACTTTCCCACTCGGATCTTCACACGTGCCTCTTCAGATCCAAGTGCTGCCTGAGATGATTGTCGACGTGATTCGAACATGTCATTGGTTTCCATGCGTTTTCCATGTGTTATTCATGCGGTGAGTGATATAGTAAACCGTCAAATGATTCTGCCGGCAGAATCCCTGCATAACATCCACTGGTACTGCAGAGTAGAAGCAAGAAGCTACCGCCTCACATTGAAGCCCCAGGAACCAATAAGGTTTGCGGAATTTGAGCGGTGTTGTCCCGAGCCCGATATTTTCGGTAGTTGATGGTGCAGAGAATCTAATTGGTTGCCCTGATTATCCTCAATCATTGACCATGGACCTTGTTCGCCCGGATCGGTCGGTCAGTCTTATAGTCCATGGAGGCGAATATCGTATACTCCTTTTTTGGAAGGCGTCGAGTATCTTGTTAGACTGGTTTAGACGGGACGACGACGTACTCCGCCATCGCAGGGTGGGAATCACTCCATGATCTTCGCGATGGCGCTGGAGCCTTGTACTTCCGCCTCACTTTCACATGCTACTAAGAGAGTGATTTGGTCCCTGAGTAGGAAGTTGTTCGACGGAAGTAGAGAGCGGCGAAGCACGCTCTCTCGTGACCTGTACCGACGGTAGTTCGAAAGAACCGAGTAGTAGGACGCCGGGCGTGTTGCATCAGCCTGGTCAAAATGTCACTAAGGGCTCAGCGGGTATAAGATATTAGCAGTGCGGGAAGCAATGATACAGATCGATGAAAGGATGAGCTCACCCGCGCCTTCTTCGGCCCGAGTTTGGACATCATTTCCCTCGAGGTCGGAAGGGCAATGTGACATTGTCTTGCTGAGGGTCAAGACGAAGGCAACCGGCGGGATCTTAATACCAGTATGATGTGGAGCCAGGGGATGCGTGGCAGTGCATAATTGACTGATGCGAAGCAGTAAGATGCGAAGCGTTGTATGATGGCAGTCGGGCGACGTTCGATTTAGCGTTGGTAGCCTTCTCAGCCTAACAAGTAAGGCTAAGACTGAGGCTCCGGCTCGGGCTAGAAGGCCCCGAGCTCCGGGTCAAACGACTACAAGCGCTAAGAAGCACAGCCCAGAGGCCTGAGCCTCACATGCCAACGACAATGACCGAGAACGTAGTATGCTATCGAGGTCTCTAAGAGAGTAGGAGTGGCAGTACACCTCACCACTAGCTATCGAATGAGCTTGAGCGTGGTATTACTGGATAGGTCGCATTGATTTGCGTGCGCGAGCCAATTGATGCGACTGCGTTAGGTGTGACTGCGGTCCTCAGAGGTACTTTGCAACTCAGTTTTTGACTTCGCCTCCTACTGCGCAACGAGAGATATACTGACTGCATGCCCATATGATGAGGAGCGGACATTGAGAGACTAACGTTGAGGTACTACACGTACAGGATCCGTACGCGTGACTGACATGCGCAAACATGCTTGGATTGTTGGACTGGGAAGACACATTGCCGCCTAGAATATAAGGAATCTTCCAAGACCATCGCTGTGAACTATGTGAAGCGCACATTTGTATGACGAACAAGGCGCACTTGAGCCACATCTTTCCCCAGGCTGTAAGCAAACCAGGCAACATGACATTCTCGTTGTTTGGTTGCCCAATCAGCAAGCAGTCAGAAGCACTGGGAGACGCCTTGTTCATTCCCAAGCCCTACGAACACCTTTGCAGACGGTTTAAAGTGAAGAATAGTAGAAGATTGCTCCACTGGACTGACCCTTGGAGCTGCCAATCACTCCTGACCCAGATTGGTCGGCGTCTCCAGGTATCCGAACGCTGTCAGATTGGCCCAGAAGTGTGGCTGCAAGATAGCTCAAATTCGAACTTGCAAAAACGTGTATAAACGGTTAGCTCGAAGTCCTGAACGTTTATGCCTCTTGTTAGCAATCATTGGGCCGAGACTTTGCCTCATGCAGGGCGCCACTGTGTGAGCATTCGGGTTCAGATATATTAGTAACCATTTCGAAAGAATTTCACAAGAAGGCGATAAAAACGTCTAGGAACAAGAGCCATGATGCGATCAGAGCTGCCACTCTGAATATCCTTCAATTGATACGGGATATAGTGGTAGACGAACAGGACCTCTGCGGATGGTCCGCTAACTGTTCAAACACGCCTGCCGATACCTACGCCGAGTTCCGTGACCTTATGCCCCAGACGCCCGATGATCATAGATCGTCTTCCAGGAACTTGTACGCAAACTTGAATTCTGCCTTTCGACGGTTCATCCTACAAATCGACCGAGCACGTCAGTGAATGTTCCTCTCAAAATCAAAGAAAGGAAGTCCGTGGACTAAGAAACTATGCTTGTGCTGACCATGTACTCTCGTAGTCGAAAAATCTATATGTTCCCTGCTCGAACTCCTCGGTTATCGTCTTGGGCTCCTCATGGCGCTGGAACCACGTTTGGTATTGCTTGTGGAATCGCCAACTCTGGCTCTTCAGTGACTTTGCCGCCAGATATTGCTCATACGTGCCCTGACGATAGTAAAAGATGTAGAAAAGTGTGTCGGTGTCTATTCTCCCGTAGAGCTGTTGATCGTCCAGCAGATGTAAAGGTTCCTGAGGGTAATACCGAGGGGTAGAGTACCGCGTCTGGGGTTTGTAATGATACGGTTTCTCCGCGTCTGTAGAGTCGGGACGAGTGGCGTGAGATGCGTTGAGAAGTCGTTGCACAGAAGGTGAAGGAGTAGATGACACACGAGTCTTGGTTATTTCGAATGACTGTATAAGATCTTGTAGCCCAGGCGGCAGGTGGTAGATCGACTCATCCGCGTCTGGCTCGACATGTGAGTCGCCATTCGTTTGAGTAGTCTCAACTGAGACATTCTGTTTAGGCGGTACTGGTACTTTCTCGGGTTCGGCTGGGGGTTGCGGCTTTTCTGGAATCGTCGACGTGGTCGTCGATTGCACAATCTTGGTCGTCTGAGAAGGCACGGTTTCGGCCTTTTCTAATGCTGGTGTTGGCGGTATGCTACTTGCTACACTTCCCACAGCTGCAGCGCTTGAATGGCTGAGCGTTGGTGACTTCGTCTGCGCCTGACTACTCGAAGATCCGTCTGTGCTTGCTGCGATCGGGACTGCTGCTCTCTGGCCTTGCGTGTGACTGACACCCACTGGTTGCGCGGGCACAGAGTTCGGCGAGGTGGTGGCGCTACTCTTAGAAGCAGGTGCTGGTGGTAATGGAGCCAGACCGGTGCTCACATTTGCTGACGAAGGTGCCACCCCTGGTGGAGGAGGTAATGGAGCGATGCCAACGGCATTTTTGTCGCTTGCTGCAGCCGCAGCGGCGGCAGAAGCATACTTCAGCGTTTCCCCCGGCGCTCGCGTTGGTAATGGTGCTGGCTTCATGCTGTTGTTAGTGATACCGTTTGTGTTGTTCTGAAGAGGGGTGTGTAGTGTTGCAAGGGCGGGGAGGGGTGATCTGAGTTGTGTTGACGGCCTTCGAGCTGCGGCAACTGGAGGCTCTGAAATGGACGATGGTTTTGTTTTCGCCATGCCAGTCCCAATACCTCGGCCGTCAGCCGATTCTGGTAACTCGTCTTGTATGGATTGTGTATCTTGCGAGGAAACCCGGTCGTTATCGTTATTCATCCCGAACGCGCCTTCGTCCTCCTCAAGGTTTAGGTCATCGTAGAGTGTATCATCCTCCATGAACTCTACTAGCTGATTCTCTTCCACGTAATATTTTATGCTCTCTTCTAGCTGGGAGACCTGCTCCGGTTCCACGTTGCCATTCTCTAGTGACCGTAGAGTGAGTTCCAATTTCCCCTGATGCCACTTATGCCGCTCCGTGAATTTCGAAATCTCCGCCAGACGGTCTGCCTTCGTCGGGTCCTTCTTCCCTTTCTTGACAGTTGCATGCAGAGCCTCCTCTTCCGCCTCCATCGTCTCGACTTGCCTCTCGAGCTCCTCCACCATAGAAGACAGGAATTGACAGGCCTCTACTTTCTCCTTCTCTTTAGGATCTAGCTTCGCTGCAGCGGACAAGCCTTCTTTGGAATATGCCTTCGTTTTCATTTCCTTCTCGACAGCCTTGAACTTCTCCATTTGCTACATTGTTAACGTCAGCCAGTCGCCAGCCTGATCGTGAAGAGCATAATTTTCTCCCCGGCAACACGTACGGTCTCGATGGCCTTTCGTTGTTCTAACAGCGGCTTCTTGTCTTTGACTTCGTTTCCAGCTGCCCACGTCTTGATCTGATCTCGGTGCCGTTGCAGCTTCTTGATTTCCCGTTTGAGGAGATCTTCCAGCTTCTCCTTTTGCGAGGCATTTGTGGTTTGTTGTATTTTGTCGTATATCACCTCAAATGCCTGGATGCCCTCTGACACCTTCTTGAAGGTCTTGTCCATTTCCTGCTGAATCTTTCGTTGCGACATCGTGAAATCGGGCAGAGTGCAGGCACCCGGTGGTTTGGAGCAAGATGGTGTTTCGACAAACCGGCGCGTCTTCGCCCGTTTCGCGTTACTAAGTTCGATGTCGCTGGTGTGACGAGGTCCGGAGCTGCAATTCGTAGAGGGAGCTTACGAGACCATACAACCGGCAGCTTGATGGTAGGTAAGGTAACTTAAGGCAAGGTAGGTAAGGTAGTGATCGTCCTACGATAACTCGCTTCACTAACCAGAAGCGGAATTAGCGCCTCAGGGTGCAGCAGGTACGAAGTACCATACAGTAGACTTCTTCGCATGATCTTCCTGAGCAGCAGACCTCGTTGGTCTACATATAGGCTTCCACTTGAACGCCTGGTTCAGTGCGTGCATTTCGGACTGAACAGAACACCCGAGGATATTGATGCACAGTGAAAGACATACAATTCCCTGTTTTATCTGACCACAAGCGACACTCACACATGTCGACGGAGCCATGAAAGGTGGGAAGGAAGTCAACAAATATGGTTCGCCGCTGATTGTTCGAAGCCGTACTTCAACGAGTTGCGTCAGCTTCAGTCACGGTTGACAAACAGCTGGTCTCGTCAATCGGCAGGGGTGTACTTGTATTTGCCGCTGTCGCATCTGACGATACACAGAAAGAGGTGGAAGCAATGGCAGCAAAGGTCTTGAAGTTGAAGTTATGGCCCGATGAAGCTGGTGGCACGGTATCAGGATCATGTCAGAGACTGGTCTCGGCGCTTAGCTGATGATTCGCTTGCAGTGGAAACAGAGTGTACAGGATATCAAGGGTGAAGTCTTGTGTGGTTAGTAAGGCTGCTTTCACTACAGCTGTCATTGTAGCATGGTCATCAATACTCATTCATCGATGTAAGTCTCTCAGTTTACCTTACTCGCATCGACCAAGAAGGGCTCGAAGCCGGACTTCCATGGTGCTGCTGGCGGTGATAAAGCAAGAGAGTTATACGACCATTTCTATGCGAAAGTGCAAGAGATCTATGAGCCTGAGAAGGTCAAGAATGGCGTCTTTCAGGCCATGATGGAGGTTGGACTGGTGAATGATGGACCGGTAGGTGTAGACTACCGCTGTGAGGACGGCGCGGTAAACGCTCGAATAAGCATTTCAAATTTGATGCATGGCGGTCTGAAGCTGACATATTGTGAAATATTCAGGTTACTATGGAGATTCAGACGAATCCGCCAAAAGTTGAAAGTGGAAAATCAAATACGCCGAAAGAAACCGAGTCTGACTTGTACGCTGGGCTCCCACCATCGTTACTTGAGTAGTAGCATGGGCATCATCTTAGATGGTTTCTTGAAGAATGACCAAGTCTGGATTCGATGGTACAGAACCGAAGCACCGTGAAGCCCATGTGGACCACGAAGTGAACATAGTTGACGCAATGTGTAATGGCGAAGGGTGGTATAGGCGTGCAGAGGGCGAGGAGGAGGGAGAGGGGGAGAGGGAGAGGAGGAGGAGGAGGAGGAAGAGAGGAGCTTGAGGTGGGGCAGCTTTTGATGTTGGTGGGGTGTTTAGCTATGCCTATAAATAGAACAGCAATCAGACATATGGAACTTTCGTGAACCCTTACCGTCAAATTTGTCTCAGCTTCTTCCTCTCAGAAGCTTTCTAGAAGTCTTACGAGGATACGGCTTCTAGATCACCACGAAAATACTTCTCAGTAAGGTACCAAACATTGAAATACAGCTCTCTTCACACAACTCCACAATGGCCTCCGAACACAACAGTCAGTGTTTAGTCGAAAGGCCTCAATGGCTTAGATCGAACAGGCATGGAATATGCTGACAGTAACGATAGAGCGCTCCAAGGTATTCTTCGACATCCAGATCGGGACAAGGAAAGAAGGACGGATATTCTTTGAGCTTGTATGCTTCATCACCCTCCAGTTTAATAACCCCTTGGTCGCCAATGTCTCTCGCCATTCATGCATGATTGTCAAAGGAATCTAACACCAAACGGACACCATATAGTACAATGACGGTGAGCAAGAGTCCTGAGACAGCTTACTGTCATCGCCTAATGCCGCTCTCCAGTCGTGCCGAAAACAGCAGAGAATTTCAGAGCATTATGTACGGGGGAGAAGGGCACAGGGAAGTCCGGGAAGCCGCTGAGCTTTAAAGGTTCGTCATCAGGTTTACCACCGTTCTGTGATGCGCCTGGCTGACGGCTGCTGAGGTAGGCTCCGGCTTTCATCGAGTCATCAAACAATTCATGATACAAGGCGGCGACTTCACCGCGGGCAATGGCACTGGCGGAGAGTCAATTTATGGAGAAAAGTTCGAAGACGAGAACTTTGAGATCAAGCACGAGAAACCATTCCTGCTGTCAATGGCAAATGCTGGGCCTGGTAAGTCTATGGCGATTGTTTCTGCGCAAACGTAGCCGCTGACCACGAGAACAGGCACAAACGGCTCGCAATTCTTCGTTACTACGGTTCCCACTCCTCATCTGGACGGAAAGCATGTCGTGTTTGGAGAGGTGTTGAGTGGCAAAGGCATTGTGCGGAAGATCGAGAACCTCAAGACACAAAACGACAAGCCTACACAAGACGTCACCATAACAGGTCCGCCTCAACAACCTTCACTTCCAAACGCACAAGCTAATCACGAACCTCAGACTGCGGCCAACTGGAAGACGACGTAGATGCTACTGCACCGAAAACCGTCGACACCACCGGCGACCCATACGAAGACTACCCCGAAGACCAAGCCGAAGAACTCCCCGGCCCACAAGTCATCAAAATGGTCACGGAAATCAAAGAATTCGGCAACAAGGCGTTCAAAAACGGGGACGTACATCTTGGCCTCGAGAAATACCAGAAAGGGCTGCGCTACCTGGACGAATACTCGGAAGAGGAGAAAGACGCCGCGGCCTCCGCCCTGCGCTTCACGCTGCACTCCAACGCCGCCCTGCTGCAAGTGAAGCTGAAGAGCTTCGACGAGGCGCAGACGTCGGCCTCGCACGCGCTCGCCGTCCAGGGCGCCTCCGAGGCGGACAAGGCCAAGGCTCACTACCGTCGGGCGCTAGCGCGCGAGGGGCTGCGGGACGACGAGGATGCCATGCGTGACTTGCAAGAGGCGGCGAAGCTGGCACCTGGTGACGCGGCCGTTGCGAAGGAACTGGCTGCGGTCAAGAAGCGGGCAGCCGATCAGGCGAAGAAAGAGAAGGCGGCGTATCAAAAGTTCTTTCAGTGATGTGTGGCTGTCATCGTTAGTAGCCGACAAATGTCTTTGCACAGCGAGGCGGATGCGACAGATTGCTCTGGCGATGAGGGAAATCTCTCGAATCTATCATAGAAGGCAGTTGCGCATATGAGCTTGGCAGCTACGTTAACACGTATTTGGCAGTGTAGCCCTAGACCGACAGAGCAAGGTAGAAACAACCCTCTCGAAATACACATTAGACCAAGTCCCCCTTGTTCAAAACACCGTGACCGTATGCAAAGACAACAAACCTTCCTGACTCATCACAACATCGCTCGAAAACTCAACCACCACCAAACAACCATCAACTCGAAAAATGCACAAGAAGAGGACAGCTCAAGTATCATGCACGAAAAACGCAACCAACGCAACCTGCCCAACGCTCGAACCGGGTGCACGCTAGATATGCAACACCCCACCGCAACCGAACCGATCGATCCATTCATCCCCCCTACAGCTATAGACAATCGAACGGTCAAAGACCCCAGTCGTCCATCACTGCTGCCACAGTCTCTCGACAAACTCCTTGCCCGGATCCCCCCTCGACGCTTCTCTCTCCTTGACCTTCCGCCTCAATCCGCCCACGAAGTCGGTAAACCGGTACTTGCCGCCGCCGTCTCTGCTAGCGGGACTCTGCGGCGGCGGCCCGACCGCTGGCCCCGCGGTGTCTAGGGATTGCACCGAGGCCGAATGTAGAGATAGCGCGGCTTCGGCCTCGGCGTTGCGTTTCTCGAACGCCCAGTTCGAAATTGATGGGGACGGCGGTTCGTTCCAAGGGCCGGACGCGGAGCCAGGCGGTGTGGTGGAGCCGTCGTTTTCGACTTCCGTTTCGTTTTGGGGTTCGTTGCCCTTGCCGTGGTTGTCGTGTGCGCCGTTCGATGATGTCGATAGGGCACCCGCGTGGTGGGTTCGGGGGAAGTAGCTCAGGCTCGTGCGACTGCTGTTTCCCGTGCTGATGGCGGGGCCGCTGGGGACGGGCGACTTGCTGCGGTCGACGGCGGTAGCGGGGGCGGCGGTCAGGGTGGTGGATTGTTCCATCAGCTCGATCAGCTCTTCCCACTTCACTTCGAGCTGACCGCTCGGTCGTTCGGCCTGCTCGGCTTTGGCGAGCGCTTCGGCGGTTTTCCTTTCGAGGCCGAGACACAGGTCGTGGAATTTGGCGAGATCGCCTTCGAAGCCTCCGTGGCTTGCTGCGACTTCTTGCATAGCGGTCAGCCACAGCGTGACGAGCGCCGCGAAGTTTTGGGCGTGATCAATCAGATATGGTAGGCTTGGGAACCCTTCGCGGCTCGTCGGCGGTAGTCTTGCGAGGATGGTGATGGGGGTGGCATAAGATGGCGGGATCGCAGACGTGGCGCGTTCCGGTGTGATGGAGCAGATGCTGTCGATGAATGTCTTGAATTCCTGGCGCGAGGACGTCAGAAATGCGTTCATAGGCTCCATCCACGGTTCTTTCGATCCGAAAGAAGCCATATTCGCGAGCCCTTGAAGGGATTTGGCGATGAGAGTCAGGGTGCGTTGCGCGCGGGGACGGGGGTGTTCTGTTGTCAATCAGCAAATTTTTCTGAGATTGGAGGTGTGACTCGCCTTTCAGCAGTCCGAAAAGCTTCGGATTCAGGACCGCCGGGCAGAAGAACCGCAGGAACAAGAAGCCGGAAACGCTACTGTAAGTGACCGTCCGCAAGAAATCACCGTACCGATCGTCCGCACATGAACGAATGTGCCGAAATATCATCCGTAACTCGGGCGGACATCGAGATGATGAATTATAGATCGACTTCCAGACATCGCTTGTTAGGATCATGAGGTTACGCCAGTTTCGGTTCAGTATATCCTGCTGCTGCACCCTGTTCGGGTCAACCTCGCAGTCGGGATCGCTCTCATCGATGTCCCTAATCTTCTCGATAAGCGTCTCCTCAAGGTATTCTTTACCAAGTCGCCTCATATGGAGATCGAGCGCTTTGGTCAACAACGAGTTGCCGCGGAACAGCAGGTTGGCCTCGACAGCAGCCGATTTACCAAGGTCGCGGAGGAGGAGCTCTCGCTCGACCCCTGATTCATAGGAATCATTCGACTGAATTCTGCGGCTATATCGGAGCCTCGTCACAGGTGTTTCCTTACTGACACCGTCAATCTCGTCTTCGGCCAAAGCCATGATCCACTCGCTCGCCTGCCCGGAAACTTGGAAGATGTTGAGTAAGATCTCAGATAATCTTTTCAAGTCGGAAGAGACCATTTGTGCGATCTGTAACGTCAGACCAGTCGAGAATGAATGTAGTAGCTCAGACATTGGCTGATATTCCTTTGACATGAGGACCACGAGCTCCTCGGCGCGAACCTTCATGAGCATCTCACCCACGGTCTCGTCCTGTTCAGTCATGATCGGCCACCACTTCTCTATTTCCTTGCCCCGCTCGAGATCATCTAATCGAAGCTCCACCATTCCGAGTATTGTGTCCAGGGAGGAGACCTCCACATCTCCGACTAGCGTCATCGGTCTAGAATCGCCTTGTCCAAGTGCGTACGGGCCGTGTGCCACGATCGTCCAATCCTTTTCTGCAAGATTTCGCGTCTTGAGCGCTATCGACGTGCTCGAGAGCACGGGCGGTAAGTCATAGAAGTTATAATCCTCCCTCCAGAAAGGATTACTTGTATCTGACTTGACTGCAGTCCTTGCCCTGACTTCACCATCAAGTAGTACCTCAGCATAGTGATCGCCCACAATGCGAACCGTTTCCATTGATGACTGATGCCGAGATAGAGACCTGGCATCACTTGATCGTCTTTCACGAGGATTTCGTAATTTGGCCTCAATGATCCGCAGCGAAAGCAGCCGTTCTACACGAAACATATTCGACGTTGAGTCCGAGTGTAATACTTGTGGTTTGTCTGGAGGTTTGACTCCACCACTCTCAAGTTGTTGTTCGGGACCGTACAGTTCTGGTATAGTAAACGCTCTTAAGAGCACAAACCACACCTCGAACAAAACTCGTGATTCCATGGACAGGTACACTGGCCGTAATATAGATACCTGGGTCGATGACGTCGTATATTGTGGATATATGGCGATACAAAACTCGTCCTCTAGAACAGATGGATCTAGGTGCTGGATCGCACACCTCGAGAGCTGTGATAGCTGAATTACTGAAACCAGGGTCACATCGCTTTCGGTGTAGAGATTGAATTGGCCATTCTCCTGAAGAGTGCAGGACACTTTCCGCCACCATTGACATATGCTCCTCTGCATCTTATATGTTGAAGCTCTCCGTGCTGAAGGTGTTCTAGTTGTAGCGGTACTGCCGAGTTTGTCCCAGTACATCATCTTGCCAACTTTGATGATAGCAGCATCTTTCGCAAGATTGATTTCTGAGTTTCGCCGCCGTTCGGCAAACCTACGCTCAGACATTACGGTAGACTGTGGCTTGGTCATCTTATTCTGCACCCCTTTTGGACGAATCGGTTGCCAACATAGAAGAGCAGCTAACCAGGAGTCGAATGTTTCTGGTACATGCGGACGAAGGTGGATACCCAGACCAGAGGAGTGGGTGGACACATCTAAATAGGTAATGCGGGATTCGGTATCGTACAATGTTCTGACCTGACATCCACGAAGATCCGGAATTAGGGTTTTGGCAAGAGAAACCTCACCCTTCGTTTGGTATATCAAGCTGCCGGACGCAACGTTGATGGCGCAGTATCCAGATACCCACGAGCTAGCGGTGGTAGTTCGAAATGAGAGTATCCCGTGCATCCTTCCGCAGGTTGTCTTCATCAGTTGAAGGATTTTGCTGGGATCAGATGTAGCAACGGCAGAGGGCAGCCAGTCCTCCATTGGAGCGTGATTCGATACTGGCGACATTGTACGAGGTGGTGATCTGAAGTTTCTCTGCCGACCGGGCTCAGAACCCTCCTCCGGGAGGGGTGGTGAAGGCAAGACTGAAGGGAATCCGATCGACGTGAGGGAGTCCTCCGCACCTCTATCGGGTGGTAGTCGCGCTGTGTTTACAGACCCTATCCGTTTTCGGGGCCTAGACATGAACGGTGACGAGTACTTGTCGCCCGGTGCGTCGTCCAGCGTCCTCGTCCGTTGCCTTGGATGGCTGCTTGGAGTGGAACTACTGCCGTTGGAGGTAGAAACGAGTTGCTGGTCTCTGGGGCGCTCGCGCAGACTCCCATGTGTTATCGAACGAGGCGATGTAGCTTTTGAAGACGAAATGAATCCTGAGTCTGAAATTGCATCGTCAGTGACTGTCCCGAACGGCGGGTCGGGGGTGACCGCCCGGATCGTCCGCTCCCTGAAGTCGTCAGGGTAGATGTGTCCATGGCGGTCCTTGGAGGATGATTTCTTGCTGGTTCGCCGCTCAACCTGGGACCTAGGCCGTTCTTGTAGACCAGATCGACGCTTGTGTCCATTGCGCTGCCCGCCTTCCATGTTATCGGCAATTTCACCTCCAAGCGATGCCGCCCAGGTAGCCAATTTCTCAACAGTACTCCAGCCTTATACGATTCCGCCCTCGATGGTCTAACTGGGCATCAGGCAGTTGTCTGTGATGCCTTGTTATCCCAATGTGGTATTCCCAGATCGTACCGCATAGGTTGTCGCATAAACCAGCGACCATTATAGGCAATGAGAGGGGACTATCGAGCGACCATCACAATCCGCTTGGGTAGGGAATCTGAATGAACAGTTAAGGCGGCTGAGTTAGGCAGCAATGCTGGTAGTGAGGACTGTTCAGAATCGGAGTGGTCAGCCAAGGCAGTCAAAAGAACTCAGGTGAATTTGTCTGCAGAGATCTCGGCTCAGTATCTCACATACACAGCAAGTCGGGAGTGGGTAAGAGGCGGCGCAATGCTTCCACTCACACTCACCAAGTGACATGCAGTAAGTGCGGAAGGCTTATCCCATCGATCATGCGTATCAGGTCCAAGGAGATTCTCAGCACCGCTTTCCCACAATTAATTGAACATACAAAGATTAAGACCTTGAGGTTCGATGGCGCATACAGTTGAGGTACCGTCTGCTCAACCCATTATTGGCATTGGTATTGGCGTTGGGCATTGGCGTTGCAGTAGCCAGAATCGGGTTTAGCGTCACCCACCGTCACCCACTATATCAAGGTCGGGCTCGGGCTATTATTATTGTTTTCCGTACGAGTGACCATCTCGGGCTCTTCAACGACTTGAATATCGAGAGTCAAGAATTCTTTAAACCTACAATGGGGTTTCGCTATGTCCTAACAGAAGTGTACTCTAACGTCGCTCATGGAATGGTTACTCCCATGGCATACATAGTACAGCATGTCCAAAACAATCTCCGGTGCAATATTGAAATAATAACCGAAGACCTACGGCAGTGATGCGCCCATTCAGCCGTCACGGATATCATTAACAAGAAAGTCCCAGCAGACGGTACAGAAGCCTAATCAGAAATGAAAGCAAATTCTAGAAGTAACTTAGTACCGGAACAATTCAAACCATTGCCAGATGGTCTTGACACAGATCCACCTGCGCACGAAACCCCCCAATGCATCACCTGAAAGAGTGGTCGTTGTTGGCATCATCTCCACCAATTGCGGTCATCGGTTGACTTCTGGCTCCGCCCAAATCTCCACTTCCTGTTTTTCGCAACGCTTGCCGCATCGTTTCGATCGTGAGCTCACCACCGACCGGCGGACTGTGAGCGGATAGCGGGCTGGCCGGACCACGTCCGCCTCGACTCGACGACGTTTCGAGCCCCTGGAAGGAGGCTGAACCACTGGTAGGAGGCGAATTACTCCGACCGTGGGATGAGACTGGGGAACGCAAAGGTGATGGGGACCGATTCGGCGCTGACAGTGGTGGGCCAGTGGACGACATATCTGCAAGATGAACCGAGTCTCGAATGCTTCCGTGCTCGGCATGCTCAGAATGGACGACGTCGGCGAATGATATGAAGCTCAGCCGTCGGACGTCGTTAGAATCCAATGCACCATAATTCGATGCATTATCGTCATGATCGGTATGGGTAACATAGTCATCGTGCGAGGATATACCGGCGATCTCGTTACTGCTACTTCCTGTAACAGTCATCGACGCGGGCTGATGAGCGGAATGCATGATGATCTCCACATGATCAGGGTCAAGATGGTTATCCGTAATGGCTAGCGAGGACGCCTCCAAGACCGGTGGTATATGATTTTCCGTCGTAATGTGCGCTGGAATCGCAGGCGAAGCTTGTGCGACGAGTCCGTCTTCCTGCACGTCCCGCTCAAAAATCTGCGAAGATGCAGGAGAGGCTAGGTGAGGAGATGATGAATACAGGTGGCGACCTGGAGAAGACGGTATGCCATAAGGATGGTTGATACGCTGTGGAGAAGAGGATACTGGCATGATGTTTGAGGATGGCAACGGAGAGGTGGGTCGGCCCGTAGTAACTGGAACCACTCCCACAACTGCCGCGGACGCCGGTGCTGCTTCGCTCTTCTTCTTCGACTTCTCATCTTCCTTCTTCTTTCCCAGACCCCAAAACCTCCTCTTGCCAATCTTGGTAGCAGTGTCTGGTTTCTCGCTCCCGCTGTGAGCGCCATCATCCACGCTCCCCTCGGTACTCACCGATTTCGATGGCACCTGAGCAGCCTCCGAGAAACCTTCACCGAGGAGTGGCACGGAAGATATGCGGGGACTGGGCGCGTTGCCAACGCCTCTGTGGATATCGCTCTGTAGGGCTGCCATTGTGGGTACGCTTCTTGGTGCGGACAAGTCTAGTGCGAGTGAGGAATAGAGAGTCAAGCAGACTCTTTATATTCTATCGTGCGGGATCAGCACTGCGACTTATATGTTTGATCGCCAAGCTGGATGCAATTGAACTGTTGCGTTGCCAACAGTTGATCTAAAGTGACCAAAACAGTATGTACTGTAACCGCCACGTACCTGATAGAGGACCTTGCTGGATTCTTAGTTCGAGGCGGAGGGGCGCAGCGCTGGCAGCTTTGCTAAACTCCGCACATGACGGTAGAGCAAGTGGAAACGGCAGCGAAGCACGACAGTGAGCACGTCTTGTGTGATTTGGCGATCTGTGCCCACGTAACAAGCGGAGCAAGGGCGGTACAGGCGTGGCTCAGCTAAGTCCGGCGTGTCTTTTACCTAGGTAAGTTAAGGTATTTGTATCTCGCATTCTTTCCAACTTGCCTGGCTGTACCTACCCTACCCTCCCTTACCTCGACTGAACATGTAAGGCAGTTCCCTGTTATCCAAGTGAGAATAACTTACCTACCGTAACTTTGACTTGCCAGGCCAAGGCATCTAAGGTAAGTTCGTAGATGTGGACCATCGTCATTGTCATCTGACCGACTCCGTCTCGTTTAACGGGTCCCCGAACGCTAAGCTTCAAATGGATTAGGTCAGGGAATGAGAAACGACAGTTCGAATTTCAAACTGAAACTGATATATCTGGGGATCAAGGTAGTTATTCTGGCACCGCAAGCTCAGGCTAACTGAAGCAATACCCGATCTGCTCTCGATGTCGATATACAGGCACCGATGAATCCTCTCATCCTCAGACCATCAATCGCAGTCTCATATTTCCCTGTACCATGTCTATTGAGAACGAGCGTCGGTTCTCGAAGACATGAGTCCTCCTTCCGCCGAACCAAGCAGCGATTACGAGTCAAACCGGATCCTTCCTTTGCATCTTCCGATAGCTACACTCAAGACCACATCATCTTCAATCCTCCTTCTTCAGCTCCCTCAGTATATCACACGCCCTCCAAATTTCTTCCGCCGAATGACCGACGACGGCAGCTCATCGCCGACATACCCGGTCATGCGCCTTTATCACAAACCTCCAAGCTGCCGCCACCTGTTCGGAAACCTTATGAAAAACGATATCACCTGACAGCAGCAGACATGGAGGAGATGCGAAGGCTGAGACGCGAGGATCCGGACATATGGACGAGGGACAAATTGGCCAAGAAGTTCGATTGCTCGAACCTGTTTGTTGGAATTGTTTGCCAGGCTAGTCTGGAGCGGAAGGAGGCACAACAGCAGATTCTTGAAGCTGTGAAGTTGAAATGGGGCCGAAGGCGGCGCGTTGCTAGGGAAGATAGGGTGAAGAGGCGGGAGCTATGGGGAAGAGACGCATGAGGTTCGTTGCAAGCTGTCATGTCCAGGCCCGGGGCCATGGCGGCAGGTGCTTGAAGATACTGAGCATGAGGTAGTCTGGGCATAGAGGATGAGCAGACACGGCGATTCAGCTGTTCGCTGGATTCGACTCGAATACATTTCGATGTCTTTCCTTCCAGGGGCTTGTTGCAGATATCCCATCATGCACAGCGCGTCACTGTATCATGTTGTCGTTTCCTTCTACCTGGAGACGTCTATCATCTGGCACTTCCGCCTGGCTTGGAGCCTGTGCTGCGTGCTTCGATGAGCCCCTGTACAAAATATAAAATTTACAAAGTAGTAGACAACTTTTCAGTGCTTAAATTCTTTCCGCTGGAGTAGACTGTACAGATAGAGTTATAAGGTACTCCCTTTCACAACACTCGAAAGTGAGCGCCTTTGCCCCTTGGGGCAGCTGCTTTATGTACTCGGCTCCATTTTCAGTACACCGTCACGAACCACTGCCATTCAATGCACCACGGCGTGTCGCTCCACAACTTCTCCATCTTAACCTCGAAACCTTCATCACTGCTCACCTTGCTCTCTCGCTCGGTCGTACAACTACCGTTGCGGAGTCGCCAGTACAGGAACCCAGGATCAAGGTATCTATCAGTACAGGGTCGCAATACCGGAATTACAACCATGGCGCCATCGTTAGATTCGTACTTCAAACAGTACGGACCGCAGTTGTCAAAGCACTTTGCACAATAGGCTTACAAGTTTATCATTAGGGTGGATACCTTGTCAGGTTCCTTTATCGAGCGTTAGTGTCCTATTTGCTTCTGAAGCAGGTATCCCGCCAACAGGCAATACAGGGCTGCGTGCGGCTGTTGCTATACCTTCTGTTTCTGCAGACGAGGAGAGGAGACAAGATGTTTTCAAGGTAAGCATGCTGGAAACAGGGTATGTCTGGAGCAGTAGAATACTGACGAACACTGAGATGGGTCAATTTCTGGCCTCGGAGCTCGAAGGTCTGGGCGCCGAAGTTCACCAACGACCACTTGGAAAGCAACCAGGCAAAGAGCACCTGGAGCTTCCACCGGTGGTCATCGCACGGTACGGGAATGATAAGAACAAGAGAACTATATTGGTTTACGGACACTACGATGTTCAGCCTGCACTGAAAGACGACGGATGGGCGACGGAGCCGTTTGAGCTCACAGTTGACGACAAGGGAAGAATGTACGGACGAGGTTCGACCGATGATAAGGGGCCCGTCTTAGGCTGGCTCAATGTCATTGAGGCGCATCAGAAAGCTGGCGTTGACTTTCCTGTCAATCTGCTCATGTGCTTCGAAGGGATGGAAGAATACGGGTCCGAAGGACTGGATGACTTTATCGAGGCAGAGAGTAAGAAGTTCTTCAAAGACGCAGATGCGGTATGTATATCCGACAATTACTGGCTTGGCACGGAGAAGCCATGTCTGACATATGGACTCCGTGGATGCAATTATTACTCGATTACTATCTCCGGACCAGGCCAAGATCTCCATAGCGGTGTTTTCGGCGGCACAGCGCATGAGCCAATGACGGATCTGGTAAAAGTGCTTGGGACCTTGGTAGAGACTGGTGGAAAGATTCGGGTCTCTGGGCTCAACGACCTGGTAGCGCCCATGAGTGAAGAGGAAATGGCGCTCTACGGAGACATCAGCTATACAATGGACAACCTATACGAGTCGCTTGGAAGTAAGACAGCCATATACGACGACAAAGAGAAGACTCTCATGGCGCGTTGGCGGTACCCATCCCTTTCCGTTCATGGCATAGAAGGTGCATTCTCCGCTCCCGGAGCCAAGACGGTCATCCCCGCCAAGGTCATCGGGAAGTTTTCCATCCGTACCGTGCCCAACATGGAAATCGAAGAAGTCAACAAGCTAGTCTACCAATACGTCAAGGAAGAATTCGCGAAGCTGAAGAGCAAGAACACAATGGACGTAAGTTTGCAACACGGCGGTAAATGGTGGGCCGCGAGCCCGAAGAACTGGAACTTCGCCGCCGCCAGTAAGGCCGTGGAGCGAGTGTTTGGTGTCAAGCCTGACTTTACAAGGGAGGGTGGCAGGTATGCTATTTCTGGCAACTTCAGTCATCCCAGCAATACTAAGTACTTCACAGTATACCGGTCACAATCACATTCGAGCAAGCAACGGGAAAGAAGGTCCTCCTGCTGCCGATGGGGAGCTCGACGGACGCGGCACATTCCATCAACGAAAAGCTCGACAGGAGGAACTACATTGAAGGGATCAAGCTGTTAGGCGCATACCTGCACTATATCGCAGAGGAACCAATGTCAGACTGATTTGAGCATCCACGACAGTATCACACCGGTAGGCTGTCAATATATTCCATGATGATCTCAGTTGATCTCACGTTTACTTTCCATCATTTACCATCCCGACTTTTACCGGGAACGTCAGCAAGACCAACCGTCCCCACAAAGCATCCGTCCAAGCCCATCTCCACCCACCCCACAACAACTCCCCTCACACGGACCTTTCACCTTCCTTGATTTCATACACCGCCGCCTGATTCCCCTCCGTATCCGCAAACACCGCATGCCACCCATGATTCCCCTCCATCTCCTTTCCCTTGACAATCCTCCCGCCCGCCTTCTCGATCTTCTACAGCAGCCCTCAAACGTCAGTCTTTGCGTCCTCGGTCGCATTCTCACCCTCACCCTCACCCCCACCAAGATCCTCTCCCACATCCACATCCACATCCCCGTCCACCAAAATCCACAACACCAAACAAACCAAAAGTCACAGAAGTCAAAACCCACACACCTCAAGCGTCCCCTCAACCCTCGCAACCCGAAAAAACGTCTTCATCCCCCCCGCAGCCGCACTCTTCCCCCCGTCGGCACCAGCGAGGCGCCGCTCCACGGCCTCACGCTGCGCACCGTCTTCGACGAGCGTGATGCCACCGTTCGTTTTGCATTCGGGGTAGGCGAACATGGCAGTTTGTGAGCGGGGTAGTCGGTGGTGGCGGGCTGAAAGGTCCAGGAGAAGACGGTCGTGTAGAAGGTTTTCGCTGTTGGGGTGGGGACGAAGGGGGTCAGGGGTTCGGTTGGCCTGTGAAAGAGAGCCGGGGGGGGGGGGAAGGGTTAGGGTGGGAGGGAGAGTGGGGTGGAGGGCGAAGGGTGATGGAAAGGGGACGTACCCCTTTCGACGTCCAGGGCCGGGATCTCGAGCCAGACGGGCGAGCCGAGGGGCGGCGGAGTGCACGATTGAGCCATTGGGGCGGCGTGGTATTGACTGGGCAACGGGGGTTGCGATGGGAAGGCGATGTATGAGACGAAGGAAGGTCACAGAGTGGGCTAAATTTGAGGTCTTTCCGAGTCGGACGAGCACAGCAGTCAAGAAGATGATGCACGGAGAGCGAGAGAGTGGTTTATATACCCTTCCCTTCCCCTCCCTGCGCCCCCTTCGACCAAAACCTCACACCACTACCCCCGCCAGCAAACGGCTGAGAGAGACCTCACTCCCCTGGCCCCTCAAAACCTAGCCTCGTGTTCGCCCGAATCCCCACATCATCACGCCCTGACCTCTCCCAACACATCTCCTCTCCATCTCAAACCTGCAAAGTAGCAGCCAGGTAGGTCACCGCCCTGCAACCCAGCCCCGCAATCGAACAACTCATCTTAGTGACGATCCCATTGCGCCAATTTCCGAACGCGCCGTTCACACCAGCGCGCCGTCACGGTCACGAACACGAGCTATCGTGGGCACGCGATATCAGGTGAGGGGCGCTCTTGGCAACGCCCTTCGCTAGTGTGGTAAGTTTCTCGCGACACGATCCGGTTCGGCGTGCGTGCGTGCGGGAGGGTTGGCGCTAGAGTAGGTAGGGTTAGGTGTGCTACTTTGGAGATGGAGGGGAAGAGGCATGACTCATAAAGCTAAGGGTGAATGGGGATTCGTCGACGGTACGAGGACGTGGGAGGGGGTTTTGAAGGGGAGGAAAGGTACCGTAGGTAAGAAAATTACCTCAAGTGCTTGGAATGGTGAAAGACGGGATGGTGGGTGGCGATCGGGGTACTTTCAATGCTTGATGCATGACTTGGTACTCGCCCCTGGGGCCTACCGTACACGTATCACAAGTCCGGATGAATGCGATCCACATTTGAAAGAGGTAACTCATAAAGAGAAACTATAGAGAGCTTTTGCATACCGAAACTGCCCTAAATCCGGACACCGTCTTTAACACGGTGTTGAGAGAAGGAACCGATCAGTGATTGGGACAGAGAAACTCCGTTGGACCAAAAAGCACCGCGGGTGGCCATCCAGCTCGCCTACATGCACCCCAAACTCCATAATTGAAAGTCCAAACTCCACCGCCGGTCCGTTAGTGAGCTCCTGAGATCTCATTCTCATCCGAAAAGGGACTCGGGTCGCGCTTGAATGACCCCACACTCCCTACACTGCCCAAGCCCCCATGTCTCGGTTCCCGACTTGCTTTCCTTGTCGCCTCCTCGATGACCTGGCTCAGGCTTCCTTTCTTGTTGTGCCCGGATGCACCGGCGTTGACTCTTGCGGGGTTCCGTTCTGGTGGAGTGAAGCCGCTCGAGCTGGGAAAGGCAGACTGTTTGACGGCGGGTGAGTCTTCGATCTCGGTGAATGCCTGAGACATGGCCCGGTTGTGGCCCATCGGACTCTTCCCCGGGTTTGCCTTTGGTCCTTCGTCCTCGGACGAGGCATCTTCGAATATCGATGCTCCGGCGTTGGACTGAGGTGTGCGTGCTTTAGGGGAACTTCCTGTAGTGAAACTTCTGTCGGCTTTGGCGTTCACGAGTGTGATGGCGCTTCCACCTGAAGACTCATTACGAGTGGACAGCTTGCCCTGAGACGATGTCATCCTCACGTTGACTGGCCTTGCTATGCCTGCTCTTGCAATAATAGGGCCATTACTGCTGCCGAGACCCCCGAGCTGTGCGTGTCTTTCGAAGTCGATAGCGGGCACGGGTGGTGCCGATCCATCTGGAGACTCGATGGGCGTCGTGGTGCCGCTCGACTTGACACTTACTACGGCAGCTTTGCCGCGAACGATTGTTTGTGCAGGAGAGGGACTGATGATGGCGTTATTGCGGTAAATGGTGGTTGCCACACTGCTCCTTGCCAGGCTCGGCGTTATGCTTTGTCGAGCGATACTACTTCGACCGTCCGAGTCGGTCACACCCGAGTAAGTCGAGTCCCGAAAATCTCCAGGCATGAAGAAGTGTTGATCCTGGCCAAACTGAGCGGTGGATGCGCTCAGCGAGGGACTTGAACCGTATGGTAGAGGCGGTACAGGAGGGATTAGAAGTCCCGGAGTGGTCGGTGGCGACCGGTTAGTCACACCTGGTATGTATGCGATTCGAATCACGTCCGAGGCTCGAGTGAGAACTGTAGAAGCGATAGACCCAACGGTATGGGTAGATTCCCTGGCATTTCGTTGCATCATGAACCTGTCGTCTCCCTTTTCCCCACTGGCTTCGCCCTCCGGCCACTCGCCGTCGTCGTACGCTTGCCGGCGAGACTTGATGCAGAATCTCCAGACCAGCCATGTAGCAAGAGCAATGACCACAAGACCACCAATCACGCCTCCAGCGATAACGCCGGGAGTCGACGAATTATGCCCAGAAGAAGGTGAGGACGTCGAAGCGTCTTGACCGACAGTGCTTATCTTGACGCACGAGGTCGAGGGGCATGCGTCACATGAAGCGGTTGAGAGGTAGCACTTTTCATCCGAAGCGCAGACGGGACAGATTGGACTGACGTTATCACATTGGAGACATCTTCGACGAAGTGCACGCAATGAAAACGCACCATCTAGAATAATACTATCAGCTTGTTGGAGAGGATGTCATGGTCAAATTTTACTTACTAGACCTTGCGGAATCCATGTTCAATAGGTGGAGCAAGACGCAAGCACAGCCAGCCTCACCCGTTGATCAGGATATTGTTTCTCGCAGTAAAGCCCGGATCCTTCAGCCCTACCGAGAACACTGCCAAGATGTAGTCTAGAAAGGTAACGCCGTTGAGATCAAGTTTCGAAGCGATAATTGTGGATTGATCCGTGTGGAAAAGATGAATACAAGTCTGCGGACGGACTTGGATTACTGAGTCGCGGATGCGGGTTCGATGTCAAACAAAGGATGTCGTTATTGACCCAGGTCTCGACTCGCACCAATTCGCTGGGAGGTTGACGGCCGAAGAACGATTGAACGAGCGACAAGGGAATCGCTGCTATTTCATGACCAGATGGTGCTCAGCGACAGGTCGCTCAAGGCTTGAACTCGGCGTCGGGTGTTGACCGAAAGGATGCTGTACGTCGGGTCCTCGACGTAACACGGGCGCACACACTTTGCTTTCAAAGAGCGGAGAGAAAAGGTCAAAGCGGAGGCGTTGGAGTTACATGAGGTGTGAGAAAGGTTGAGGCTTCCGGTAAACCCAAATACTCTCAGTGAAAAGAAAAGGTGGTTGAGGCGGCTAAACTGGAATGATCCTGATCCTCATCTCCTCTTCATGCGCAGTGGTAGGGAAGGCTGAGGCAGCGTGAGGTCTTCTGTACCTGCCAAGACGCCTTATGTAAGGTACCTTACGGATTGGGTAAGGTACATAGGTACCGGTAAGTTACTTGTAGTTCGTAACTTGTCACCAGAATTGAGGTACCTACGGTATTTTACCGTGGAAAATGATAAGACGTTCCACAGATCAAGCGGCACTGGATATATCCACCCAATCCAATCATCACTGCGAGGATTCAGCGCCGCTTTGTCAAAGGGATCTGGAGATCAAAGCGTATATAAAAATAGAACAGTACCAGTACCTTTTCCACGTGTACGGAGTAGCAGAGATGACAAAGACTCATCCAGCTGTGCACCAAGATGATGCAGAAGTGCGATCAATTCCCTTTCTTACAAGGTTCTATGCTACTTTTCCATGCCTTTGCTTTCTTTCAACTTCTCATTTCGGACAGCATCTGATTTGGATTCCGCCATTTCTCTGTTCTTGCGTTGACCATCGCCTCTGTCATTGCTCCTTTCGACTTTCTCTGTCAGTCTGACCCTGCCTCTCTCCCGGGCAGGTGTAAGGCATTGTGCTCTACTCCGTAGCCCAATTATGTACATCTGTGAATGGCCCCTTGTAGACGATGGTCCAGCACTTCTCAGCGTGCCTACAGTATACATTCCCCACCAGGTCCAGCTCATTCTGGTCCTATGCTCTTTGAAGTCCTCTTTGGAAAGCAGTCTGCTCATCGTTCCAAATCTTACTTGCGACGGCCATGTGCCCGGCGTTCATGCACTACTGTGCCCGGACAGGTGAAGGATTGTGAGAGGTTGAGCGACGCACTTGTCTTGAGAAACCGCCTGAAGGCGCGGGATGGGGAGTCTGGAAGTCAGGGCTGTGTACGCCTGTTGTGCGGCGAGAATGTGGTAAATGTACCTTGGACTCGACACCGTCCAGCAGGCTAGTCCTAGGGCTATGCTTCAGCGGCTTGTGCGGAGGTCAAGGGCTGATCAAACTGGCCCACCTTGGGGAATCGTTGTTCTGCCTACCTTCCAGGAGCTCAAGCTTTCTCCTCCAGGGCCCCATTCCTCAAGGTGCGTGCGTAGAGCGCCTTGCAGTGTCCATCGGGCAGCTCCTGGGGAACCCGGAGGTCTGCATCTGTGATGGAGCAGACAATGGGTGGCAGGGACTGATTTGTCGGGCTGAAGCCCACAAGTCACTGTTGATGAGGCTGACAAAAGCTGCGCAAGCTTTTCGAGAGGCTTTCATGACCAGCACCTGATTTGGTGCTGAGCTGGGCAGTAAAGTGCCGACAGCCAGGTGTGAAATGCTTTCAGCATCACACCTGAAACTTGTGGGACCTTGACAGATGTTTTGAAGAAGAGGTTGGTCTGTTTTTGAGGCCCTGTGCTTCCATCAGCTTCTGCGAGGGCTTTGCGCTTGAGAGCCAACTCTTTGCTGTTGGTGAATGTGCAGGTTTGATGCCTGTGCGGCTGACTGCAAGATATTTATCTGGGCCCACAGTTGGGTCTTTCCCCATAATGTGCTGTACCTTCCCTCACCAGCTCCATCATTTCCTGCATGAGTTCCGAAAGCGGTCAGATTATCTCAGCGCCGCATGTCACAAGGTGTGCTCCCATTCCAGCTGCAGTAGGAACGACATGTCGACTTGAAAGTGCTCTGGACCACAGTCAAGGCCAGCAGCTGCAGTAATTTCAGCTCCAATAGCATATATTTTATGTTGTTGCAGCGAAAACGCTCATATTTGAAAAAGGGGCCTGGCTGGTCGATCCGCCCGCACTAGTCCGACAGGGCCTTCCCTCTGAGGATCCACATGCCTTCACTGGTGTGCCGGGAAATCAGAAATTTAAGTTCGAATCAATTTCTGTTTTATCCGCATGGTCAAGTCGAAGTGGAAGTTGATGAAACGCAAGGTATTTGTTTAGTAAGATTGAGATGAATGACCGATCCTTGGACTTGCTCATCGCAGATAGCCGTAGTCTGTCACGTCCGAAAACCCCCCCAACTTCCCACGCCAGTAAACCGTCGCTGTCACGCCCCTATCGCCTACAACGAAACCAGCAACGTAGAGCCAGAACCCAAGGAGGACCTGCCACATCACCCCTGACCCGCAACACCGACCGCAGCCTTCAACTCCGTCTTCCT
>JAABUJ010000652.1_pt1 | contig 64005 bp, 58 predicted proteins | sample 5559131 | NCBI WGS metagenome assembly JAABUJ01 (sample SAMN10711875, study PRJNA513366) | rock metagenome | isolation source: Antarctica rocks | place: Antarctica: Victoria Land, Mt New Zealand nord | collected 2016-01-07 | reverse complement strand
TGTATGTGTAGTTATTAAAAAAGTGTGTTTTGATGATGAAACAGCGACAAAACTTGAAAAACTCAGTAAATACTGTAATAATAACATCATTTATGTATTAATTGACTCAGAACTTTCACAAATATTAAAGATTTATATAATTTATCATTCTGCATATTCAGAATGTCTGTATACACTGTGGTTGTGGAGTAATTACAGTATTTATGTGTTTTAAGGATTTTGAGCTTTCAAAAAAAAGTGGTCTTTTTCTTTTTTTGTGAGCGTTCTGCGTGGCCCAGAATTACCACCGGCACTGTATCGGAACTTATTATTTGACCATCTCGATGCTACCTTAGGCCGCCAGAGTGGCCCGAACACATACTACGCTTCTCTCCTCCTATCTTGTCAAGGACAAAGGTGCACTTGTGAGAGCACAGGAAGTTTGTTCTGATAATACTCGGTGCGTGTATCGCCCCTCTGATGTGGATAAGTGTAGGCTAACTTGCAGTTTTCTACCAGACGACCTCCTTACTCTCGGTACAGCAATAGTCATCCTATAACCGTTGGACAGAAGGAAGCTTGGGACTGGCAAAGGATTCGTCTACAACAGCGTAGACGGAAGCCCGTGGGGTCAAAGGAAAGGAAGGAGGCTCTGCAATGAATGGCGTTAGGACGAGGAAGCCTCCCGCGAGATTACTGAACGGAGACCCTCAGCATATGTTGAACGGCAATGGCAAGGTCCACTTACCGGCAGGGGACCGCAATGACGCGGCGGAGACGGAGAACATCTTTTTGTTTTATCCTAATCTAATCGGTCTGTATTCCCAAAGACTGCATGACGCTCTGAGCGCCGGGCTGATGCCTTCGCCTAGGATACTCTCGTATCGTCCTCGCAATCGCATCTCTCTACTACATGCCCCTGCACCCTCGGACATGCTCGCTCCTCTACAGCATCTCCTGCCTCCTGGACGCACTCGACGGGGTCGCGGCACGGCGATTCGAGCAATCGACCAGATTCGGAGCCGTGCTCGACATGGTCACGGATCGATGCACAACAGCCTGTCTACTGGTATTCCTGAGTTCTGCATGGCCGAGATGGTCGCTTTTATTCCAAGGCCTCATCAGTCTCGATCTGGCGAGCCATTACATGCACATGTACGCGACCCTGACCATGGCTGGATCGGGCCAAAGTCACAAGAAGATTGATCAGAGCAGGAGCCGACTTCTGTATCTCTACTACAATAACAAGGTAGGCGAAACCCTGATACTCAAGCTCCCATACGTATGCTGAGAATACAATTAGACGGTCCTCTTCCTCTTCTGCGCCTTCAACGAAATCTTCTTCATCGCGCTGTACCTCCTCTCCTTCTCGTCGCCCATTCTGTCGCCCTCCCTCCTCCAACCCTTGCCCAACATGCCCGGCTCCTCGGCGCAGCCCGGTAGCCCCGCTCATCCGGTGCCGTCTATGCTGTTCGCCAGTCCGTACAGCGCGGGGGCGCTGGAGTTGGCGAGAGCGAACAAGATGGACAGTACGTGGCCGTGGATCATCGCTGGGGTGTCCTTCCCGGTTATGGCCGGGAAGCAGTTCCTCAACATCGTGCAGCTTGTCAAGGCGAGTCGGTGGCTGGCAGAGGGTGATTTGGAGATGAGGAGGAAGCAGGGTTTGCCAAGGAAAAGGACGTAGGGATCAATGGGGCCTACGGCAGGAGGTTGTGTGTATCCCTGGCGTATTGCTAGTGCAGAGCTTCTGGCTTCGATTTCTACTTTACTGGGCTGTGGTATGGGCTTCGGGACGGTAATTCTACCTAAGGGGCGTTTGGTGTTGGACTTAGGTCCTGGCGTCTGATGTACCTGCATCGTTCAGACCGGTGGTATGGATGGCAGACACGTACTTGATATTATAATCGTAGTCTTATGTAAATCCTCGAGTCGGCGGAGCCAGTCTTCGATTACTTGATCTACTGTGAGAATACCGCTTATTACCGTCATTGACATCGACTGTGTTCGTCCAAGACTAAGGTAGACAGTAAGAAACTTTTGAACGGAACCCGGAGGTCATGTCCGCCGTCAGTTGGTTGTCAGATTAGCGAGCGGATTCTACGCCAGGATTATACCCACACTGGTCTAATCGTAGTTGAAGACATCATTGTGCATAAGTAAGTTACGCACATCTCCTGCACCGCGGGACTGTATTTAGGAATTTCTGAACGTCTTTCCGATGCGTTGCCGCCAGTCACCAGCATACAGCCCAAAGCTCATTTGACGCACGACCAGCAATGAACGCCTCCTGGGTTGTATAAGGCCTATGCTATCAAACTTAACGTTCCACTAGGGCACCAGTCATCCTTCTTACGGGCAGCCGCCCTGTCACTCTAGCCATGTCAAAGAGCACAAGAACCTCTCGTGCTGGTGCGATAAGAAGTCACGAGCTTGCCAAGTATCATCGACTGCCCACGCTCGATGTTGCTTCGAACAATCAGTCACAAGCACCGACCTGTCCTCGGCGACCACCGTCGGTGTCTTCCTCACAAGCATCGTCGCCTGATACCGCCTTGACAGCCTACGCTCAATTGACTGCTCTCAGGCTAAATGCATCGAGGGCTATGATCAGGTACTTCAGGAATCACATCATGGCTTGGTGGGAACGGGAGAGCTGACGAGCTGTAGTGTGATTGATCGCGAGACACAATATTTCATTGCCGAGTCAAGTAAGACTCTGGACCTTGCGGATACCTCGAAATCGGAAAAGGAAGGTGATGACTTGTGGTTGGGATGCGCGTCCGTATCGGCTGCCGGAAGATTGTGCGAGAAGACGATCGAGCTTCCAGTACTTCCCAACGGGTACCCGGCATTTGTCGTCAGTGACCTATCACAAGACTCCCGCTTCAATCAGCTCCCGTTCGTCGCAGGTCTTCCGTTCTTCAAGTACTACGCAGGCGTTCCTCTGACGACAATTCGTGGGATCAATATCGGTAGCCTGTTCGTCATTGACGATCAGGTACGCCCGGATCTGACGCAGGAACAGAAGGTCTTCATGACCATCATGAGTCGGAACATAATGGCGCATCTGGAACTGGGCAGGGAGGCTGAAGAGCGACGTCGAGGTCAAACCATGAGTCGCGGATTGGCACGCTTCGTTGAAGGCTATCCTTCTCTGAGTGATACTGTGACTGATATGGGCAACGTGAAAGGCTCGCGCTTTACAGGCAATGAGGCCCGGACAAAGGAGATTGATGGTAATTTTGGCAAGGCTGACACCCCCGAAACATCACCGTTCTCGGGTATGGACAGTACCAAGCCACAGGACGCTCGAGGTAGGGACGAGAGTCAAGAAAATGGGATGAACACCTCGTCTGGTGTTTATACAGCCGACACCACATCTTCGTCGGGCGGGTCTCAAACCGGGCACATTCAAGAAGAGAAGGACCAGGGCCACCATGCTACATTTGCACGAGCAGCGAATCTTCTCAGAGAGTCTTTACAGCTGCAAGGGGACGGTGGCGTTGTATATTATGATACGTCTATTGGTTTCAGTGCTCCAGCATCCATCGCCGACACGTCTTCCAGCGGAGATGATGAGCAGGAAAAGTTTTTACCACCGGCCTTCAATGACATATATACGTCACACTCACGCAGCTCTACATCGTTTATTCCGAAGGGAACTGCTGAAGGCAGGTATGGCACAACAGCGCCGATCTTAGGATTCTCGACGGGGACAGCATCATCGCACAAGGGCGACGAACCCACGGGCGGACTAAGTTTCAGACCCTTGCCTGAAACGGCACTGGCAATCCTCGTGAAGCGGTATCCCAGGGGAAAACTCTGGTCATTCGACGTTGGTGTCTTGGACTCTTCGTCGGAAGACGAGCTCTACAAGTACGACAGCAGCACGGCGAAGAGTCCAGGATCGACGGAGGACCGACGAGCCAGGCGGCGCGAAGCGGAAGCAAGGTTGCTCCTAGCTCATTTCCCTGGGGTCAGACAGCTGCTTTTCACTCCGCTCTGGGATGCTGGCTCCGCACGGTGGTACGCCGGAGCTTTCTGCTTCAGCTTCTCGAACTTGATCTTCAGTAACGAATCCGAATTGAGTTTTTGTATAGCGTTTGGGAATTGCGTAATGGCAGAAATATCTCGTCTGAATACTATCGTCTCCGATCAATCCAAGTCAGACTTCATTGGGAGTATTAGCCATGAACTACGCTCGCCACTACATGGGATCCTGGGAAGTGCGGAATTTCTCGATGAAACGAACTGCGACACTTTCCAGAAGAGCCTTGTTGACACCATTGATGCTTGCGGCAGGACCCTACTTGTACGCAATTTCCGCCACTCCCGCACTGGAGGTCACCCTTGCTGATACGTCATCCAGGACACAATCAATCATGTATTGGACTTTAGCAAAATCAACTCGTTCGAAAAGAATTGGCGAGCTGCTCAAAGGTCTAGGCGTGGCGGCCTAGGTAGGGGGACACTCATAAGCCAGGCAAAGTATACACAGCCTGGTGGGCCGGCGTTACTGAACATATACGCGCGTTCGTACCCTGGCACAGATGAATGATCAGCAGCTGATCGTATCACAGAAACGGATGTAGCAGCTATTTGCGAAGAGGTTGTCGAGGGTGTAAGTACCTGCCAAAGGAGAGTCGAATCCTGACCTTGCTAATACGTCGAATCAGGTTTACACGGGACATGTAAACAGTCTCACCTATCTGAAGACGAGCATAGGCTGATTTCTTGCCAAGATCTACGCAGATTTTTCGAGTCTCGATATAACCAATGTCACTGCTGGAGCTAGAGGCAAATTGTCCAACCGCGGCTTGAAGACTAACAACACACTGTTAGGCGGCCAATCTACTGCATCGGAGCTGTATATGAAAGAACAACGCGTGGCGGTCATTCTGGACATCAAGAAGCACGATTGGGCTTTCACAACGCAACCAGGAGCTCTGCGGCGGGTTATCATGAATCTTTTTGGTACGTCCCCTTAGCTATGTGCTGAAATATCGGCATGCAGCTCTTTTCACCGGGCGGAACCAATTCTTGGATTTCTTTAGGAAATGCTTTGAAGTACACCGATCATGGCTGGGTACGCGTAAGCCTCGAAGCCGACGACGCTTGGGAAACCCCTGGCAACAGTACAGGCGTCTCCAATGTCAACACTGCGATAGCTACTACAATCCGTCTTACAGTGACGGACACAGGGCGTGGAATTTCCCCAGATTATCTGCGAACGAGGCTCTACACACCTTTCGCTCAGGTAAGTTCCCTACCACTTGATATCGAAAAGCCTACTGATGGATTATGCTCAGGAGAACAACTTAGCCCCAGGTATGAAATCTCCTATAATCCAAAGAGGTACATGAGGCACCCTGCTGATTAGCCGCGCTTTAGGGACTGGGCTAGGTCTATCTATTGTGTAAGCTGCGTCATCATAAACCCACCCAAATGCATGGAAGCTCTGACAGGTTAAGGCGTTCTATTGTGAATATGCTTGGGGGGAATATCCAAGTGCGTAGCGAAGTGAGAAAGGGAACTGAAGTACGGGTTACTCTACCGATGATGAGGAGCTATAGCTCCGAAACGCCGGTCTCCACCCCAGGCTCTTCCTCGACCTTGGACCGGCGGCAAGACGACAGTATCACGACGTTACAAGAACGAGCCAAGGACACGAAGGTAGCTCTATACGGGTTCACCACACATCCTGAAGGGAGCGAACCCAGTCAGAGCATGTCTGTGAACCTCCAAGTCGAGAAGTCTTTGTCGATGTACATCACGGATTGGTATAGTCTCGCTGTCACCGCCTCCTTAGATCTGTCTCCCGCGAACATCATCATAATCGACGAAGACCAATTGTCTGCTCTCCGTGCTACCTATCTAACATCACCTGAGGCGCGTGCCGGCACCGCCTTGGTCTGCCTTTGCACTAACACTACCCGTCATGGGCAAAGCTGCTCCTGGGAAGGCGGTAGCGGGATTATCGAATTCGTGTCGAAGCCTTTCGGTCCGTATAAGCTAGCGAAAGCTCTCCGCGTTTGTCTCGATAAATTGCATAATCCTACTCAGGGGACACAACCGTCACAAGTCGGAGTAGAACGCACCGAGCAGTCTTCGGATTCGAATCTCGAAAGTATCCTTTCAGGGCTTGAGAAGGTCACTTTTGAGACCGACGATGAAAATACTCCGATCAACATCCAAGACGATGGCAAAGTGCGGGCAAATGGAGAAAGCACTGATGCTCGGTTGGCAATTGGTGTGGGCTCAATAGATGGCAAAGAATTTCCGGAATCACGCACCGACTACCCTTTCCCCCATATTGGCGATCCACTACCGCATGACGATACGACAACGACGCTTTCGGAAGAACGCAACTTGCCTCGACAGGAGACGGTTCTTAAAATCCCACACATCGACGCCAACCGTGCTGCTGCCGTAAGCAGTCGTGGCGAAACCACCTCGACTTCGAAGCCATCTAAGGAGTCCCCTTCAGAATGCGAATCCAGGCAGGAGAAGCCACCTCCGCGAATCCTACTCGTAGATGACAACAAGATCAACCTCCGACTTCTGCAAACATACATGCGGAAAAGACACTACAGTCTAGTAGACTCGGCAGACGACGGAGGGGAAGCCGTACGTTCGTTTAGGCAAAGCGATGGCTACGACATCATATTCATGGGTACATTGCCTCTCCTACGCCTGCTCTTTTTCCTTCTTCTTCTGGCCGCAGTCACTCACCAGTCTACTACCAGACATCTCCATGCCCGTCCTAAACGGCTTCGAAGCCACGCGCGCGATTCGGCAGATCGAGGACGAGCGGCAGACCCAATCTCCCGAGAAGAGCCGTCGTCCGGCGCTCATCATCGCCTTGACCGGCTTGGCGTCGGGGAGGGATCAGTCGGAGGCGTTCACGAGCGGGGTCGATCTCTTCATGACGAAGCCGGTGTCGTTCAAGGAGGTGGGGAGATTGTTGGATGATTGGGAGGTTGATGGTGGGATTTGATCATACCTTTTACCTCTGCTAGCTCGTGTTATGATTGGCATCTTCTTGCGGCGAACAGTGGGTGTCTGTTGGCGGTGGTGTTGTGGCCAGGGCGTTGGGCGGCGTCGGGGGGGGGTGTATAGAAGTTCGGTGGATCTTACTTAGGTGGGGGCTTGAGTAGCACTGGGAAGGGGGCTGGAGGGAATGTACTTAATAGAGTAGCTACTTGTATACTTGTACTGCTTGACTTGGATCTCGTTCCAAGCATACGATAGTCTCACCCTTGCGTCTTATGTATGTATAATGATGTAAGTAACAGTTTCCCAGCTTACGTTGTTGTTGTGAAGAGGGAGACAGCTATCAGGTGACTCTCACTATTCAGCTCAGTCGGTAGGTCGTTGCCACACCAAGTGGCATGAGGGAAGAATTGTTGGCAAGTGAGCTTATTAACGTTAGCTGCTGTCAACGCGAGACGTTGTACGTTGTAGTCTCGGAGGGCGGGACCGGGAAGCGGAAACCGGCACCATGGTGGCACGGCAGCTGCCAGGCATCAATCACTGTAAACTTACAGTGCCGGTGAAAATTCTGGGCCATCCAGAATGCATGTGAAAATCATTTTTTTTTGAAAGCTCAAAATTCTTAAAACACATAAATACTGTAATTATCTCACAATCACAGTGTATATAGACATTCTGAGTATATAGAATGATAAATCATATATAAATTTATTAAATCTGTAATTTTTAGATGTATCATTAAGCAATTGTATGTGTAGTTATCAAAAAAAATGTGTTTTTGAGTGTTTTGTTGTGAAAAAACAGCAAATTTACATCATAATTAAGATATAACTCAACAACAACATCTTATGACAAAAATCTGAGACTGCAGTATTGAAACATATATAAATTTTTAACATCTGTGAAAGTTCTGAGTCAACTGATACATAAATGATGTTGTTATTGCAGTATTTAATAGGGTGGCCGTCAGGTCAGGTCAGGCCAAACTTTCAAAACTCAACCTGACCCATTGGGCCCAACATTGAGGCCCGACCTGACTTGTAATATTGTGTAATTTTCATTGTTTGTCAGGTAATTTTGATAATTTTACATTGTTAGAAATCCCTCACAATTCTCTACAAAATGAGCCTAAAATCATAAAAATTGGATCGCTTTCAAGCTTAATGCACACAGCTGAAGTTTTGTTCAAATTCTTAAAGTTCCTGTCACTATGGTTGTTCATGGCTAACAAGGCATGCAAAATAAGCAAAAAACCAGCTTTGAAAAAGCCTGATGGCCACCCTAGACTATTTAATGAGTTTTACATACAAAATGCAGCAAAATCTTAAGTTTTGTCACTGTTTCATGATAAAAACACACTTTTTTGATAACTACACATACAATTGCTTAACAATACATCTAAAAATTACAGATTTAATAGATTCATATATGATTTATCATTCTATATATTTAGAATGTCTATATACACTGTGGTTGTGAGGTAATTACAGTATTTATGTGTTTTAAGAATTTTGAGCTTTCAAAAAAAAATTGATTTTCACATGCATTCTGGATGGCCCAGAATTTCCACCGGTACTGTACCTGGTAAGTCCCTACCTGGTAAGGTGCAAATACTTTGTATACCTTACATCTAATGCTTCATAACAATAACAACAGGAATAATATGAAGTGTTTCCTCAATCGCGCGAATGATCACGCTATTCGCAAGGATGCTGATCGTACCACCTGATTCACTACATGAGTAACACAACAAGCGTCACTGAGAGTCTTGGATCTCTCTCAACATCGCCAACTCACCTCTCCCTCCACATTACTCCAGCAGCATCACCCCTCCAGACAACAACCTGAGGCTTCGAACTCCAGCAACACTCCAACTCCTCAAACCAACACCACGAACGCCTCCACCTCTCGCAAAACAACCCCACCCCACCAACCAACAACAATGTCCACCGAATTCATCGCCCTCCTCCCACCCCCCGGCGACACCCTCACACCCTACAACCGCAACCTCCCCCACACGACCCAAGACGCCTCCATCCCCTCCATCTTCACCGAAGCCATGTCCATCCGCGAAGCCGTCTTCGTGCACGAGCAATCCTTCCCGCTCGCCCACGAGTTCGACGACCACGACCCCCGCAGCTTCCACTGGGTCGTCTACGCCTCCGTCTCCAGCACCGCCTACACCGACGCCGGCGGCCGGCGCAGCTCCGAAGGGAGCCGCGTGCCCGTCGGGACGGTCCGGCTCGTTCCGCCGCCCCACGAGGCGCCGCATCCGGGTATGGATTCGTCGAAGACTGGACCTTCGGGTGCGGGATATCGAGCGGGCGGGGAGGGTGGGGAGGGGGAGGGCAACGCGGTGCGGGGACACGCGGACGAGGACGAGGACGTACACGCCAAAGCTCGCACCCAGCCGCTACACGACGGCAGCGAATCGTACATCAAGCTCACGCGCCTGGCGGTGCTGGCGCCCTACCGACGGCTAGGGCTGGCGAGCCTGCTGATCGACTCGGCGCTGGGGTGGGCGGGCGCGCACGCGGGGCAGATCGCGCCGGCACCGGACCCGACGGCGCGCGAGGCGCATAAGATGGCGACGGGCGAGGCGGAGCGCGACGAGCGGTGGAAGGGGCTGGTGCTGGTGCATGCGCAGGTCGGGGTCGAGCGGATGTGGGCGGGGCATGGGTTCGTGCGGGATGAGGGGATGGGCGTGTGGGTGGAGGATGGGGTCGAGCATGTGTGGATGTGGAGGAGGGTGCCGGTTGGGAAGGTTTAGAGGTTGCTGGGGGGTTTTTGTTGGTAGGGACTGGGAGTTTTTGGGGGTAGAGGACGGGGAAAATCGGGCGTTGGGCGGAGACTGAGGCGGTTGGGTTGTGCATTAGGGTTCGAACGCTGTTTCACACACACTGATTATACTCGGTCGTGAACTTCTCAACCTCCGACACAACATACAGCGGCACATGATCGCTACTCGCCCTCTACATCCATCGGGTCGTCCACGATCTCCGCCCTAAGCAACCAAGCCCGATCCACCACCCCAAATCCACCCGATCGCAGCCCCTCCCCCACACACCCCCTTGGGAACTACGAATACCTTCTCTCCCCGCCATGCACTTCGCGAAACGTATCCGACACGGCCCCCAACTCCCCCTCCACCACCCCTCCAATATACCCCCTCTCGAATTCCGGGCGGTTCCGCACATGTTGTTCGCCCAGCCGGATGGGCATTTGGTGTGAGGTTCGAGGATGGTGGGTTCGGGTGGTCGGTGGTTGTATTTAGTCGTGGTGGAAGGTGTTCGCTTTGCAAATTCCGTTGGCGGGTTTGGATGGAAAGGGCTGAACGTTCACAAGTAGATCTGTGGGAGGCGGGTGGAAAGGCTGTGGTGGGAAAGCATTCCGATGATGCCCATAACAATTGTGCACGCACTTGTATATGGCGACGATGTCTTGACTCTGGCCAGAGTAGACGGGGTATTTCTTTAGAGATGACAAGCTTTATTACTATTCTCCATTCGCTCCCCGAGAGCGATCCCTGGCGCTCTTCCTCCTACTGATCCTATCACTCGTCGATCTCTTCTCGCCCTCACCGTTCATCTGCACCTTCTTCTTGGGCCAGTTCCTTGCGACGTCGATGTTCGTCCGCGGTGCCCACATCTCGAGAAATACGAACAGTAGATAGTCGATGACGACGCAGAGACAGAACAGCTTTCCGGCCCAGATCCCACACCCGTAATATCTCTTGAGTCGGTCAATCAGGGCGAAACTCTGTACCCCAGCTCGCCCCCTCGTAGCGCTCCATCCTCCACCAGAATGATACCCGTAAAACTCCTCTTCACTCAGAACGCCGGTGATGCCATTGTAGACTCTCTCCGTCCTCTCGGCGACGTCAGTCCACGAGTACATCATCTTGACCTGGTCATGAAACCGCTCCGTCCGCACCCTGTTGGCTCGAAGCGCCGCGATAGCTTTTCCAGTCGCTAGTACGAGGTCATCCTCCTCCGGCTTTGCGAACGTCGTCATGTGCTGCGGTAAGACTTCCGGTATGCCCCCGACACGTGTACAGACGACATATAAACCACAGCTGGCCGCCTCCACGATGACGGTACCGAACGCCTCCGTCAGACTGGGGTGTAGATAGATGTGACCTCGGACCATGACGTCCCGCACCTCCTCGTGCCTCACCGGTCCAAGCATTTCGACCCGGTCTTGCAACACTCGCCGTTCGAGCATCTGCTCTAGATCGATTGCTTTGGGCCCCGAGCCTGCGATGATGAACCGCACGTTTGGGTGGGAGGCCAATATCCGCGGAATTGCGGCTATAAGGAGGTCGGTGCCTTTGTTATAAAACAAGCGCGAAATGACAACGATGGTGATGGTGTCATGCGGCCCCAGGTGTTGCGGCTGTGGTGGCTGGAACTTTGTGTCTACCCCTGATATGAAAGATGACTGTCGAGAATGAGACGGGGCTTGACTTAGAGGCCGGAAGCTATCCGCAACGACAGCGTTGGGAATGACCGACACCATCAAGGGGTCCAGAGATGCGCGAAGAACAGTGTTCTCTTTACTGTACGCCATTGTCAGCTCCTGCATTGTCGTTGAAGTACCGGATGGTATACCAAGTATGGCTGACGCATATAACATGGTCCACATCACTCAACGTAAATTTTAGCAGCTTATTCGTCAAAATGCTGGCAGCATCTGCGAACCCGAAGAGCGAATGATCCGTAAACACTGTCCTCAACCCCATCGTCCTCGCATGCAATATCGCCTCATGACAAAGGCTGCTGAGGCTAGCGTGACCGTGAACAATCTCAATCCGCTCCCGCAGGACAATGTTGCGAAAGATTGGAAAGAACGAAAAGACCGTCGGCATCGTCGATTCTCGGTAGATGACGAAGAATGGAACATGGTAGACCTTGAGGCCATTGGTCAGATAACGGACACCAGTGCGACCTTCGTAGGCGTGTGTAACAATGATGACCTTGTGCCCGCGATCGATCAACTTGGTGGATAGCTGGTAGATGTGGCTTTCCACTCCTCCGGGTTGGGGAAAGAAGAAGTCGCTGATCATGGCGATGTTGTAAGGCATGGTGGTAGCTTGCCTAGAAAGCTGGGCTGGGTTCTCAGCTTTGTTTGACATGATCAGTCACTGCGGCATTTAGAGTGGGTATGACACTGCTGTCACCGGCTGCGAGTGCCTCCAAAGCCAAGTGTTGGAGAGCATGCCGGCTAATTTGGTTGAGCTGGGCTGCTTCATAGACCCGGGAACAAGGTGGTCGTGGGTGGCACTTGTACTTTATAGGTACGAAGCTACACACCAAAAGTAATGGGAGTGCACTAACTACAGTGAGCTACATACATGGTTTGTACACTCTGCTGAAGTAAAAGAACATCAAAGCTTCACAATATCTCAAAGTTGTGCATTGAGATCATAAATGACTGAGAATATAAAGTAGGATCATCAAATTTATATTAACTCATACTTATATATAAATTACATAAAACAAAATCTGAATGATCAATTGCAATGATAAATCACTGCTAACTCTGTATATGATTTGGATGTTCCTACCACTGCATATAGGCTGTGTATGCAGCTCAACGTAGCTAGCGCACTCCCATTACTATTGGTTGTGGACATTCGTACCGTATCCGTACTTCGGGATGAGCCGCAGACGCAGAACGCAGACGCAGACGCAGATGCAGCAATCGTCAGATGTCGTGGCGCACTGTAGCCAAGCATGAGACATATCACATTGATTGTTCTGTGAAACGGTTTTCATGTACTCCACAAATCTCATATAAGCACCTCACTTTGAAGCATTGATGTCTTGGTACTGTTTTCGCTAGAATGCGCCAGACAATTGGTCTCGGCCAGTGAAGGCGGTGGCAGAAATTTTCCTAGCCTCAGGGTCTCGAAGATTGATCAATCACCCATTTCAAAATCCAGAGACTCACTGCTGGATATAAAGCATGACTTCAGCTTTATACAACCGATACATTCCGCCTCCGCCGCAAGTCTTGCCAGACGTGTTTGAACAGTCCACCACATCAACACCAGGTGGGAAGAAACGCAAAAGAGCCGGAACCCGGGAAAACCTTCCCCAGACTGGTGTGGGATCTGATAGAAATCATATACATCACGTAGATGGGTCTTCTTCACATACAGCGCAAACCGACGACACTACGGGTACGGCTGGATCCATCACGGATGGACGAGCGACTGAACCTCTCTCCAACGTCACAGCAGAACTCGACCAGAGGTCGAAAAAGGTCAAGATTAAGAAAAGGCGTCACCGAGAGGAGGTCAGTGCCGCCAACCCTTCAGTTAAGACGAAGAACGGTTCAGGTGACGCATCTGGTGTAACGCAGGTAGATATTAATGGCTTGGAATCATCAATTGAAGACCACAATGAGCAAATAGAAGGCAATGAAACTCTCGAGGGTGAACCACACGTGGGCGGTATAGCTGTCACGAAGCACAATTCAATTAGTTCCAAGTTGCAGAGGTCGCACAACCTCGCCAATGCAACGAGAACAACGGACGCAGGTACCGAATCTCTACTTGGTGTTGACAAAGCAGAGACGGAGGTCGAGCTTCACGACCTTGTGCCGTTACCGCAGCCAGATCCTGTGCGAAACCCCGAACCGGGGCCTTCATTCTCTGCTCTTCCGCCGTGGCTGGCGAAACCAATCAGAGTGTCTACATTGGATTCCAGACCTCTGGAAGAGCTTAAGCTTTCCTCAAAGGTTCTTTCTGCTCTACAGAACAAAGGCTACAGAACAGCCTTCGCCGTGCAAACCGCTGTTCTCCCTCTCCTGCTCCAAGGGCCAGAGCAACATCTTGGGGATGTATGCATTTCGGCTGCAACTGGGTCTGGCAAAACCTTGGCGTATATGTTGCCACTAATTGAAAGCCTGCGGAGTCGGAATGTGATCAGGCTGCGAGCTGTCATTGTTGTGCCGACGAGAGAGCTTGTCGCGCAGGCCTGGGAAGTTTGTGAGTTGTGTGCGACAGGCTCTGGCCTCAAAATCGGTACTGCGGTCGGACATAAATCGCTGAAGGAGGAGCAAGAGCTACTGATGAAGAAAACCCAGAAATACAACAAGGGGTGTCACGGGGCATTGCAGAATGAAGTGTGTACTGAGGGTGTGGAAAGCTTTGGTCCTGATACTGATCTTTACAATCTGGAAAATATTACTAAGGCTTTACCGGGCCATCTTGTGGACTACGAATCAAACGTCGATGTTCTCATTTGTACTCCTGGACGCCTAGTCGACCATATGCGCCGTACCAAAGGGTTCAACCTTGACCATATTCAATGGCTGGTGATCGATGAAGCTGACCGCCTCTTGAATGAGAGCTTTCAAGAGTGGGTCGAGACAGTGATGAAAGCTCTGGAGACAACCGGATCGCTTGACCGGCGCGATATTCGCCAAAAGTTATTGTCCGAGATGGGAATCCCACAAGCGCATCGATCAATTCGAAAAGTAATCCTCAGTGCTACCATGACAAAAGATGTGGGCAGCTTGAGCGCACTCAAGCTATACAGACCTAAACTTGTCGTACTTGAAACCGCTACCGCTATATCGGAACTGACGCACGACATCGCCAGTACAGCAGATGTGTTTGATGAGAGAGAAGCCACCAGCCTCAAGGAGAATAGCGATGGTTACTATCTGCCGCCTACGCTGCATGAACGTGCCGTGGGCGTAGGAGATGGGGGCGACAAACCCCTATATCTATTTGAACTGTTGAAAACTCACCTCAACATGTACAACGACTCGCTCCAGGCGCCGGAGAAAGGTCCTCGTACTTTGTGGTCAGAGGGAACGAGCATTGCAGGGGATGCGAATCTAAACCTGGCTAATCATGGTTCCGTCGGAGGTCCAGCCTCACTCGACGTAGACCAGCGTTCAACGTCATCTTCATCTTCAGAGAGCTCGGACACTTCGTGCAGATCGTCCCTACATGTAGATCTACTTGCACATTCGGCAAGTCGTCACGGGAACTCTGATTACCCTACCCAAGGGGTTCTCATCTTCACCAACAACAACGAAAACGCATCACGACTTGCGCGCCTCCTCTCTATCTTGCATCCACCGTACAGCACCACTATCCGCACCCTCACCAAGTCCACCTCGACATCCTCCGGTCGTCAAGTCTTGTCAGCGTTTCGCACCGGCAAGGTGTCAATACTCATCGCTTCTGATCGCGCTTCCCGAGGGTTGGATGTTCAGAACTTGCGATGTGTCATAAACTACGACATACCGAGCAGTGTAACGGGCTATGTGCATCGGGTGGGTAGGACGGCGAGGGCAGGGAAAGAGGGCTCGGCTTGGACGCTGACCGCTCACAACGAGGCAAGATGGTTCTGGAACGATATCGCGAAAGGGCGCCAAATCCGGCGAGCTCCGGAGAGGAAAGTGGAAAGAGTCAAAATCAATGTTGAGGGACTTGGTGACGAGATCAAGACAGCATATGCCCAAGCGTTGAAGATGCTAGGAGACGAAGCGAAAGGGAAAGGGAAAGGGAAAGGGAAGGTCGATTGTAGATAGTAGTCTCATGTTTATCATCAAACTCAGCATCGACTCCAACCATGTTTTCACTTACACAATCGAAATCCTGGTTGGGAAGGTATAGGCTACGGCGATGCTTGGGATCAGGGGTACGAGAACAGAATCCTGGAATTATTGTGAGATCTTCCAGGGATAAGAAAAGGAAATCTGCCAGATGATCAACCACACATGTCAGATGATCTCACTAAAACCTCAGATGATCTTGACAGAAATTATTAGAAGATCATCTGACCTTTTAAAATATCTTAAGATTAATTAAGATTCAAATTCTTTGAATATATTACTAATCTATTCTGAATTAATTAACTCTAATTTTAATGTATCTGAAATGCATACATAATATATTTCATATTGTTAACTTAAACTTTCTAATTCTAATTATCTAATCTCTAAACACTAATCTTTAATCGTTAATCAGTTACAAATAGATTCTTAATAAATTTATAATAAATTATTAATGAATTACACAATCTCAAGTTCAATATCTTGCTTATTAGCTTCTCAGAAAACTCTATTTTAAAGAATTAACATAAAATTATTTAAAATTTTAATGAGATCATCTGACCTGTATTCTGCAGATGATTAGAGAAAAAGAGATTGAAGTTAATTATATAGAATGAATTAAATCTTGTATACAGTAAGTTATTATATACTATATATATATCAGAATATAGATCAGATGATCTCACTAAAATCTTAGATGATTTTATATTAATTCTTTAAAATAAAGTTTTCTGAGAAGCTAACAAATAAAATACTGAACTTAAGATTGTATAATTCATTAATAATTTATTATAAATTTATTAAGAATCTATTTATAGCTGATTAGTGATTAGAAATTAGTGTTTAAGAATTAGATAATTAAAATTAGAGAGTTTGAATTAACAATATGAAATATATTATGTATATGTTTTAAATACATTAAAGTTAGAATTAATTAATTTAAATATTAAAAGAAATGAATACTCATGCTATACTATGCTGTCTAGTGAAATCCCTAAACTGTGTTGTCTATGAGTACATCTTAATTAAGAGAGTTACAGAAGAAGTAAAAAGAATGTTGACTACAGTTAATGTGAATAGAGTCTTCACTTAGTCTCTGATGTTAGTTCTACTTCACTTCATAAAAGCAGCTAGAACACTGCTTCTCAACACTTTCACTTGATGAGACTGCATCTATTGACTCTCACTGACAGCAAACATCAGATAACTAAATGCATCATTAAGAGTTCAATAAATCATTTAAGAGTTTAATTAATCATTAACAGTAAATTTTATAAGTTTAATGAATCACTTAAAGATTCATCTAAACAGAGACTTAATAAGCCTGTTAACAATCATCTCTTGACTAAGCACAAAGTCTATCTGAATCTGATTGCATTTATGCAGATTGTAGATGTTGTAATAAAAGACATTGATGTGCTTTAATCATTTATGTACATGTATGTTCTTAATCAAGATCAAGACAGCTTAATTATCTTCTCTGAGCTAAATGAATGAAGAAGCTTAATGAGCTTCATTCTCTTGAATGCTTATGCAGTGTAAGTTAACTTTAAGATATTTACTTATGTTCATGTCTCTTAACATCTGTTCAAGTCAGATCTCAGTCTTTATACACATTGACATAGCTATGTATTCAGTCTCAGTGATTGAGATAACAACAAACTTCTGCTTTTGACTTGTTCACAACACTGATTCATCTTTAAGCATGTAAATGCACTTTAAAATTGATTTCTGATTCTGCTTATTCAAAGCATAGTTGAAGTCAGAGTATTTAAGCATTGCTTGACTCTCATTAGAACTGTACATGATGTCAAGATTAATGATTAATCTTATATACTGCAGTAATTTCTTAAGTGTGTGTTCATGATGCTCTGCAGAATTGCTGAGATATTGACTTAGTTGATTTAGTGTGAAGATGATGTCTAACTAAGTATGAATTGCTGTATACATTAGACTTTCAATTGTCTGTTAATACTGTCTTTGATCTATTCTTTGATCAGTTAAGCTGATGAAATAAAGAGTATCATATTCATTAAATAAAATGCTGATGACTCTGTGTTTATCAAATCACATGTAAAGATTCTTTAGTATCTTGTTCACATAGTGAGTCTGATTCAGGCACAGAATCCTCATTTTGTGATTGTGTATAACTTAAATGTCAAGAATTTTCTGTGTCTTTCTTAAGTTCTTGACTTTGAACACACTCATAAGAGCTTGCTTAAATCAGAGAATGTATAATAGATTTGCTGAAGTCACAACAATATTGTTTACATAAAGAAGCAGCATGATTCTTTTAATGCTGTAAAGAAAAAGACAGAGATCAGTCTTACTTTGATGAAAACTTAATTTAAGCAGTTCAGTGACACATCATTCATGTCAGTTCTGTGCAACTTGCTTAAGATCATAAAGACTGTGCAGTATGCACAGAACATGATTAGATGCAACATTGACTTCAGAAGAGAATGTTATATAGATTGTTTTCTTCAGAAAGAATTTCATGAAGATGTTATTAACATTTACTTAATGACATTCTAGATTCTTGAGTGCAACAATAGTCAGAAAGACTCACAGAGTGTTAAACTTAATAGTAAGAACAAAGATATTTTCATAATCAACATTATATGTCTATGAGAAGTCTCTTGCCACAAATCTTGCCTTGAGCTTGTTCAAGAATCTGTTGATGTTCAGCTTAAGTTTAAAGATTTATTTGCTGATCATAATGTTAACTCTTCTTGATGACACAGTCTCTTTTTATATTTCATTTATTGTCAAGGCTGTCAGCTCTGTGTGAATGACATTCTTTTACATTTCTTCTCAGATTGAGTCTCTCACTGCTTCAGCATAGATGACAGATATCAAAATGTCAGATCTAATCACAGAGTCTTCTTTGTCTGTAAAGAACATCATAAGTGTCAGCATAACTCTCAATATTTTAATTGAGAGCTTATCTGCATCTTAATTGTCATCATTATTGTTTCTCTTTCATTTCAGAATCTCAATACACAGAAAGGTTCTGACTTCTTTAAATATCATTATCTTAACTTAATTAATGTTGATCTTCTTATCTAATGATTCATCTAGATTGACTGCAGTCAACTTAATCTCATGTTGTTTATCTTGAGACTTGTCAGCCTTGATCATAGTTAAGTCAGGCTGCATCTTACTGTTTTAAGTCATGAATGTCTGATCTGAAGCTGTGACCTTTATAATGATTGACTTCTTTTATAAACATTCAACAGATCTTCTGTTCAGAAGAACATTTAATGTTTACTGTTGCAGTCTAAGATCAACAGTGTCTTTCTTCTTGCTTTCAGCAAACTTCACAGCATGATTCTTGATGATGTATTTAAGATCTGAAGCTTAAAGCTGATACTGCTTTATGATTTTCTCAATGTAGTTCATAAAGACTCTTACTTGTTCTTAATTTATGAATTTGTCACATCTGTCTTTAGATAGTAACTTAAGATCAATGTAGCTGTAGCACTTGCATTCTTATACATAAATATAATTAATGAATGACTTCACATCAGTGAAAGCTTTCTTGAGAGTTGTCTGCTTGCTGTTAATCAAGAGATCAGTTGCTGTTCAATTGCAAAGATAGACATCTGTCTGTGCTGTCTATACTCAGAACTTTATTGACAGTTGTGTCTCTTTGATCATGATGTGCACTGAGTTCTCAGTGATTTAAATGATTCTTTTGACAACATCATTTTGAATTGACATGTAGAACATCATGTATTGCAATGTAATGTTAAAAGACTTGCATCAGTCATTCAGAATGAACTTTAACTCTGTTTTGTTGTTATTTTGTACAGCAAGAATCTTTGCATTAATCTGAAGTTCAGTCTTCAATCATCATTCTTGCAGTGTCTGTGAAGTCTCATTATATTGCTTCAGCAGTATTGTTCATGTCTTTTAGAAGTGATTATCTACTATCTTCAGAAAGTACTGATATTCATTAAATGACAAGAATAATGAGCTGCATATGTCAATGAAGACAAGAATGAGAATATTAGTCTTTCTTTTGCTTACAGTGTGGCCTCACTTGTTGATGAACTTAATCAGGGCACAAATCTTACACATGTTCTTGTTGTTCTCAACAATGAAAATTGACTTTTCAAGAATTGTTATCTTGTGAAGATCATGCAACTTTGTGAAATTAAGATAAACAAATTGTCAGTGTCAAAGCCTGTAAGTCTTGATCTTTCTGTTCAATGATGCAGTGTTAATGTCTAAGAAGTTGATCATGAGGTCATGCTCATGAATCTGAACATGTAAACTTATATCTGAAGCAGTGACAGAAAAGATGATCTCTGAATGTGATGTGTGCACTGCAGATATCAAAACAAATTCATTAAGACTCTTTGCAATATACTTAATTATATAGACTTTATCTTGCTCTGATGCTTCTATTATAGTCTTACTGTGCTTATTACACATCTGAAGACAGTGTTGATCAAAGCTTTTATGCAGTTTCATTTTGCACATCTGCTTTCTCAACAGAAGATTGATCTTAAGTTTAGACATATAAAGTGTTAAACTCAGTCTTACAGAATTTTCTGATCTGACTTGCATAATGATCACTTTACAATAATGAGAGTATAAATGTTTTTTTTTAACTCTAATTTGCTGACATCTCATTCATATAAGAAAATCACTGAAGAGTTAAAGTTGATCAGTTATGTATAAGAAGAATTCAGAGTCTGCAACTCATTCAGATTTAAACATCTTACTGACAGTCTTCTTAAACAGAGCAGTAATTTCATTATTGACTTTCTCTTTCTCTTTAAATTTAAAGAAGAAGTCATTGTTGTTGCTGTCACTGACTTCTGCATCAAAGACTCTGTGTCTCTTTTCTTTTTCTTTATAGACTGACTTTTAATACAACTTAACTGCAGTCAATCTGTGCAGCTTGATTACAGTTAATCTGCTTACCTTCTTTTGAATATCTCACTTGACATCAGAAAGAAATTTGCAGTCTTGAATGAAGTGAGAATTGTTGCAAAGAAAGTACTTAATGAAGTAATGAAAAGAATGATCACTGTCTGAGCTGAATGATCTGTAATATTGTTGCTTAATATTTACTGTACAGTAATTTGATGAACTGCAGTTCTAATTTATTAAACATTGACTTTCTTTCTGTTTGTCTACTCACAAGACAGTGACAGTCTTATCAGTCTTAAGCTGTATCTCTTTCTTTTAAAGCTTCTGTAGATCTCTCTTAATATTAAGATTGTCTTAAATGTCAATGACATCATAGATCACAACATACTCATTCAGCAGTGCTTGAAGCAATGTCTGAAACTGTTGCTCTGATTTGAACAACTCAGTTATGTTAAACTGAGTTGTAGCAATCTTTCTGTCAAGTTTATTCAGATAAATTTATGCTTCTTTAATGAATACATTATCTGACATCTTGTATTCAATAAACTTCATCAGATATTGTCTTCTCATCATCTGCAACTTCTTCTTGTATTTGATCTTCAGTGCATCTCAAACATTCTTTGTGCTTATCTTGTTCATCAGATATTCTTAATCATTAATGTTGATGCAGATAATAAGTCAATATAAAGTCTTTATGTTGATTTTCTGACTTTTGAAGTCAAGATTGCTGAGAAAAAATGAGACTGAGAATTCACTGATAAAAGTGTTGACTGCTGAGATCTTAACAATATTTCATAGATCTTCTTCTATCAGCTATCTCTGCATAAGAATGAATCATTGATCACAGTTCTTGTGAGTAAGAATTGAGATGAATTGTTGCTTTGTAAAGAAGTTGTTGAAGTTCATGATGACAATAGTTGGCATGTAGTATAAGAAGTGAATAAGATAAAATAACAATGTATGTGTTGAAGATAATATAAGTAAAACAAATAGAAAGCTTTTGTGTCTTTTATTCTGTGAGACAATAATGCTTATTCATCTCAATGACTCATATTAAGCTGCTGAAGAACAGTGCTCTTTAAGCAACTGTAAGTGCTTGTTTATCTATTCAATAAGACACATATCAAGCTGCTGAAAGAACAGTGCTCTTATAAGCAACTATAAATACTGATTTTTGCTGAGACTGATTCTTCTTGAATCTTTTAAGTCAAATGTACTCAGCTACTGAAGATGCTTATTTGTCTAACAGACACATATCAAGCTGCTATCACTGTGCTGATTTCACTAAAGCTGAATTTATCATAAATCTCAATAATTAGTAATACTGCTAAAGCTGAATTTACTGTGAATCTCAAAAGTCTGCAGACTCAGCTGCTGCATACATTAAAAATATACACTTTCTCTGAGAAGCTTCTTGCTAACTGAGCTCATAATCTATTAAAAGAAATGAATACTCATGCTATACTATGCTGTTTAGTGAAATCTCTAAACTGTGTTGTCTATGAGCACATCTTGATTGAGAAAGTTACAGAAGAAGTAGAAAGAATGTTGACTGCAGTTAATGTGAGTAGAGTCTTCACTCAGTCTCTGATGCTAGTTCTATTCTGCTTCATAGAAGTAGCTAGAACATCGCTTCTCAACATTAAAATAAATTAATAATATATTTAAAGAATTTGTTAAAAGATGGCACCACACTAGTAGCACAGCTATCATGAGTTATATATCTAACACTTCTTCTAACCTGCAATCAGCCTGTGACCAGACTGCAGATGTAAAGAGTGTGCACAGATAACAGTTCAAACTTGTGATCTCTGAGTGTCTATTATGTTTACTTTCTCACTATGAACTTAAATCATCAGCAAGGTGACCTAGACAATCATTTTACACAAGTTATCACTGCACTAACCTGAGCTCATAACCTGTTAAAAGGTGGCACCACACTAGTAGCACAGCTATTGTGAGTTATATATCTAATAGAATTTAAATCTTAATTAATCTTAAGATGTTTTAAAAGATCAGATGATCTTTTAATAATCTTTGTTAAGATCATTTAAGATTTTAGTGAGATCATTTAATATGTATAATTTATATATATATTGTACTTAATGAACAGCTTTCTTTCTTTCTCATCTTCTGTTGCTTACAGTTCTGTTACCTTCTCAGATTTCATTATCTGATACAATATATTCTTCTAGCAGATTGACAGTCTCAAAGTGAAACTTTTACTTAAGCTATTCACATTGAGGTTAATGTTAAACTTACTTTACATCTTATTTCACAAAAACTTTCTTCATCTTTCATAAACATTACACATTCACATTTACATCTACATCTACATTCAAAACAATTCTTTTTACTCTATTTAAACATAAAATCAACATATCTACATAAATAATGTTCTTATTTTATATTTCTATATCTTTTAAATCACTTCTATAACTTACACTTCACATAAGCTCACAGTTCTGAGATTGTTCATTAAATCTAAACAATCTCAAAATATATTTATTATTAATGAGCAGTCTGAGGTCAGGCAAGCTAACTGTTTAATAAAATTGCATAGAAAAAGACAGCATATTAGATGTGATAAAGACTTCAGATGAAATTTAGAATCAAGATTAAGAAAGAGAAAACTTAATGAAAATAATTGTTCAATAAAATTAAGCAAATTAATATTCTTAAAATAAAATTCTAAAAATATAAGAAAAAGCTGCTGTGCTGTTACATCTGCTGTAAAGATCATCTAATAAATATTTAATATTTATAAAGAGTTCTCTGAAAATTTATCTTAATATATTCACTTCATCAATTTTTTCAAAGAATCCTGATCAAAGATATAAACAAAATTTTGTAATGATCTTTTGTTTAATTTTTTCATGATACTTTAATCATTATTCAATATTAATGAACAATTTAGAAGATACTGAAGAAAGCACAGCAATCTAACAATATTAATGATGTTGATATGCTTTCATGCAGTTATGAGTACAAGACTTTCATGTTAAAAATGTATATGACAAAAGAAAAACTGTTGATGAAAAAGAAATCTGTAAATATTTAATTTTTTTAAAGACTTTCTGAGATTCAATAATTTCAAACAATATTTAAAGAAAGAAAAATTCAGTCTAACTTTTCATTTTTTTTTAAATAAGAATTCAGAGTCAGACTCAGCTACAGTCAGACAACATCAGTTAATTTACTTGCAGCTTTTTGAAAATTTGCTGAGATTGTGAACATATAAGAAGATAAGAACATCAAAATTGTTCAATTTTTTTGAATAATTTTTTTAACTTTTTGATCTTTTCAAAGATGGTTGATGTGAGCATTCATTGAGTGAGGATGAAGAAGTTAATGACAGAGACAAAAGAAAATAATAATATGATTTTTGCTTATCTATTTAATTTTATTGAGCAAACACTCAATTGTTTGTTTTTATAGAAGATGAAGAAGACAAAAAAGATAAGAAGAAAGAGATTTAATAGACAAAAAGATTACCTGAGTTGTGAGCAAGTAGACATAATATATTTGATTTTATCAAATAGACAAGATAAATAGACAAAATCTGTTCAATAATATCAGACATTTGAACTTTAAGACTTTGCAGAGAATGCATAGATAAAAGTGTTCATTTTTTTAAAATTTATTAGTTTTTAAGTGAGCAAGTCAGATACTCATAGTTAGCATTTGCTAATCAAATTAATTCTTCATAATTATTAAATAATCTCATGATGTGAGTTGTTCTTTAGTTGATCTTGCTCAATAATATTGAAGAATATAAACAAAGTATAAAGACATATTCAATAAAAATAAATAGCTAGACACATTTGCAAGTTTAATTGCAATGAGAACATTATTCATCTTGAACAGCATCTGAATTCATAAAATTCTTATACTTATTGATTGAATTGTCATTTCAGTTCATAAGATATTAAACAATATTTATATTGTTGAAATTAATGCTTCATTCATCTCAGTCATACAATTTTTAAATATCTCATCAACAATCACTATTCAGATATTGAATTTCTTCTCTTTGAAAAGAATGAGTATCATATGAAGAAGATTTAATTTTTATATTGATAAAATTATTTTAAAAATTCTTTAGAAAGAAACTGACACTTTAAAGAACTTGTAAATATTAATTAACTATGATATATTTAATAATATTGCACATTTACAATAGTCTTGTTACTTTAATCTATCTGATTATAAGCATCAAATCTTCAAAATAAAAATCCTGATGTAATACAAGATACATATAATCATTAAAGCAATAAATGAGACACATTCAGATGCTTTTGTTCTTGATTTCAATAAAGATGAAAAGATTTGATGTCTTTAATAAACATTAGCAATTGCTCAATTTTATTGAACACTTTCACTTAATGAAAGTATTTGATAAATTTAAAGAATCTATTATCATATTGATGAGTTTTTCAAAACTTCAGATTGAACTTGATGTAATCTATGATTTCATCAATTAATTCAACATAATGTGCTTTAATTCAAAGCACTTCATCAAATCTTAGAAGACAGAGAAATGCAATAATATATATGTATTGCATTATAATGTGTTGATTGTCTTCAATTTAAAGTTATTGTTCTTGCTTATTTACATAAAGCTTTAACATTTTTAAGAACTGCAATTTATATACTTCATTATATTTATACAATTGCTGCAGAAGCTTAACATTCAGCATTTAAGCACTTTGCTCAACTTAACTTACTCAGATCTAGATAAATCTGTTAACTGTATAATAAAATTAAGAATTCTTTTATAAGTTTGTTAAAATTGAAGAACAGATTCATTAAAAATAAAGATTTATCTTTTTTTGCTGCAGACTCTTTATATACATTGAAACTTTGTTTAATAATAATAAATTATCAATGTAAACATCATTATGCTCTGATCTTCAGAAGTTTTGTTCACAGTTTACATCATATGCATAATAATAACTGCACATCAAGTGCATCTTGCAGATCTGCAATTAAGATTAATTTTTGTAGATTTGCTCTCAATTGTTTTTGCTTAATAAATTCAGAATATCATATACTTAATGTATTCACAGTATTATCAAGATAGAGACTTTCTTTATGAATGTGTTAAGCTTCAATAATCTTAAAGAAAAGTTATCAATAATTTAGAATCAGAAGACTTTTCATTGTCTAGCAATTACTCATTAATATTGAAGACAAAACACATTGTTTAATAAGTTTAAAGACTTATTCTTTATATTTACTCAGTGTAGATTTTGCATAAACTGACTGTGTAATAAACTTTAACATCTTAAAAAAAAGCTCAATCTTCATTACTGTGAGTTCTATCTTCTCTTTAAGTTCATTTACAACATTATTTCTATCAAACTTACACATAATGTTCAATTAAATCAAATTCTAAATGAATTGTGAAAGCTTAACAGTCATATTGCTGAAATTTCTGTAAATATAAAGATCTTTGTACAAAAAAATCAAGAATGCTGTGATAAACTGATTGATAATTTTAAACAGATAACAATGATATGCAAGAAAATTAAAGAGTGAGACTTCAAGCTTATTAATATGTGTGAAGTGAACTTATCTAAGCATGCTTAATAATTTTAAAAATTGCAATGCTGTTCTAATTATCTTATTCATTCACATCTCTTTCATTACATCAATCATCAAACAATGTTTTCAAGACAGAAAAAAGTCATTAAGCAAAAGTTTTTAAATTGAGTGAATGCTTCAAAACAATTAAACAGTAAGATATTGCACAATATTATTAAAAATAGATAACTTTTTATTCAACAATATGCTCTGCTGACATAAGCAAATCATTATGCTGTCATAAAAGAATGAACAATTAAGAAATAAAGATCTATTAGAAGTTAGCTTTCAGATTTGAAAGCTAAGTGTTCTTAAGTACTGATTGATATATAGATTTGACAATAAGTCTTTTTTGTTAAATTAAACATCACTATATAACTTAATCAATAATGTTAAACAATCTCATTTGCATTCTCACAAGATTATTAAACAAGTTGTGTCTTCACAAACATTAAACAGAGACTTTAATAATATTAAGTATTCTTAATTAACTTTAATCATTAATTATATTTAAGTCTTACTGCTTAAGATTTAATTAATAACTTCTTATTTGCATTAATACATCTTTAAGTCTGTCTCTAACTGCAATATGAGTCTTATATAAGTAATGAAGCAGACAGTGAATAATATTTAAGAGAATCAGTCTGAAAACATTATTTATAAAATTTAAATATTTTAAAGTTCTTTAAAAAAAATGTACACTCTTATTATGCAACATATCATGATCAAGTTTATCAAAGACAACATAGTCAGCTTATTGCTGATTTATTATGTATAAGATATTTTATAATTATTTTAAGATTAAATGAATCAACAACATTCATTAATGATTATTAATGAAGTTAAAGTGTCTGTCTACTACTATGATTAATTATATCAAATTAATTTTCTTAAACAATGAATTCTTGTTAAGCAAGTCTTCAGTGAGTGAAAGACATGTTTTTATTAAGTACACAATGCATGCTTTATCTCTTTAAATTTAATGAGAATTAATCATTAAACAGATAATTATGCAAGTTTATAAAGACTGCAAGAATAATAAAGATCAGTTTTGAATTTAATATATTACAGTGAACAAAAGAATTAAACAGTCTTAATATATAACATTTATTGAGATCTGCAGAGCTGTTTGAAAAGAATAAAAATACATTGATGATGAAAATGTAAAAAAGATAAAAACTGAGTACATCTTTGCTGAATTTGATATGAACTTTTTCTATAAAAAAAAAGAAAAGAAATACATTCTTAAGTGTTCAGCAGATATTGCTTGAAAATATTGTAGTCTTCAGAGTTGATCATGAATATGAGATGATGAAGATGCATTTAAGAATATTAAAGTAAATTAAATTAAAAGAATTTACTTAAAATTATTGAGCAGCTAAATAGAGCTTTAAATTTTTTATGTCTTGACTGTATCTCTCAAAGATCTTTATGTATATTAATAAGACTGAATCTTTCATTTATTTAAATGTTTTATCATGATCACACAGTAAGACATTTAATGTAAATTTTTGTCATTTTAAGTTATAAAAGACTCTGAGTTCAATTCTGAGTCTGAGCTTTTTGTATAATAGAAAAAATATATATATAAAGATCTCTGTTGAGCAACTGATTCAAGTAAGTCAAACTGTATGCATTAAGAGAAAGTAAATAAGTAGTTATAACTGCTGTATAAAGTTCTTTAATATTATTGAGAAGTGTAATAATATCTTTTAGAATATTAAATAAATGTACATAACTAATCTCTTTACACTTAAAGTTAATTATAGTTATAATGAATAGATTTATTTTAAAATTACAGTACATATTTCAGAGAAGAATAATAAGCTTTGTTATGTCTGTATATATTGAGTAGTTTTGAAGAACTATGATGAAAATGAAATGTAAAGTCTTTAATTTTATTAAAAAAAATCTCTCTGTATCTATAATGCAGAGATCATCAGAATTCAGATTGAAAGCTTTTTCTATTTAAAATTATTGTAAATTTCATTTATTTAAAAGTTAACTTTCAATCTGAATTCTAATGATCTTAATTAAGATCTTAACAATCTCATATAACAATGAGATTGCTGCAATTCTGCAATGCACATCTCTGATTTTTTTGAATAATTTATATTTACTTAAGAAGAATGCATACAGACAACAGATATGCACACTTGTATGTACAGCATCTATAGTTTATGAAATTTTTGCATAAATTGCATATGATCACAGTCAGAGCAGATGTATCATTTTTTTGTAAAATTTTTGAGTTCTTATCAGTCACAGACTGCATGATGTCTCTGAATTTGTTGTGTTTCTGCTGTTGAACTCAGTGATTTTGCAACATTTGCAATTTTTGATGTTTCTGTGTGTGTGAGGGTGCTAGCCAAATTGGGGTTGGTGTGGACAGGGGGGGAACTGTCAGGATGTGCGAAAGAAGTCCCTATTAGGTACGCTATGGGCATCGGTGGAGCGAGCTTCGTCAAAGCGCGGTCTATCTATTGGCTCTGCTGCCCCTGTTCCCCGGCGGGACATGGCGCCCGCAATGCCTTCGTCCAATCAATCAAAAAGTGGCTCTCGCCACTGTCGCGAGCTGTTCGTTCCACATACCTTATTCGACATTGATTGTATCATTCCTGGGGATATGGGGGAATTTCTGTGTTGTCAGGCACAGCCATGGAGGCCCGCCTGCCTGACATCTGATAAAGCATCCTGAAACTGCAGGGACCACAGCAGTATCTCCACTATCATACAGTACCTACAGTACAGTGCAGCGAGTCACTATCAATGACGTGAGCAGCAAACACTCCTCGATGAGTGGCATTGTGCTTTCTGGCATCGGTTCGGCCCGCAGCATGCGATCGTAGATTTCTGTTCGCATTACTTACGTACTACTGTACCTACCTTACTTCTGCACTGCGCTTCTGCGCCACCTTTCTCTGTTATCGATCACTAGACATGGGGAGTCAAGATTCCATTTCTGTGCGCTGATGTTCATCCGTCCTTCCCCCATCACCCGCCATCAGTATGAACATCGGAGCCTTGCAACGGCCTCCAATGACTCAGTCAACGCAGAAAATGGGCTCAGGCTACGAGGTCAGACCTAGGTCAAGTGGACAGGGTTCGGTCAGTGGAGGACGGCAGATCACTCGCAATCGCGCGAGCTATAGCTGCCATGCTTGTCGGCGTCGGAAGGTGAAATGCGACAAGGTAGATACTCCGCGGGACAGAATGAACAGAGCTTACGCGACCGACGCAGGTGCACCCTGTATGTGCCAATTGTACAAAGACCCGCGATGACTGCATCTACGATTCGAATGGCGTAACCAAATCCAGCCCAACCAGCATTGGTAGCACACCAAAGAACTTCATACAGCAATACATAAGTCCAGGGGACCATCAGCATGGCCTCAAGCGTAGGAGAAAGTCGATCCGCCCAACGGGAGAAAGTGGTAATGCAGCGTCTGGGGCCTCCGAGGACGATGACTCGAGCGTGGATAGGGACACAAGTCGTGCGTTGAGTGCTGAACAGTCTCTAGTCACCCCGAAGGACATCGAGAGTCGCTTGGATCGGTTGACTGCTATGGTCGAGCAATTAACTCGGGATGTCAATCCTAGGCAAACCGAGGTACTTTATGGTATCGTTGGGAATGGACTGAAGCAACAAAACTCAGATCACACTCATTCGCTGGGTACGAGGGAGCCCTCGCGATACCATCTCAATGGTCAGGCCGACGTTGAACACCGACGGCAGGGACACGGGGGAGACCATACGCACTTGAACGATACCGGTTCGGATCGAGGGCACCGGGATCACGAAGATAACTTCCCGCTGCCTCTAGGCCAACAATCAGACTTGGTTGATCCGGTCAGTAACCTCACGCTCGGCCATCTAAGCCTACAAGAGGGCGGGAGGAGCCGTTATGTAGGGATTACCTACTGGGCTTACGTCTCCGACGAGATTGCGGAGCTCAATCAACTACTCCGTGATCAAAATCGATACTATGGTGCTACCTCGGTCACCAACAACCACTTCCATCATGCGGCGAAGGATCTCGCGCCACTAGCTCCAGGAGGTAATGACAGCACAGACCAGCCGAAATCACTGCACCCTGCCAAGGGCATCTTGGACTCTGATCCGGATTCGACAAGGCTCCATGAGCCGCTGTTGAATCACGGTCTCCTGGACAAATCGCTCTTGTTCAAGAGTGATGATGATGCTGCACACTCTTTTCGGTTCAATACCATGTATTCAGAAATGCTCACTCAGCTACCCACGAAGCGGCAGTGTCACGTTTTGTATAGATGCTACATCCTTGGAGTACACCCTGTCATGCCTCTTATTCATCCTCCCACCTTGTTAGGATACTATGAAGAGTTCTGGAAGTGGTATGAAAACAAAAATCCATCGAAAACGCCATACGCTCACACATCGTTCATCCCGCTTCTGTTTGCTATGTTGTATGGCGGCTCTGTGAGTTGCTCAGCCAAGAAACTCAAGGCCGAGTTCGGCGATATCTCAAGAAGTTCTTTATCAGCGCGTTTGCATGACCACGTCACGAGGTGTTTGAGCTTGATATCTTTCCCAAGAACCCCGACATTACCGTCTCTCATAGCTTTCCTCATTGTTCAAACCATCTTGGCGAAGGAGGAGGAGCCGCTTACGAGCAGCTCTTTTATCGGGCTTGGATTGCGTGTCGCTCAGATCATGGGGCTCCACCGAGACGGGGCTCAATTTGGCCTTGACCCATGTGAAGCAGAAGTTCGTCGGCGTGTTTGGTGGCATATCGCCCACATGGACAGCGTCATGTCCATCTCAAGTGGCCTTCCGCCTTTGGTCAATGATGAGGGTTATTGGGACGTCAGACCAGTGTCGGAGCTCAAAGACACTCTGCTTGATACAGCCGAGGGGTCTCAGTACCAGCAGGCAGTTGCGGCTGGAGAACGTATTCCGGATATCCCCGACAACCCTCTCAAAGGCGGCGGGAACTCCTTTGTCTCTGTAGTTCACGTAGTGTCGCAGGGCAAGTATTTCATGGCACGTAAGTTTTACTCTGCCTGCTCACTGTATCCAGCTTACGTATACCAGAGACGACCAGAAAAATTATCAAGATCCAGCTTGGAGTCAGGCCGCTTGTGCGAGGAGATCTCGAGATCTTGAAGGAGTATTTGCGCGATGTCGAGACCAAGCTTGACGAGAGCATAAGGAGAATACCTACCCACGGAAACCCAGAATTGGGCTTGACCGACGACGAAGAACCGCCGAAGAACCCGGATTTTGATTACGACCCGAATAGAGCACATCCGGCGACGACAGAGGAGCTACAATTATTTGTAGGTATGACACCTGAGGATGGCCTGAACGATCTTGCGGTACACTACCACCAGCGAACTATGATTGCATACCATAGATGGGCACGTATTATGTTGTCGTTATTGATCAACAAGGTATTCCTAGTTATCTGTGAGGTTATGGCTCAAGATGCTGACACGCTCAGGCTTATTGTATCGTTTACCAACCGTTTTTGAAGAATGTTAAAAGCAAGCTTTGGGCTCATGCCCGCCAGTAGTACGGGCTCCCGTTGAGATATTGTTTGATCAATCTAAAAATGTCATAGTGCCCTTCGACACTGCCATGGATTCATGCGAAAGTTCATTCAGTTGGCCACCGACCCATCTTTTCAACCCTTTCAGTGGAGTTGGCCCGGGTAAGTCGAACGATTGCATGTTTATATCAGCACTGATAAAAGCATACAGGAGCCACCAACCTATGCACCCAACGATGTAAGACATCATAGCTATAATTCCAGTACCGCACATACCTACTAACATCAAACCAGGATCATGCTCATTGATCTCTTCGAACGCCCCCATAGTGCGGAAGCGCCGCGTTCGCGTGCTTTCATCGACCAGATATTCGCCCTTTCCGGCCCTGACGGCGGGATTGTACACGGTGAAGACGGGATATCCGTGCAACGACCGCTTCGTGAGGGCGGCCGCGAGGCGTGGGATATGTTACGCCGGCTGCGACAAAAGGCTTGGCAGAAAGCCGGTCTCGATCCAGATATTCTATGGACTGAGAAGGCTCAGATGAGTGTCGGCATTACGCAGGAACACTCTTCTGGAGAGCACATGATGAGGGGGCTGCGGAGTGATGTTATCTACAAGTCGGACTCCGATCTGGTCAATGTCACCGAGGCAGACACACCGAGGCCGGGAACGTTGGACGCTTTCCATGGTCTGGTCAAGGCAGCACAGGCTGATGCAGAGGCCTCTCAGACGGCCAACGGAAATAGCAATGGCACGTGCGTGGATCAGACCACGCCTGGGGCAGACCGCAACAAGACGAATGGCTCGGCAGATCAATCGCATACTCACAGCAACGCCAGCACAAGTCACCCAACAGATACCAAAGCTAACCCATCTCAACAAGCTCAACCTGACCTGAGATCACCGTTACGATCGGATTCAGCAACCCCGTGCAAACCAAGCCAACCTCTTAAGGATGGCGTCGACCTCCCTCGGAACGCAGCTGCATCTACACGGAAGGAGACCAAGCCACCATCCACCCCGCACTTTTCGCCTGCCGTACGTGTGGCACCATACGGCGGTTCGCACCTCAACAGTCCCGACCTTCGAAAATCGAACTACGCTCACGTTCCTTCCTCGCTGGACGACGTGGATACTTCACAAGAGTTCGATTGGGATCAATGGGATGCTGTATTCGGGCAATATGTACCCGTCGACGACCTTATGGACCTAGATGCCGGGGAGACTTGGCGGTTTGGGCAGGAGTGAAAGAGCTTCCTTCACTGTACATAGAGGCGTTCTGGGCTGTGTACGGAACACACTTGTCCCTGTGTGACGTGTGAAAAGGTATATAGCATGGCGAGTGCACAGTGTTTCCGAAAAGGCTCCTGTCGAACGCTCGGGAAACGGTCGTTCCAAGCAGGTTTTGATCAGACTCGATGACCAGGTTAATATAGGTTCGATTCTCGAATATAGTTAGGGGCATGTATTCTATTGCACGGCCCGGAAGTGGGCATGGTTCCGGTATCTTTGGACGATATCAATGGGCATTACTTCTCATCTATTCAGCACATTAGAGTATCAACTTTGTAGCAAACCCGCCACAACCGAGCGTAAAACTCCGTCCGCAATGCTTCCCAAAGACGTTCATTCTCCCCGCCGTGCCTCGATCACGCCTCCCCCTTCTTCTTCTCCTTCTTCCTCTTACCCTCCGCACCGCTCCCCCCACCCCCACCACCGCCACCGCCATTCCCATCAACCATCCCCTGCTGCCCCTGCATCTCCTGCATCATCTCCTTCAGGAAATTCTCACTCACCCCGCCCCCACTCATCGCCGGCGAATGCAACGGCAAGATCGACCCGACCTTCCAGCCCCTCGGCACCGCCGGCGGCACCAACTTCTCCGGCGCCGGCATCCCCGCAATCCGCAACCGCAGCGGCGACGCCTCCGTCGCGGGATGCGCCCGCAGATGCGCCGCCACCAGCGTGTACAGATGATGTTCTGGTCCCCGACACTCGTTAGCACTCGCTCTCCGACGACGGCGCGCAGAAAGATAAGCTTTGCGCGCGAGAAACAAGACGAGACGGGAAGAAACGCACTATTCTTAACCCCTTTACTCGCCGCCCTCCCCCCCTGCTCCTGCGGCAGCCGGACCAAAACCCGCACCCGCCCCGGATTGCTCCAGTCCTTGGGGTGCGTCTTGCCCGGCTCAAAGACGACGCTCAATCCCAGCGCCTGCACGGCGTCGACCATCTCGCGCGCCAGCGGGTTGCGCACCGCCTGCGCCGTGCCGACGCGGCGGCCTTGGGCGCGCGTGCGCGTCGCGTCGAAGTAGACTGGGTATAGGCATTGGTAGTGTTTGTAGCGGTCTGTGTCGGCGGGGGAAGAGGTGGATGTGGGGGCGGCGAGTTGGGGTTGGAGTTGTAGTTGGGGTGCGGGGGAGTTGTTGGATGGTGGGGGGATGTGGGCGGGGCGGGGGATGGCTGCGGGGCGGATGAGGGTGTTGGAGGGGTCAAAGTCGGTGGGGTCCATTTCGGAGGGGTCGGAGTCGGAGGCGGAGTCGGAGACTTCTTCGATGCGGGCGTGTTGCGCCATTCTTGGTGTGAGGGCGCTGTGAAGGCTCTTGGAGGGTTGAGGCGGTTGTGTGGTGTGTGTTGAAAGAGTAGTAAGGAAATTTTGTGTAACCGTTCACTATAGGGTATAGGTGTGGTGGGGCTTGCCGAAGTGTGTTGCACAGAGCTAGTTCACATTCAGAGAGCAACCTCCAGTTCAACAGGTACAGAAGTACAGAAGTTATTTGGAGCTGCAACCTCCTTTATTTTCGCTGCAGTACGTTATCTGTCTGTTCTACACGGCGACACCTTACAGTACGGATTTTCGTTCTCGCCATGATACGTCATCCTAAGAAGATCTGCGATGCGCGGACGAAAAGCCTTCGCTGATGGCGGCGAAGCCTGTACGAGTACCGAACTTTCTACCCCGGAAGCCTACCACATTTCAAAGCCTCAGCGTCTACGATTGTGGAAGACTGCAGAGGCTTCCTGACCACCTGGAGATGGCTTAATCAGGAGGCTTTTGCTCGGCTACTGTGTGGGGAACGATTGAAAACAGACTTCAGTACCGTGCGAACCGAAAGCTAGCACGGTCTGGATGACGATCCGCTGTTATCTTGGTACACAACACAGCTGATGATAATGTCGGCATCACTTCGTCGTGTCATACGTTCCGAGTGATGCAGCGGCAGCTTTAGTTCCCGTGTTGGTGCCATGCGACCTGGGTGGGGTCCTTACGGCATGCTCGTCATTTACACTTCTCGCTCCACGACTGATGCGTTTTTACACAGCTCTCGGGGCGGGGAGACGGGGCCGTTGCGGCATACCGGTCACTTTTGCCTGCTTCTCCTCTGCACTACTTACCGTCCTGCCGAGGTGAGTCTAGCGAAGACGGTTCGTTGCAAGTCTGTATCCTGAGTTTCTGGTACACTTTGCTTTAGACTCTTGTCGTTCGCATGCTCGGGCAACGCTTATTTGTCACATCCGGGGCTTCGGTCAATCACATCAAAAGGCCATGGCTATGGAGGTCTACTGTACAACACCGTCAGTGCATCGAACCGGTTGACTTCATTCTACCCAAAGATTGGTTATCTACTTGAACTTGCGCAGGAAGTGCTCTTCTTGAGATTCCTCACCTACATTGTCAGGGACCTTGGTTGACAGTGGTTCTTCGTGGCCGACAATCCGGCCCCGCGGAGTGCCTACTCTGAAGATGTCCGGATGTGGGCTGCCGGCATGTCTCCTTGCTTCCATGCGTCTGCAGCCACTCCACACCGTTCAAGTCCAGCCTCTGGTTGTCTGTCTGCTCCAGACTCAATTAAGCCACATCACACTAGTCTGTTTGGACTCTGTGCGACGTGTTTGAATGTGCTGGTCTTGTGTGCTTTCTGGTAGCAATTCTTCTCCGATTCCTATACGATAATGTCTTTGCAAGCCATTGTCAACGATGGAAATGTGGTTTTCAACCCGAAGTCGAATGGCATCGTTTCTTCACAGAGTGCCCTTTTACATCGAAACATCAAGGATGAACCTCGTACAGTGACGTTCGCTCGGGGTAATTACCTAACCCTTGACAACGGGCAGCGCATATTCGATGCAACGGGCGGAGCAGCTGTTGCGTGCCTGGGCCATGGAAATAAGCGTGTGAAGAGGGCCGTAGCCGCCCAGATGGACGAGGTGGCTTACTGTCACTCTCTTTTTTTTGGAAGCAGGAGCGGCGAAGGACTTGCACGACACCTGATCGACTCCACCAAGGGACGAATGTCAAAGGCCTTCATCGTAAGCTCAGGTATCAGAAACCATGACCATGGCGTTTTCCAGGGGTTTGCACCCGCTTTTCACCCTGCTAACACTAGCTCTCAGGCTCGGAAGCGATGGAAGCAGCCATCAAGCTATGCCGCCAATACTTCCTCGAGCTCTCCCCAGCTCAGCCACAACGTACCAGCTTCATTGCTCGCAAGGAATCCTACCACGGCACCACCCTGGGCGCTTTATCCATGTCAGGCCACCTTGGCCGGCGGAAACTTTTCCAGCCGCTCCTCATTCCCACCAATCACATCTCGCACGTGTCCGCCTGCAATTCCTACCGTGGCATGAAGGAAGGCGAACCCGTCTCCGCATATGTCAAACGCCTCGCCGAAGAACTCGATGCCGAGTTCCAGCGCGTGGGCCCAGACTCGGTCTGTGCGTTCGTCGCCGAGCCCGTCGTCGGCGCCGCCCTCGGCTGCGTGCCAGCTGTTCCAGGCTACTTCCAGGCCATGAAAGAGGTGTGCGAGAAATACGGCGCGCTGCTCGTCTTCGACGAGGTCATGTGCGGCATGGGTCGCTCCGGTACCCTACATGCGTGGGAGCAGGAGGGAGTCGTGCCGGACGTGCAGACGATCGGGAAGGGTCTTGGCGGCGGCTACGCCGCGGTCGCAGGCGTGCTGATCGGGCCGAAGGTCGTGCGAGCGCTGGAGAATGGTACCGGTGCCTTCGCGCACGGCCAGACGTATCAGGGCCATCCGGTCGCGTGCGCGGCCGCCCTCGAGGTGCTGCGCATCATCGGCGATGAGCGGCTGGTGGAGAACGTGGCCAGGCGCGGCGCCTATTTGGAACGCTTGTTGAAGGACAGACTCGCCGACCATCCGAATGTGGGCGATATCAGGGGCAAGGGCCTCTTCTGGGGGGTAAGATCATGCTCTCCCCAAAGCCCTGCCTACCTTATACGCGCGTGTTGATAAGTTCCTTTCAGATCGAGTTCGTAAAAGACAAAGCGACCAAAGAGGCTTACGACCCTAAAGTCGGCGTCGCCATGGCTGTGCACAATACGGGCATGCACCCCGACTACGGCATCTCGCTGTATCCTGGCACCGGCACCGTCGACGGCAAGGTCGGCGATCATGTCCTGATCGCTCCGGCTTACACGGTTACGGAGAGCGACGTGGAGCTCATAGTCGACTTGGCCGCGAGGGTTGTGGAGAATGTCTTCGAGCGGTTGAGGAATCCAACGGGGTTGACGGCGTAGATGGTTTGTAGCAACGTATATGGGGGGCGCATGGGGAGTATTCTTAGGCTTGTGGTCGATTTTTACAGTCAATTGTAAGATATGGCTGGATATAGCAACATAGTCGATGTCTTTTCTGAGGATGGGCAATTGGTTTGAATACTAAAGAAAAACCATGCAGTAGTGGCTTAATTCGGATAGGCAGCGCCGGGAGGTGCTCTGTTTACATAGCGATCATTGCCATCGTGGTCACTTATGGTCAATACTATAGAAACTCACTTGACATGATCCCTCGAGATGCAAGGCAATGAAAAGTTTGTACGATTGGACGTAGAGGAGGTACAGAAACGAATGCCCTATGACAATCTGTTATGCTCAGCCGAGGACCAGGTGTTTTGCGTCCGCCGCATTTCCCGGCACGCCCCGAACGCCATGCTACCTATGCAGAATGCCCACCTAACACTTGCAGTGCACGAAAGCAGCAGGACAAAAGCATACGCAACGATCACTGTGGAGAAACCGGTCTGGTGTCTCACAACGAGGAGAAGGAAAACGAAAGAACTCAATCCTTCGAACTCAATTTTGAATACAGCTTCGCGAGGACCCTCTTCTCCTTTCCATCCGCCTCCAGCACGCTGACCAGATCGCGCAATTGAATCCCCGCGCCACGCTCTCTATCCTCCCTCCACTCGCCGATGCGCCTGCCGGTGGGAGGGAGGTACGTACCGTTCGGGACGCCGCCAACAGGATTGTGCCCACCTCCGCCGGACGCGACGCCATCGGGCTTGACGGCGGTGTTGAGTTTCGACGGGACGGGGAAGCCAGTCATCTGGCCTGCATTCGGCTTCTTATTAAGCCAGCTATATCCCTTCTTCTTGCCGAAGAGGTTGCGCGCACCGCTACCGCTGAGGGCCATGTCGACGGTGGCGTTGGTGTTCTGGTGCTGTTGCGCTTCGGTCGCTTTGGCCTCGGCTTCTTTCTTGGCGGCTTTCTTCGTCGGCGCTTTGACGTCGGGGGCGCGCTCGCCTAGCAAGCCGTTGGGCGTGGCGGAGCCAGGGGTGCCGGTCGGGGTCGAGCCCGTGCGGCTGCCGTCGCCGAGGAGACTGCCGTTCGCGGTGCGGCGGGCGCGTTTGGCGAGACGGGTTTCTTCTGCGATGCGGTCGGCTTGGGAGAGGTTGCGGAGGGTTTGGGCGGTGACGTTGGGGAAGATGATGGGCGGGAGGGGGGATTTGTTGTAGTCGGATATGGGGGTTGGAAGCTTGTTAGCAGCCGAGTGGGACCCTGGGATTGTTAGCGTGGAAGTGGTGTGAAAGGAAGGTATGTGCTATCCTACGTTTGAGAGGATTCGTCTTGGGACTGACGGCGCTCTCCCAACCGCTTCTACCGGGCGTATACGTCGCTGTAGCTGACTCCGGACCGTTGCTGACAGCCAGATCTGCCCATTCGGGCGGTACGACTCCGTGCGACCCTATACGCCTCCCTTGCGCTATTGTAGCCGCGTCTTCTAAGAGAGCACGGATCCGTTCCTCGGTAGCCAGGGAAATTAAGGCGAAGATGTCGACCATGGGTGCGTCAGGGTATATGAAGCTTTGGCCCTTCGTTGCTACGACGGTAGTCCCGTCAGGAGCAGTGACCTCCACCGGGAGCATTGGTTGCCGGGTATTTCGTTGAGGAGAGTACAGTCCATCGATTGGCAGACGAGCGTGGTTTGCGTCAGCACTTGTAAATAACTTCCGCTTGAGTGAGCCTATAAACAGGAACGGGTCGTTCAAGTGATACTGTCTTTTTTCGGCAAGACGACGGGCTGCCCTCTTCCTCTGCTCTTCTGCCAACACCTCGGGAGCCTGGTGAGGTGCTGGCGGCTGATTGAACGTTCCTGCTCCATAAAAGGTATCCCTCCCTCCGGGCACGTTCTCAGATAAATAATGATAATTGTAGTTGGCAGTCAGAGTACCGGTACTGGAACCGTTCGACGTCGTAGAATTGAAGGAAGATGCGTGGTTTGAGTTAAATGAATTGCTATTGTTCTGTAAAGCTGTGTTGAGGTATGGAGTCGTCAGTGCCGCTTCCTCCTCTTTCAGATCAACGCCTGAAGAGACGAGGACGTCCGCAAGCTCTGCCATATCCGTAGCCTTCTCCACAGGCCGTGAGGGCGGCCCCATAACCCCGCTTGCTGTTTGAGGTGCCGTCATATTGTATGCGCCGTTCGAACCAATCGGTGATATGTTATTTTGTGGTGGTCTGAAGATTGGTAAGGAGATGTTCGTCAGGCTGGGTGATACATATGGCGACTGAGGGTTTGGTGAGAGCCGCTGTCGTTTGTTCGGAGGAAGAAAGGCGCTTGGTGGTTGATGCACGCCGGGTGAAGGTGCAGATCGAGGAGGCGAGAAAGGTCTCGGCATGTAGTACTGCTGCTGCTGCTGTGGTTGTGCCATGTTGAAGCCGCAAGATGGATACCAGTTCACTTCCTTAAAGCCCTCCTCGTCCACCTCAGTGGTCTAACACCAGTCCGGCAGCTCCTTGCGCTCGCTCTTAAACTTGTACAGTCGTGTCTAACGCCGTGCATCACCTCTTTGCTCTGTCAAAACCAGTGGAGGACCCGTACAGTTTCGCAATCTGAAGATTGGTTGTTGTCCGATGGTAGGCGTGTAATGATGAGGCAGTTTGCGGGATTCGCGAAAGTCACGTGCTATGCTACCGGACATTCCCTTGTGGGCATTTGAGCTAAACCTCCATAACATTGTCACTTGTGAATTATCAATAAGAGTAGACTTGAAGAGACTTGATGTTATTGACACTCCCAGCTGCGTGCCATCAATGGGGACATCTCAATCTCTACTAGAAGATTCCTAGGTGCCAACTGCAACACCGATCTCCAGCCCACAAAGGTCACGATAGAACATCCTACTGCCATCTGTTATTCGGGCTGATCGAACAGCATGGCCACTAAACGGAAGCTCTCCGCTTTATCCACGGGCAATGAAGAGCCAGTCGATCCTGCCGACGAGCTCATGTTCCTCTGTCTCGGCGGTGGCAATGAAGTCGGTCGTTCGTGTCATATTATTCAGTACAAGGGCAAGACCGTAATGGTAAGCGCATGGTGCTGCATATCCCATTGACAGACAAAGCTAATCAGTGACTATCCTAGCTTGACGCTGGAATACATCCTGCTTACGACGGGCTCGCGGCTCTTCCTTTCTACGACGAATTTGATCTCAGCACAGTCGACATACTTCTAATAAGCCAGTAAGCGCACTCTCTCTTTCAGAATAAGGCGTCGGCACTTAATGCTGGAGGGGACTAGCTGGACCAGCTCTGGTTGACTCCTATCATCTTATGCACTTTATCTGCCCTCAAACACTATGTGTATATCCGGGGTTACAGCAATAGGTCTGCTTCATGAAGGGGGCTTACGTTCTCCTGGACGGGATCATGTTGAACTCATGTATATCAGAAACAATAGAACTTATCTCGTGCACCCTGCTTTGTCCATCATGCTGCCGTGAGAGCAATATTTGCATGTAGCATCTCGTGTAGTTGTGCTGGCTTTTACGCACTACGTTTCCCCCCTCTATTTTATCTAGATCATGGTGTGACTGTCACCATCTCTGCTGTTACGCTGTTACGCTGTTACTGATGAGTCCACTACAGCTTTCATCTGGACCATGCCTCATCACTGCCCTACGTACTTGCCAAGACAAACTTCCGAGGACGAGTCTTCATGACCCATCCTACCAAAGCAATCTATAAATGGCTCATACAGGACAGTGTCCGAGTTGGGTAACAAACACCGTCCCTTTCCTTATGTCCCTACAACTAAACCGTTGCAGAAACACATCGTCCTCCTCCGAGCAGCGAATACAACTCTACACCGAAACCGACCACCTCTCCACCTTCCCCCAAATCGAAGCAATAGACTACCACACCACCCACACCATCTCCTCCATCCGCATAACCCCCTACCCCGCCGGCCACGTGCTCGGAGCGGCCATGTTCCTGATCGAGATCGCCGGCCTCAAGATCCTCTTCACAGGCGACTACTCGCGCGAAGACGACCGCCACCTGATATCGGCCGAGGTGCCCGCGAACGTGAAGATCGACGTCCTCATTACCGAGAGCACCTACGGAATCGCCTCGCACATCCCGCGCGTCGAGCGCGAAGCCGCCCTGATGAAGAGCATCACCGGCATCCTGAACCGTGGCGGCAGGGTGCTGATGCCCGTCTTCGCGCTCGGCAGAGCCCAAGAGCTCTTGCTGATCCTCGACGAGTACTGGAATCGCCACCCGGACTTTCAGAAATTCCCCATCTACTACGCCTCCAACCTCGCGCGCAAGTGCATGGTCGTGTACCAGACGTACGTCGGGGCCATGAACGATAATATCAAGCGCCTGTTCCGCGAGCGGATGGCGGAGGCAGAGCAGGCTGGTGATGTCGGCAAGAGTGGACCGTGGGACTTCAAGTTCATACGGAGTTTGAAGAACTTGGAACGCTTCGATGATGTAGGGGGGTGCGTGATGTTGGCTAGCCCGGGCATGCTGCAGAACGGAGTCAGTCGAGAGTTGCTGGAGCGTTGGGCGCCGAACGACAGGAACGGCGTCGTTATTACTGGGTACAGCGTCGAAGGAACGATGGCGAAGCAGATCATGAACGAACCGGAGAGTATACCGGCAACCATGACCAGTCGCGGCGGTGGGTCCGGACCGAAAGCGAGACCATCGGGACCGACGGGCGAGGGAGAAAAGGTCATGATCCCGAGGAGGTGTAGCGTGCAAGAGTACAGTTTTGCAGCGCACGTCGACGGGCAGGAGAATCGAGACTTCATCGAGCAAGTGGCTGCGCCGGTCGTGGTAAGTCGGATAGAAGCCGTCTCCTCTCACGGAGCGATGCCGATAACCATCGTCAGATCCTGGTGCACGGCGAAAAGCACAACATGATGCGACTGAAATCGAAGCTCCTCTCCCTCAACACCGACAAAACCACCAAAGTCAAAGTCTACAGCCCCGCCAACTGCGAAGAGCTCAAGATCCCATTCAAGACCGTCAAAACGGCCAAAGTAGTCGGCAAGCTCGCCCAGATCCCGCCCCCGCAAGACCCGGAACGCGACGAGCCGCAAGTCATCACGGGGGTACTCGTACAAAACGACTTCAAGATGACGCTGATGGCGCCCGAGGACCTGCGAGAGTACGCCGGCCTGACGACGACGACCATCTCGTGCAAGCAGCGGCTCACGCTGAGCGCGGCCGGCGTCGATCTGATCCGATGGGCGCTGGAGGGCACTTTCGGCGCGATCGAGGAGCTCGACCTCGACAGCAAAAGCAAACAGGCCAACGGATCCGCCGCCACCACGACGAACGGGCACGGCGGGGACTCGCAAGACTACGAGCCAGCCGACTACGAGATCGCGCGCGCGCCTGACCCGCAACGCGCAGCGTTCCTGATCATGGGCTGCGTCACGGTCCGGTGCCAGAACGGCGGCGAGGTGTCGATCGAATGGGAGGGCAACGTGCTGAATGACGGTATCGCTGACGCCGTCTTGGCTGTCCTCTTCACCGTCGAGAGCAGCCCCGCTGCCGTGAAACGTAAGTCCCCGCCACCCCACTCCACTCAACACGCCACGCCACGCCACAACACGCCACATAATCCTAACGCGCATACAGGCTCGTCAACCAAACACACCCACACCCACCCCAACCCCCACGCCAACATCACCCCCCGCGAGCGCTTCACGCGCCTCTGCATGTTTCTCGAAGCGCAATTCGGCCCGACCATCACACCCCTCCTCCAACCCCGACCCAACCCGCACCCCAGTACCCTCCCCCCCACCGATCACTCCACCATCAAGCCCGAACCACGCACGTCAACCCCAGACTCGTCAGCGCACGACCTTGCAGAGCTAGAAGCCGAAGAAGAGTTAGCGCGACTACACGCGATCGGCATACCCGTGCCGGGGGTGGAGATCCGGGTCGACAAGCACGTGGCGCGCGTCTGGCTCGAGACGCTGGAGGTGGAGTGCGAGTCGGGGGTGTTGCGGGATCGGGTGCGCGCCGTGGTGGAGAGGGCGGTGGAGACTGTTGCGCCGCTTTGGGGGGGGAAGGTGGTGGGGGTGTAGGGGAGTGTGGCGTGGCGATGGTGAGGGTGGTTGTGTGTGGGAGGAGGACGAGATGTCGAGTGGGTAGGGTAGGGTGCGCTGTGCTGCGCTGCGCTGGGGGGGCGTCTGGGGTGGGCTGGGGCGGCATGGATGGCAGCATGAGTTCGACAAGACGCGCGTGGGTAGTTGGTGATATGGACTACTAGTAGTAGAATCCACATGACGCAGCCATTAAGTGCCGGTTGGGTCGTGAACTGTCTAATATATATCATGAAAACCGGGCTTCGGAGCTTTCCCATCTCTTTCAAGAGCACTTTGCACCACCTCATCCAGGCAACCGTCAAGCATCCCCAGCACAACCCGTCCCACCTTCTCCCTCCTTCCCTCCCTACCACACAGACACCAAAAGCACCAGGCTTCCTTAACCATAAAACCTTCCACTTTCCGCGACGCGGCCATCCGGAGGTAAAGCCAGGAGATAAAGATCGCGTCACCCCCTTACCTTCCGCTTTCGACAATCAGTAGAGGATCACGTCAGAAAACCACCGTTTGAAGCTAGCTGACTCTGCTATTGTACCATACTGTAGCCAAAGATTGCGGTCTGACGAACCATTATTGATTCTGCGCGTATGTGTATATGGAGGAAGAGCGTAAAGAGTTTCAAGGGTGAGGTGGGTCAATGGGTGAGAGAGCAAGAACGGTAGGCGGAGAAGGCTGGAAGGGGCAGAGTTGGTTATTTTTGGGCGGCTGTTTGAAGTTGGAGAGTCGCGTGCGAGAGGGATGCATATGACGGCTGCCATAGAGACAAACTCTATTCTGGCATAGTTGCGGCGTGAGAACCTAGAAACGTATCGACATCTGGAGCAGACGGAATATGCACTGCAAGGTTCGTAGGGTAAGGATACATATGATCATTCTTGGCGAAAGATGGCCTTCTTTCTCCTTCCTTTCGTCAGATCGTAGAGGAGATGAGATCAGATCGATTTCCCATAAAAGTAAAAGATCATGCCATCCCGTTCGTAGTGCCCACGTCTCCATGAACCATACCATGCATGCATCGGGAAAGAAACAATACAAGAAACGCCGAGTATCTCTATGCACTGAGATGGATGCCACGGTGCTTTAGCTATAATTGGTTCCTCTCTACCCGTAAGAAAGAGGGGTTTGAGCAAACCGCTTTAAACAAACACAGTAGGACAATGTGATGCAACCCAGGAGCTCGTCGAGCATGATGCGTTTCGTAACCCATCAACCAGCACACGCTAGATCTTCTGTGCAGCGAGAAGGTGTAGATGGAAGCCGTCGAGGTTTCAACCACACTAGTGGTACCCGTTGGCTAACCTCTCCCTTTCCCGCTCCACGCGGATGCGAGCGGCTTCGGTGCCGTCGTCGATGATGCTCTCTTTGAACCACGGGTGCTGCAGCGCTTGCTTGGCGGTGATGCGTTGTTTAGGGTCGTAGACGAAGATCTTCTTGAGTAAGTCCAGAAACTGCTTATTGAAAACCGTCGTAGGTGGGATGATTTCCTACATCGACCGTAAGCATAGGATCAAATTTAGTGACCAACGTCGAGGAAGACTTACGTGCAGATGCTTCATGGCTTTGACATATCTTTTCGAAGCCCTCGACGTCTCGTTGTTCGGGTAGTCGAGCCTTTGGGCTCGGACGAAGTATCTGTGAGCCGGTCAGCTTTGCTACAGGATTAAAGCAACGTTCATACACTTACTTGGCGGCCTGATTGCCGTTGTTTCCTCTACCACTCTGCTGCACCTGTTTCACTAGCCTGGTGTCGAGTTTACCGCCGCACACGGCTTCCATCATGGCAAGATGCTCCAGGTTATCATGTGTCTGGAACAATGCATCGCCGGTGTAGAACTCCACCAGGATACAACCAATGCTCCATATATCACAAGCAAAACTCCACCCCAGATTCAGGATAATCTCTGGCGCTCGATAGTGTCTCGTCGATACTACTGAAGAATGATACTCGTCGTCGAACGTGGCAGAGCCAAAGTCGATGAGTCGTATCTCGGTGTCTAGCAGAACTCGTCTTTGCCGTGCTTGACGTTGGACGGTGGTCGACGACGATGGTATTGCCCGGTTGTAGGTGAAGGTCTGGTACGAGTTGGACACCAGTAAAATGTTCTCTGGTTTTAGATCGGTATGGATGAGATTGAGGTCATGAAGAACTACAGACCCCCTATCAGTGGCAAATAGACCACGTTCATGTTGCGGACACTTACAAGCCACACTGGTTAAAAGCTGTCGAGCAAAGCTTTGTATCTGGCTACTCGGGAAGGGTACGAAAACGTTTGCTTTCAGGAAATCGAAGACGCTCTGTCCCAGTAGATCTGTTACGATGCAGATGTGGTTTCGAAAGTCGAAGCAATCTCGTAGGTGGATGCATTTGTTCCGGTTCTCCTTGTCGTTGTGGGAAAGGGTCGAGAGAACCCGTAGCTCTATCCGAGAGGCGTCTCGATACTTTTGCACTGATCGTATAATCTTGATGGCACATTTCGTTCCCTTTTGCTTGTCGTAGGCTTCGACGACCTTGCCAAACGTACCCTGTCCGAGCAGTCGTGACACTTGATCTACAGAGAATCAGGTACAAGGACTATGATGCGTGTTATGGTGTTGTACTTACATCTGCGTGTGAGATCGACGTCCGGCACGACGATATAGTGACCATCATCATCATCCACTTTCTGAAGCACCGGCGGCGGCAGCTGTCACTAGTTAGAGCTTCTTATCGCGATTATTATGGAAGTGGACACCACTCACATCGAGCACCGGAGGCACGAAGACGTCCTTGGCCTTGATCGGCGGCTTCGGTGGCGGAATGTAACTATCATAAGCATCACCGTTGACTTCGATCTCCCTCCTTTTGGCCTCATCCGCAAGTGTCTTTCGAGTTACCCTTTTCCTCTTTTGCCCAACCATGCCGTTGTCTGCGTAGGCCCCGTTGCTACCGCCGCTTTGTGAGCCCAATGACGTAGCCGCGGTGGTGTTTAATGCAGAGGTCGTTCGATCAGTGGATATCGTGGTGGCTGAGGGAGAATCGCGGTAGTGAGGAGTTTGGGTAGCAGAGTAAGGTTGTTGCTGGTCGTACGCGGAATCGTAAGTCGTTGACTGGCCCGTCTTCCGTTTCTTGTTGGCACGCTGTTGTGGGTTTGTATTCCCCATGACGGTTCTAGTTGTATGATTTGCTCGGCCGTCTTCAGGATGAGGTTTCGGAGGTGGAGAGTCGTCATCGATGACAATAATCTCTTTCGGTGGGCCGTTCCTGTAAAACTCGTTCCAGTCGGGACGTTTATCGCGCTTTCTCGACTCCGCGAGAGATGATGAAGATTGTGAGGCGGGCATGTTGGATGACGGTGGAGGTTGTCTGCTCGATTGTGTTGCTGTCGTTCGATGAATGGTAGAGGAGGATGAATTGCTCGTGGGAAAAGTTTTGTAGGAAGCAGGTAATCGAGGTGGCCCGTTCAGCACCATGTTATTAGAAGCGTAAGATCCGACATTTGCTTGATATGCTTGATGATGTGGGTATCCGTAGTGTGAGTGAGGTTGTGGTATGGTAGCAGTGGCCGTCGAAGGAGTCGACATGTCTCATCGAGCGACGAAGCAGAACTCTGCAAAGGTCGCAGACTGGCCTGTGGGCGTGAAAATGACGGAACCTGACGCCAACTGCTGAGTTTGACGTCCAACTCGAGTTGACAGATCTTGTCAATTAATGGAGATGCGGACATATGAATTACCATTAGATGATTATCCCCTTCGTTCCGACAGATGGCTAAGACCAGCTTGCAGAGCGTGCAAAGCCAGGTCGGTCGCGTCCAGTCGGGAAGGCGGAGTCGGTCTCTCAAATGTCAGATTGTGCGTTGGTGGATGGGCCAAGAACAGAACTATGGCATTGCAACTAATAAGCTTAGGAGAGAAGCCGAACAGGATAGATTGACAAAGGCTATTCTCGGTCGTCGAAGCTATGGGATGGCGAGCTTAGAGGAGCATTATTGTCGACGTTGAGCAGACTCTCGCTGTTACAGTTGCAGTGGACGGTGACTTTTAGCGTGAGAGGGTCTTCTCTCGCCTCTCCTCATTTCCGCTCAAACTCGCACCTACAAGTAAGGTAACTTACAATGGTGCATCAGTCGCATGCATATATCAATTAATAAACAGGTACACCATTTACAAATCTGTATTAGATTATTGTTAACGTTACAGTGTCAATACTGTCATTAATATTGATATTATATAGAGAAACCATCATTGCCATCATCATCCAGGGACGGGTAAGGCCGCAGACTTCCCTCTGACGTCCTCTCTTTTCAAATACCTGTCTGTCCATCTGTGCATGTGCACATCAATCAACAGATGACCCTTCAGATGATCCTTCAGGTTGGTGTGACAATGGGAAACTTTCCTCATGTTATTATTATCATTATCATTCTTATTGTCGTTCGTACCTATAAATGGATACCTACCAGGACCAGCTTGAATTGTAATATTTACCTAAGTTACCGTATCTGTACCCGTAACAATCTTACTAATCCCTTCCTTCGCTCTTCGCTCCCCTCATCGACTCCCGGCGTACTCGGACTCCCATCTTTCCTTCAGTGTCAATTTACATAAAAATCTACACTACTATCATATACATGCTGGACATCTCAGCGTCAGACAAGGTATTTGGAGTAGAGGTTCAAGTCTCCCGGAAAGTCTAATTCTTTTGTATAGGGGCTCACGAATCACGATGGAAAGGAGAGCAGCAGCAGCTCTGAGCGCAACGTTATGCAATACTATCTTCTTTAGTAAGGGCGTCAATATTGACAGACGTTAATCCAAATGGTCTGGTTGTGACATGACTTGTCTCTGAAGTCGAGCGGAAAGGCCTTCCCATATAGATCAATCAAGTACAACCGATAATGATATGCTTCCTTCAAGAGGAACAGAGCCCGCTCTTGTCTTTCATCTCACAATAGCAGTGTGAAAGCCAAATAACATGGATGGCGTCAAAAGCCCGTTTATTTAGCCCCGCTATGACCCATAACCAGCAATGATCGGAGAACCGCTGATTACAACGCCGTCCTCACACGAGAAGCCGCCACTGTTCAGCGAAGGCCGGCGACATGCTCGTACACCGCGCTCTCAAACAAATTATTCAGCCCGATGGACCTCGTGTCCCCAATCTGCTCCGACGGCATGGTTGCCGAGGCGTAGAAGCCACAAAGCTCGCTTTCGGGATCGATCCACTAACACCGCTATAAGTTCATGGCTTCGAGATGCTGGCAACTTCACTCACCCAGAAAAGATTCATCCCACCCATCCACGACATCGACCCCTTCCGCCGGCCCGAAGGAAAAGCCTCCATGTTCACCAGGCCACCGAGCGAGTGACTGAGAGGGACTCCTTCAGGCCAGACGCTTGCATCGATTCTAGGCTTACATTTGGCCATGAGGTGACTCGGGTCTCGCAGCTGGGGATTGAACAGCTCGGCCACGCTCCGCTTGGGTAGGATCTTCTCGTCCTTACGGAGCAGCGACGTCAAAAGCTTCATGGAGTCCGACACGCTGGTGTAAGCGCCCACCCCGCCCATGTCGCGCGGCGCAGGGTCCGGGTATGGTGCGGGCATGTTGATCAACTCCCCGTTCTGGAGGCGGACGGTCAGGCCTGATAGGCGGGACCCGATCTCGGGACGGTTGCGGAGACGGAAGGTGGTGGAATCCATGCCTAGGGGTTTCCAGATGTTTTCTCGCATGTACTCTTCCAATGATACTCCGCCATTGACGCGCTCTACCTGTTCTAATATTTAGTGCAGGCGGTCTCGTCGAAGCCGAGCAGTAAGGGCTTACGATTTGCCCGGCCCAGTCGAGCCCGCACGAGTACTCCCAGCCTTCGCCGGGTTCGAATAGGAGTGGCCGTACTTTCTAGACGTGTAAACCATCAGCTGGAGTTATCGTGAAGCAGAGAATGGTATCCTCTTACCAACGTTACGAGAGGGTTCTCTTCATCCTTCGTATACTGTTTGTACTGCAGCAGTTCGGGAGTGAGAAAATCATATCCAAGACCACTCGAATGCGACATCAGCATCCTAGGAGACCAGCATCGTCAGCTCCACAGACCGAGCCTCGCGGTGCTTAGGGGTACCTCAAGGTAATCATGTTCTGAGCATTCCGCAACATCGGCTTTCCCGAGCCAGTCTCGAAACCCTCCAACAGATCGGGATCTTTCCATTCGGGCAACACCCGAGTTACATCATCGTCTAGCGAGATCAGGCCCCGGTCCACGCATTGTAGCGCAGCCACGGCGGTCATCAGCTTTGTGGCAGAGAGGAGCCAGAAAGTGGTCTCGAGGTCGAGAGGCTTGGAATCTGGCTCAGCAGAGTGCGATCCGAACGCTTTTGTATAGTGGAATTTGCCTGCCGCTGGGGTCAGTTTCTCTCTGCTTGAAGTTGAGTGCGAGTTGGTCCTTCCAGTCATACCAGCCTTGTCTGTTGCACTTATCACGGCACCTGCTATCTCCCGTTCGGCCGTTGCGGTTTGAAGCCTTTTCTCAAGCTCGTCCATCGTATTCAAGCATCTGTCAATTGCGCGAAATCATGTACAACTCAGGGTGAATATGAACAGTAGTCAAATGTAACGGTGGCAAAGTCAGTCTATATATGAGAGATAAACATGGACTATTTGAGAAGTAAACTTGAAAATGAGTAACGACCCTGTGCTGCTTGCCAACGATTGGGAAGTTTGTTGACATGACTACTGCAGTGCGGTGCAAATCCACCCATGGGACGGAATCCTTCAGGATTCATCATGGCCCAATCCTCAGCGCAAAATACCTAAGGCGGATCGGGCACGGGAAGACCTGAAACTCCGGACAACTCGGGTGAAGTGGCGGTACCATGTATTGGCACTTGTAGTCGACCTTGAGTGTAGAATCCTCCAAGCCCATTCATTTCGTTGATATAGAACTGGATGAGGTACAAAACAACTACCGCAAAGAAACCCTAACGCTACAATTAAATACTCTCTTCTCCTCCTCGCCATACACATCCGATTAAAAACACAGTAGTTGTTTGGAGTGTCCCTATCCGTGAACGGATGGTCGACCGTACTCTCCTCTCAAATTGTACACACGTGTAGTAATCGTTGGATCTCCGACATCAGCTCGCCGTCTTCCATCGTCGACCCGGCTGTCACCTTTTCATCAATAGGGATGTTCAAATGAGGTAGAGCATTCCGTCTAGCTATGGGTAGTATGATATTCTTGTAAGAACCGCTGGATACAGGGTATGCTCCAAGGACCGGGACCCTCATGATCCTCTTCTGTCGATCCATCTGGAGGTCGTCGGTGCTTCCTTGAAGCCGGCTTTTTGGGGTCTGCCCTGTCGAACAGCTCGACGACTTTCACCTTATGGGTCCGCCGAGACCAGTGACGGTTGTCGAAGCGGTATCCGCGCGTTTTGGAGGGCTTCGGACTGAGGGTCCTTTGGCCGATATGCAATTTTTGGGTGCGGAGTTAGTCAGGCATGTAGGTCTTCGGCAATACATTTGATGCCCGCAGGATACAAGAAATTGGCAGGACGAGGCAACAGACTCGCTCTGGCCGCGGAAAGGCGTTGATTAGTAGCGTGACAGGGAGGGTACCACAGTATCAATTATTCTCGTTGAACAGTTCATACACCATTAAGGAGGCCTTTCGTGTGACACGTCCTCACAAGGACTTCGCAGTGAACGAGACGGAGCAAGGTCAAGAACTTTTCGTCAGGGAGAAGCCCCTGGTGCTATGGATCTAAGCAAAAATGCAGCAAAAACAAAACAAAAGAGCAAGAAAAACAGACAAACAAACGCCGAGAACACACCGACCCCCTCGTCTCCTCTCCCAAGTCTTCACCCCCGCCCCGGCCCCCGCCCTCACCGCCGCCGCCGCCAACGCCACCGCCTCCCCCCCACCGGCCAACGTACCGCAGCCAGTCCCCTACGCCTTCAGTAAAACCTTGGCGTAGTGGACCGTCTGCGGCACGCTGGCCGCGCTCCCCAACTCCCGCTTCAAACTGACGGGGGACACCCCGACCCGGACCATGACCCCTGCCCTCTGCAGGGCCAGGGGGTCCCCCTTCACCACCGGGTCGTGGCTCACCATGCGCGAAGGGTCGAAGCGGGTGCCGGCGGGAGGGAAGGCGAAGCTGAATTCGAAGGGCACGCTGTACATGCCGACGGTGAGCTCGTGCCCCACCGTCATCAGCTCCACCAGGTCCCTCCGCGCCGCCTCCACGTTCGCCCCCTCGTGCATGGTGAGCCGCAGCTCCCCAAACAGACGGTCTCCCCGCCCCGCCGCCCTCTCCTTGAGGAACTCCTTGAAGCCCCTCGTGACCTTCATGGTGGACACCATGAAGGCCGCGGAGTGGAGGGCGGCGACGCGGGTTTGCAACGGGGCGGCTGAGGAGAAAACCGTATCAGTAAGGTCGTTGGGCTAGAGTTATTGTTGAGTGAATATTACTTACTGGTATCGGACGACTGCCTCCAGGCGACCCTCAGCTTGTTGTCGGCATCGAGGTCGAATCCGTTCAAAGCGCCGGTGTCGAAGGCCTTCTTCACGAGGCAACGGTTGATGAAAGCGGCAATGACGAAGTGGCGGGTACGGGTGTCGCCGAGAAGGTCAAGTGGTGTCCTAGATCCGGATAGCCTTGCCAACGTCTCCAGGAATGATGTGGAAAGCTTCGAGTCACGGCTGACGTTAGGAATGTTGGCATAATTTCGCGTCCATGATTCGGCCAAGCTAAAGATGTACTGGAGACTCCCCATGTAGTCGATTCCAGGAGAAGTGGTGTTCTGGTGTGATGCAATAACCGAGCTCGTTTCATGATGTGGGCGGGACGAAGCAGGTTGGCCAAATGGGACCAAAGCTTGACTCAGTGAGTTTCCCTGTGATCGAAGAGGCAGACCATAACTAGCTTTCGGCTGTGGGCGACCGAGAGAGAATAACGGAGGTGGTAGATCATTGATGTGAGCTCGACGAGCAGCCGTTGCAGAAGCTGAGGGAGTGTCATCTGAAAGGTCGCGTTGAGTAGTTTTGCGAGCTGGAGTCATGAATGGGCCACGGTCTGGAATGTGCTGCTTGCCGGATATCGTGTCACTTTGGACTTTGATAGTCTTTGTCTGTTTATCTAGCTGGATCTTCTGTTCATGAATATCACGCGCTTGCTCTGCAATCTTCTTCTTGTGCTCGACGATGGACCATTCCTGCTGCTGGATTCTCTGGTTCATCTGCCCGAACTCTCGTCTGAGATCGTCCCTCTCGGCTCGGATACGCTGCGTACGTCGTCTCTCTCGATCAAGTGCATCTTCAGATTCGGTGAGCTGAGCTTGAAGGTTTCTGACTTGTTGATGAAGTTCCACGACCGTGGGATGCTGAAAGAATAGTTATTCTCTGTTGCATCAAAACTGATAGATACAAATCAAGTGACGACTTACATAAAGAGAGACGCCGCCATGAGATGATTGAGGACGAAGGTTTGCCATTGTATTCTGCGGTGGAGCACTTTGATGGAATGATCCCGTCATGAAAGGTTGACGAAAAGCTGTGTTCGGTGTATCTGCAGAGCTCATCGACATCTTTGTGGTTGAGGAGGTATTGAATATATAATGACTGTCCTTTGGTGAATGGTCGTAGAACGATGCGAGTCAAGCTCTTCTCAATCCAGATGGGTTAAGCACGTCGGTTAAAGGTCACTTGAGACGACTTTGATCTTAGTAGCTGGGTCTGGATAAAAGAGTGCGGAGTGACAGTGGGTGAATGATTGTGGAAGCTGTGAATCAAGCTCTTCTCAGTCCAGATCAAGAGTAAACACGTCGGTTAAGGGTCTTGAGACGAATCAGGTCTTAGTAGCTGGATGTGAATGGAAGAGTGCTGAGTGACGGTGTAGGACAAGAGTGTTAAGGAAGTGTGTGAGGAGAACTTTTGAGATTTGTGTGTGTGCGACCTGAAACCCTATCACGTGAGATGAGCTCTGGAGTGTTCCAGCCGCCGTAAGACAAAGGGTTCACCCAGCAGGATTGTCCTTCACTGAACAGGGAGGTTGTTTGTCGATGCCTCCAAATTCTTGCCCTACAATGATCTTAAAGCACGCAGTCGAAAGGGCTGTAGGCAGTTCTCAATGTTTGTTCAACCGGACAGTGATCCTGTGCTCTAGTACGGACATTGTTAGCTTCAACAGGACGCTGCAGCAGTGAAGCAACTCAGACGAACAAAGAGAAAGCCACGGAAGTTCCTTCCCTTTTGAAGTAAGCGCTCTTACCTCTGGGAATGACTTTGCCATGTAAGCTCAGCCCCTGAAACAGTTGGAACACGAACCTACCAGCTGAGTCCCTCTAATTTGGTCGCTGACAGACACACCACACGTCTCTTTAGGCAGGCTGCTCGTATCTCGGAGGAACGGAGCCACAGGTGGCATGCCAAAAGTAGAGCTTGAAAGGCTTAGGAGCTATACACCAGTCGAACGTTCAAGCTACCCAGCCAAGAATAGGGTGCTAGCACAAAGAACGCAGTTAGCTTTCTAGCTCAGGACAGTATGTGGAATCGTCCCGAGGGTTCGAAAGAGACGGGAGGACCAACAACGATCAGAGTCCGCTGCATAGTCGGTACGCCGAGTTCGGACCAGCCCTAGGAGTGCAGTACAACCCTTCAAGGTATAGAGCATGTTCTCCATATGCATTTCACGGTTGAAGTACCGCGGACACATCAGATCCTGCCTGCCCCAGTGGCTCGGGCACGGCTACCTCTTCAAGTCACTCGCATACTCGAAGCATGTGCTGTGGTTGAGAAATCTGAAACTCCAGCTTCACTCTTTCTACGAGTCACTTATTCTTCCCGGAAGGACCGCAATGAGAGCGAGCACGTAGTCTTAACAGCAGCTCCCGAGAAAAGGCGGCGGGGTTCGTTGTTAGTTCCTTAGGTCGTCAGTACATCCAACCGGAGCCAATCCAGAGACTCAGTCGGTCCTCTTGCTCAAATTGGATGGAAGCCCTAGAGAATTCTGTCTTGGGTACCTCGCGATTCAAACCCAGAGCATACGGGATGCAATACGCTCAGTGATGGCAGAGCCTCTTAACGCATGGTTCTTCTTGTCGTCATCTTCTACTGAAGAAATCGTATCCATCTTCTCGCATCTCTTCGATAGAGCCTTTAATCTTCTTGAAGCCTTCCTGGCTTGGCCATCTCTTATGGATTTAGGTCTGAGTCCTCCCACTCAGAGCTCGTTGTATACTGCCGGAGTCAGGGCCATGTTCGTTGGTATAGGACCGTACCATGGGGTGCTGCCATGGCATGGGAACAACTGGGAAACAACCACCTGTGGCCTGAGAAAGCGAGACTGTGGGATGAAGCAGCTCCAGAATATGCATGACACCTTCCCCAGGGGCAATCCCGTACAAGTCTTGAACGATACGGGAAGAGCACTTAGTTGGACCGAGGACTCCACAATGAATAGCAATAAACGGCTGAGGCCACGTTCCGCTGTAGGCCATCGTCTATTCATTGTCCGTCATGCGAGATGATAACCTCTAGCGATATGTACGTCCCGCATGCTTGGTTGACGAGAGCCAAAGCCCGTGGGGCGAGGGGCAAGAGCAGGCCGGCAAGGCAGTCTGTGATGTTTTGGTGTCAGTGAAGGCTACCCGCAGGTTTGAATCACAGACGTCACCTTCAACAGAAGCAGGCAGCAATCCCGTCAATCTTCAACGCCTTAGCATCATCTTGTCAACTCCGTTGAAGCTGTTTCACGGCAAGGTAGACGGTCGGTGGCGACTGGGAGAACTATTGAGAGCCCCTCAGATTTTGGCCGCAGAGCCCTGACGCTGATGATCTAGAGATAAGATGACCTGATGTCCGCGCAGGTGGGCGAGCCGGCGAAGATGAGAAGCTAGGTCATGGTGAAGGCATCTACAATGAACACTTGGGGTTACCAACGTGCCACTTATAGATGGAAAATCCCTAGCTTTGGCGGAATGAGGTGACGGGATCGGCAGGCGGCATCAGGACGTGTCAACGGCAGCGATGTAAGTGATGTGTATCAGTTCCTTGAAGGCGTAGCACTACCTCGAGCTGCAGCGAAGTTCACGCAGAGTCATGTGGTGGTAGTTGTTGCTCACACGTGGGACGTTGACAAGGTTGGATGAGAGTCGTTCGTGGAGGTTCAGTTTAGTCGGCGATACAGCACAACTCTCGGCGGGCTCTCGGCGGGCTCTCGGCGGGCTCTCGGCGCACTGCAGGTATTCACATACTCCTGAGACAAGGGCCAGCAAAAGCCATTGACAATCAGCAAACGGGTTAGCAAAGTTGATGAGCGATAGGAAATCGGCGCATCGATGAGAGCAGGGTAAGGTCACTAGCGTATTAGAAGCGCAGTCACACCCACTCTAGCGTCAAATCACAAAGCAGACATCCTGTCATTTTCACATTTATATTTCCCAAATCAATGAATTTCACCAGTGGTTTCACACATAAATGATGCTGCCTGTAGATAGATATGATATTTCATCTGAACTACAATCGTATTGGGACGAATGGTGTGCGTGAGAGACTAGATACGTTTAGTAGATACCCGCTGCTCTTGGCCGCCGACAGCGAATAAACTTCTGATACCCGACGACTTGCACGGCCTCCAAACCACAATAAAGACTTGTTGCTAGATATAAAGGAGACCTAAAAGCTTTGAAGTCAATGGGCCCGATAGTGGCGTTGATGTTAAATTTGTGAGACGGTTCACAAGGGGAGGTGGCTAAGGAGGCAAGCCGGACAAACAGGTTCTCAACTTCGACTGATCTCCCTGCCACATTCACTCCCGGCATCTCTATGGGACGGTTTCTCGAATGGAGGTGCAACTCTAGGTTTGTACACCGTCTCAGAGTCAATGTAGTTTGCGCCAGGCGAAATCAGTCCCCTTCTGAAAAATAAAAGCTACTCTATGTATTAAAGTAAGACCCTTAGCATGCCTCGGACCCGTCGCAAAGGCTCTGTACCTACCAATCAATGCCATGTAGGTACGTAAGCTCAAGTACCCGACAGCCTCTTAGATTGCCTTGGTGCGCGAGAACAAACTGCTGTAGACAGCATCGACGACAGGCTGAGCACTGATCTGACGGCCGCCGAAGAACCTGCCGTTGAGACCTTTGATCGCGTTCTCGCCTCCCTGGACTCGGTCGAATTTGAGGTAGATATCGCCTTGGGTGTTTGGATCTAGAGCAATGTGAACAACATGACCGTATTTCTCTTCACACTCAGCTCGAACGTCGTCCTCGAGCTCTTTGATCCATGCTTCTCCCTCCTCCCTAGCAGAATTAGTTAGCATCTCGAAGATACATAAATATGGACGGAGACTGACTCGGCAGGATTGAACATGTTCCTGAGCAACACACATCTGCTTGCCATGTTGACCGTGACAGGCAGCGGCTTATTTTCCGTCTTCGGTTTGACGAGTTTGCGCTTCTCGTCCACCCCGTTCGCCTCTGTTGCAGGTTCATCTGTTCTTGCAAGTTTCCTCATCAACGCATCTCTGCTATAATTATTGAAGTTCACACCGGCGACGTCTGTATCATCCAAGGCACTCGCACCACCCGCACCCTTGTCGTTATCGCGGCCACCAGCGCGATCGAAGGCACCGCCAGCCCCGCCAGCTTGGGAGCCTCGCCCACCATGGCCGGAGAAAGCAGATCCCTGGAAGTTGTGTTGGTGGCTTTGGCCTTGGAATCGTTGCAGAAGATTGGCGGTTGATTCAGGAGTAAACTTATCGTTACCGAGACCAACACGAATCGGTCGACCAGCAAGGTCAAATCCATTCATCTTTTCCAAAGCTTCCCGAGCTTGATTTGGATCGCGGAATCTGAAGTGGAGAGTTATTAATTGATCGTTCAGCAAGCCAACGAAGTGGAACTTACTGCACAAAACCGTAACCCCTACTCCGCCCTTGCTCTTCCTTCTGCAGTTGAACAAACTCGAGCTCGCCGAATGGTTCGAACACATTCTGCAGGTCACTCTCTGTGATGCTGAAATGAATATTGCCAACGTACAGCCTATGGAACGGGATCTGGTTTGGATTGTTACTGGTGGTGCCTTCCGGATTGCGAGCTTGTCGGTTCTTTTCTGCCTCTGTGAGCTGAGCAATGATAGGAATGCCTAGGAGCTTCTGGCCTGTGAGCTGAATTGCGAGCTGAACCGATTCTTCTTGCTTAAACTCGACATAGCCAACCCTGCAATTCATGAGCCATTTCCATACAAGGTTGGTGTTGGAGTGAACACATACCCCTTAGATCTTCCACTAACTCTGTCCTTAACAATCTGCGCTTCTTTCACGGGTCCGACCTTCTCAAAGAAAGCAATCAGCTCCTTGGTCCTAAGACGCGCCGCCAGTTGTTGAACAAAAACTGTCCGACGGTCACGTTCATCCTCGGTAGGTTGGGGGGTTGGTGACTTGGTCCTCGCTCGCTTTGGGCTAGGAGTGCGCTTTCGGCCACCGTTTCTCTCATGCCGGCCTTGGTACTTATCCCCAGGTTTAGTTTCCTCACGTTCATCGCGATCACGCCGATTACGTCCTCCAGGCCTGTAGTATCTGTCATCGTCAGGTGACCTTGATCGACTGCGAGCACGTCCCCCTCCACGATAATAGTCACCACCAGATGCGCGAAAGTCTTCATTCGGGTCCAGGGAGCTACGCCGACGATCGCGGCGGGAGTGACGTCTGTCACCGTCTCGGCTGCTGCTGCGTTTCCTACTCTTATGACTGCCAGCTGCGCTGCCTCGCTCGCTTTTAGGGCTTTTCATTCCCTCATCACCATCGCCATCTCTCTCCCTTCTCCCTTTGTCCCTGCTCCGGTCCCGTCGTTTGCGATCTCTATCACGATCCCGGCTACCATCTCGATGACGGTCTCGGTCGCGCCGGTCGCCGCGATCATTGCTGTGGCGATCGTCACGATCCTTGGGTCGAGACTCCTTCGAGGCATGAGGGGCTGCATTGGCGGTTGAATCAAGAAGCGCTTCAACATCGAGACCTGACATGTTCGCGAATGTTGGACACTGTCCCTACCGAATACGGATGCTGTAGGTCAAGGAAAGAGATTTCACTTTCGCCGGGGTTAGATTGGACACGGTTGCGGATGCGAAGCAGCGAACCCTTTTTATTCTCTGATACGGCAAGTGAGCGAACTGTGACTTGAGAGTTCAGAGCTGTAACAATTGCATAAGGTACGGTTGAGATGGCAGTGTCGCATCAACTCTCACATTACGAAGTATTGTAGTGCAGAAGGCGGAGTGAACTAGGTAAGATTCAACATTAATTCGTAGAAGAAGATAACTTACATCACGTGCTTTAATTCCCGACTGGTGCATCAGGTAAGGTAAGGTACTGTACTTCGTACCGTACCTACTGTAGTGTAACTGTATGTACAGTGTACAAATATCTATCAGAGAATCTTATCAAAGAATTCATGCACATATCATAACAAAAGGTTCGTGGTTGTAATTAAGATTAGTCTACGGTACTCTTATAACAGCCCATACCCGCGTCGCTACTGAACCCAGTATAAACAGGCCATCTATAGCGTCATTACCGTTGTACAGGAACAGTCTTGCCAAGCAAGACCCGGCGAACGCCTTGGCCGAGAAGAGAGCCAACCGCCCTTGAATGGCATCAAACGACGCCTTGAGAATGATAACACGATTGATAGACCCTAGGCTGCCTTCGCTGCTTTGGGAGGGGCAAGCTCGGTGCCAAATACCCTGTCCCAGAAGCGACTACTGACTCCGAAACCGTTCTCGTAATCGGCGAAGTGATGCTGAAGGTGGTACTTTTTCAACTCTCTGTAATAGGACGGGAGACTGTCGGTCGTGTTAGTCAAAATTAAAGCCGTGAGCAGTAGAACGCCAACTCACGTTCGATGGTGTAGAAAGTAATGCGTCAAGTCATAGATAATGTACCCCAAAAGCCCACCGCAAAACGCAGCTGTAGCAGCGTACCAGTTGTAGCTGAAGAGTAAGTGGGCCAGGTGCCAGAACGGGATGGCGAGGACGAATAACAGTGTTGGTGGCATGACCAGTCGGAGCTTGTCCATCGGGAGATAATGATGTATGCCATGGAGCACAAAGTGAACAGTAATGCCAACGCGATTGTCAGGAAGATATCTAATGACACTTCAATGTCAGTAAGCTCTAAGAGTAGTGTTATGGTGTACTGACTTGTCCATGTGAAACAAGCCCCGATGCAAGATATATTCGATTAGTGTCCACAAGCACAGGCCTAACAGCCAATGTGCAGCTGCTGCGAGCGTTGGCAACCCTCCGACAGCGAGGGACGTGCCGTAGGCCATAGGTGGCAGCCAGACCAATGGGACTACCCACCACGGGGTCTTGCTTAACGGTTCGAGGAAATTACCGAATAATGGGGCAGATTCGCCTCCTTTGTAATGTCGAGGCCTGTGGACTTGTTCCAGATAGAAGGCTTTACTGAAACCACCATTCCAGACTTGCAGGAATAACGGTCGATTCAGATCAAGAAACTTATGAGTACGATAATCCGAGGTGAGGTCCGTTTCGATGGACAGATCCTCAGCCGACGACACTCCAGTGTTCGCGTATGTTGGTTTGGTGTGTCCGTCACCAGTCTCTTTCGCCCGCAGCTGCTCGAGCACGGCGTTGGTAGGGGGGAAGGGCAAAAAGCTATCCGGGTGGTGACTCTCTGTTGCCATCTTCAGGACCGGCTCCGTAACGACGAAGCCAACGAGATGTTCGTCGAGTATCTCATACGCGGCCTCCGAATGCCCATGTGATATCTCGTCCTTCATTATCCCCGTCACATCTTTCCCACCATACTCGAGAATCAATTCGCCGCCACCAGGATGGTCCTCGAGGAATGTAGTAATATCATAGACGTTCGTCCCCAGCGTGACATAGCATGACTTGGCCGTGTTGCGGGATTCTACATCGGCTCGCAGAATCGTAGGAAGAGTTCGACCAGGCATCGTAGCGGCCAAGCGCCCTCAGGAGGTTCGGGGCTTTTGGAAGTGCTGCGATGTTTGAAAGGGGTCCATACAATTAAAAGATTTTCCAATGAGAATAGTGGCGTGGTGATGGGCGAGAGCCCGAGTGCTTCCGTAAAGATAAGGAGTCAGTAGTAAATGAGTGCATAACTCTTCTGAGCACAGAGGCGAAAGTCGTCATAACTTAGTGTAACTCCGGTCCGTACAGTTAGGAAAAATTTCAACAACAATCTATTTTGCACCCGCACACAGTCGTTACATGGCCCCCAACAATAATGGCCCCATGGTGAGATTGCTATTGCATGCAGTGATGTTAGCTGTTACCTTTGTCATATGCATTGGTGTTTGGCAGGGTGGCACGAAGGCTGGGTGCGCACAGCAGTACGAGGCATCAAATGCTGACAGGGTGTCAGCTCAACCTTTGTATAATACTGGTGGTGACGGTGGAGGTGTTCAAGGTGACCTCACAGCCGCCCTCTTCTTTTGGTTCAACAAATACCTCAAAGCAGCACCACTTGTTGATTGCTGACACTCGCCGTGCATGGCAAAGAAGCTCAACAAATTGCACCATGAAAGCTTCCAATTCTTTAACGTCTCCATATCATCTTGTGCCTGCTTTATCCATTCATGTTGCGCATTTGTTGCCTTCCTATAGCGAGTCCAGCCTTCGAATTGAACGCTCTTCGCAGTCATGTCGTCTCCACCAACACACAAAGAGATCCAGGCTCTGCTTGATGGCCCGGCTCCAAATATGAGGTCTACGGGCACAGCCGTTCTGATAGTTTGTCTTGCTCTATCAACCATCGCGTTGTGCATGCGCATGTACACGAAGCTTCGCATCATCCGTCAGGTCGTCCTTGCCGACTGTTCGTATAGTGTTCCATCATTCAGCTGTTGGTAGAGTGCTAATCTGGGCTAGGTGCGATACTCTTGGCATGGGTATGTGCATAGGCTTCGACTTCATCCTTGGGTAACACTTTACAGGCCATTTTCGCCGGCTACTTTGCCCCTGGCTGGCTTGCATCTAAGGCTGCCGCCGGGGTCCATCAATGCGACCTACGACTCAAGTACCTTGGATCATACAGATATGTATAGCGCACGATTGTCGATTGAAGCATCTGGACTGACACAGCCTGCAGTAAATCCATGTTGGCTCCGTTATGTATGGAATCTGCATATTCTTCATCAAATTACCTATTATTCCTGGGTGGCAGGACTCTGGACTTATCCGGAAATGACGTCTGAGATCATTGCCGCGTGTTTACCGGTCTCACCCAAGTTCTTCCAAAGGCTCGGACAGACGTGGCTCTACTCCAGGATCAAATCCTCGATAAACTACGTACTCAAGCTAACCATTCACACGAATCGAAGAAGCATCGATGATCCTTTGACTGGCCGGCAAAGAATCTCTCCCGGCTCCATTGCTCGTAACGCGAGAGAGCGGCCGAAGCTCTACCAGACCCTGCCAAACGACCAACTTTTGCTTTGTTCAAGTGAAGGCTCGGTCGACAGGATCTTGATGGGAGAAGAACCAAGTCATCCTGATAGCTACATCATGCGCACGATTGGAATCAATGTGGACTCAAACGCATTGCACGTCTCACAGCCCGGCGGCAGAGACGGTTCGGTGAGCGCGTGGCCAGAAGGGAGCTGAGACAGGTGGACCGATGTTATAGTATAGTAGGTAGCAAGCATTTCCCTAGGTAAGGTCGGATTCGATCACCCTGACGCATACATACCTTATGGTACTTGCGCCAGTCGTAAACTATGTCAGCACACCGGTTGGTCTGAAGGACATGACTGGAAGGGAAAGGAGGTTTGCTTTGCCCTGGTACCAAGGCCTCTGTCGTCAAGAATACTTAAGCCTTATTAAGTATCGCGCCAAACTGTCAATAATTAATCAAATAATACCTTTGAGTTAGGTACTCATATAAACCGCGTAGCATTATCAATAAAGCTAAGCCAAATTCAGACTTGCTTGATGCTGTTGCTGCATAACGTAATCGCCACCCAGTCGAGCCAGCCACCCAGTCAAGCCACCTCACTGTCACTTAATTAATTCTTGTCAAAACATCTTGAATTATTGAGATTACCACCCTTCTAGACTAACTACATGAAAACTGAATTATTCATGAACATTTTCTTTCAGATCAGCTTTGCAAATTTAACTTTATCTTTTAATGCATAATATCTAACTGTTTTATCAGTCAATTTCTTCATCTTCTTCTCTGTCTTCTGCATCATAGCTTTATCCTTGTCAACAGTAAGAACTCAGACATTTTTAATATTTTTTTGTGACTACTTCTTTTACTGTTGCTTCTGCTTGTCAAGCAACTTCTAATTAATTCACTGTAAAACTGTTTTATTCATCATAGCTGTTAAAGCTGTGTCCTTTAGATCTAAGACATATATATATAATGATAATGTCATATTTACTATGATTTCATTTACAAACTGATTGATTCAGATTGCTGTACTAAATGTAACAGTGATGTTGACTTGAACTTCATTGAAAATTTGTAAAAAAGACATAAAGTAAAATCTTTAATTAAGATAATTTTAAAATAACAATAGAAGAATTAAACAGAATAAGATCTACATCTTATTATGTATTTAAAATGTTTTAAGTCATAATTGCTGTCAATTTAATTTTCTGATAGTAATGTAGAAAGTTTAGCTTGTTAATATTGATGATCTTATAATGTAAATGAATATAAATACACTTCTTATAGATCTTACTCAATGACTCAAAGACTTCAACATTCAATGATTGTAGCAAATGAATTAAATGTGAAGAAAGACACAAAATCACAATGCTGTGATCACAATAATATTGAATAAAGTCAGTAAAAATATAACTTTTATAATTATTCAATATTAATAGTTAATGAATGTCTTGAGTCTAAGTTTTAATGTGTAGATTGAAGATCTTAAATTATTAAAGCTTTATCACATTAATAATTTAGTCATTGTCACTGACTTATAGAACAGTTTAATCATTCTTAACAGAGTTTAGTTATGTCTGTTGTATCAGCTTATTCTTGAAAATAAAATAGAGTGAAAAAATGATGTTATTAAACAATATATACTCAATAAGAAATATTCAGTTTTAATTATCAGTCTAAATACTGAAAGCTTGTGCTTCTATGCATTATATTAAAATTTTAAAACTGTCTATAATGCTTATTGCAAATTTCTTTTCATTCATATTATATATATCTGACTTCAAAATATCATGCTGAATTCATGTGAAGTTGTATAAATTAAATTATTTTTAAATGATTTCAAGATTCTCAAGATTCTTTCAATTTTAATTAAGATTGCAGCTATACTGTGTCTTAAAGTCTGAATGTCAATGCAGAAAATTCTTATATCAATGTTGTTTTAAAGAATTCAGATTGTCTTTAATCATCATTAAATGCTTTATCATAAATTTTAGCTGTTTAATCTGTGAAGATCATCTTCAAACTGTTATAATATTAATTTATTAAATTAAAGCATTCTTCTCATATACTGACAGTCATTGTTGATTTATCTAAAAGATCTTTACTGATTGTCTTTCTTTTTAATGAGTTTATAAAGTAAATTGAGATAAATCATAGATTTAAGCAATCTTGTAAAGAAAAACTAGGGTGGCCGTCGGGTCGGGTCGGGCCCAGATTTTAGGACCCGACCCGACCCACTGGGCCCAACTTTGAAACCCGACCCGACTCATAATATTAGGTAATTTTCATTGTTTCTCATGTAATTTTGGTAATTTTTACATCATTGGAAAGCCCTCACAATTCTCTACAAAATGAGCCTAAAATCGCAAAAAACGGATCGCTTT
>JAABUJ010000651.1_pt1 | contig 64013 bp, 53 predicted proteins | sample 5559131 | NCBI WGS metagenome assembly JAABUJ01 (sample SAMN10711875, study PRJNA513366) | rock metagenome | isolation source: Antarctica rocks | place: Antarctica: Victoria Land, Mt New Zealand nord | collected 2016-01-07 | reverse complement strand
TATAGAAATAAGTGTTTAGTTGTGATTTTAACATCAAAATGCTGTTGTTTGAGCTTGATTTTGAAGAAGTTTCAAAAAAAAAGTTGCGTGAGTGCTGGAGCCAACTTTGTAGGATCCGCTGTACTGTAAGTACGGAAGACGTTATGTATGTAGCGTCTTTGGCGACAGCAACGTACTTCCCCGATGATACAACTGTGCCAAAACCTGTCAGGGTTGTCGATTACATACAACGGGTTCAAAACTACCTAGAGGTTCTGGACCAAGATTGATTCTTATCAAACGCAACGTCGATTATAGTCCATGTATGCAGGCAGGGCGCCAAATCGGTCTGCGGAAAAGCAGCAGCTACTACCTTACAAGTACAGTCAAGAGGGCACAGAATACTCAATATCCGAGAGTTTTATCGTACAGTCTTCCATGCATACCCTCACCCATGGACGCTGAAAACAGTCAACGTCCAAAGCGGAGAAAGATGGATTCAGAGACGAATTTGAAAAGCCCAAGGTCCAGGGCCGTGTTGGGAGCCATAGAATTGACACCGGTTGAGGCAACGTTACGGCGTATTTTGCTGGATGTCGCAGCCTCAATTGAAAAGCAACCAGAATTACGGTTTGCTGGTGGCTGGGTCCGAGACAAGGTACGCGGAGAAGAGAGCAATGACATCGACGTTGCGATCAGCTCTATGACTGGTCTGGAATTTGCACTTCACATGAGAGACTATCTTGATAAACCAGGCGTCCTCGCGAATTACGAAGCTGTCAACAACAAAGGTGCTATTGAGAGACAGGAGGCTTTAGGTGGGCTTCACAAGATTGTAGCAAACCCGGAGAAATCAAAGCATCTCGAGACTGTAACGACCAAGATGCTCGGACTCGATATTGATCTCGTGAACCTTCGAAGGGAGACCTATACAGACGAGAGCAGAAATCCACAAATGGAGTTTGGCAGCCCACAGGAAGATGCTCTACGTCGGGATGCTACCGTCAATGCGCTGTTTTACAATTTGCAGACATCCAGCATCGAAGACTTTACGGGTCTGGGATTACATGATTTGGAGCACAGGATCATTCGCACCCCACTGTCTCCATACCGCACGTTTATAGATGACCCCTTACGAGTTCTAAGACTTATTCGGTTTGCGAGTAGGTTTGGCTACGATATCGACCAAGAGGCGGAGCAGGCGATGGAAGACAGTAGTATCAAAGCTGCTCTGAAAGCTAAAGTCACTCGTGAGAGGGTGTGGAAGGAACTCGAGAAGATGCTGCGTGGTACGGCTCCTGTCTTGGCACGAGCGTTCAAATCATTCTAAACTTCTACCTCAGGAGCTGATCCCTACAAGGCCCTTTGTCTTATCGATCGCACAAAACTGTACAATACAATTTTCACCAACCCGAATAAGTCCAATTTTGGTTTGGCAAATACGGACACTTGGAAAAGATCGTATAATGGGTTGCAAGACCTCATCGAATCTGATCCAGGCACTTGTCCTGAAGCTAACACATCCAAAGCTACTGTGCTTAGCATATTAATCCGAGGACCTGAAGAATGGTATCTTAGTTGGTTACTGGCTGCAATCGTGCCGTGGGCGCGGGAACGAAGTCCCCCGTTGGCAACAGGATCGAAAGTTCCGCCGCCCGCAGCTGCCACTGTCGTGAGGGAAGGATTGAGGGCTGACAACAAGGTTCTGCGTGTTATTCAGGGTGCTGTAATACATGCAAGAGAGATCTCTCTCGTAAAAGAAGAGATAATGCACGCTCAAGCCAACGGAGCTGAATCAGGAATGGGACCACCTCGAGACGTTCTGGGGATGGCTGTTCGGCGATGGGGTCAGGACTGGCGCTCGCATGTAGTGCTAGCTCTTCTGATTGAGCTCGGAGACATGCCAGACACCAGTCATGGTTTGTCAGCCATGTTCTGAGAAAACTGTGCTCTTGCTGACAATCTGAAAGACCGGGCACAGGTGTTTGCTGGATTTGCAGCCTTTCTCTCTCGACTCAAGGGGCTAAACCTGCTGGATGCTTATTTACTCAAACCGATAGTGGGTGGTAAGCAGATCAGGAGGAGTCTATCTGCGAAGGATGGTCCATGGCTCAAGTGTGCGCTCGACATGGTCATGGCATGGCAACTCCGTCACCCGGACGAGACAGACCCGCAATGTGCGATAAATGAAGTAGTCAACAGAAAGCATGAGCTCGATATCAGATAGCTGGGTTGATACCAACTTGGAAGAATAAGAGCCTAAGCTTTACAAAGCTTTGCCATTAGTATACTAGGCAGTCAGCATACAGATATAACTTGTGCCATAAAACCTTCCCCGAATCTATGCTGTGACTCTGGATCACGGGTTGTGAACATAATAGTAACTCGTTGTGGCTAAAATGACAAATCATGTTCCCTCTTCTCTATGCGACTCCCTTTTCAGACCGAGGATGGATGCCTTCGATGACCTCCGAAAAGAGGTAAGGGATATGGTAGTGGGAAGGGGACTGGCGAGACAAGGCTCAGTATTTTCCATCAATGAGGACCAACTTGACATGATACGGCGCAACATTTCGCCCGTGATTATACGAAACAGTCTGATAGAGGGTGGTTTGAGCAAGACCTTTGCAGTGAGACCAAGGCGTTCTCACAAGATATGCCTGATACGGCTACTGAACATGTCCAACAGAATCTCGAGAGCCTCACCGTCGCCGAAGCATGCCTTCAGGCACGTGGTGGCACGCCGCTGGAGGCAGATGATAAGACTGCTCTGTCTGAAGTATATGACTGGATTTCATCCTTCATTCTTTCGGGAGATGAGTTTGGTAGCAGGTCTGAGCATGAGCAAGGCAGGATACCATGTATTTCTTGGACGTGCTTGATCTGACAGGTCTTTAGAGAGCAAGCCACCCGAGACACTCGAGCTGGCTCGTATATGCTCATCAGTAGCAATTCGCATTCTGGTTTTACTAAACGTGGTGCTGCCGATTGCTAAGCTTTCGAAACCCCAGGCAGTGATCGTCAGTTTGGCGGCTTTTACGGACGAAAGAGACTCTTGGGTGACCGCCGAGGCTTGTCATGCGGCGACAGGTCTCTTGCAAACGTATTCGAATGGTACAAGGCAAGATAGAGAGAAATACCCCTCCATCGTAGGCACAGTCCTGAAGCACCACGTACGACCGTTGTTCGCGAAGTCCAAGAACCCTGCCATTACGTCCCAGGGCCGAAAAAACATTCGGACCGTCCAGGCCGGCTACGATCCGACTATGGTCGACCCAGAGTCCAAGCCCTGGAAGTATCGTCATTCCTACATTGTTTCAGTTTTCCGATGGGTCCTACACAATGTTGATGTGAGAGTGTTGCTAGAAGAGTACAGGATGAATGGACTGATCTCATGCAGGCAGCCCTTGTGGAAGAGAATTGGCCTCTGATCATACCCCCGTTGCTGACAATCATTGACGACGAGTCGACTACTTACAAGATAAAAGGATGTGAGCTTATGACGATACTGCTCAAGAACACCCCATCATCTACCTTGTCGAGGACAGGCCTTGGCGAAGTTTTCGAGGATGCGGTATTGCCATACCTTGCATATCTACCAACCGTGACACCTGAAGATGAATCTCTCCAGCTTCTTGGTGCAGCATACCCGGCCCTTATTTCTCTTGTGCGTACCATGTTCTCTGGACGCAACGTTATCAATAGTCGCAGAAAACATCTGGACAAGATTGTCCGGCAAGGGATACTGAAAGGGTACTACCACGCCAGGGAGCACGTTAAGATAATGGAACTATTAGTCGGCCAGATCACAGTGCTTGTTGATGAGATGGGAGTTTGGGCGGTCAAACATCTCAAGGTGTGTATCAGAGGCATGTGCGTAGACCTTTAGCCCGCTCACGCAGTCCAGGATCTCCTGCCGCTGCTTTCGGATGTACTGGGTGCCCCCTTCGGAACGGCCTACCCCCCATTACTCCTAGCAGCGGTGAAAGCAACTCAATGCATCATCATCAACTGTTGGCCCCGTATGACGATATATAGGGGTGAAATACTCAGGGGTCTAGTAATGTGCTGGTGCAAAGTCGGGGAGGACGGGCCCCAGGGCTCTGACACCATCAGTGCAGCTATCAAGGACACCATTGCGCTTCTAACAGCAGCGCTCGCAGACCCCGGGGTTGCCAAGGCAGATCAAGACAACCTCATCAACGGCGACGAGCGTTTGTCAGAGCTGTTTCAAATAACGACTGAGATTTCAACTTCAGCTTCGCCGTCGGAGCTGATTGCTCTTTGATGCAGGTAAACGCAGTAAACTGTAACTGTCAACCACTATCTCCCAGCCTCTCTAACCCCAGGGTAATGTTTAAGATTTTACTAAACGCCGTCATCATAAATACATGGTTTTGTCATTGCAGGGTCAGGCGGTCGGAGTTCTTGCGGGATACAGTGCGGAACAGATTAAGCTTGGGACATCAGACAGTTACCGGCCATAGATAATCGTCGAGGCTAAGCATTGACCAGTTGCTGTTTGAAGAGAGATTTTCCTTTGAGCCACTGACGATAGGCTTTGTACCTCTTCTTCGGCGCATCTGCCTCTGTAACGGTGAGAGGGTTTTCCGAGACTCGGAGAAATTCCTCATAATCTGCCATATCCTCCTCACTTGGGTCGAGCGTGGAAAGCTCTGCGGAGGTGAAGTTGTTGAGGTAGCTCAGCAGCTCAGAGTCTGAACCATCTGGTATAGCTGTTGTGACAACCAATGGAAGGTTCAACGGGTGGCTCACGTAGCGCTCGTACTCCTCGGCTTCATCCCTCGTTATTGATGGATCGAGGGAGTTGTCGACAAACTGATCTAGGGTCCACTGCGCCATGATAGACTTACTTGCTGGTGCGACTTCCGACTTTGGACGGTTTGACGGAAGCTCGTCGGTCACCGGTGTCGGTACGCATGCATTGTCCCCCGTCTCCTTGACAGACTTTCCGTGAATGGGTTCGAGCCACAACTGACCAGCCAATGATTGGCGCCGTGGTGCTGAGCTTGATGTTATGGATGAGGTCCCGGCAATGTCTTCGTTCTGTGTATCTGATAGTCCTCGTCCCTTTCTTTCTCCATCTCTTTTATTAGGTACATCTTGGCCAAGCCCGTTCCTCGGACGGAACGGGCTCAAGTCGTATCTCCCTTCTTGCGTTGATTTGAAAGGGATAAATCTCAGCGTAGAGTTCATCCGATATGGGAAGATCTTCTGGAACGAGGACAAAGCCAGTGGTCGGTAGTATTCCAGCCAGTAGTCATCAAAGCGCGAAGCCCTTTCGCGGTCCGGAGTGTCTCGCGGGGCCGTAACTGGCGGCATGACATTTTTACGCAGAAATTCTGGCGTAAACCAAAGGGTATAGCTTCTCCGCTTCATTCCAGACCACGCTCTGGGGTGGGCGTGATGAAGGTAGTAATCTGTCGAGAGCTCCCACAGCATCGGCTGGCCTTGAGCGAAGATGTAATTTCCGAGGAAAAGGTTGTACGCTTCCTGGCGCTGCCCGTCAAGAAAGGAGTTGTTGTAGTAGCGTTTCACGCTCTCTACCATGTCCCTGGACTGGCTCGTCCACTGATTGACCTTCCTGTACGTCTCCATGGTGTTCACTAAATGGGAACCACCGTACTGGATTGCAATGGTGTCGCCATGACCATGGTACCTGGCACTGGTCAGCTCAAAATCCTGATTCTTCGTTGATCTGCGCTAGCTTACATATGTGTGAAGAGGTTGACCGCATCGGTATCGTAGTCGATGAACGTATCGCTGAGAACACCCAGGGCATGTAATTGGTGACCTAGGGCTCGCTTGCCTATAACAAACTGAGCCGCATTCGTTCTGTCGAGGCAATCGATGCAATTCGTTCTTGCGACGCCGTCCTGCAGCTTTAACGTATCCAATTGACTTTCTCCATTACGGAAAAACCCTGTGGTGCCCATGACGTCCTCTGCAATGGTCTCCAGTGTTCCAATAACGTCTTGGTCACGGCTGTACGGTTGTTAATTTAGGGTTCAGAAAGGACTGGAGTGACAATACCTCTTTGACGCCCGACTCATGTCCCAGTGTCTGTAGATGATCTTATTACCCTCAGGTAAGAATTGATTGAGGTATTTGATGGCATTTGTATACTCATGAAGTAATTTCGACTCTCTAGGTGTTCGCTCACGTGCCTGCAGGCATTAGCATAGCTGTTATCGGGGAGTGTTCCACACCGTGATACCTTGACAAGATTCAGCACAAAGATAGGTGACCCGTATCTTTCAAATAGATCGTCGAAGTGAAGGGCTGCTGCACCGTAGAAAGGGTCAACAAGATTCACTACCGTAGTTCAGCTTCCACGTATGCACATCTGCTGTTGAAGACCCACGTTCAATATCTGGTTTTGGGCTAACGCCCGCATTGTCTTGGGTCCAATACAGTGGGATACTTCCTCGGTGCTGAACATAGGATGTATAGTTCGGGTTGGCATAAAGCCTCGGCCCAGGTGCATGGAAGGATGTAGTCAGCATCTCCGACACGATCTGCTCCGTTTCCACATCGTTCGCAACATAACCCTAACGACACCGATGAGAACACGGTTCACGTGCTTAAGCAAATGGCCTTACCAGATCGTTTGCGCCACGCTTCAAAAAACGGGCTCCAGCGAAGAATCGTGACCGCCTTGCCATAATGGTGATATAGACGATTCTTCCGTAGATCGAGATTGCTGCCGTAACTTTTAGAAGATGCCTAGGTGCATGGAATAACACTCACCAGCTTGATCGATGAACCCGTGTATGATTGGCTGGCACCAGTCATAGCTATTCCTCATGGTGTCCATTGCGGGCTTGAGAAGGTGGTGATTCCAGACAAACATCTCGTTAACGTCGTGTCGTGCCGGTTGCTGGTGGTCTTGCTGGAGGTTTCGCCGCTGACGAACTATATTATGCTGCAGCGTTCGGGTGATATTGTAGGAGTAGCTGAAGTAAAAGGACCGTGAAAGATCGAGACTGCTGAGAACCCCCATGAATCTAGCCTCCTCTGGGTGCCTATCCACCTTAAGACGCGTTGATGAGGATGTAGCCAGTGGGACCAGTTCAGTTCCATCTATCTGGTAGATATAATGACCCCCTAGTATGGCGACCTGACTCCTTTTGGTGATTAGGAGCATGTAATACGGCCCAGTAAATCTGATGAAACCCAGTAGACCCCAAGGGCTGCACTTCAACTTCAGGCCACCAGTACTCTTGTTGCCATCGTCAACAGTGTTGAGCAGCTGATTCATCTCGGTCTTGGTGTAAATCATTTCACCTTCAGCTATGCTTAGAACACTCTCCTCCACCGTCCGGTCAATCTTGAGGACCTTGAACCGGCTATCCGTAATGTCGCCTCCGATAAGGTAATATCGGCTGGCAGTCTCATAAAGCGAAAACCGATGCATGATGTAGGGTTCGCCTCCGCCAGGGTCCAGATAGAATGTTTCTTCCTTCCTATGCGTGGTGGAGATGGACCTTGAAGGCTCATGGATATATTGCGGGCTCGATGAACCCTGGTCTTTGTTACTATCATTCACCATCTCGAATGCATTGCCTGGAGATTTAGGTACGTCATCAGAATGTACGGAGGGGACGTGTTGTTCAACGCCCAAATCCACGAAATCCGCCGTGTGAGCAGGAGAACCTTCGTGCGTGGCCAGCTCGCACCTGTCAACGGTCCCATCATACATAGCGTCCGGTAATGCTGGGATGAACGCTGGTTCATTTGGCACATCAGACAATCTGTTCTCCCGGTGGCCGGATAGACGTTCAGGATGGAGGTCTGCCATTCTATACCCGGACGTGCCAAAGGCCCCTATATGTTTGGCATGGCTGGCCACACCAGAGTGATTCTCCCCAGGGATTTCAGCTTCTTAATAGTACATTTGGCTCAGCATTGTAGCATGGAGACAATGTCGAAGCTTGATCCCTCAGCGGAGGCGGAAGAGGCGAATCTGATTGGCCGCTCATCATACGAAGGCCTCCTGGTCTTGAACCCATACCCATGGCTCGCGTGGTGCTGGATACGGACTCAACATACGAATTGGAAGAGAATAAGATAGTCCTCGAGCTCACAGATAGCTTGGTTCTCAACTCATAATTCAATGTCGTTCAATCCTGTCTACTTCGCTTACTGTACATCGAATCCGAGGGCAAAACACGGATATTTCAACGTAGGTACTCACGGGCATTGTAGGAACTGAGTCGTAGGCAGACCTTTTTTAGTAAGCTAAGGATTGCTGTAGACTGAGATTAACTGGCTTCTTTATTGATTCCCAAGCAAAGCAACTACCGTACTCTGAAGCCACGTCCGGAGAGACGAAAAGCAGTGGTCAATTGTGACAGTCCCGTCGATCCCAGAGCTTCAGATACGAGGCACTTCCAGAGCAGTAGCAATGATAGTGCCCGCCAACCTGTTGAGCTCACGCTCACCACTCTAATATCTCTTCCGCTAGACTGAGGTTTCCAACGCATCCTTCCAACTCCACTGTAGCCAATGCCCCACTTGACACCGCGATGCTCCGCCCTCGAAAGAATGTCCAGAACAATGCTTACGACATCAGATGCCCTCCGCTTACCTTTTACCATTTCCCCCAAAGATGCCGCCGATATAGTAAGACGCACGGCTAAGGTCTCTTTTCGACAATTTAAGCGTACACGTTGGGCTTATACTCGTTGCTGTCTGTTAGCGGGCTCACCGAGCCTTGGCGTCAAGTGTTTCTGGACGGTTGATGCCGCGGCGCGACAGAGGCAGAACTGCGAGTCTCGACCCGATGCAACGGAGAGCTGGTTGTTGCACGGCAAGAGACGAATCCGGCTCTCGGGGTTGTCTGGAAGCTTTCCGACCTGGGACGCCGCTCAGGCCTTGACCGTAAGCTTGGGCCCTACCTTGTAGAGGCGTGAAGCGACAATGCAGGCCGCAGCCACGAGGATAGTGCTTCCCGCCAGGAGCTGGGGACCCAAGAAGCGGCCAGTCGATTCCAGGATTGCACCCGAGACCGGCGTTCCAACCAGGAGCCCAAGAGCAGAGATCGCGAAGCTCATGCCCATGCGTGTTCCAATGACTCTCATGTGTGGACTCAAGCCCACCAGCGCCGTCGGCGGCAGCGAAACAAACGCCCCGGAGAAAAATCCATACAATATGGCGAAGATGATAAGACCAGGGGTAGATTTGATCCCAATCCAACCGAAAGCCAGTACAGCGGCTGCAAAGGCACATGGGATTAGCATGTTTAGAGGTCCTATCTTATCCGCGAAGAAATTTGGTACCACCCGACCGAAGATGGAAGCCGCGTTCAAGATAGGGAGCATATAGAATGCTAGATTCGTGTCCATAATCTTTTCTTGGATCGCATATGTCTGAATGTAAAATATTGGGATGTATAGCCCCATGAATGCAAAAAACATGCCTATGGTGAAAAGGGTATATGCTGGTTCGCGAAATGCTGCCAGCTCGAGAAGTGCACGTTTCTCTTTCGGGAAGACTCTGACGCGCATTACGGAAAGAGAGATGGCACAGAGAGCCATGGCGAGGAAGCCAAGGACTCACGTCGCCCAGCCAAATCCGATCCGCGGTGCGAGCTGCTGAAAGACAATTGGATAGAGAATGCCACCTGCATGAACATCTCGATTAAAGCCGGACTTTCAAGAAACAGGAACACCACTTACCGAGACTGCTGCCACTTGCGGCTATTCCGGTGGCTAAGGCCTTCTTGGTTGTAAAGTACTGTGGCAAGATTGCAACGGAGGGGACGAACAAACAGCCACTTCCCAGACCGACGTATATTCCCTGAGCGAGCATGGCCTCCCAGTATTGTGTGGATAGACTTGTTATCATGATTCCGAGGACGACGAGAAAAGAGCCGGTCCACACAAGGGCTCGAAAGTAGCCAGCATCGTAGATTGGTCCCGTCACAGCACCTATGATCAGGAGAAGGAAGGCTTGAATCGAGCCGATCCACGAGATGTTCGATGGAGACTCATGGCTCAGGATATTGCCTTCATAATATGTCTGAAAGACACCGAAAGCGTTGACAATGCCCCTGTAACGCACAGATGCGGATTAACATCGAATGTTCGACAGATGGCTCTCGCGAGTGCTTCGCAGCGTAGAATAAGAGAAAGCCTACCAAGAATTGAAAAGAAGAAGAATGAACCGAGGACCTGCAACCAGGCCTGGAGCCCTCCATTCGGAGGTGGACTGACATCCGAGGCTGCTATAACACGTTTCTCACCAGTTCCATTCGCCGAATTCAAAGTCGAAGAAGGGGACTCGGCAGGGCGATCAACATTATCTCTCTTTGCGTCCCTAGGGACAATGTTTCCGGTCATTGCCAAGTAACACGTTCAAGGAAGGGTGCCATTGAAATCAGATCTGAAGCAGAAGCGGGAGAATAATGTATCCAGTGTCCAGTGTCCAGTGTCCAGTACTATATGGAGGTGATTCTCACCTACGTACCTGATTGATCAGCGACCCTAATTTATGAGTCGAAAAGGTTGGTAGTCCATAATGGCACCTTAACCGTGCGTCATCCCTAATTGTCCATCCGGGATTAACGGTGATAGTATTAGCCATAAGTCATCCCCGATGACTGAACGTCGGTGATACCGCTTCCACCGAGAAATCTTGTAACTTGGAGCTACCTCAAGATCCATGATCTTTCCCTTTCGACCAACCCTGCGTTTCAAAAGGCTCCCAATGACTGTCAATTACTCCTCAAAGCTCATCTGCACGTCTCTCGAAGCGTCGGCAACCCTTGCCCCCCCCATGTGTTGTTGCTGACATCCTTGGCTACTATGCTCAGTCGCACCGGCCGGTCCCTCCGTCAACACCCAGGCGGACCAATACACCAAAGGCGCTCTCGATCGGTCGCAACTCGTTCCCTCGCCTTTTGATCAATTCCATGCCTGGTTCACTCTCGCGCGCAACGGCGGGGTCCGTCAGCCCGAGACCGTCTGCCTCTCCACCGCCTCCCTCCCATCCGGTAAGGTCTCGGCCCGGTTCGTTTACCTGAAGGAGCTCGACAGTAGGGGCTTCGTGATTTACAGCAACTGGGCCACCAGCAGGAAGTCCGAGGACGTGAGGAGTAATCCCCAGGCCAGCCTCACGTTCTGGTGGCACGAGCAGGAGAGACAGGTCCGCGTCGAGGGACCGGTTGAACGGTTGACGGACGAGGAGAGTCAGGTATACTACGATACCCGCATCCGAGGCTCGCGCATAGGCGCCTGGGCCAGCGCGCAGAGCTCGATGTTACAGGGGCGGGAGGAGCTGGAGAAGAGGGTGGAAGAGGTGGAGAAGAGATTTGAGGGCAAGGACCGGATTCCGGTGCCTGACTTCTGGGGCGGCATGAGGGTCCTGCCGGAAAGGGTGGAGTTCTGGCAGGGCAGAGAGAGCAGGCTGCACGACAGGTTCCAGTATACCAAAGACGAATCAGCGGAGGGTGGTTGGAAGATAGAGCGCCTAAGTCCGTAGCATGACTGTCCGCACCCCATCTATTTTTGTTCTAGAGAATATTGTACGAGTGCGCGCTTGGAGTCGTGAAGTATATTTTCTTAAGACTGCCAAAAACGCTGAATCGAGGTTTGAGACGAGATGATCTATCTTTATGGTACACCTTTCCGGCCCATGAAATCCCACCACTCTCTCGGCCTAGATACGCCTGACCTCGGACGAAACGCCGGCTCAACCATGGTAGTACAGGGAGCAAAGTCTTGAAACAAACGCCCTGTCCCGGAAGCAGAGGCACCCCACAGATGCCGGTATGAAGTGACTGCAATAACCAACCCAGCCCAGAACACGATCCTTATGTACATCTGCATGTGTATCATTAATCAAACAAAACATAACCACCCCCACCTAAACGAATTAACGAAATGCTGGTCTATACACGTGTCTCGGTTCCAGCAAGCTGTTCCGCGTAAGAACTACCCCGAGAGATTAATTCCGTTATCTTTCCTGACACGGCTGATGGATATCCTCTCGACAATAACTCACGCACCACATTCGCAGCGCCGTCTCGATCCGCCACAGCAAGGAATGCTCTCGTCATGGCTTCGTAGGTGCTAGGTTCTCGTTTCTCAACAGCAAGATCATCGTAGACGGCTTTGGATTTGACTATGTTCTTTCCAATCGCCCATCCGTGGATAAGAGTATTGGCAATGTATGGAGTCATCTCAACCCGCCTGGCGGCCATGTCTTGCAGTATCTCTTCCGTGTGAGCAACTTCGTGGTTGGCTACCATTGCCTCGAAGAGAGCTTGGTAAAGACATGCTTGCGGACGAACCGTGCCACAATCCAGGACCTCGTCGAACAACTTGCGAGCCTCAGCCATATCGTGTAGCACGCAACCCTTCGCGTGGATCAGTGATGCGTAATGAACGGCTTCAGGTTGATGACCAGCCCGGCGAATGGTCGCCAGCAGCGCCTCCGCAGCAACCATGTCAATGGGTTCGAGCGTAGCGTATGTGTCAATGAGAAGCTTGTATGTGTGCATAGTCGGCTGGATGTTCTTCGCTTTCATCATATCATAGTAACTCAGCACCTTCGCCCTGTCCCGCTTCGTACTGAGGAAGAATTGCATCAAACTGTTGTACGGGGCTGGTCTTGGCTTGTAATTTGGCATGGCTTCCATTTCTTTGAATAGCTCCTCCGCAAATTTCTCATCGCTCACACGGCACAGGGCGTTGACGATGGTGCCGTAAGTGACACTGGTAGGCCGGATGCCGAGAGATCGCATCTCGGCAAAGTAGAATAGACAGTCATCGATACGACGAGCCTTACCCAGCTTGCCGATAAGAGCGTTGAAGAGGAATGAGGACGGCTCAACCCCCTCAGACTTGGCGCGGTGGAATATCTGTACCGCCTCAGTCGCTTCATCGGAAGTCTTGGAGAAGTCTTTCAACGTGGTGATGTAGAGACCGAATGTGTTTGCTGTTGGTGCTGCACCAAGTTCCAGAAGCTCTTGATGAAACTGGGCGGCCGAACTCCGGTTCCCAAGGACGAGAGACGCGCCAACCATTGCATCAAGAATAGAAGTCCACCCATATCGGACGACGGTATACTGTGAAAGGAAGGGCACGTCCTGCCTCGCCATTCCTAGAACGTCATGTACAAGGTCTTGGCGTCCTTCTCTTGCCGCTGCAGATATCAGTTTAGCGTAAGTGATATAGCGAGGATGGCGACCGGCACGACGGATGTTCCGCAGTCTCACCAGCGCTTCGTTGAGGTTTTGACCATTTCTGACATTCTTTCGATCCAGCTCGTCAGAAATGACTGTGGAGCCCTTGTAATCAGTTGTTGATGCGTACGGATCGAAGTTGACCTCGTGAAGTACAGCAACGGGCTGCCGTCGAGAATCGTGGGGAGTCTGAGGGTGAATCTGCAGAGGGATGGGTGACGTATATAGCTGCCATTGCTGAACAAGGTCTGGATGACTGGGACCGAGTTGTCTCAGACAATGCTCGACGAGGTGCAAAGTACACTTATCCAGAGGCATGCCGCATGCAAGTACTGCGGAGAAGATGTGGGCAAACCGTGCGGAATGACCGATATCTCCAGAGCCATTGATGAGCATGTTGGCCTGTACCTGCAGGGCTAGAGCTAGATCTTGCCAACTCAACTGCGCAATCCCGTCTGGACCCAGCCCAGCGAGCACGTTCTCTGCAATTGGCGAGACAAGGCCTCCATTCTCAATCATCGTCCATAGTAAGCTCAGACTAGCGTGAGGCGATAATAGAATCTGCTTTCCGTGTATGAAACGGCCAATGAGCTCAATACCCTCGTCAATCTCCTCGACAATCTCCCCGGCCAATTCACGAGCGCTTGCAGACTCGCGGATACGACCAAACATATTACGGGCCATCATAAGACCTTCGTCGATGTGACTACTGCCTATCAGGGCGACAGCGTACATGACGGTGGGTTCGATGAATGTGGCATCCACTTGCGTTGAGGACAAAAGATATTCCCAATAGTTCTTGGTTCCTTCCAGCTTCCCTTGACGGACTCGAAGCGCCAAAATTGCGGTAGCAGGTGCATGCATGTCGACTTCGGCGGACTCGAGATGGGTAAATGCTTCTGTTGCAGTCTCGGAGTCATCGCTGTCTGCTGCGGCAATGCAGATCTTCGCCATAGCCCGAGCACGGGCGTGACCACTCAGATGTTTTACGTTGACCATGTCTACAGCTTCGCGAAACGAACCGTTGTCGATTGCAACCTGTACCAGCGCGTCCACGACCACCGTATCCTGCATAGCATCCAATCTTGCTCGCTGGTTCTCCACCACTCCCTGGTACGAATCGAAGATCTTGCCAAAGAATCTGATGCCACCCCCCATCTTTCCGCAGCCAGCGTAAGCTTTGATGACCGCCGCATATACTTCGTGATCCTTGCGATCCACGACGCTATGTCTTCCATTGTCGTCAGAAATGGCCAGAGATTTGTACTCATTATAACACTCAACAGCACTGCTGAGGTCACCGGTAGCACCAAAGGCTTCGATCATCGGTGCGAACATAGAGCCAAACGGAATGACTTTCTGTGACTCCATATGGTCATAGACTCGGATCATGTCCGGCACGGAGTTCGCTTTTGCACATGCTGTGATCAGTGAGGCGTACGCTTCGGCAGAGAAGGTCCGATGCCGGTGAGTAGATGAAGATGCATCGAAGATTTTGAGTGCAAGACTCAAAGCGTCGTCGTCGGCCAAGATATCGTGCTCAGCTTCGCTAGACTGAAACATAAACTTCCCGGCTCCATCCATACCCCCGAACCGGATACGCTTCTCTTCCAGTGTCCGTTTCATGGCCATCACGTCAAGTGCCCGAGTTGCCAACAACTGGATCAAGGTGTTATATGTCGAATTATCAGGGAGCACCTTTCGACGCAACATGTCCGAGTAGACGTCCAGGGCCTTCGGCACAACCTGATGTTTGGCCGTTGGGAGCTGGATGGCAGCCGTGAGGAGTGCATTGTAGGCCGTGCTGGTCGGTCTGATGCCACCGACCAGCATAGACTCAAACAATGCCGGGATCTCAGCATATCGCTGGGTGTCCTGAAGTTTGATTAGTTGGTCAGAGAACGCCAGGGATTGCGTATCCGAAACGGACGATGCGGCTGTTCTATCGCTAGTAGGTGAAAAGTCATGTCGAAACGAATATGCACTCAAAGTCGGAGACCGCGAATGATCCACAAACGTTGAGCTTCTGCCTTCGGCGGACGGTTCCGTTATGACGATCTTCTCGGATGAGTCAAGAGCAGACTGTTCCCGTGTGTACAAGGCCGCCTCTTTCACGAGCTCGACCTCTCGAGCGATTGCAACATCCACCTTCGCCATTGCAGCAGACTCAATTGCGTCATTTTCAGCTTCCTTGATATCATCCGCTGCGCTTGCGCTATATGCACGGTCGACTGTTTCACGACTCGCGGACGGACTCTCTTGCTGGACACCAGAATCTTCCCTTCCTTTGCCCTTCCTCTCCCTCGCAATGGACGGCGCCTTCCACCCAATCCTCTTGGCAAACTGAAACTGCTTCCACTCATTCTCGTCCCCTGCATGTTGCTGCTGCTGCCAAGCCGCATAATAGGCGGCTAATCCTCCATCACCGGTACCGTGAGCGGTACCGTGCCCGGCCTTCGCGCCAGTCCCAGGGGAATTGGATAAATTGGATGGATTCTGAAACGCATTCTGTAGCTGTGACGTCCCCGACTTGCCGAATCTACTGGCCGTATGATTGCCAAAAGGTTGAAAGGAAGTGGTGGAGGAAGCGTAGGAGGATTGGGAGGCGGCGACCACCGATTGAGCGTACCCATGAGCTAAGGACTTGGCGAAACCCTGACGGGCAAGGTGGGTGAATGGCTTGAAAACCATTGAGCTGGGGCTACACCTCTCCGATAGAGAGACGAGACTGATGATGATTTCGATTAGCTAAGATGTTGTTGCCCGCTTCCAACATCTCGCTGGTCGAGAGGACCAAGACAGTAGGTGCATACGTACCAGATATCTCAATGTGGAACCAAGGTTCAGGTTCATTGACGACACTTGACTCGATCACGAACACGTTGGAGCTGACGAATGACGCTGGATTGTTAGATTGTTAGGCTGGGGGAAGATCTTGAAGATCTGGGTGGCAAGAGATAGGTCGTCTCTTGATGTGGTCTAGCGGTGAAATGATGTTCGATAGACACGAGTAGACAAGAGTAGTGAAGGTTGAGACTCGGTATTGAGGATCGAAGATAAGTCGCAACGGAGGTGAAGTCAGAAGAGAGGAGAAGAGAAGGGAAGGGCAAATGATGCGAAGAAGAAGTCGCAGGCTCCAGGCAGGCAAAGCATCTTACCAGGTACCTTACCTAAGGTAGTACCTTTCCTTACCCGTATGATTTTCTTGGGAGAAAGAGAAAACGCTAGAGCTTCATTGACCAATCGGAGTCAACTTACACTGATATCCTTGGATGACTCAGGAACGAACCCATCAGATGCCAGATGCTTACTAAAGCTCAGCCCCGAGAACACCCTTTGGTGCCTTACTACCTTACGGAGTACCACGGCAGGGTTACCTTACGGAGGACACGGACAGACCTTAAGGTAGCTGAAGAAAGCTCTCTCTTATCCACAAAGTTATCATTTTTGTTCTCAATATTATTTTACCTACCTATTGCCCAGTAAGACAACCGTCAAGGCAAGGCAGAAGTGCTCAAGATCTTCCCACTTTTGGGTGATTCAACCTTCATCGAACTATATATGCCTTACAGTAAGGTATGTCTTACGGTATGCTCTGACCAGACGATTCTTAGGCCGGATATTGCTTTCCACCAGAATTGTTCTACCTCTATCTCTCCTGGGCTTGTGTAGAGCGTTCTTTTGGTTTGGCTCAGCAATGGAAGACTCATCGAATGTGGTTTCCGCGCCTGGCAAAGTCCTCCTCGCTGGTGGCTATCTGGTGCTGGATCGGGAGTATACTGGCTTAGTCTTCGGACTTGATGCTCGCATTCACGTCCATGTCCAAGACCTGCACACTACATCTGGACTCACCCTGTCCGAAATAATCGTCCGTTCTCCGCAGTTCAGAGATGCTGAATGGCGGTACGGCTACAGGCTGACCGAGGACAACGGCGGCGTGCGCGTTACCCAACTGAAAGGGTAAGTGAGTGAGCCATTCTTGCATTTCAAAACTCTACATACTCTCTCCCTGAAAGAGTGTGGTTTTGGTGTTTGTGTGGGATCCCTCTCACTTCCAGATCATGTCTTGTTTAGCTAGCTGCTCCATTGCTTGCTCTCCTTTCTCAGCCATGGCTTAATTCTTCTTGTACGGGACTATAACTCTTATTCTGAGTAATAACGTTGAGCGATCCATGTCACTTTGTCGGCTGAATGTGCGATGAATACAGCCACTCTACGTCGTTCTTGTCCCGAAACCCCTTTGTCGAGGTCGCTTTAGCCTATGCCTTGTCATATATTGCCACGCTGAAGCCTCAGCGTATTGGACCTGCTTCAGTTACCATTCTGGCAGATACTGATTATTATTCACAACCCGCCTCGACACAAGAAAGCCCAAGTCATCCGGGTCATCGATTCCAGGATTTTCAGGTGCCACTGCACGAGGCCCACAAGACCGGCCTCGGCTCCTCCGCTGCGTTAGTCACGGCATTCATAGCAGCAGTATTGATCCACTACCTCCCTGCCCAGGACTTTTCGATACCCACAGGCTTCGGTAGGGCCAGACTGCATAATTTGGCGCAAGCCGCACACTGCGCGGCGCAGGGTAAAGTTGGATCTGGTTTTGACGTGGCTGCCGCAGTTTATGGGTCTTGCGTTTACAGACGTTTCTCGCCGTCTGTCCTGGAGGGGATTGGTGAAGTCGGCTCAAGAGACTTCTCTCAACGGCTCCGAACGCTCGTGAACGAGACGGACCCAACGCGAAAATGGGATACCGAGATCCAAACGTCCGCGGTGAGTATACCGAAACACCTCAGACTAGTGATGTGCGATGTCGACTGTGGATCTCAAACAGTTGGAATGGTCAAGAAAGTTCTAGCATGGCGAAAGGAAAGGCCGGAAGAAGCACTCCTGCTGTGGGCTGCCTTGCAGAAGGGTATAGACGATCTCCGAGATGAGTTCCTACGCTTGGAAAAATGTACGCACACATCGGAGCTGGATCACCGAGATCTTCGCGACATCATCAACACGATGCGGTCTTTGATCCGAGAGATGTCCAACAAGTCTGGAGTACCAATTGAGCCGCACGTTCAAACCGAGCTTCTCGATGCTTGCTGCAATGTGCCTGGCGTCATCGGAGGTGTTGTGCCTGGCGCGGGAGGCTACGACGCTATCGCACTTTTGGTCCTGGACAAGCCTGAAACCTTAGAGGAGCTGCAGAACCTGCTGAACGGCTATACCGCGAGCCGTGATGATAGCGGGTCAGAAGCGAAAATTGGCCGAGTCAAACTGTTGAGAGTACGGCAAGAGATGGAAGGGGTCCGGCCAGAAGACTGCAAAGGTTATGAGGCTTGGTTCCATTAGCGGAGCACGCTTGATCCCCGAGCATATCGCTTCCACTGAAATCAAACTTCGGAGTCTGGCCCGCGGCGGTGACTTTGAAGATATTCTTGGGTCTACTTCTACCAACCTCTGCTTTCTTCGGGCTTATCAGAAATGACAGGGCCCCAAGATTATACTTTGTGGGAGTTATAACGACCGGGTCATGGACATGGCAAATGTACTACTTGTAAGCGGGACAAGTATGCGGTGGAATGTTCGCCATATATCCTTATTGTGTCTGAACAAACACGCAAGAACAGTCATCACAGGAGAAGCCAAGGGCGGCCTCACAATGAAGCCCGTCCATGATTGTGCAAACTTCCATTGCAGCACGCTGTTAGTTGACCAGCCGTCGGCGAGATATAGCCCAAGGTAGCATTGACATGTTTTTGTGCCAGAGTCTCGACTTGGCACGACTGACAGTTGGATAACGTGCAAGTCCCCTTATGGGATTGGCTACGACATCTTTATAAGTTGTATGAATTGCATCGCGTACCTTACCTTACATATTACATAAGTTACCAGGTAAGTTAGAGGACACAGACCACCAGGCAGAGACGGGCAGGGCTTCCTTGGCGAGTACCTCCGTATACTCGGTAAAGTACCTCATTGGTACCTGTACCCAAGGTATGGTAACCTGGAAGGTACCGAGTAGTACCTTTGTGTATACCTTACCTACCTACCTTAAATTACCACAATACCGGCTGCTTCCCGAGCACATTACCTGTTTTGTATTTAGTGTCAAACATAGAAGGAGTGGCTAGTGAAATGAACATGTAATCATAAGTGTCTAGCTACTCTATGGAAATGTGGCCCTATAAGAAGACCTTCAATCAACAAAAGAAAAAACTTTTATTCATAGCAAACTATTTACTCTAGCAAACTTCACATGTTTCTGAAATCTCTGTAGAGCTCTGAATCACTAAAGTAATGAAATGAGACTGAAAGTTTGACATATCTTCTCAGTCTGTTTTGACAATGATGAGATAGAAAATGAAGGTACACTTTCTTTACTCATAAAGTCAAAAAAGATATGTTATGTCTCTGACTCAATTTAAATGAGTGTCTCTTAAGTTTTAAACTTAAGTGTCATATCATTAAATTATAAGATCTTTCACTGACTGATGAGACCTATAAGATTTGTAAAATGAGTGAATTTCAGTGTCAGAAGTGACTTTGTAAGTCTGTCAGTGACTATGTCATTTGTTAAGATGTAATTGAGGTGAATAAGTCTGTAAGATTTAACTTCTCTTATGAAGTGATGACATATGTCAATGTGCTTTATACAGACATAAAATTCAGAATTCTTAGTCAAAACTATAGTTTTCTAATTGTTCATTTAAATTGTAACTGTTCTAAATTTCTTTAGCTCTAGCTCTTTAAGTAATCTCTGCATTTACACTGCTTTCTTTGTAGCCTTTATTAAGATCATGTACTTCACTTTATAAAAGAATAAGATGATGATTTTCTAACATTTTGAACTTTAAAATACTGATTCATTAATTATTTTAAATATATACTCTGATGTAAATCTTCTTAATTCAAGGTCTTTCTCTCAGTCTGAATTCAAATACTCTAGCAATTTGAGTTGATCACTCAATTTATACTTAAGAATGACATCTAGAATTCTCTGCACATATTGAAACATTCACTTTAGAGTCTTTCAATGTGTGTTGTTAAAGTTATGTGCAAACTGACTAAGAGTTGACACTGTATATGTGATGTTGAGTTGAGTTTGTGTCATGATATATATAAGAAATTCTATAATCTTTTAATATTGAGTTATTAGCTCTGATTTAGCTGTTTCAGTAGTCTTTGTAAGGTAGATTCTGAATTTCATTGAAGTTGTGACTGCCTTGACATTCTGTAGACTAAAGTCTTTGAGCATTCTTATAAGATAGATCTTTTAAGATAGAATAAGCATTCATAGAGTTCTGTTTTGTGTAACTAGCATTTCTAAGTAATGCTTACACATTCTGCAGTTAGTCATTTCAAAATGATCACTTAATTTGATCTTAAGGCCTAGAATTTTGTTCTTATCTGATCTGCATATAAGAATATTGTCAACATATACAGCAACAAATAGAATACTGTTTCTAAACACACTATTGTTTACATGAATCTGTATATATTCAAGGCTGTTAAGAAATCAGTACATCATCTTATATCAAAGATAAGAGAACTGTTTTAACTCATATAGAACTTTCTTCAATTTATACATCTTTTCTTTCTTTTTCTCATATTCATTGAGTTAAATCACATAGATTTCTTCTTTTAAATTGCTGTGTAAGAAAGCCATTTTGATGTTCATTTGTTTCAATTTGTAGTTGTAAAACACAGCTATGATAAAGATGACTTTATAAGTTATGAATTTGACAACTGTTGCAAAGATCTCTTTGTAGTCAATTTCAAATCATTGTTTAAATTCTTTGACTACTCATTGAGTCTTATGCTGTAAAATTGAGTCATCAGATCTTCTTTTATAACAGTAGACTCATTTACTCTTTAAAGCTCATCAATTAGATGACAACATCTTTAAAGTTTATGTAAAGTTAATCATTAACAAGTTATACTCACTATTCATTGCTTTCTTTCAGTCTTTCAACTCATAACTTGCAATTGTCTATTTAAATGTCTAAGATTCATCTCTGAAGTCTTCTTTCTTTTTTATGACATCAATGATCACATTAAACACAGTTAGATAGATTATGATTGCTTTAAGCTTTAGCTTTATAAAGAATCATCTCTCTCTTTTAGAGTGTCAAGACTCAGCTGATACTGATCTGTCAATTATGAAAGAAATATCTGTAACATCTTTTTTCTTTTTCTTCATTTCTTCTAACTGATTTGACAATATCAGTATGAAAAGATATGATGATATGTATTCTGAAGATAATGACAATAATAAGAGTTAAGATAAAGACAAAAAAGATAACTGCACATCTTCTTGTTCTGCACTAACAGTGTGAGGTTAAGTAACTTTAGAAATTGAGACTGCAACTTTAATGTCATAGATTAATGAATCTTTATCAAACTGCACATTTCTTGTTCTAATTACTCAGTCTGTCTTCTTCTTTTCAGAAAGTCATACTCTATATTGATTTCTTTCTTCATATTCAACAAGAATTTTCTTATTGCTTTAGGGTTCAAATTTAGTCTCTGTTGTTTGAATCTTCTTTGAAATATACATATATGCTGTGCATTCAAAATATCAAAGATGTCTAAGATTGATGAAGTTTGCTGATCTATTCTTATTAAGAGATTTAAACAGTAGCTAAATTGAGATCTTGTTGTTCTTAAGAGCTGACATTGAAAGTCAATTAAGAAGGTAACATACTGTTTTGACAGTCTTTAATCATAGAGTTTTAAAGACTTTGCTATTCAGAATTATAGCTTTAGCTTTTGCTGCTAAAAGTCTATTACTTCTTTCTGTCATCTCATTCTGCTTCAGTTCATAAGAAACTGTTGTTTCATAGATAATTCTGAGACTTTGTAATTATTTAATGATGAGCTCATTTCTGAATTTCTTTTCATTGTCAAGTTGTACTCATGCAATTCATAGATTCATCTGAATAAAAAGCATATTAAGAAACTGTTCAATTTTGTCTTTTGCCTGACCTTTCATTTTCATATTACAAATGTATTGCCAGCAGATAAGATCATTCATGAAGACTATATATTACAAGAACTCATCATATGCTTTTGATGTGACAGAGCTGACAACATCAATGTAAATTAGTTTAGTCATCTTTGTGACTCAGTTTTGTGATTTTCTTGAGATCTTCTTCTTTTGATTTGCTCTCATGCAGACATCACATAAGTGTAATAATGTTTTCATAAGTTCTTGTAAGTTAAGTCTCACTATTTCAGAGTTCTTTAACACATTGTTAAGACTTAAATTCTCTATATAATCAAGATATCAGTATTAAGTAGCTCTCAAGATCTTATGATCTTTAATGACTGACATGATCTTATTCTTGTTCACAGATTTTCTCATTGTTAGAATTTGAAAATAATATAACTTGTCTTTGTGTACTGTATGATTAAGCATATTCTCTACTTTATTCTTTAGACATAGTAATCTGTTCTTAATTTTGACTGATATTTCTTTTGTTTTGATCATTTCAATTGAGAAGAGATTGAGCCTCATATTAGGCATAAGATAAATATTCATCAAAATGATATTTTAAGACTTTTTATCATTGTTCTTTAGCTGTAAGTTAATTGTTTCTATCTCTTGAGCATATATTACTTTAGACACTTTCCTTATAGAAAGTTCATTGTTAAACATTTTGATTGAGCTAAATGCAGAGAGATCACAGCACATATATTGTGTTGCACTGAAGTCAGCTATTTATGACATCTTATTAATTACAAGACTATAGCTCTCTATCACAGTCAAGATCACTGAGTTCTCATTATACTGCTTGTCTTCAAAACTTAAGAATTTCTTCTTCTTCTTTTCTTTCTCTTTCTCTTTCTTCTTTTTAGTCTCTTGTTTCTTCTTTATCTCTTCAGACATCTTTTCTGAGTGTAACTTTCAGCAATTATTCTTAAAGTGAACTGCTTTCTTACAGTAAATACATATCTCATTTTCATTCTTGTTCTTATCAACATTTCTCTTCTTATTCTTTTTCTTCTTGTCTTTATGATTCTTCTTTTTACTCATTAAAGCAAGCTTCTCATTTCTTTCTTTAAGATACTCTTCATCAATTAGTTCAGTGATCAAGTCATTAAGAAATGAAATTACATTATAGGTCTCAGAGCATTTTGCTGTTACTCATTGAGGATAGAAGAATTCTAGATTTGATAGAAAAGTAATGATCTTTAAAATTTTGTTGATGATGAGGCTGAAGGTCACAATTTCTCATAAGAGTGTCTTATACTTTAGAGCATAAGCATCAACAGAGAAGTATTGATTGAGTTGGCAGACATATAGATTGTTGAATAGAATGTATTTGAGATTAAACTCATAAGATAGATAGAGATGTGCAAAATGATTTTATATCTCTTTTGCTGTTTTTATGTTGTCTATAATGACAGTGATCTTCAAGCTAACAGTAAGAATGATAATAGCTGTGATCTTGTTATTCTGTGTGATTCAGTCAGCTCAAGTGATGTTGACTAAGACTGTTGATGTAGTTGTTGTTGTTTTAGATATGAATTCTTCAGTCATTACTGACTAACTTGAAACATCTGGCTTTGATGAGGTTTCAATGTCACTTTTTACTATTAAAGCTCATAATTCAGCACTCATCAAGCTGTATTTGATTAACATTCTTCATGATAAGTAGTTCATCAATCTCTTAAGTTTTGTAACTTTTGAAAATGTGAGATCATATAACATTGTAGTCATTTTGTATAGTAAAAACACCTAAATCAGTGATGAAGTTGTTTTCAATGTAAAGATCTGACTTTGAAATGATTGTAAGAATTGTTTTTGACTGTTTTATCTGTGAATTTATAATGATTTAATGTGAATAACTTCTCATTATATGTCAAATCTGCTTTATTTCTTTAAGGAAGCTCTTTTTAGCATTCATAAAATAACAACAACAATGAGGTGTTTTTCTTTCACTGTTTTGAATAGAAACAAATGACTTAATGAATAAATGAATATCAAAGAATATCAATATATATCTGGGCTCATAACCTGTCAAACATAGAAGAAGTGACTAATGAAATGAATGTGTAATCATAAGTGTCTAGCTACTCTATGAAAATGTGGCCCTATAAGAAGGTCTTCAATTGGCAAAAGAAAAAACTTTTATTCATAGCAAACTGTTTGCTCTAGCAAACTCTGCATGTTTCTGAAATCTCTGTAGAGCTCTGAACCACTAAGGTAATGAAATGAGGCTGAAAGTTTGACATTTAGTACCTAACCTAAGGTACCTACAGTATGGTATAACTACCTTACCTACCTTACCTTACCTGCTTACCTTATCATCCAGCGTCAAGTAAGGTATGGTAGAGTTGTCTCAGTGCTTCCTTTTCTTCTGATTGTTATTACCCATTTGAAGATTTGAAATTGATTAGATGAGTATTTATTGTCTATCTGTTGTTATATTTTCAATATATATATCATTAATATTATTACGGCATGATTTTACTGTAAAAGGTAACGTGCCTTGACTTGGCAAGGTAATATAATACTTGGCAAGTTAGGTACCTTAAGGTAGGTACTTAGCAAGTACAAGTACAGCAGCTTACCTACCTACGGTAGTAGCTGAGGTACTCCGTAGCTCAACTCCCACTCTCCACTCTTCACTCTTCACGCTTCACTCTTGACTCTTCACTCTTTCCTGACTTGACCATTGTCTTCATCAGATATCTTACTCTCTATATCTAAGGTATACCATCTTCCCTCCGCCTATTGAACCCGGTGACCGCCGTGGGATCCTTTCACTGTCATGCCCCTATATCTTACTCCGGCCTACATCATCTAGCCATTGAGCCCCAGCCGAACGCCACACACTTCTCGAAGCATTGCGCTACCATCATTTCTCTGGTCAATGACAGCTGGCACGTCTGTCTGGATGCTTTGGCAATTGTCACAGTCCAGAAACCATCGGTGAACAAGATGGCTTCAATAAGTCCTAGCGGCGAGGAGTTTTCCAACCATGGCCCGAGCGAAGCCACAGACATACCCAATACCCATCTGGAGCCACCACAACAGATATACAGCACACCCACGCCCTCTACGCCACTGGAAATGAGCACACTCGAACCTCGTCCCAGATCACCGAGCCCAGAAAAGTTACAGAACGTTGCCGCCGAGCGCAATGGGGAGGATTTCCGGTCCGAACGCCCGAATCCAGCGCAACCGTTGTCCGCTCTCTCCGCGGTCGGTGCGGCCACCTCATCCCGGGCAGAGCCCTCAATCCTTTCACCTAGCCACGACACCGCGCCGGCTGCCTTTCTGACTGGCGTGCCGTTGACGACCCAGGCGACAAATCCGGCAATCGGCCCCTCATCCGACCAACTAATGCCGATGTCCAAAGAAATGGACTCGATGGGTCCTACGCTGGTGATTACGTTGCTATTACCGACCGGCGCCAGGCATCCATACCGGATGGATGAAAAGTACCTGAAGAAGAGGAACGTCAAAGCGTTGAACAACAATCCGATCCACATGAGTGTCTACACACTCAAAGAGCTGATATGGAGGGAATGGCGGGAAGGTACGGATACACACATGCTCCGCCCTCCTTGATGGCTATCGTAGCGGAAAGACTATCGGGTAGTTGCTCAAACAGCTTGCTGACAGTGCCACCTTACAGAATGGGAATCGAGACCATCCAGCCCCAGCGCAATCCGACTCATACATTTTGGCAAGTTACTAGACGACAAAACTTCCCTGGAAGGTATGGCCCATCAAACCGTGAAAGCCGGAGCACCCCTTACGTCTCCGCGGAACTGACAATCTCTGTCCGCTCAGATGCCAAATTCAAAAACGACACTCCGAATGTTGTTCACATGACGGTCAAGCCACAAGACATTGTCGACGAAGAGGACGCGAAGCTGGCGAAGCAGGGAGGGAGAGACAGGGACGGGAACGAAAGGAGTCCAGGCTGTCGGTGTATTCTGATGTAGACCGATTACCCGTGGTTCGAATGTTCATCGGGGGACTGAGGTCTTCGGTACGACCATCCCGAATGGGCCCTACAGTATGATATCTACACGTTTTCGGTTTAGCCAGGCTTACGGGCATTACGGAGCGTCGGGGCTGAAGGGGCCTCTTCGGGCATCGCACTTGTTGGTTCCATTTCAGCGCCTCAATTCAGCTTCCGGAGGGCGTTCAGGGAAAGTCTGGAGCAGCATCGGCTCGGATTTGGCGTGGTTCGCACCGGTTGTCGGTCTATGTATTCCTCGATGTGGTTCAATTTTCCCGATATGGACGAGCGCAAGCGGAATGTATAAATAGTATAGCATCGGAGTGATGGGTATTCTGGGCCACAGCGCAAACCACCGTGAACGTACGACATCTGCGAAAAGTGATGATTTCCATACAAATGAAGATCTATTGGGATTCTAGCAGGTAATTGGTAGGTTATGATAAGGCACCTGCCATTGCTATAGCCGCAAAACGACCATCCACCAGGCCCTGCCACTGATCCATCAAGCTAGCAGGCTAGCATGTCCGCAACCACCACGTCGAGAGAAAATGTATCATCTCTCCCTCTCCTCGCCCTCGCACCGTCTTCCGCAGCCACAGGACTACCAGTTCATCCTCATCCTCGCCTCCATCTCCGTATGAAAGTCCAACGGATCCCTCAAATCATCCCCTACAAAACAACCCACCCTCGTCAGCAAAGCAAAAACTCTTCTCCCCCAAGATCCACCACCACCCGCCGACACTGGCTTGGCTTCCAACCAACCCAAACTCCCGAAATCAGCAGCACCAACATACCTCGATAAACATCCTCCCACGCCACCTCCGCGTCCCGACCCGCCAGGATCGCCCCGTGCACGCCCGCGCTCCCGCCCAGCGCCTGCGGCCGCCACTCGCCCTCGCGCGCCAGCTTCAGCTCCATGCCGCGACGCACCGGCTCCGCCACGCCGAAGGTGCGGCGCAGGGATTCCATCTTCAGGTCGTCTTGCGTCTGTTGCCAGCGCGCCAGACGGGCCTCGAGCGGGTGGGAGGATGTGGGTTGCGGGGCGGTGGTGGTGGTGGTGGTGGAGGCGAGGTTGAAGCGGAGGGTGTCGTGAATGCCGGGGGCGGACGGGGCGCCTTTGGAGACGGACGATGATGATGGGGTCGTGTGCAGGTTCGTGGTCGATGTGGCGTGGCCGGATGCTGGGACTATTCGGAGAGCCTGGAGTGAAAGGTTAGAGTTGTTGGTACTCGAGTGTGGGAGGTACATTTGTGCGGGCGTAGATGTAGACCGCTGCTTTGCTTACCATCTTTGCCGTTGCTAGCTGGGAGTCTTCCTGTTGAATTTAGTGTGTAGATGGTGTTTGAATATGATGTATGTAAGGTAGGTAGCAAGGATGGAGCATGAGCTGGGTATACGAAGATATCGGTACGGTAGACCACAGAGCACTGAACGCCACTCCGTGAAGGTGACTTTTCCGGTTGCCGTTTATACCTGATGCACAACCACTCTACAATGCGGAACCGGCTTCAAGCTTACAGCAGTAGTTCTGCACCTCCTTTCTACTGTGACAGTCTTTGGGGAAGACGCTGTAATAATGCTCGTACAAAGGTATAGTACTGCTTATGGGAAGCAGGTAGATTGGTATGGTACACAGCACTCAAATACGAGCCATAAACGCAGTAAATCTGCCTCACGTCTCTGCATTCTGGTCGGTGCAAGAAACGCATATCGCGCAGGACCATAAATCGCAGGGGAGACCCGAATGCGCGTCCACGGGTCCCATTCCCTCCGAATACTCATTCTAAAAACTTTGCTCTCCGGATCCAAGCCAGTGGCATATCTCATGACTGGAGGTCAGCTACAAGATCATCTTCGAACGGTTCTGAATGGCATATTCAAAAATGGTCTTTCTTGTGCTACATGAGTCGACTTGTCTCTGTAAGGCGTCGATGCAGTGCCGGCGCCATTGCCGCAACAAGGCATTCAAATCTCAGGAGCTGAGTAAAGTTTATGGATTTCCGATTCTGTCCATGATATCCCTTGTTCATGCCGATGTAAATTATGGCAGGACTTGCATCAAATATCGGGTCCACTTCATTATCCAGCTTTTCGGCTTCGTCTTGACTGTGGAGCTCTTGCTCTGGTACCCAGAGCCGCCGTGGCAGCAGCATCAGTATCGTCTATAGTTCCTTTATTATTCTTCGGTCCTTCATCCTCTCCCTTTGCTACTTTCCTCCTAACAGCACCCTCTTTTTCTAGAGCTTCGATTTGTTTCTCGCTATATTGCCACAATGTCTTTGCAACTTCCTCATCTTTTACCTCTTTCTTCAAGTAGTCGATTTCCCGACATTCTTTGATTAAACTCCCACCGTCTCGGCGTCCAAGCTCAGCGTCCATGGCTGCCTGCAAGAAGCTTTGAGCGCCTTGCTCCGGGGACTTCAATATCAGCCACCACAACGGCCACGTGCTCATATATAACAACAAACCCCACAACGAGCCACCGGTTAACCATCGTCGCATACCAGGCGTCCTGGTAAAGCCAGGGTCGACAACAATGACTCTAGCGTTGTTTGGCTGTTTGTCGGGACGTTGATAGACGTCCAAGTGTTTCTGGAATGCTTGAGCGAGCACCGTCAAGGCCAGTTTGCTTGAACCATACGATTGATTGGCTGGAAGGGGGTCTCGACCGTCCTTGAGCGTCAAGGATCCACCAAGGTGACTAGTACAAGTCCCAAAGATGATCCTTACATCTCTGTCCGGCGGTTGTGCGCGAACGGCAGGACTCAGAATCGAGAGTAGATGGAAATTCGCCAGATAATTGATTCCCCAGTTGGCTTCCAGTCCGTCTTGCGTGGCACGGACCGTCCCCCAGCACGGCGTGAGCGTGTTTGCACATAGTATTATCATGTCCAGCCGTCTTGGAGGTGCGTTATCAACCCACTTGGTGGCAAATAGCCGGATGGAATGCAGAGAGGAAAGCTCGACTTGCTCGGCATAGATGAGTTCATTATTTGTCGCGGTTCGCAGGTCGTCGATAAAGTCAACGAGGAAAGGGTCGGAGGGAGCGTGGTGGGTAAGTAGAATGATCTGGGCCCCTCTCTGTGCTAGAGCTTGAGCTACGGCAGCACCAATGCCGGATGTGCCTCCCTGAAGTTGGTCGTTAATCATCAGATAGATGGTTTAGGGAATGGCCGATGTACCGTTATCATCACTACCCTAGAGTGCATCAAGCGCTCGGATTTGTTTCTGGCCCCTCCAAACCAACGTTTCAACAAAACAATAAGGATCAGCCATGATGAGACCTTGAGAACGTGACCGAGGTAAGGTACGGCCCGCCATCCTTTAAAAAGACCTTCTGCTAAGAGAGGAATTGGCATTACACGAACGGAGTGTGGAGCGTCACGTAATGTCGCAAAGCCATCGCTGCATGTATGGTCGCCATCGCTCGCTACCGTACATTACCTTTCTTTACTAAGCTTTGGCCATGGTAGCTTTTCCTTATGTAAGCAAAGATACATCCGGTGGTTGAGGCTGAAGTTAAAGAGCGCCTTGTCTAAACTGTATCCTGCAGTAATACTCCAGTCTGACAACTTTACTGAGGAAGTCCACAAAGTGAAGATGACGATGGGGGAAGTAGATGATGATTATTTCATTCCGCTACAGGATCAACGTGTTTTTGGTGCTGGAATCAAGAGAAAGCGGGTCCACTTCATACCTGCGATATCCGATACACCAGTGGTTTCACCCGAGTTGAAGAAGCCTAGCCCAGCCGGAGATCGATACCTCTCAATTGTGATGCCGGTTGCAAGCTCTGACCATGACCATCCGCATTTCAAGGGAGACACGAACGAAGCTGGTAATTCACATACCCTGTCGACCACTGGAACTCCCCTCTGCCAGATCTGCAATGTTCCGATTCCACCCTCCTCGACCGAGTCAATATATTCCGTGACACCTCATGAAGCTTCGATCGCTCATCAGGTCTGTCTTAAACACTCACATCCCCCATCGCATCTTGAGCGTAGCCGATCTGGTCTAAGATACCTGTCCGCGTACGGCTGGGATCCAGACAGCAGACTCGGCCTCGGAGCTAGCGGACAGGGTATTCGGATACCTATCAAACCCAAAGTGAAGCCCAACACCGTCGGGCTGGGTGCAGATGTGCCGCAGAGGCACAGCGACGATAGTAGGAGTGTTTCCAAGGCACGAGTTAAGCTCGATGCCACGAAGATCCGTAAAGAGGATGCAGAGGCTAGGCAGAAGAGAGATTCCCTACAGGAATTATTTTATGGAAACGAGGATGTAGAGAAGTATTTGGGACCTGGTACATGGACCAGAGGCTTTCTGAGAGAAGCTACTACGCCATCAAGTACAGCAAATGGATGATTGACGGGCTGCCGTTATCTCGAAGGCATACTAGCTAAAACAGCTCGAACAAGGATCATGGCATTATCAAAATCTCCCACTATGGTATCATGCTCGTTGTGCAACGCCACCCAACCTGTTGAACGCCGCCCGCTGTGCAAGCCTGCCAAGCAAACGTAAAGGAAACGTTTCAAATGGGATTCAAGAGACGCCCAGAGCTTAGTTAATTGCAAGTCACAACGGACCTCATTTCTTAGATCCAAAGAAATGATGCTTCTTCTTCCTGTCTGCTTCCTGTGAAATATCTTTCTTGGAAGACTTCTTGTCCGATGTGGGTTGCACCTGCGGGACAGTCCCCGGTGGTACATGGCCACTTGCCGTGCCATTCGAGGGTCTGCGAACGCCCCCTCCTCGTGAATTTAGCTGCATGGAATCCATGGCAGAGGTTGGGGGCGGCTGGCCTTTGCTGGACACCGAAGACTCCTGCCCTTGGGGCTGCGCTTCTTTTTCGAACAGGTGCGCTGGAGCCTTCGGCTTCGGCCTTTCTGCCGGAAGATTCAACTGTCTTTTATCTACGCTCAGATCTCCCACTTGTCTCAAGAACAAGCTCGGGGTTAGCATATGAGATGTTGCCAAAAACACATCCTTCGAAGTTAACCTGGAGACTTCGTGGCACGCTCTCGACTCAGCATATGTGGCACCTCCTGCCATGAAAACAATGACCCTCTGTCTGGGCTCAAGGCTCGTTGAACGTGTCCGGGCCCAGGTCGGCTTCGAGTTGCGTAACGAGGCTTGCGATATATTTTCCTGGCCCAACAGACCTTCGGCGGCATCAAGATGAGGTTTGGTGAAGGGAAATGTGGTCTGGTCGAGCATGCCGCGAGTGTGGTCCTCCAACATATGTTTCACAACCGGATCATAGCGGGATAGGGCGGAGTCATCAGCAGATGGCGGTGGAGCTTGCTTCTTCGCAAAGAGGGGTTGAGATGATTGCTTGACATCCTTCAAAGGCTTTAAAACCCGTGCACCAAGAAGATCAAGATTGTGGATCACATCACCGTCCTGAGGCGGCAGTTGTGCGTGAGCGAGGAGCTTCTGTGTATCGGATGCTAGCAGGCCGTCTCGATGCAGAAGATACATTACAATGAGGCGCAAGCGGTCAGGAAAGCTTATACTCGTATCGTCAAGCAGACGGACGACCTGGTCGGCCAGATTTTTAGGCTTGCGGTAATCTTCATCAAGCCCGGTCGCCAGGGACTAATCACATCAGATATGGAGATCCTTTCAAATTGAGCAACAAAGACAGTACCCACTTGTTCAACAGATGCGAGATCAGCCAGTTTGCGTTGCTGGAACACATTCATACATTCTTGAGCCATGCCTAGATGCAACGAGTAGGCTTCTTTGCCTTGTTGAAATTGAGGTAGCCCCGCAAGCATGTCTTTTATTGAGTTCAAGCTGTTCGCATTCTCGCTGCTATGGAAGGCCTCAGTATTAGCGACGTCCTCGGAAAGAACGTCAACCTGACTAGTAGAAGCATACCTGTCGGCGAACTGAGGGTTTTCAGCCCTGAATCTGTTGAAGTCTTCAACCAGTTTCTCAAGCAAATCTTTCATATGTAAATGGCGATTTTCCACCCATAGCCTGTCCTTCTCACTTAGCTCAACCTCCTTCTCCTCCTGCTTTGGTCCACCCTCGTTTATGAAAGTCTTGTAGAGCACCTTGTCTCCATCACGGATGGGTAACAAATCGTGTGCCATGGCCTGATAAGTGAACTCGTGCACCAGGGGTGAGAAGAGATCCATTGATCGATCTACTATGAATAGAGCGCCACGAGGCCGAGAAGACGGAGGCGGAAACTCGGCGTGGTGTTGGGCATACTGATCCAGCTCGTCTTGCACAAATCTTGCAAGGTGAGAACACAGGACACTGGCCTCATGCAACGGGTTTCTTGGGCGATAGTACCGTACAGTAGGATATTCCCCGAGTGAGACGCAGATGGAGACGATCTAGGCCTTTGTTCAGCATGCGCTGGGAAACCGTAGCCTGGAAATGTTGAGTATGCCTACTTTTTGCGCGAGGTCGTCCATATGCTTGCGTACGAGGTGATTGCACGATGGATGGTAAAGGGTGGGAAAGCTCCATGGATCTCGGAAAGTGATAAGGTGTGATTCACGTGGAAAGAAATCGATGTTCAGAAACCGGAAACCTGCAATCTGATCTCGCGCCATCGTAGATCTGTCAATCCGATTCCGCAACTCTGGCGGGAGCACTGCCTCTGCAGTTAGCGCCATATCATCTTGGCCGAAACAGAGTTAGGGCTCTGAACATGAGGTCCAAACCAAGTACGACCTCCTATAGCGTCTCCGCTCCAAATCAGCCATGAGACAGTCGACAATATATGGTAGTGGTGAGAGGAGGTAGAGTGCGTCCATCTCTCTGTTCATCGGCCTGCGCTGCTCGATCTGCTCAATATCTAGTTCGCAATCAACATACATCTTCAAAGCCGCAGTATGCAGAGCCTACTGGTGACATTTTCCTCCAAGATGTCGTCCTCCCTAACAACACCATCGACCAATTTTCTGCTCGCATCATCAAGTACGAGGACCTTCCACTACAGACCAAGTTATCTTAACAGGTGAGCTTCCCGGAGGAACTAAGCACATACTTCTCCCTGGGCTGTGCCACGAACAGTATCCAGAATTACTAGAAGACACAGTCAGTTGACCTGTAAGGTACAATGGACTGTTATAGGACACACCGTCGCGCTGGACACTGATCATGGACAACCCCATCCTAACTTCCTCCCCAGCTTAGCATGTGCGATAGGAGTACGATGGTAGAAGAGCCGGGGGATTCTGATACAGTATGAACGTTCAGAAGTTACATTGACCACTAGACCAGCCTCGGATTTGGTTTTCCCAGTGCCCTGACATAAGTTGTCACTGTTGTCTGTAAGGTAGCCATCAATTCATGCTTCGGAATTTTATTTCCCCGGACCACCGAGAACTTCTGTAAGGTACCGTAGCCTTCGTATCAGCAAGCCCAAAATCTCTCTTAGGACTCTTCAACCGTTGTTACATCGCAGCACAATTTGACTCTATATCAGGTAGATCTCGAGTCCTCGGTTTATCATTCATCTCAAAGTATAACTCCGCTCTTTACTGGTATTGGCATGTTAGCAGCCGAGGGTCGGCGTCGGCCTTGTGTCTTTTGTATCTTCAGATCTGCAAAATGGCTTCCCACCTCACAGAGTGGGAGGCAAGCGTCGATATTACACGCGCGCACTTTCCGAAAACCTGCAACAATTCGCCGGATGCCGATCAAACCATCAGGACATGTAGGTGGGTCTGCCCCAGCTAGAGTTGCGGAGGCTTACTTTTGCGATAATCACAGCTATCTGGCCAATCACGTTCTGGGATTCAGAGGTTTCCACCAGGCGCACGGCAGAAGTTGAAGCAGGCCAATCTGCGCGGAATGACTAAACACTCCGACTTGAAGAAGCTCATCACGGAAAGAACTTCAGGCCTGTATCTTGAATTGCTCGATTCGCCAATACTTGAAGCCTTGGGACTCAACAAGGGTTCATTCGACCAACATTTCAAAGACTTCCAAACTGCCGTCAGGAGCTCCTTTTTCGAACGTATGGGCTCAACGTTTCGGGTTTTACGACAAGCATTTCTCGATAAGGGAGAGCAAGGTCTTATAGCGCAGTTAAAATATGCCTTCTATGGTCATGTCACCAGCTCGCGGTTTACCAAGTCAGACCTATCGAATCAGTCCAAGCTTGCGGATTTGCGTTACCCTATGGAATGGTACCCCGGGACCAGGACGGTACAGCGAACTTTGCATCTTCACGTAGGGCCTACCAACTCGGGGAAAACATATCATGCCTTGAAACGGCTGGAACAAGCAGAGCGGGGCGTATATGCAGGGCCTTTGCGCCTTCTAGCTCATGAGGTGTACACCAGACTGAACGCCAACGGAAAGCCATGTAACCTTTTCACCGGAGACGACCGTAAGTTAGCAGAAGATTTAGCAGAAGGAAAGTCAGCGAAAATGGCTAGTTGCACGGTGGAGATGGTTCCTCTCAACGACGATCTTGAGGTCGCTGTGATTGACGAGATCCAGATGATTGGTAGCGTTGAGCGCGGCTGGGCATGGACGCAAGCTCTTCTGGGTCTCAAAGCAAAGGAATTGCATTTGTGTGGTGAGGAGAGGGCTGTGCCTCTAATCCGGGAACTGGCCGCCATGATGGGCGACAAGCTCGTGATACATCAATATCAACGTTTAAGCCCATTACGAGCGATGACAACAAGCCTGAACGGCGATCTTAGGAAGCTACGAAAAGGCGACTGCTTGGTGGCCTTCTCAAGGCTGGGTATCCACGCATTGAGGCGTGAGGTCGAACAAGCCACCGGCAAGAGGGTAGCCGTAGTTTACGGCAGCTTACCTCCGGAAACGAGGGCGCAACAAGCTAAACTATTCAACGATCCTGACAACGATTACGACATACTGGTGGCCAGTGATGCCATCGGCATGGGCCTTAATCTGTCTGTTCCCCTTCTGACGTGTCTCAGCTAGTACTAACGGAACTTACAGGAGTATTAAACGGATCATATTTGAAACAGTAATGAAGCACGATGGCATGGCTTTCAAGGAGCTGCAGATCTCCGATATCAAGCAAATCGGTGGAAGAGCAGGTCGATTTCGTACCGCTGCGCAGAATGTCGCGAAATCAGCATCCGTCTCGAAACGAGATGATGACGCCGAGGAGTCTGACACGTCTGGCAAGAATTTGGGATTAGTTACTTCCCTAGAAATAGCAGATCTTCCTCTCATACAGACGGCAATGCAGAGCGAAGCCCTGCCGATTACCACAGCCGGTATATTCCCACCGGCTAGCATACTACAACGGTTCGCAACGTATTTTCCCCAGGACACTCCTTTTAGCTATATCTTACTCAGGCTCCACGAAATATCCCGACTGAGTCCTAGGTTTCATCTCTGCGCGCTCAGAGACCAGCTTGAGATTGCTGACGTCATCCAACCTTTCAAAAATCTCACCATCTCGGACCGACTGGCCATATGTGCGTCGCCTAGTTCACTCCGAGACCGGGGTTTAACCGAGGTTCTCACAGCTTTCACCAAATGTATCGATCAGCAGTGTGGTGGGGCGCTCCTCGACATACCGGAGGTGAAGTTAGAAGTCTTGGACGAGCAGGTATCGGCCGAGAAAAGCTACTTGCAACAGCTGGAGAGCGTGCACAAAGCGTTGGTGTTATATCTGTGGCTAAGCTACAGATTTGCCGGCGTTTTCACCAGTAGAGCCTTGGCACGCTACGTGAAGGAATTGGTGGAGGAGCGGATCGACAAGGTTCTCGCAGATTACGCACACGACGAGAAGATCAGGCAAAAACTCAAGGTCGTCAGACAGCGGTCAATGATCAAGGACCTGAAGAGGAAGCTATTTGCGGCTAGGGAATTCCCCAAATCCGCTGTGAATGACGACACTGGACAAATACCGTGGGCTGATATTCCTCTCGCCATTGCAGTGGACGACGCGAAAGCAACTGATGAGACACACGCAGCCACAGCGGCTTAATTAACCGGCGAGGCATTACCCTACCTACTTGACGGTACCTAAGTACCCTTGGCGCTCTGGTCTGGAGAAGCGCCTATGAGGTCAGCTTAGCAAGGAGATTCTTCAGCGAGGATGGTTTTCGAAGAGTCGCTGCCACACATATATTGATCACCGCCGAGTCCAGCTATACGACAGCCTGCCAAGGTACAAAGTACCAGCTTCAGGCATTATGGTATTGAGATATAGAACACGATGGTCGTGGAGTTCCCATGTCGAATCCTACCAAGGAGTCTACCCAAGCTCAATCACAGCTTGAGGGACACGGCGGGTTGGGGGTGTTGAGACTCGCCATTTCTGGCAAGTGAGACTTTCAAAGCTTCCACGCCACGGAGTATACTTCAAGTATGCTGATCATACACAAGAGTGGAAGTTATTGCCTGTTCTCGAAACGCACGTCAAACATGAAGTGTCATATCGTGTGCGAGAAGGAGGACAACTTCCCTTCTGGGAGTCCTGAAGACCCCATTTGGAACATGTGCCCGGCGAAAGGAGTCCTTTTCCTGGCTGCGAGCTATGATATTCAGGCTCGAAAATGGTCAAAACGTTCTACAGATGTCGGGCTCACTGAGGAAATCATTACCGACAACACTCATGCCGAATAAAGGCTGAAGTTGAATGACCGTTATACAACCTTTATCTGCAGGTAGGTTGAAGCTGAGCACCACACACGTGAGGTTAGGTCGTATTCTCGTCGAATAAGACTCGGAATCTACTCACTGAAGTTGCACAGCGTCAGGCGTCTGTGATTTGGCAATGGCAATGGCAATGCAATTGTGTGCCGGCCTCTAAGTATTTAGGGGCAATAGCAATCGTCTACAGTACATTACTCCGGGTGCCTTAAGCACCGTTTGAACAATAAATAAAAATGTATCTCCTCAGACAAGCCAGAGGCTACGTACCTTGGTATCTACTTTATGTCGGAAACGAAAAAACGGAAAAACGGAAAAACAAAGTCCCGACGAATTCATGTGGCGTAAGGTGATAATGTACCGGGTAACCTAAGAGCGACATGGTAAGTTAACAAGTTCTGCTCTTAGGTACAAGGGCTTCTTCAGCTTCTTCACCCCGGTACCTCACCATGGACGACCTTGCGTCCCTTGAGCTTCTCTCTCTGGTCTCCAAAGTCACGTCTGAACTGCAGAATCATCTCGGTATAAACGACAAGACCCTCGCAGAGTTTGTCATAGATCAACACTCGCAATGCGGATCCTTACCCGAGTTCAGAGCGAAGTTGGAGGCCATGGGCGCGGATTTCCCGCAGAGTCTAATCGACAGCGTGGACCGCTTGATCTTGGCAATGCATCCGAAGTATAAGGGCAGTAGAAATGGCAACGGCGTCACACAGCAAGGTGGTGAAGATGGGACAAACACGGTCAATGATGTGGAACGAAAAACAAGGATCTTCAAGGGGCTTGCTGTACCGGACAAGGAGCAGTCATGGGAAGAAGAGCCCCACCCTGCGCCAACACACCCGGAGCTTGAGGCGAAGATGGGATCATTGGATGATACTTTCGCCATGTTGGAGGGGTTAGCTGGCAAGGCAAAGTTGGCGAACGGCAGTGCCAACGGGAGGAAAAGGAGCCGTAGCCCGGATGTGGATGATCAAGCCAGGCGCGGTCGAAGGAAAAGGGACAGGGACCGGTCACGGTCGAGATCAAGACCCGGTAACCAGCATAGGGGTCACCGGGATTCTTACAGAAGCAGCGCACATAAAAATAAGGTTGACGACCGTGACTACTTCAAGCGGCCCCCCACGCCTGAGATTGACGATGAGCCTATACTGCATAAGATATACGATGGCCGAGTAACTGGAGTCAAAGATTTCGGAGCTTTTGTCAATTTACAAGGAATCAAGGGTAAAGCTGACGGCTTGGTACACGTTTCGGCGATGCAAGAGGGGGCGCGCGTCAACCATCCGTCTGATCTCGTATCTCGAAATCAGCCGGTCAAGGTCAAGATTGCCAGTATCCAAGGCACTCGGATAGGTCTATCGATGAAGGAGGTCGATCAAGTTACCGGACGAGATCTTGTCCCGCAGAAAAGAATAGCGTCCGGTGCGAACATTGAGCGTTTGGATGGGACGGGCTCTTCAAGTAACGGAAACGGTCGGTATGGTAGCCTGACTTCGGATGTGCCAGTGATCGAGGGGGACATGAACGGACGGCCGATGAGGAATAAAAAGCGAATGACCTCGCCAGAAAGATGGGAGATCAAGCAGCTTATTGCGTCGGGCGCCATATCGGCACTCGACTATCCGGATGTAGACGAAGAATACCACGCGACACTGACCGGAGATGGTGATTTCGAGGAGGAGGAAGACGTCGACATTGAAGTTCGGGATGAGGAACCGCCGTTCTTGGCGGGTCAGACGAAACAGTCTCTTGAACTCTCGCCAATCCGAGTAGTGAAGGCACCCGACGGGTCACTCAATCGCGCCGCAATGGCAGGGACATCTCTCGCAAAGGAACGACGTGATCTACGGCAGTCAGAGGCACGGGACAAGGCTGCTGAGGAGGCTTCACAGGTCGATCTCAATGCTCAATGGCAAGACCCGATGACTGCGCCGGATCAACGCAAATTCGCCAGTGACTTACGAAACGCGCAAAGCAACAAAGGAAACGAATTGATGCCGGAGTGGAAGCGCGCTACGCAGAGCAAGGACCAGTCATTTGGTAAAAGAACATCAATGACCATAAAACAGCAACGTGAGAGCTTGCCAGTATACAAGTTCCGCAAACAGCTCCTCAATGCCGTCAAGGAGAACCAACTCTTGATTGTTGTTGGTGATACCGGGTCTGGAAAAACCACACAATTGACACAGTATCTTGCCGAGGGCGGCTTCACTAACAACGGCATGATTGGGTGTACGCAGCCGCGTCGGGTCGCCGCCATGTCAGTTGCGAAGCGCGTATCAGAAGAAGTAGGGTGCAGACTGGGTGCTGAGGTCGGATATACAATCCGCTTTGAAGATTGTACCAGTCCAGAAACGAAGATCAAGTATATGACGGACGGTATGCTCCAAAGAGAAGTCCTTCTTGATCCAAACCTAAATCGTTACTCCGTCATCATGCTGGATGAAGCGCACGAAAGGACGATCGCCACGGACGTTCTGTTCGGTTTACTAAAGAAGACGCTCAAAAGGAGACCGGATCTCAAGTTGATAGTCACCTCCGCCACCTTGGATGCAGACAAGTTTTCGGAGTACTTCAACAAATGTCCTATATTCACCATCCCTGGTCGAACGTATCCTGTCGAGATTATGTACTCACGGGAGCCTGAATCCGACTACCTCGATTCTGCACTTGTTACTGTCATGCAAATCCATCTTACAGAGCCGTCTGGTGACATCTTGCTCTTCTTGACCGGTCAGGAGGAGATTGACACTAGCTGCGAGATTCTCTACGAGCGGATGAAAGCACTGGGGCCCAGCGTCCCGGAGCTTATAATTTTACCCGTCTATTCGGCACTGCCAAGTGAGATGCAGAGCAAGATCTTTGATCCGGCACCGCCAGGTAGTAGGAAAGTTGTCATTGCTACGAATATTGCGGAAACGTCAATCACCATAGATCAGATTTACTACGTCATCGACCCTGGTTTTGTCAAGCAGAATGCTTATGATCCAAAGCTAGGTATGGACTCGCTGGTGGTAACGCCAATCTCGCAAGCCCAAGCCAAACAACGTGCTGGACGTGCAGGAAGGACGGGTCCTGGCAAATGCTTTAGACTCTATACCGAGGCGGCGTTTCAGTCGGAAATGCTGCCGACGTCTATCCCGGAAATACAGCGGCAAAACTTGTCCCACACTATCCTCATGCTCAAAGCCATGGGGATCAACGATCTGCTTCACTTTGATTTTATGGATCCTCCACCCACCAATACCATGCTCACAGCGCTGGAAGAACTCTATGCTTTGTCTGCCCTGGACGACGAAGGGTTGCTCACACGCTTGGGTCGCAAAATGGCCGATTTCCCAATGGAACCGGCGCTGGCCAAGGTACTCATCGCGTCCGTTGACATGGGCTGTTCCGACGAGATCCTCAGCATCGTCGCCATGCTGTCCGTCCAGACCGTCTTCTACCGTCCCAAAGAAAAGCAGCAACAAGCCGATCAAAAGAAGGCCAAGTTCCACGACCCTCACGGCGACCACCTCACCCTTCTCAACGTCTACAACGGTTGGAAGCAGAACAAGTTCTCGAACCCGTGGTGCTTCGAAAACTTCATCCAAGCCCGCCAGATGCGGCGTGCGCAGGACGTGCGGCAACAGCTCGTCAGCATCATGGAGCGCTACAAGCACCAGGTCGTCTCGTGCGGCCGCAACACCATGAGAGTGCGGCAAGCCCTATGCTCGGGCTTTTTCCGCAACGCAGCCCGCAAAGACCCGCAGGAAGGGTACAAAACGCTCATCGAGGGCACTCCGGTGTACATGCACCCGAGTTCGGCGCTATTCGGGAAACCGGCCGAACATGTGATTTTCCACACCCTGGTGCTGACCACGAAGGAGTACATGCACTGTACGACGGGCATCGAACCAAAGGTATTTTGGCCCGCTTTCCCCTCCCTGTGGTCGACGTCGATGACAAGGCGTCATTCGGAGGGCTAACGTTCGTGGCAGTGGCTCGTCGACGCAGCGCCGACGTTCTTCAAGGTCGCGGCCTCGGACCGCTTGTCGAAGCGGAAAAAGGCCGAGAGGATCCAGCCGCTGTATAACAGGTTCGCAGGCGAGGACGACTGGCGCTTGTCGGCGCAGAAGAGGCAAGGCAGGGGCGGCGGAGGTGGCACCTGGGGTTGACGCTTCTCTTACTTGTACATCAGCTTCCTTTCTAAGCATGCACGGTCGAATGTGGCGTACTCGTTTGCTTCTTGGGTGGGATCTTGGCACCAGCGTCCTCAACATAGATCCATGTAGAAGATGTGGAGAAGAATATTGCACTTGCTCCAATAACCATACGTCGTGGCTACGATTCTCCATACTTGTACCTTGAGGCTTTACTCAGTTGTGGATCATAGATTTTAGAAGAAGTAGATCATGATCGTCAAGAGGTAAGAGGCAGTCTGTTGTGGCATGACATTTGAGAACAAATACAAGAAGAGTATATCAATCACCTACACTTACTAGGGCTTTGATGTGGCGTGATACATGGATGATCAACAGCATCTCTCGCCGCCAAGTCGCTTCAGACGGAGAGACAAGATGTCACATGAGAGCTGATCTGACATCAGCTTTTCATAGCACAACGATCACCCCCTTCTGACTGGTCGATATTGCTCATTAAGGAGCAGTATCAGAGAGAATCATGTCGGCTTAACTTCACGACGGTCAAGAACCTAAAGTAGACTCAGAGCTTTCCATCACTCTCTCGCAAAACGTCTTGCCCTAACCCTGGAGAACCGCCGTGGAGGGATGATAACTTGAGAACATCCAGCGGCTTCCGATCAATCAAACTCCGAGCACGAAGAACTCGACCGCGACTCTTGCATTCTCGATTCGTTTCTTCTGATTGGGACTCTCGATATTTGAAACATACACTCGCGCGTACAATTTCCTGACCAGGGGAAAGCAAACGTGAGTCTGAAAGCCACTGCGCCTGAGATCCGTGCGTGCACAAAACCTATCTGGATTTGAGACCCAACCTGGTCGGACGAGGACATGGACGCTATCTTCGCCATGAGATAATGGAATTGCTTCCGCTCACATTCTGTGGTTTGTAAGTAATATAGCTCGTTGGATGATTGGCTCTCTGTCGGTTGGATATCTCAGGGGCTCGTAGTATATGTATGCTGGGTCGCAGTAGACGTACCTATCTAACGCTATCGTGGTGATGTTCTTATCCTTGACAAGTAGACGTCAATATGCCATGCTCTAAATCTCTGGTGGCAGATCGCAGGAGCGGAAGAGCTCGCTACTATGCGCATGTGAGGGAGTCATGATGATGCGGGAGCTGCAAGGTGGGTAAGTTTGGGCTGTACTGTCCGTCCAAATGTGGAAGAGTACAGCAACTCACCTTGTCACCGCAACAGCCACCGGAAGAAGAGGCTTTGACCGTCGAGGCAGTGTATCCCTGGGTGGCTGATATTCTAGACGACAGACCCAAAGGTCACACAGGACCAACTGGGCAAATTGTGCTTCTCTGCGTGGTGTCAGGTATAGGATAGAAGGCTTCGCATCCGGAGATGGTCTGGCTGTGTCAGTGAAGGTGTGGTGTGTGTCAAGTGGGGAGAGTACATGTAGGTATTCGTAGATACAAATTGAACAGGTAAGGTACTTCGGATGATGACCTGTTGTGGCTGGGGCCGAATATGGCGTCCAAGCCCCAAGTTTGCCGCAAAGCTCGGATCAATGACTCCCGAACAGTGAGGACGAAGAAGCTATCATAGAGGACCAAGTTTTGAGTGAAGCACGCATGCCAAGGTACCCTCATTGCACGTCTGTGAAACCGTACCTAAATAGCACATGCAATTCAGTCCATCATAACACATCCGTAAGGGCTATCGCAGCACACCCTCTGCTGGGGTTGACGAGTATTTGACAACCTTGTGGTGTCCGCTCATCTACCATAAATAACCCACGGTCGAGTATATAAGAATGCTTCCACATATGAGTAAATGGAAATGGTCGACGTGATTAAGATGAGTGATCATAGACATGAGTATATCGTAATTGCTAAACTACTCACAAGGACGTAAAGCCGCGCGCTGTACCAGCAACGCTTGGCATCGTAGGTAAGAGGAAACATTGGCATATGACATTAACATAGAGACAGCCCTGTCCCGGGACCTGTCGTCCACTCACTAGCCACGACCAGTGCTGGAGAGCCCTCCTCGTCCCTGAATTCGGCCTCTTATGGACAAGACTTCACCGTTTGAACTGGCCTTGCGGTGCTCCCCGCCCATTCGGCCCGAGAGGACCACCGTCACTGTAGAAGTCGAAAGGAGGTCTTTGCGGCCCACCGTAGTGGTTGGGACCAGGCATCCCCATCATACCGTCTGGATTGAAAGACAAGGGCGGAAACCCCGGAGGAGGTCCATTGACTCCCATGAGGCCCGGCGGGGGCATGCCCAGGTTCATCTGCCCGGTTCCACTCACTCTCGGGTATTGTCCTCGTTCGTTCAGAACAGAGGGGTTAGCTAGGTTGGGGATCAACCCGGGTGGGAAAAGGTTGGGATCACGAGAAGGATTTTGAAAGCCTGGCGGTGGAGCGACATGACTTTGCTGCTGCGGTGCGGCAGACTGACTGGGCCAGATTGAAGGCATCTGGTCCAAGCCAGGTGGTCGCGGTAATCCAAACGCGGACGGTGCTCCTTTCTGTGCGTTGCTCTGGGCTTGTCGTCTTGATGATGGCGCCATAGAAGCATCGTCAAAGTACATCGGTGGGTGGCCACCAGTGACTTTCCGCTTTGGAAGCTCTCTTGTACTGCCCTGTTCCGCCCGCTGCATGTCCACAAGCAAGGGATCGTTGAACATGCCTGACGGCGGACCAGTAGGCATCTTCTTCTGTGAGACATCCTGAGGCCTTCCCATTAGCTCCGGAAACGGTAATAAGCCCGGCGCATTCCCCGGGAGACTCCGTCGAGGGTACTGCTGGGGTTGACTAGGTACCCCACCTATCCTTGATTGTTGCATGAGCTTGAGTATGAACTCGCTGTCACGGTTCTGCATTAGGCCCTCGGGGGGAGACTGCGCGCCAGGAAGGCTCTCCAGGACCGTGCCCTTCAGAGAACTCCTTGAGTTGCTATCTTGTGCCATGGCATGCTGCTCATTATCTGGTCTACGGCCCGGTGGCTGCTTGGAAGTAAACAATCTTGATTGTTGGTCTCTAGTTTCGGGTGGCGGTGCTTGTGAGCTATTGGTTTGCGGAGTGATTCTCCCAGAAATAGGATTTGTGCCTCCCAGCATTTGCAAAATACGCTGGAAACCTTCCTTGTCCTCATTGGAGGAGTCCTGTGATACAGTCGGAGGCTTTGCAGGAGGTGCGGTAGTTTCAATCAGATTCGGAGTCTCGGGTTGTGGGTTGAAGAAGCCTACAAATCTTGACGATTTTGGTGCTATTGCCTTCGCAGAGTCTTTCCTTGCAATGCCACCAAAGCTCTCCTCATGCATAGCTTGGCTGTCTGTTTTGGGATCTCCCCAGAGGCTGAAGAATTTATCCAACGTTGCGTCCATGACCAACGGTGCGTCTTCCTTCGGGGATGGCTCGACTTTCGATGCGCCAGAAGTCGAACCGTGCCGGCCGATTTGCTCCTCCCGTCGAGCGCTAGCCTTGTCTTCTGCCGGTGTACTACTCGCCTTCATGCGTTCTTTCCACCGCTCAAAGTCTTCTTGGGTATGAGACTGTTTCTTCTCTTCACCCTCGAGCGAACCCATCCACTCAGGATCTTGCTCCACCTTCCCACCTCTAGTCCACTCGCGATCACCAACATGAAAATTACCTCGATCTTTGTCTTTATCTCGCCAGTCACGGCCCCTTGTGTTGTCTCTACTGTTCTTATGGTCCCTACCATTTGGCGCTTCTTCGTCTCTCGACCAAGGCGCTTCGGTGCGATTCCTGCTGAATCCCTGCCGTCCTACCTCAGCCGCACGTTCAGTATCCCATTGGGGCAGATCGTGATCTTTCTGTGGGCGATGGCGCCCGTCCCTTTCCTGTTCACGGTCCGGAAATTCATCCTCCCCAATGCGTCGTGTACCGTAGTCGCCTTCATCCTGCCCACCAGCCTTCCTCATTCTTCCACCTTTCCAGCTATCGCCATCCTCCTTCAGCCCTCGTCGGCTTTGGAGTAAACCAGACCTTTGCTCGCACGGGCGGTCTCCCTCTCTGTCACCTCGCTCTCTATCCTTGAGGAACCTTTTCCGGAAATTGAATCGGTCATTTCTTGAGGCGTCATCACCATGGCTGTTCGTGGTATGTCTGTCCGTAGGGTCTAGTGGCTGGGATTGGTTCCGAGATACGGACGCAGAGGCGAAAGATGTTTTAGGAGGCCCTAGCACAATATCCTCTGGGACTGTACCAGGAGTTAGTCTGACGGAGTCTTAACACAGTCTAAACAGGAAATGGGACTACCTGAAGCTGAAACTCGTGACGCGTGCCTCGTCTCGAATAAGGATGGTCTTCTGGCGGAGGAATCGTTCGGTTTGGAAGAGTCGTCGGATTTTGCTCTGAGTGGAACAGACTTCTGAGTAGCCCCGCCACTGTTTCTCGGGGCCTTGGTCTGCTCCGGTGGTGGTCTGCAGCAACGTCAATTCAGGTAAGGTACGGGTTAAGTGCTCAAGTCGTACCCCATCCACAGTTCTGTAGGAGGTAGATCGGAAGGCTTGCAGACCAGCGGCGAGTCACGTAATCGCATGAGCTCATCTACTTGATATCGTTGTGCCATTGGAGGGACTCTGTAATGCTTAAAGTATTAAGACTGTGAAGATTACAGGGCAGACGCAGCGCCGAGTGGAGTGAGTTCGAGAGCGGTGGAAACTGTAAGGTGGTGATCTTCGAAGTAGAACGGGCTTATAATTCACACTTTCGAGATCTGACGGTAGGAGCGTATAAATGTGAATCGCTTTGGCAAATGTTTGGTAGACCGGGCTGTAGGAGATTGTGTGTCGTACGCTTTAAATTGTGGTTGTCCTAAGTTTATCCGTTTGGAGGGAAGATGAAGATGCCCACTGCTACCCTGCTGGAGGCCTAATATTCCCACCAACTTCGCGTTCTCTGAAAATGTTACTTCTTTTTTAAGAATAAGGTAGGCAGATGATTTCTAGAAACGCTGCCTTCATATCACATAGGACTACTTTGGTTGGCAGCAACCCAATGGCGCTTCCAAAGGTAGGGTTTACACTTCTATACACTTGCCTCTATGGTCCATCAGAACACCAGAAGCTCTGAATAATCACAGGAAAGTGGTGATGCTCCTCGCGGCATCTGATATGGTCCCACCACTCCAGTCTCCGATACGATTATGATCGCAAGTCTCAAACAGCCGCTCCAACAGCAACTTGAATATGACAGTGTTAGAGTCCTTCAGCGCGATCTGGACTTGTGCCCAGCTTAGGATACCAGCGCGAGTCAAAAGGGTCGTACTTCCATCAACGTATGTGGCTCGATAGACGAGGCGTATGATCTTCTTTCGGAGAGCTGACGGAAGATGTGGAGACGAGTACAGAGACAGAAAGCGTTCGTATACGCCGCAGCGCCGGTAGTGCCCCATATCCTGATTGTCGAGCGTTAGGTATGCCCTTACACGCGCTCAATAGACTGTGTTACACACCTCTTTGGTTTTGAGACCTTCGATCATTGTATCGAGTAACCATTCCAATTCCTCTTCGTGTGCGTTATCATTCTCTGGCGGATTTAGGAGTACTCTGTCCAACCAATAAAAGGGTAATTTCGAGATATTCCATGCGGGACCCTTGTTCAAGTATCTGTTCATCTTACCATACAAGAAGTGCAAAGGATTTGTAAGAACAAGTAGAGCACGTGAGGTGAAGGCTCCCACAAAGGACAGTACCGCCTTCTCGGCGATGGTCTCTCGTGTGCTCTCGACGAATTCTCCCAGTAGGATATATACTTGTTCCCACTCGACATAAGAAGATGCCTTGTCAGATTAGCTTTTCTCTCGAGATTGACGTGGATTAGAATTGTACCTCCAGCTTCGCCATGAATTTTTCAATGTTGATCAAGGCTTGCTTTCTGATGTTCTTATGCTCGGAGCAGACACAGATAATAAGCTCACCTAAATCACCATCGTCAATAGCTTCTTGAACGTCGTTTCGCATCCAGCGACGTAGGCCAGGATGATCCTCATCCTCTGCTTCAGGCCCTTGCAGTATCTCCTCATCATCTGCACTGAACGCAGTTGGCTGCGGATGTTCTTTGAAGCTCTTAGGCGGAGATTGTTGGATGCTGATCTGCTGGTTTTCGGGAAAGCCATCTTTCCTCTGTTCTTGAAACGCCTTCTCCAAGACTGCAAGGCATTTACGATCCATAGCGTGACCGACCAGTTTGGCACGGACAGCAGCGAGCAAGGTGTCATCTCCAACAAGCTGTTTAGTATAGCCGATGTAGCGAGCTAACCAGTGCGCAATTTCTAGCTTCTCACTCTCTTCAGCAGACTTCACGACATAGGGCCATTGCTCTAGGAGAGCTGCGACTAGTGGGCTTATCTGCCCAGTCCAGGATGGGGTATCAATGTCTGTGCACAGATTTGACAGGAGGTTCAAGTCTTCGTAGTACTTAACAGACTTTTGCACAAAGCGGATGATGCACTTGTCAAGAAACTCAAACACACGGGCTGAAGAGCTCTGGGTTTCTGGGCCTTGCAAGCTCGCTATTATGACCACTAGTGAGGACGAACTGCTTTGAATGGGAACAACAGCACTGCGTTGCAAGATTGAACGCAGCAATGCCTTGATTTGCTTAAGAGGCGTTCCTGATGGCTTTTCGACGACCAGTTTGAGTACAGTGGTAAAAGGTGATAGAGTAAGAGATTCTGTTTCACATTAGTTAGACGTCTGCCATGATCGTTAGGGAAGCCTACCAGGCTTGTGCCACCATCGCATCTCAGGTGACTGATGTGCAATCTGGAGCAGATGGCCAAGCTCGCGGAACCGGAAGTCACTCTCATCGGCGCTTTGAGTACGCTCGTCAATGCAGCTCAAGGCATTCAGGAGAGCAAGCGATATATCAAACTTCTCCTCCAGAGCTACTTGTGGTACGATCTTGTAATACAAGACCATCAGCTTTGCAACAGCTTCCCGCTGTTGGGCATTATTGTCAGCTGCGTCCCGGAAAACAGCGATCACATCTTTCATTCCAGGTGACCGCCGGCAAAACTCAGCAACAAGCCGAGTGGATGCTCGTTCCCAGATATCGGCGTGTGATCCGGCAGAACGGAACATTCGGAGAACCTGTTCGAGCTTCTCGAGAGCTACGGTCAGTAGTCTTACGGCGAAGAATGTGATGAGCTTCTCCTTCTGATTCAAGCATCGTTTCAGGACCTTCTGCGTTAGTGGCTGTGGCATGATATTCTCAATGACGATTGCAGTCGGTGGGGGTTCTGTCGCGTAACCATCGTGGCGGCCATAAAACTCCGGCACCGACAGCTGTACAGTAGAGAAAACAAATGCTGAATAACCCAGCCATGTAAGGGTGAGCTTAGGGTCCAGAGTAAAAGATCGCTTCTTGAGGAAATAGTCGGCAACAAGCTCTGGAGCTGCTTTGAATATAGCTAACGCAAGTTCACTCTGCAGGATGTTTGCGTATGGACGGAGACCCTGGAGGAAAGATGATAGCGTAGAGTTCCGTACTGGTACCCTTTCTTGGTACTTTTCGGATAAACCAAAGGACTCTAAGCCAAGATCAATGTAATCTAGTCCTTTAGTATCTGCAGCTACGATACCGTCCATATCTGTATGGGGTGGATACCAGCCAGACTGCGTAACAAGGACACCGAGCTTTTCGCTGGTGCAAGCCAGCAATAGGAACTCATGCGCAGCCTTGTCAACAGGCTTCCCCCGGTCGAGCAGCTCTTCTGGATCTGCTTCATAGTCGTACAACGAGGCAATGCGTCCCAGAATAGCATCTGTCAGGAATCGGCTCTTTATGTTCTTAGATAGAGTCTCATCATGAACAACATAGCGAGTGATACTATCCAGTATGTCCGTGATAACTTCCGAGGAATCCTCCTTTATATCTTTAAACAGCGCTCTGATTAGTCCCCCTTGGCTTAGGATATCGCTCTTTGCAGCCGGGTCCTGGAACTTCAAGTTTGCAAGCAGATAACGTACGGCATTGTACCTGATAGAAGGCTTGTGGCGATCTTGCATAGACCCTTCTGAGGAGACTCTGCGAAACCCAAGCAGTAGGTCCAAGCGTTTGAATGTAAAGTCTCGCTGTGCATACAGAGTTCGCGCAAGCACCCCGCCATCGTAGGACACGATCTCAGTCAGGAGCCGCACACAGGGAGAGATGACATGTTCCTTGACTTTGTTCGACGTTAGCCCTCCGACAACAAGCTTGAGCTGTTCAAGCTGCAAGATAGTTCTACACAGCCTGGTACCGTATTCTCTAAACTCGATTCGGCTTGAGATCGTTTTGAGGAGCAGAGCTAACACCGCAGGAACAGCGGAAAGGAGAGAGTCGTTGTTAGACTGCGCAGCATAGCTCCAGGTTTGAAAAAGGTCTGGCAGGTATACTGGATAGTGCCCGGCCTGGTCCCGGGGCTTTTGAGCTTCGAGAAAATCTTTCAAGACTGTAAGGCTTCTGCTTCGTTCCGGGCTCTCTTCGCTATATGCGATTGAGTCGAGAAAAGCCTTGAAGATCTGAATACCTGTCAATGCTTGTAAGAAGTATTCGAAACTAGACAACACTCCGCGAGTACAGTACCTTGTCTCGACTGAAGCCTTGAATCTTGCTGGAAGCTCAACAATTGCTGTAAATGCCTTGCGGACTGGACTTCTGTCGATTCCCCTAGATTTCGTCGCTTTGCACCGTCATCTTGAAAGGATGGTCTGGTGCTTGTCGGACGTTTGGCCATAGCACTTGTCTCATCTCGAATATCCCTCTACGATATAAAGTACTCTGCATCCAGTGCGTAAAGGTCCAGTAAATAAGGGTTTGTTGCGACGGAACTAGCCGGGGTTGTCATGAGCATGTGAATACCAGTACGAGTAGCTTCAACAAATTACAAGTCGATCAACATGACCATAGCCCTCATGGTTGGAAGGCTATGTTGAATGGGGTGCTATGTAATCATATTATAACGCTACTGCTATTGATTCCTTTCACGACCTTACGCTGCTCGCTGTAAGATACAATCGTCATTCTTCTAACGCTCTATAGAAATCGAATGAACCCACTTCCACACTCCCCAGAAAGCCTGACCAAGTACGGGATGAGGTTGTGATGCAAACGTGGCCCAATGAGTTGTCCGACGAGAATCTGGCCCTTCAGGAATGTAGTGAACATCAAAACGCTACCAAATCTACACTCGGCATTAGCATACCTATGTCTCCTACGTTTTGTTCGGGTACCAGATTTAGACTCACCTCTCCCGAATAGGGCCCTCTTGCTCCAGTCCATGGCCAGCAGAAGCCTCGTCCTCAGGCTGACGCTCTCTGCGAAGTACACACTGCGCCAAAGGTAGACGGCTAATAGTCCGCCCGAGAAACTCAAACCGTTAATATCGAACACAGCCGCGTTACCGATGTACGCCAGACTTCCGAGGTGTTTGTACTCGAATGCCTTGTAGATGGCCTCATCGAGGTCGCCATAGTCGACCTCGTTAGCGCGAAGGCCTGGGGCCGCCAGAGCCATCTTGTTGAATTTGCGACCAAGGTATCGGCCTTGCTGATCAGCGCGCTGCCCCGTGGCGGGAAGGGAGGTCAACTTGGAGTCAATCTGGAGGAGGAGTTCTCGAAGCTCGCCAAAATCGAGTGTCCCACTCTTATCCTTATCGTACTGCTCGAATAACCTATCGAGTCGCCGGAGATGATCACTGGCTTGCGGGAAGCGTCTCTTCACCCGTTGAGCTACGCCCTGCCACTCCTTGAAGGTGATATGCATGTTCTCCGGATCCCTGCCTTTCTCCCAGGCAAGATTGCGGAGAAAGTGGACCAAATGATCAGCCACATTGTTCTGAACAGTCGAACAGTCACCAATAGCGTACACATCCCCAAGAGGTGTACCATTGAGACGAAGGTGTGAGTCGGTTTCAATTGCATGTTTGTTCGTTTGCACTTCCAGTTTGGTGGAGATGCGCTGGCAGAATTCGCTTTGGGAGACCCCAGTTGACCACAAACAGAAGCCCATAGGCAATTCTTTGGTTACAGTCTCCCCATGCTCATCCTTTTGTGTAAAGAGAATCTTATCTGGCCGAACCTCTTTCACTCTCGAGTTTGTGAGAACCTCGACTTGATCATGGGCGAATCGCGCCTCTGCATACCTAGAGAGCGCCTCATCGTAAGTATTGAGAATGTGACCTCTGCTCTGTATAAGATGTACCGAAATCTCGTTCCTAAGGATCTTAGGAAAGGATCGCCCGAGATCTTCGTTGAGCATGTCAAAGAGCTCAGCCGCAAATTCCACACCGGTCGGTCCTCCACCACAGACAACAAAAGACAGCAGTCGTCGCCGCTCTTCGTCGGCTGTGGTCGGTAAACACGCATTCTCGAGGTTCTGCAAGATTCTTGTTCTTATTTTGCGGGCGTCATCTGTGGACTTGAGGAAGTTACAATTTTCGAGCCCTTTCACACCATGAGGATTGGAAATAGAGCCTGGAGAACCCTGTCAGGAGAACTCTGCGGTCCAAAGGACAACTAAAACGTACCAACACCAATGACCAACTTATCGTAAGGTAGGTAGAAATGCCTCTTGACCCCGTCCGAGTCTGTTCGCGAAACTTCCACTAGCTTCTCCGAGAACTCCACCTCTTCTGCCTCTGCCTGCAAGTAGTGCCCGCGAACCCTTTGCAAGATACGCCTGATCGGCTCGACCAGTGACCTCAGCTCAAGCGTGCCTACCGTGGCCGAAGGTAGCATCGGCGTGAATAGAAAGTAGGGACAAGGCGAGACAACCGTAACGTGATAATCCCCATGGGTGAGGGTCTTCAACAACGCAACGCTTCCCCATCCACTCCCAAGAATTACCAACTTCGGTTTCTCCTTCTGCCTAGTCATGTCCGGGGAGTCATCATCGTCCACCAGCACTTCGGCAATGGGCAGGTTCTTGGGTCCGCCTCGCCGCGGGTTAAGCGCTTTCTCGGAAACGGGTATATCAGAGTATGAGAGGTCTTCACGGTAGGTCGAGGCATCGTAGATAAAGAAGGCCAGCACGATACCGCCACTGACAAGGATGAACGCGCCGGTATACGCAAAGGCTCGGTAGAAGAAGCGGAAGACAGGGCCGCGTTGTTGAGGTAGAGGTTTTGTAGATATTGAGCGGAAAAGGTGACTTAGGCGTGGGTGCTTTTGCGCTGTATCGGGACGGCGGATTGACTCGATGGCCAGACATCTTCGCCTTGGCGGATGATATGTTCGGAACGCATTCTTAGCAAGCTTCGGAGCCCATTGCCTTCGCGATGGAGCTGAATATGCCAACGGCGTTCCTGAAATGAAACGAGCAGGAATTGTCGCGGATCGCGGAAAGCATGAAGATGGTATCATTGTAGGTCGGCCCTGTATGACACGCAGTTCCCCATAGGAGCTACTAGGACGCTCAATTCGTTGTGCGCACGCGGAGATCAGTAGACCGGCATTGAGCTGCTTCTGTGCATTGAATAGGCGGCGAAGATGTGTCGGCGTACATGGGTTTAGGTACGGTGTTAGGTGAGGTTATAGGTGACTTGGAGATGCCAGCACTAAAGATAAACATTGACGTACACATGTCTAAGAGGAACGGGTAGTTACGGCAGACCAGAACGGGTCGCTTGACAGTTTCGTATGTCGTCCCTACCGTACCTTACTCTATGCAAAATTAAGCAGTCCTTTTACAACACGTTCAGACTGTTCCAGGGAATTGGTACAGCATCGTTGATGGCGTATCGGATTGCATATCGGACAGATGGTACCCTATGTACATTGTCCATAAAGCTATCAAATCCTTCACTGCAGGATGGATCAGAAGAGCAATCTGACACGCTGCAGAGCCCATGCGTAAGACATAGCCAAGGGTGTTCTCTCATGCTAAAGCAGATACCTCCAATCATCCCAATACCAGGAGCGATCCAGCCTGTTCCGTTGCCAGATTCTTGAAAAAGCTCCAATAGCGCCTCGCTAAGTGCAAAATATGTCGGTTCTCAACCCCTAACACCGTGGTACGAACGACAGTCGCGATGAGGGTCCAGGCTTTGCCCAAGGTCGAGCTAGCTATATCTCTTCTGAACAGCAGTTGTCTCCGTTGTCCCGACTGGCTGCCCTGTTTATCTTCCCAACAACACGTGATCATCGCCGTTGTCTCTGCTTCTTAGGCGTTTCACTCCCAGCCGTCCTAGAATTCTTTCTCCTTGACACATTGTGCTCCCTACCTGGAGATTTCGGTGACGCTCCATCGTACCCAGGACTGGGTGAATCAAATCGTCCCGGATCCTCCCCAGCGTCACCATTTGGAACCTTGATTTCATCATCGATAGCTAGATGCTCATGAAACTCCTTACATTGACGCATCATAGCATCACGACTTGAGAGACCAGTCATGATTTCCGAGGTTTCCCCCTCCAGCTTGTCACCCGTAACGCTGTTCACTCTAACAGGTGCCTTGTTGAGATCTTTGATCGGAAGTTTGGTCTTGCTTTCACGGCGTTGTTGGCCTGGGCCGAGGCTGTAAGCACGTTGAAGGAACTTTCTCGCCGCCATCAACATCGATAGAATTGCCGACGCAGACGCAAGCTGCTTTAACCGTCCGAGACTAACCGATTCACTTTGTAGCGTTGTCGAGTCCGTGAAGTGTCCGCTTTCAGTTTCGTTGGTGCCTGTGTCTACCTTCAACAGCTCAGCCTCAATGGCGTGTGCAACACCAGCCCCAGTTCCAGCGATGACACGTTCCATACAGGAGATGGTGTGTAACAGTTCGTCAACCCGCCCATACTCAAAGAACGCTAGGTTCTCGATTATGAACCTGGCAAACTCTACCTGTACCGGTGGTTCGGCAGACACATCCAGCTTACTGAGATCGAAATCGATTTTTGCGCAGAGATTCTTGAGAAACTTCTTTTGAAATTTACCCTTGCCTGTCTTGATGACCTCGAACAGGGAGTGAAGCTTCGCAACATATGGCTTCGACGTAGCACCGCGCGGATCTTTCACAATATTCCGTTGATAGACAAATGCCTCTTGCACAACCTTCATGTACTCTTTCTCGAAGTAGGTCTCGTACTGTTGGTGCAGTCGGCGATATTCCTTGAAAGCCTTATCTGCAATCACTCTGTTGGTTGACGTTCCAAGCGCTACAAGAGCTTGACCACACTCTTTCGGGTGAGTTAGACCTTGGCGGCTAATAGAAGCAAGAACCTCTGTAGCGGCTAATGCATAGGCATCTTGGCTGGCTAAGGCAATACGAAGGATATGCTTGAGAAACAGCTGCGCAATTGTGCTAGTCGCACTATCATTATCGCCAGAACCCATTGCTTGTTGCAGTCTTCGTAATTCAGAGTCGGGTTCGCTTGGCTCTGCGGTATCAGCTTTTCGCTCCCAGCGTCGCTCTTGATGAACGAAAAAGTCTCTAAAGTTCAAGAGCACAATGTTCTGGAACTCAGCGTCGCCTTCCTCAAAGACATCCAGCAAGGCTGTTTTGGTTTGTATTTCTCTCAAGTGCTGTGGCCATGTCTGGCATATCAACCCGATGCTTTCCAGCGCCATGGCGCGCATCTCATGCGGCTGCTTCCGTCTGGAGTAGGGTGTAACGAGCTCGACCATGAGGCCTGAAACGGAGCTACCCTTCCACCACGGAAACTTCTCTCGGAAAGACTCATGCTCACTTTCCAGATCCCAATATTTGCCAATGTAACCTGCTATTCTCATATAATTCTTCACCCGCATCAAAACGGCTCCTGGACCTTTACCTGCGGACGTGACGTCTTGCTCCCGGAGAATGCCCGCAAATATCGAACAGGAAGCTCTGACCAGCTTTGCTATGTTCTTTAGCGCATTGCTGATAGTCCAGAGGCATGGAACCACCTCGTTGAGTTCCGCTTCTGCAAACTTGGCAAGGTTTTTGAGCAACGCGGTTTGAATATCGCCAAGGAAACTGCCCAGGGTAGAAGAGATATGCGGCAGTACATAGCGAAATATCACCACAACAGCTCTGAAGAGAAGAAGGTCGTCGGCGTTGGAAAGATGTTCCACGTATGGTTGGAGGTGTTGAAGTTGCTCTGCGGTGAAGAGCTTGGCATTAGCTTTAGCAAATACAGTTAGAGTGTTCAGAATATGTTGTTGTCCGGGACCTTGCGGCAATTCTTCTTGGTGAATGAGACCGTCGAACATCGCCGCGACCATTGCCTTGCAGACTCTGAAATTCGCGGGAGCACTCCTGGAGCTGTTCGATAGTAAACTCTGTAAGAGCGACTCCAACACTGGCATCGCTGTCGCACTTCGCTTTATTAAATGAACAATGAGTGCTACTTGCTCCTTGAGCGCGAGCTTCTCGGCGACCGTGTCGGCGCTTGCTGCAGCGACTTTGTAGAAGGGAGAAAGCCATATCTCCTCAAACATTTGCCGTGCCAGCTCGGAAACACTCTCATCGCCATCTGTTGCCCGCTGCAACAAGCTATCAGCAATGGCCGCCTTGACATCCGTTCTAGGGTTCCGAGCATATATGTTCTTCAATAACCTCATGGATCGTTTCCGTACACCAATGGCAGCATCATTAGTGCAGGTGAGTATAGATTTGCACATATCGTCCTCGAGCGCTGGCTTCATAATGACACATTTGCCCACGAGCATCAATGCCGAATCTCGGACCATCGAAGAGGGATCGCCAATGCACTTGAGGATGAGACGCGTAACATAGACGCCACGATCGAGAATCGAAGAATCTTTCTCCAGCATCTGTACAACGCCTTTGAGACTGCGACTGCGGACCATTACCTGTTCGCTGCTCATCGAATCTAGAAAGATCTTCAGGATGCGCTCGAAGGCTTTACAGAAACCCATGTTCAAGATTGTCAAGCCATATGCCAACCGAGCCTGAATGGTGGAAACAAACTCGAAGTCACTATGGTTTGTTAGCGAGCCAAGAGGGACCATATACCAGTGGAGTCTCACTAATCCGCCTCAGGCCATGAACAGTCCGACATCAGACTCTGTAGTCTGGCGGTGGCTTGTACAGATCTTGCGTTGGAGACGTCGTGCTCATCATTGCCGTCCATGTCGCTTGAGCGAGAATGATTACACAAACCTATTGCCCACTGCGTCAAGTAGTAACCGCGAGCGCTTCGGATTTGCGAATCGCCAATGTCCCGCGTGTGCAGATACTGTAGATTCGCAGCATAGGGTCCATCCCATCCGAATAGATCCTGCCCTTGGAGTTTACCATCAAAGTATTCATCCGAAAGGTGGACGAGAAAGTCGCTCAGTGCGGATTCGCAGTGGTCCACGGTCTTTGTAAGTTGTCGCACATACTTTGCAACATCGGATATTGCAGAGCCCATCATGCCTAGCATTTCGAGTGCCATGCCCTTCGCCGGCGCTGCGCTACTGGCAGATTCTGCAATACTGATGGTCTTAACTAGCAGACATCGAAGTAGTAGTTCGGCAGCAGGCCAATCGGTCGAGCTCAGTACATTGAGGAGATCTTCAGTGAAGATGTCCATAAGATTTCTATAAGGTTGTTCTCCCGTTTTGGGAGACCTGAGCGCCCTTTGAATGAAAAATGTGATGATGTAGTCGGCGATAATTGAAGCGCTTTCGTGAAGAGGCTGCGCTGTGGCGGCGAGACTATGTAAAGCAGATTCTGGATCTTTCTCGGCGGTTTCTTTGGTGTCGTGAGTGGTACGTCTAGCTGTTTGCGAATGGCGTTTGTCGTCGTCCTCCCCATTATCCGACGCATCAGTTTCAATATCCGAAGGCACATCAGTTGTACGGAGCAATTCTCTCTTCTTATTACCACTGCTCTCGTCCATAGGTGACCCGCTGGTTTGGACTAGCTGCATTATGAGGGCTGAGACAAGCTGGATGTTCTTGCCATCGGTGAGCTTGAATTGCCTTGCGCTTTGCCGACTTTGCGGTAGCTTTTCCAGCGAGGTTAGAATCTCACCCACAATGCTCTGACGCTGATCTGCATATCTTGCGAATATCCTGGTGAGTACATCTGTGGCTTTTCGACGAAACGCCTCGAACTTCTGTACCCCTAGGGCTGACTCCTTGTCGGCGTGGGCGTTTTCGACGAACACAAGCTTTACCACAAGGAATTCGACTGTAGTGAAAACACTCTCGGCTATCTCAACCTTTGCCAATAAGTCTGCAAGTAAACTCATAGCTTTGCTCGCTTGATACAGCAGGTGTAAAAGGGGCTTTTGCTGTGATGATGCCCTAACGAAAATATGCGAGCTAGACCCTGTGCTTCGAGCCTCCACAACCGGGACTATGCAGGAATCGATGACGGTTTTCAGAACATTCAGGACGTTTTGAAGTAGATCTTCCGAATATAATTGCTTTTCCTCACGTCCGCCGACCATGGTTCTGAGCAATGTTCTTGCAGACTTCAATCCCGCCTCAGCAACCCTTATACGTCGAAGCCAATCTTCAACATCGGTCTCACTCCCGTCAGGCTCAATCGTGAGATCTGTTGATTCGGCTGAACTTATAGGTGCTTCACACAGATTTTGCAGACGTACCAGATCCTCCAAGGGCAGTTTTGCGAACCTCCTCGACGCGATGACCTGCTGCAAGGACGCTTCGAGCTTACTATGAACCCATGGCGCAAGTGTCGCTTCGTTGGGCTGGTCAGATACATCCCCAGCCACGAAGAACTTAGAAGCCTCTTTCGATAAAGCCTCAGAAGTATCCGGTTGTAACTGGTCTTCGGCTTCAAAGATGTCTCCAATCAAGTTCTGTAGGGTTCTCAGGCATTCGTCGGACTTCTGCTTCTGGTTATCGACTCGGACTGTGACTTCGACATCTTCTGTAAACACCCCATACTTGCGTTTGCGAGAGGTATTGTTGGTGTCCTCGATCTTCCGTTTCCCAGATTTTGTATCGGGAAACGCTATGTACTCAGCATGGTCGAACGTAGGTGGTGGAAGAGGTATGGCCACTACAGGTGAGGAGGTATGCTGAGGTTGTCCAAGCAGGTTATCACTTTTCACGTCGATAGTTTTATTGCTCGCGTAAGCTCGCTCATTTTGCGCTGTGCGCTGAGACTTGACCGAGTTTGGGGAAAGCGTTGTTGACGTGGGCTCGGGCAAACGCAAGCCTTTGATTGAATTCGAACCCGGCGCATCAGGCGTCGGATCTATGAAGATACGTCTTCAGTGATCAAGAGCAGCCATAGGACGTCCGTAGACTTACAACGGTAGGCAACGTCGACAGAGTTAAAGATCATTTGGGCGAATGGACTCAGATGAGGGACAGAAGAGTTGTGGTAGTTGACGGAACCTGAAGCCGCAGGACCATGTCGGCCCAAATCGCTACCTCCAGCGAAATTCTTGAATTTACTACTTATCTTAGAACTTTGCGCGAAAGTTATGAGCGTGACAACAACGATTGCTTACAACTTCGTGAGCCCACTTGGATCCAAAAGCTTCTGTAAATCTCTAACAGTTCGACCGAGCAGCTCTGGCTTGCTGCCACTTAGGACTGCATTATCAAGGAGTTCCAACGTCTTTGTGGCCGTATTACGTCCTTCGGCCGTCGACGTAATTGAGGTGTAGCCAGGACTGATAGCTGGAAGAGGTATGATATCTAAGAAACATAAGTAAAGCAGCCAGGTAGATATGGAGGCTTGACAATGAGGGAGATGGTCTCACCGGGGTTGTGAGGAACGATTGACGATAGTGACGAGTACTGTAACGCTTCGTCTACTGTCAGCGACCGTACCTGCCGATGCCCGAAGCCATTGCCTTGCATAGAGGCCATGGCAGTACGCTGCTGCTGATGTTGCTGCTGCTGGTCCTGCACTTTCCACACTGGAAAGCCTCGATTGTCCGAGGTTGGGGTGAAGGATGTAGTGGAGGGGTGCTCGACAGGAACCATGCTTTGGATGTTGGCATGACGCGACCGAGTGTTACGAGGAAGCTCATGAACAACCTTTGATCATGCATGTACAGGCAGAACTGTCCCCTTGTTCTCGCCGGGCTGATCACGACGCTAAGCCTTGCAGCAAGGTGACGTGCATTACCTTAAGGTATCGCTGAAGATCTTCCCGTTTATTCGAGCTAGCGGGGCACACACACACGGACCAACTTCGCCCGTACTACCACCATACGTTCCTTACCCTACCTACCATATCAACCGCTCATCAGACACTCGTTCTCATGGCTGCGATCGGGACACTGGTCTTTTGTACCGACTGTGGGAATCTGCTCGATGGAACCTCAGGGGACGACAAGGCTGTTCTGACCTGCGATGTCTGCGGAACACCGAACAAAGGTCAGTAAGCCACTAACAGCACTTCAACCCTGGGAATGTCATAGCAACTTATCCTCACTTCAATGTCACAGACACCTCATCGAAGACTGTCACCACAGAGTCCAAGCCTACGGCTTTTCCCTCGGCGCTGCGGTCCAAACGATCGGCGGTGCAAACCCTCACTGCGGCTGATGTTCAGACCGACGCTACGATAAAGCAGACCTGTCCTGAATGTGGAAGGGAGGAGATGAGATATTACACACTGCAGCTGAGAAGTGCAGATGAAGGGAGCACGGTGTTCTATACTTGCGAATGTGGTTACAAGTAGGTCCACGCTTGCCTTGAACATGGGATTAATTGACAGGGCTAATCCTTGCCACTCTACAGATTTAGCACCAATAACTGAGTCCAAATTGAATACCAAAGCGATGGTCTCATCTAGAAGCACAATTCTATGGTGCAATGCAGGAACCACAACGGCACCATTGGTCCCGAACGCGACAGTCTTCAACTCCGCCAGTCCCATACGCCGCCGAGAGTAACGGCCAAGATCATGCATTTGCGGCAGTTAATGGCAACGCCTTTGAAATCTCGGCCAACATAGCATACTCTGTCTCCCCGTTCTTCTCAAATTCAGCCATGTCCAATGCCACAACAACGCTCTCTCGCACCACTTGCTCCGGGTCGTCCAGAAACTTCCGCAGTATATCTTCAACCCCGTCCTCACCACCCAAGCTCCCCAGAGCCTCGGCAGCTTCATGTCGTACCATGCTCTCCTCGTCCTTTTTACTCAATGTGGCAACCAGGCTGGGTATGGATGCGGGATGTGAGAGTTGTCCGAAGACGAAAGCAATCTCGTGTCGAAAGAGCGCAGAGCGGTCATTCAAGCCTCTCGCGAGGGCTTCCACAGCTGGCACTGCTGTGGGTAGATCGGGAGGCGATGAAAGGTCACGGAGGGCGAACATGGCACGGTAGCGGTGGAAAAGAGGAATTGTCGTATCCAGTAATGTTTTCTGCAGTCCCGGTATGGACGGCCTCTGAGCTGTTTGTGGTAATGGCGGTGCCGGATCTATCGAAGAGAAGTTGCTGTGTTCAAACAATCAGTATACGGCGAACACATGTTCTTCTGTTGCTCATTGCCAACCTCTGCCGTAGATTCTCCCGCTTCCTCTGCTCCGAGTTCTCCCACTCTATCCTCTCCACAGCAATATCACACGTCTCTCGAACAACTTCAACTTCCGTGTCATCGTCCCTCAGTGCCCGTAACATCTGTAAGCTATCCATGTCGCCCAAAGCGCCTAGAGCTTCGGCGGCCTCATGGCGACACATCGAGTCCTCGCCCTTGTCGTCCAGCACGCGCCGTAAGAACGGCACGGCGGCCATGTTCCTCGTCTGGCCGAGGCAGTAGGCGAGTTCATGCTTCAGCAATGCCGAGGGTGATGTGAAAGCAGCCGCGATGGCCTTGATTGCTGGGATCGTTTGTTCTGTAGGCGGGTCGAGGCAGGCCAGGTGTTTTAGCGAGAAGAGGGCGCGGAAGCGGAGGGCAAGAAAATTGGATTCGTGTGTGAGGGTCTTGCGCAGTTCAGAGACGACCGAGTCTCCTGCTGCCGTTCCATTGATTTCTGGTCCCGTAGCTGAGGGAGCCATTCTGGAAATGGTGCACAAGATCGCCTTCAGTATATGCAGATGCTTAAGGGTTGTTGTAAAAATCATGGATACAAGACAAAAGTTTTGGTGGGGCAAGTGGTCCGTGCTCTACAGTGTTACAAAGGTGTATACAGCTATTCTTAGAATGTTTGCTTCAAGGAGTGCATAGTGAGAATTTGTAGAAAATAAACAGTAAAATCTGTCTAAATTTTCTTCTCTCTAATCATCATTTACAAAATCAACCTCACTGCCTTTCTCAACATCATCATCATCATCATCACTATAATGAAATAAAAGATTCTTGCAAAGACTTCTTCTGTAAAGAAGAAGTCTTCTGTAACATAAAAATCAGTATTTATGTCAATATTCACATCAGTCTGTTTACTAAATCTTAATGATAATCTTATTAAGATTCTCAATCTCAATATTGTTGTCAATAAAGATTCAATGTCATTCATACAATATATTGTGTCTTATACAATATATCTGAACAAGAAATTGATGAATGAGAACTCAAATATCTTTAAATTAAATAAGAGAGAAAAGAGCTTTATATAAAGAATTTAAAATCTTAAGCAGTCAACAGCAGTTAAGAAATATTATAATGAGAGAAGATACTTTTATTATAGATATTAAATAAGAATTAAAATTAACTGTCTAGCTATAAAGAAGAATGCTGTGATCACTGTAATTTTTAAAGACATAAATGATTAATAGAAAGTGAAAAATCTTATTAAATTATAAAACAGTAATAAGAAAAAAGAAATAACAGTTACTATAAGAGCTGACTGAAATAAAAAGACAGCAGAGAATATCATTACAGTAAGTGAGAAGTCAGTAAAGAAAGAAGTTATAAAGAAGAAAAATAAGTTTAAACATTAAATATAAATTTATTTTCTTTCTTTATTGATTTTTAATGTCTTTATTAACAAATATCAGAGAACAACTATTATGATATATAAGAAGAATGCAGATCAATGTGCAAAGACTTTGAAGAACATTGATTATACATTAAATGTTATTGTTATTTATTATTAATGTAATGACAAGATATATCTTAACTATAATCATTACTGTCTTCTTTACAATGACATTTATAAGATTTTCAATTTTGCAGCTATTTAAATGTGAACAAAGACTGTTAATAAGAATAAAGTAACAATTTATGCATTACTTATCAACATAAAGATTATGTTAACTAATCAATTAAAGAAGAGAATCTTATTATTAATTATATTGTTTTTTTTCTTTTTCATGTCATCAATATTCACAACATCTTTACTGTCTCATTTCATTCAAATTTACACTTTCTCATCAATGTCAACATCAATATCAGAAATCTTTATCTTTATAGTTTCTTTCAGTGATGTTAAAAGTATATTAAAACTACTAACTTTACTAATTACAGCATTACAATATTTTTCTTTTTCTTTACAGTCTTCACAATCTTTACAATCTTTACATTACATTTTATATATTTCAGCTTAATATTCTTCTTCTTTATCTTCTTCTTAACTACTTTCTTCACAGTTTATATCTTCACTGTCTTCTTCATCATCTTTATTATCTTCATTGTTTTCATTATCTTCATTATAAACTTTACAATCTTTATAAAAAATACATTTCATCACATCTCTATCAGCACTGTCTGCAATATTACTTATCAGCAGTTTACTTAACTTGAGCACTGATTCTAAAACATAACTGCAGAACTTCTTTACTTAATTTAAGTGAAAACACTCTATTTTGAAGATATAATTAATGAATTATTGTAATATTTTTTTTAAAAGAAATATACAATTTACAGAGTATATAGCTGATCACTAAGCAGATATAAAGAGAGCTAAACATTTTAGTTAATCTTAAATGACAGTTAAAGAAAGTCTTACATTCATATTAGAAGAAAAAAAGATATGTAATAATTATAGAAATTTATTTTATAGAGATTTATGATTTTAAGAAGAAGCAGAAAGCATTGTAAGTGTTAAAGATAATGAGAAATGATAATTAATTCATTATAATAATATATTTATATACAATTAATAAAGCTGTTTCAAAAATGTCTTTCTGAATTGTCTTTTATCTTATATTTTTGTACAGTTATATAAATAAATGCTGAAAACTTATTTTTAAATCTCTTCATTAATGTCTTATGTCTTCACATTTAGATCTTTAGCTCACTAAATAACTTCTTAATAGAATTGTAATCTGACAAATAGAAAAAGAGAAATGCAAAAATAATATTAATTTTATAATACATAATTGTAAGCTTCTGTCACTGAGATTAACAATAGTAATAATAAGAATACTTATATTAATATGAAGACTTATCTCTGAATGATGTATTTCACAATTATTTATACATAGAACACTGTATAACTCTGAAAATTACTTATATAAAGATAAGATCTTCTTTTAAATAAAAATATTAAACATTTTCTTGTTCATCTTTTTCTCATAGATCTCTTAAACAATATAATCATCAATTATATATACTGAAAAAATGCTGTAGTGCTTTTCTTTCTAAAAGAACTTCTTTATGACTACTTATTTCTTTATAACAGCTTAGTTAAACTTTCTGTCTGCAATACAGAGATTAACAATACTTTTATTGATAAAGATTAATTAATTAACATGTTAACTACTTAACTGCATCATTTAATTGTTACAGATCTTTTAAGAATATTTAATGATTTATTTTTAACATTAAAAATTACTTTCTTAATAACAGTAACAGTGACAAAAGAATGCTTATCTGCTTTTTTGATCAGTTAACTCATTTAATGATGAGATTAACAGTATTAATGCTGATCTAAATTTCATATTTATATTAAATATATCTCTGCATCTCATTCAAATATGTTGTGAATTGATTCTTAAGAAAATTAAGTACTTTCTATATTAATTGTTAATAAATGTTAAAAGGTGGCACCACACTAATAGCACAGCTATCGTGGGTTATATATCTAACACTCCCCCTAACCCGCGATCGGCCCGCAACCGACCCACAGGTGTAAAGGGTGCGCGCAGACGGCGGTTCGAACTCGTGACCTTTTGGACTTACTCCCTCACCATGGACTTGAACCACCGGCAGAGGTGGCCTAGGCGCCACTTTACGCAAGTTATCACGCACTAACCCGGGCTCATAACCTGTTAAAAGGTGGCACC